>Ga0209916_1000700_pt1 | contig 44713 bp, 34 predicted proteins | sample ThiBio_1000_plan_FD_183956 | JGI IMG/M metagenome (GOLD analysis project Ga0209916, IMG submission 183956) | Wastewater bioreactor microbial communities from Cape Town, South Africa - Thiocy_solids_2 (SPAdes) | ecosystem: Engineered > Bioreactor > Thiocyanate-remediating > Anaerobic-Aerobic ... | reverse complement strand
CTCGCCCTCGTCGAGGCCGCCCGGAACTTCGACGAGGCGCGGGGCGTGGACTTCGCGACCTTCGCCCGCCGTCGGATCCGCGGCGCGCTGCTCGACGCCCGCCGCGACCTGCTGTGCGGCGGCTGGCGCGGCGACCTGGCCCTCGCCCCCCGTTTCGAGTCCCTGGGCCCCGGCTCGGAGTCGCGCGGCCACGTCTTCGGCGCGACGTCGGACGAGCCGGTCGGCTCGGACCTGGAGACGAACGAGACGGTGGCCTACTACCTCGACCGGCTCTCCCCCCGCCAGGCCGCGGCGTTCCGCCACATCTATCTGGAGGGCAAGACCCAGGAGGAGGCCGCGACGCTGGCGGGCTGCTCCAAGGCCTCGATGTGCCGCCTGCATCGTGACGCCCTGGAGCGGCTCGCCGCGATGCGCGATCATCTCCTCGCCGCCGGATGACCGGGCTTGGGAATCGGGGACGGGCGCCCGGATCACCTCGGAGCCGGTCGCCGATTCCCGATTCCGCCTCGGTCGGCCCGTGACGTTCGGCGTTGCAGGTACAAGACGACGTTATGGGTCGCGCCGCCGACGGCGGCGACGTCGGGGCGGCCGTCGCCGTCGAGGTCGCCGCCGCGGAGGTCCTGCGCGGCGACGTCGGAGTCGACGACCGTCGGCTTCCAGGTCTTCGAGGCGTCGTCGAACCGATACAGGACGACCCGGTGGTCCTTGCCTCGGCAGCCGGCGAGGATCTCGTCCTGGCCGTCGCTGTCGAGATCGACGACCCAGAGCGCGTGGCCGTCGTCCAGGGTGTCGTCGATCACCTGGCGCGGGCCGAACTTCGAGCCCTCCAGGGGCCAGACGACGACGTCCGTGCCATGCCAGGGCTCCAGAGTCGCCAGAAAAAGACGACCGCCGTGGGACCGGCCGAGATGGATCTCGCTGGCCCCGCGCTTGGGGGCGGGGCCCTCGGCGCCGGGGAGCAGGTCGCGGGCGCGCTCGGCGCCTGGGGCGGTCGGCGGCTCGATCAGAGTCACGCCGGAGTTGTTCGCGGCCAGAAGCGACGGATCGTGGACGCCGGGGAATTCCGGGTGGAACTCGATCGCGTGCGTGACCCGCCTGGAGGCGAGGTCGACCCGCTTCCAGAGCCCGGTCACCAGCGCGTCGACCTTCGTGTAGGCGAAGATCCGAGCCGGGTCGTCATAGACCGGCGGCGCGGCGTCGGGGCCGAAGATGGGGGCGACGATGAGGTCAAGATGGCCGTCGCCGTCGAGGTCGCCCCAGCGCAGGCGGTGGATGCTACCGACGTCGGCGACCGGCAGGAGCTTCCACGGCTCGCCGACGCCGGCGCCCTGCCTGGCGAGCAGGAGCTTGCCGCGCTTGGGATCGTTCATCTCGAAGTCGTAGGCGATGGCGATCTCGGCCTTGCCGTCGCCGTCGAGATCGGCCGCGGCGCTGCTGATGACCTTCGGAGCGGTCTGGGCGTTGGTGATGACCCGCTTGGTCCACGAGGGGTTCTGATACCAGGCGCAGACGTCGCCCCCCAGCGCCACCACGTCGAGCTTGAGGTCGCCGTCGACGTCGACGACTTCCACCTGGTAGGCGTTCGGGAAGTCGTCGTCGATGACCACGCGGTCGAAAGCGGGCGCGGGCGCCTCGGCCCTGGCGACGGTCGCGAGGGCCAGGACCAAGAGCAGGGGGGGGGCGATGCGCATCGCGACGGTCTCCGTTACGAGTCCAGGCGGCGGGCGGTCCAACCGGCGGGGACGCCGGCGGTGTCCTCGGGATCGACCAGAACTTGCTTCACGTCGAAGGGGGGTGGCCCCGCGGCGCCCCCCTCGCTCTCGACGAACTTCAGGCGGCTTTCCAATTGCGCCACCCGCTGCTCCAGAAGCGCGACGCGGTCCTCCACTCCGTCGGGACGGCGGGGGCGGGGCACCTCGGGATAGCCGAGCTGGCGCTGCAAGGCGGAGAAGAGGTAGAGCGGGTCGCGGCCCCGGTTGGCGCGCGCGATTTTCCCCTCCTTCTCGCCGAAGAGCGGCGGGCGCTTGGGGACGAAGTCCGGATGGCGCTTGCGGCGCTCGTCGATGAAGAAGTCGGAGCGGACGAAGATCAAATCGGCGAAATCGACGTCGCCCAGCCGGGTCATGAGGGACAGGACGTAGTCTCGCCACTCCTCGTCGTACATGGGGTCCTCGGCCATGGCGACGAGTCCCTTGGTGTAGCCCAGGCGGTTGCGCGCCAGCGACTCGAACTGATAGATGAACAGGCCAGGAAGCGTCGCCCCCTTGGCCTTGTATTCGACCTCGCGCTGCAGGACCAGCAAAGCCTGTTCCATCGGGAACCGGCTCAGGTCGGCCTCGGCCTGGGCGACGACGTGGGCCTGGAACGCCGTGAAGTAGTGCGAGATCAAGCGCATCGCCGGGGCCATCAGGCCGGTGAGCTTGCATTCGGTGGCGATGTAGCCGATGGCCATCGGCAGCTTGGTGGTGGAGAGCAGCTCCTCGCCGATCCGGACCAGGATCTCCTGCGAGGGGACGCCGTCGGCCAGGCGTTCGCGGAAGGCGTGGAAGAAATACGCCTGCTCGATGAACTCCTCGCGATCGAGCGCGGGCATGATCGACTCCGACTTGAGGCGCGGGCGGATTCTCGGCTTGTCCGGCGACGCGGGTCGCGACACCATGGGCCCCCATCATGGTACGCCTCGACCGCCGACCCGGACATCCCCCGACGCCCCAGGGCCGCCGCTGGCCGCGGTCGATCGTCGTCGCCCTGCTGTCGGCCCACGTCTTCGTCTTCCTGGCGCTGACGCTCGCCTACTCCAATCCCGCGACGCCGGGACCGCTCCCCCACGCCCATCGGCTCAATCTACGGCCGTTCCGAAACATCGCGCATGGCGTCGTCCACGGGGGCGACTCGCTACGGGTCAACGTGATCGGCAACGTGGTCGTGACGCTCCCGCTGGGCGCGGCGATCCTGGTCCTGGGCGGCTCGCGGGCGCGGCTCCGACACGCCGCGCTGGCGGGCCTGGCCCTCAGCGCGACGGTCGAGACGCTGCAATTCTGGAGCCAACGGCGGTTCACCGACGTCGACGACGTGATCCTCAACACCCTTGGCGCGGCGCTGGGGTTCCTCGCCGCCGCCGTGTTCCGGCGCGCATGGCGTCATTCCTGACCAAGAACGGGCGCGACGGTCGCCTTCATTTGACGGTCGATGCGTTCCGCCAGCGCGCGGTCGAGGATGTCGGAGTGGTCCTTCCCCTGGATGATCTCGACGTCGGCGTCGCTTCCGAGATTCTCGAGCGCCGCCTTCAGCTTCACGACGGCGCCTTCGAGGTAGAAGGTGTCCATCGAGCCGGTGATCACATGAAGCTTGCCGGCGAGCTTGGGACCCAGGGTCGGCCAGTTCCGCTCCAGCTTCAGGCGAATGTCGAACGGTTGCCAGGTCGTGGCGACCGCCGTGTCGATCGCGCCGGTCTGGCGGTCCCAGAGCTTGACGGGCCGGCCGTCGGGCCCCTTGGCGCTGAAGACGGCCTCGAACGAGCCGAGCTGGCCGCCGGGACCCATCACCTCCTCCATTCGGGAGAAGTCGCGGTAGAAGAGGACGGGCCGGCCTCCCATGCGGGCGATCGGCCTGGGCTCGCCCCGGCGGTCGGTAAACATGTTCTCGCCGGGGGCGTACAGGTCGATGCGCTGGAAGTCGCGGAAGTCGACCGGGTCGGGGCTGGTGGACCAGACGCCGCCGAAGAAGTCGGGGTGGTCGACCTGGAGCCACAGGCTGCTCCAGCCGCCGGAGGAGTGGCCGTTGAGCAGCCGGGCGCGGGGGTCGGGAATGAGGTTGAACGTCTTCTCCAGATAGGGAATGAACTCCTCGACGAGCGCCCGGCCCCGGGGGCCGTTGTTGGCGGAGTCGGCGAAGACGTGGTGGCCGGTTCCGCAATCGGCGTTCAGGACGATCCGGGTCATGTCGCGGGCGAAGGCGAACCGGGGGTCGTCGGCGAAACGGACGGCGGAGAAGTGGTCGCCGCCGAAGCCGGTGACGATGTAGACGGCCGGCGTCTTCCTCCCGGTCGCGTGCTCGGGAAGGATCACGCCGGCCTGGTGCTTGATCGGCCTGCCGAGGAACGCCGACAGCAAGGGGCTGGGAAGCTCGGCGTACTTGACGCGGGCGGATTCCGGGAAGACCCGCGGCGGGACGGCTTGGTCGACCGTAAGCGCGATCGGCTGCTCCGAGTCCGCCGGGGCCGTGAACGTGACGACGGGGCCGAACAGGTTCCCCTCGCCGTCGCCGATCTTGGCCGTGTCGGGGTTCAGGCGGACCACGGCCTGGGCGCGGTACTCGCCGGCGGGGAGCTTGTCGAGCGAGTCCGGGAAGCCGGCGGCGCGCGCGTCGATCGTCGTCGACTCGCCCGGCTTCCAGTCGCGGGCGTCCCTGGCGAACATCGGCTGGGGACGGAACCAGTTGGGGCCGTGGCGGGGCTCGCCCGCCACCTCGGACCCGTTCAGCATGACGTAGACGCGCGCCGTGATCGGGCGGCCGTCGGAGACCTTCTCGGGATACGCTATCGAAAACGCCACGCCCGAGGCCGTCGCGGGCTTCGCCTCCGGGACGGCCTGGCCGTGGGCGACGGTCGCGACCAGGAGGCACGGGACGAGCGTCCGGAGCGGAACGAGGCGGAGGCGGATCGGCGGCATGGGGCGTCCTCGCGAGGGGTTCGATCGAGTCTGTCAGGGGGCGACGTCCGGGACCGGAAGCGGCGGGAAGGCGACGGCGAGCGTCGCGGCCTCGACCCTGGGGACCGGCGCGAAGCCCGACGCGGCCAGCCGCGCCGAGCCCATGACGCATTCTTTCTCGATTACATAATATTCGTTATAACCGTCGATCGCGTCGTTGACCAGCCGGAGGTCGAGACGGTCGAGGAAGTCGGCCCAGCGGGCGTTGAACCGCTCGACGGACGCTTTCAGGTCGCGGGCCGCGGCGCGGCGCGTCCGCCGCGCGCCCGACGACCGCGCCCACGAGGGCGGCGGCGCGGCCGCGGCGTCCCAGAGCGGGGCGGGCGACGTCGCGAAGGCGTCGCGCCAGTCGCCGGGACCGACCGCCAGCCGCGCCCACTGGCGCAACCGCATGTGGACCGTCTCCAACAAGCCGAGCCGGTTCCTCAGACAGCGTTCCCGAAGCGCGACGAGCGCCGATTCGACGTCGGTCCCCCGGCGGACGAAGGCGGGGACGTCGAGGGCGAACGTCGGGCGGTCGTCGCCGGCGGCCAGGATCGCGTCGGGGGGAAGCGCCTCGTCCTCGCTCATGGTCGGGCCCGCTCGGTCGAACCGGGCGGAGGTCGGGAGGACGTCGCCAGCGCGTTGAGGCTCCGGCGGTAGTGCCAAAGCTGACGGGCGGCGCCCAGCGTCTCGCTCCGTTTCCGCCAGGCGTCGGCGACCCGCTTGAGCGCCTCGTCGGCGGGCTCGCCGGCCACGGCGGCGATTCGGCCTTGCGACAGGTCGGCGAGGTAGCCGGCGGCGTCGGGGATGCGGAGGCCGGGGAGGACGCGGTCGGCCATCAGGCTCCTCGAGACGGCCGACGTCCAGCCCCGGACGTCGACGTTGGCCGCGGCCGAGGGGTCGGGCAAGCCCCTGCCCATCTGGCTGGATCGAACCGAGAGCATGGGGAAGGAGCGTTCCGCGATCACGCGGTTGGCGACCTCGGCGTCGGCGAGATAGAGCGCGAAGTCCCGCGCGGCGTCGCGCCTGGCCGGGTCCAGGCCCTTGCGGATCCCCACCAGCCAGCCGCCGCCGAAGGGGAGGTAGGTCGGCCGATTGAGGTAGGACTCGTCCCACGTCTCGCGCATCGGCTCGTAGACGCGCTTCGAGCCCGGCAGGGGAGCGACCGAGACGGGGTGCGGCGAGGCCCATTCGGCGGCCTTCTCGGCGCGGTCGATGAGCATGGCGGCCTTCCCCTCGCGGAAGGCGGCCCGGGCCGCGGCGATATCGAAGCCCTCCGCGCCCGGCGGGCCGACGTCCTTCCACGCGGCGACGGCCCGGAGCGCCTCGACGAACGGCGGCAACTCCAACTGCGGCGTCAGGTCGTCGGCCTCGAAGAGGAACGAGAAGTAGTCGCGGTGCTGGGCGACCGCGGCGGCGCGGGCGAGGAACGTGGCGTCGGCGACCCCCTCGGCGTCCGCGCCCAGGGCGACGGCCAGGCCGGGGTTCGGCTCGCCGTCGCCGTCCCAGTCGCGGCCGTGAAGGAACCGCGCGAGGGCGTCGAATCGCTCCCAGGTGGCGGGAGGCTCCAGAGTCAGCCCTTGCTCCTTCGCGGCCTTGACGACGGCCTCGGACGTGAAGGCGTCGCGACGATAGACCAGCACGAGGGCCGAGCCGCCGATGGGGAGCGCGAACCGCTCCGAGCCGTACTTGGCGACCCGGTCGCGAAAGGCCGGGGCGATGTCGTCGTAGCGGAAGCCCTCGACCGGGTCGTCGGGGTCGACCGGCCGTCTCCTCCTGGGTTCGCCCTGGCCGGGGGCGGCGTCGGGTTCCGGCGGCAGGACGACCTCGGCGGGGATCTCGTCGAGCAGGTCGCGGTCGATCAACGCGCCGATTTCCCGGCCGGGGAAGATCAGGACGTCCAGGTCGTCGGCGTCCTCGACCGCGCGGGCGTCGGTCTGGACGTCGATCTCGCCCTTGCGCGAGGCCACCCATTCGCCGCGCTGGGCCGCGACGCCGACCAGCACGGCCGGATCGCCGACGGCGCCGACGCTCAGCTTGACGCCCGGAAACGCGGGGGGCGGTTTGGGCCCTTCCGGGGCCGGCCTCGAACAGCCGACGACCGCCGCGAACCATCCGACGAGCGCGAGGGCCCGCCACGCGGCCCCGACCCGATTCCGACTCGAAACGACCGACGACCGCATCCCGTCATCTCCCGGAGGACCGCTCCGCCGGCCGGGGATCGACGTCGCCTCGCCCGGCGCGGCGGCGGACGACTCCATCGTACCGGCCGGCCGCGATCGGGCTCAAGGTTCGGGCCCTCGCTCCGTCGAAAACCTGACGTCCGCCCGGAAGACCAGGAACCACGGAGACACGGAGGACACGGAGAAGAGAGAGGCGAAGAGGATAATCCACATATTAACCAGATTAACACAGATCAAATAAGAGGAACTGATTTAATAATCTGCGTTAATCTGGTTAATCTGTGGATCGATCCTCTCTTCTCCGTGGTTTCCATTCCCTCGGACATCAGGTTTTCGACGGAGCGAGGGCCCTGAATGTCGGGCTCGTTCGGATCAGCCCGCGGTCGGCGTCGGCGCGTCGGCGGCGATGAGCTTCTCGGACTTCAACTCGGCCCAGAAGTCCGACGGGATCTCCGCCCGCGCCGACTCGGCGTTCTGGGTCGCCTGCTCGACCGATCGCGAGCCGGGGATCACGGACGAAACCACCCTGGGCGCCGCCGAGAATTGCAAGGCGGCGGTGCGCAGGTCGACGCCGTGGCGCTTGGCGACCTCGCGGAGCTTCTCCCGCTTGGCCGTGAACCGCTCGGGGATCGTCGTGCTGTAGTTGTAGCGGTCGACCCCGGCCAGGAAGCCCGAATTCAACGGCGCCCCCACCACGATCGACACCCCGCGCTCCTCGCAGGCCGGGAACAGCTCGTGAAGCGCGGCCTCGTGCTCGATCAGCGAGTATTGACAGGCCGACAGGAAGATGTCGGGATCCGACTGCTTCAGCGCCATGAGGCAGGGTTCGATCGTGTTGACGCCGAAACCCCACGCCTTGATGGTCCCCTCCTCGCGCATCCTGGTCAGCGCCTTGGCGGCGCCGTTCATGGCGACGTCGAATTGCTGGGTCCAGTCACGGCCCAGGTCGCCGTTGTCGGGGGAGAGGTCGTGGATGAAGACGACGTCGAGGTGGCCGAGCCCCAGACGTTGCAGGCTGTCCTCGATGGAGCGCCTGGTCCCGTCGGCGGTGTAGTCGTACTCGTAGCGGAACGGCGGGTAATCCTTCCACATCAGGGGTTTGTCGAAGGAGTCGTCGGGCTGGAGCAGCCGGCCGATCTTGGTGGAGAGGACGAAGTCGTCGCGCTTCTGGTTATGGAGGAACTGGCCGAACCGGCGTTCGCTGAGCCCCAGCCCGTACCAGGGGGAGGTGTCGAAGTATCGAATGCCGGCGTCCCACGCGGCTTGCAGCGCGGCGTGAGACGCCTCGTCGGTGGTGGGCCGGAAGGCGTTGCCGATGGCCACGCCCCCCATGCCGTGCTTGTGCGGCGGCCGGAACCGCTCCGACGGTTCGTTTTTGGGCGGCGGTCGGTCGCCGGCCGTCGCGCCGCGGCCGGCGCCGAGCGTGGCGGCGGCCAGGGCCGCGAGGACTTCGCGTCGGGTCGTCATGATGCCTCCCGTTGGTTCGACGCCGACGGCCCAACGCTTTTCCCGAAGCCGCCGCGAGGGGAAGTAAGCCACGGCGATCTTCGCCTTCTCCCCTTGAGGGAGAAGGTGGCCCGAAGGGCCGGATGAGGGGTCGACCGGCGTTGAGTTTCGGCGAAACTTCGTTTCAGGAAAAGCTTTGACGTCAGGAGGATTCCGTTCGGACCACCCCTCATCCAGCCTTCGGCCACCTTCTCCCTCAAGGGGAGAAGGCCATTTCGGCTTAGATTTGCGTGAATATCGCATCCGGCCCGACGGCGCCGCGACGTTCAGGCGACCAGGGCCCCTTCCGAGCGTCGAAAGACCGCTTGCACTCCGCGGGCCAACGCCGTTGCGGGATCTCCCTCCGGGGCGACGAGGTCGGCGGCGGCGCGGGCGACGGCGCGGCCGTGGGGCATCGCGACGCCCAGGCCGGCCCAGCCCAGCATGCCGACGTCGTTCTCGCCGTCGCCGAAGGTCAGGACCCGCTCGCGCGGCACGCCCCAATGTCGCGCCAGGGCGGCGACGCCGTGCCGCTTGTCGGCCGTCGGGGCGCTGAACTCCATGGACCACGACTCGGTGATCGTCGTCAAGGCCCGACCCTCCAGCCGCCGGCGCGTCGCCTCGACGTCGGCCGCGATCCGCGCGGGGTCGCCGGCCCAGATGACCTTCTCGGCCGGAAGATCGGCGAGCCCCTCCAGGTCGACGAGGTCGACCGGATCGTCGCAGAGCCGCTCGTAGCGGTCGACCCACTCCGACGCCTCGCGGGCGGCGACGCGGTCCCGCAGCCAGAGCATCACGGCGAAGCCCCGCGACAGCCCCTCGACGGTCAGGGCCGCGGCCGTCCTCGGCTCCAGCTCGGCTCGATGCAGAACGCGGCCGGTCTCGGCGTGCTCCACCCGCGCCCCTTGCGAGGAGACGACGTAGTCGTCGTCCAGGCCCAGCCGCGCGCGATACGGCAGCATGTTCGCGTGCCGGCGCCCGGAGGCCAGCGCCACCCGGCAGCCCCGCGCCCGAAGCTCCGCCACCGCCTCGCGGTTGGCTCGGCTGATCGTCTTGTCAGGCCCGATGAGCGTCGCGTCGATGTCGATGGCGGCCAAAAGGAAGTCAAACGGTCGATTCGCAGGCATGAATACGTTCTTCCAAAGTCCTTGACGATTCGGTCCCGACCCCGGCCCCCTCGACGACGAACCGCGAGCCCGCGGCGACGGCGAGGCCGGAGAGGACCACCAACCATAGCGCGCTCGAAAGCCCCGCGGCCTGGCTCAACGCGCCGATCAACGGCGGGCCGATCAGGAACCCAAGATAACCGACCGTCGAGACCGACGCGATCGCCGCCCCCGAGTCGCCGTCGGCGTCGCGACCGGCGGCGCGGAAGAGGATCGGCACCAGGTTCGCGACCCCCAGGCCCACCAGGGCGAAGCCCACGACCGCCGCGGGGTAGGTCCGCGCGACGATCGCGATTCCCAGCCCCGTCGCGACGCTCAGGCCGCTCGCCGTCAGCACCCGCGACGCGCCGAGCCGGGCGACCAGGCGGTCGCCGCCGAACCGCCCGCACATCATCACCAGCGAGTAGGCCGCGAACCCGATCGCCGCGGCCGAGGTCGACGCCCCCGCCACGTCGGTCAGGAAGACGGCTGCCCAGTCCCCCATCGACCCCTCGCAAAACAGCCCCAGAAACCCCAGCGCCGCCAGCGGGACCAACCGGCCCCGAGGCCAGACCGAGCGCCGAGCGGTCGGACTCGCCGCGGCCGGCTGACGCGCGACCAGCGCCCGCGAGGCCGCCGCCGTCACTCCCAGCAGGCCCGCCGCGATCAGGGTCGTCGTCGCCAGGGGCGGCAGCCCGATCCGAATCGCCCCCGCCACCAGCGACGCCCCCACCAGCACCCCCAGACTCCAGCCGCCGTGGCAGGTCGACATGAGCGGCCCCGCGCCGTCGCCCTCCACGCCGATGGCGTGGGTGTTCGCCGCGACGTCGATGATCCCCTTCGTCGCCCCGAACAGAAACGCCGCCGCGACGAACGCCGACGTCGCGCCGATCGTCGTCGCCGCGAAACTCACCAGCGGGATCGTCGCGCAGAACGCGACGCACCCGAACAACGAGACGCTTCGCGTGTTCCGTCGCGCCAGCAACCGCCCGGTCGTTGGCATCGAGATCAGGCTGCCGACGACCAGCGCGAACAGCGCCATCCCCAACCCGCCGTCGCTCAGGCCGAGCCTCGCCTTGTAGATCGGCAGATACGCCGCCCACGAGCCGAAGCCCACGCCGTCCAGCGCGTACATCGAAAACGTGGCCAACCTTTCATGCCCGCGCGGCGAGACGAGCGAGGAGGGGAGAAGCCAGGGGCCCAGGCGGGCTGAAGGGTCGTCCATGGAGTGTTTCGTCGATGCCCGCGGGGGGCCGCCGGGTTGCGCGCGAGAGTTCCGAGTTCAGGGATTGTAGCCGCGGCCCCGCGGACATCAAGGGAACAGGCGCATGGGGCGACCGCGGCGCGGTCGGCTTTCAAATCCGTCGGATCGACGATGACGAGGGGTCGACCGGCCGAATTCAGTCCACCTCCCACGCCGGCGCGAAGCCCAGGATCCGTTGGACCTCGGCGATGGCGTCGGGGTTGTAATAGATCGCGGTATGCACGGCCCGGACGTGGTGTTCCGAGACCGCCTCGTCCACGTGGGCGCTTGAGAGGGGCACCACCAGGTCGCCGAAGCCGCCGTAAGCGGGGTTGAGGAAGCCGGTGCCGGCGATGGTGTGGATCTCGACGGCCGGGTCGTAGGGGAGCCCGCGGATCGCCGGCAAGAGCGGGCTGTAGGCGGCGAGGGCGTCGACGCTGCTGGGGAGGCGTCGAAAGGTCGGCCTGACCGCGCCGGGGTTGTCCCGTTCGACCTTCTCGATGAGCCGCCGCGAGTCGGCGGGCCGCTGGACGATCCAGCTGGTCAGCAGGCTGGCGGCGGAGGCCGGCGGCGAGGCCCCGTCGTGGGGCGTGGCGAGGAAGATCACCCGGCGGACCCGCGGCGAGGGCTCGAAGAAAAGCATGTCCTTGATCGCCCGACGCGCCTGGTCGTCGATCCGAAGCGTCTGGAAGGGCCGCGTGGCGACGGCGTTCCAGACCGCGTCGCCGCTGTGGGAGACCTGCAACCGCGCGATCATCCCCCCCAGGCTGAAGCCCACCAGCGTCCAGTTCCGAAGCGCGGGGTCCGCGCCGTCGGGGTCGAGCGTCCGGCTGATCCTCTCGATCTCCGCGCGGAGGATGGCGGCGGTGCGCAGGAACGTCACGCCGGTCGGGTAGCGGTAGACCCAGACTTGATAACGATCGAGGAACCCCGGCGTCCGTTGCAAGGCCGCGAGCATGTCGTTGAACAAGAACGGGTCGTTGACCAGGCCGTGGATCAGGAGGATCGGCGACTTGCCCGGCTGGTGGGGCTCGATCATCCGGATGTCGGCCTGGCCCAGCATCCGTTCGGGCGTGGCGAAGCCCGCCAGCGCGTAGGGCCCCCGCTCCACCTGGATTTGACGCGCCACGGCGATCGCGGCGTTGGGGGCGACGTGGAGAGGCGGGGAGGAGGCCGGGCCGAACGGGACGTCGGGGACGCGGAGGGGGTCGTAAAGCTCCAGGACGTCGGCCGGGGCGCGGCCGGCGGGGGACAGCCAGGCGTCGAGGTCCGGTCGGAGGACGGCCGTCGCGTTGAAGACGGCGTTTCTCGGCAGGAAGTCATCCTGGCCGCCTCGCTTCGGGTTGACGCGCTCCACGGCGATCGCGGCGCCCAGGCCGGGGGTCTCGTTGTCGGCGTGGGCCGAGGGGTTCGGCGGCGCGGAGGCCGGGTCGACGACGCGGTCGAAGTCCTCGTCGGCCCAGACGAAGCCGATCCGCCGAATCGGGACCGTCGTCGTCCCGTTCGGCCCGTGTACCCGGAGCGCCCGCCGCGCGTCGAGCCTGCCGAAGACCTGCCCGGCGCGGAGGCAGTCGACGAGGCACTCATTGTAAAGGTCGCGCGCCTCGGTCGACCCCGGCGCCGCCGTCACGGCCGCCGCCGCGAACACGGTCGCCCGGTAATAGTGGTCGACGCTCGCGTCGACTCCCTGGCGCTCCAGCCTCCGGCCCTCCCGCCGGGCCCGGCAGACGCGCGGGACCAGGGATTCGGACGACGAGCCGACCCCGGCGGCGCGCATCGACGCAATCGACAAGTCGGGCCCGGTCGACCGGCAGCCGCAAGCCGCCAGCGCGGCGAACACGAGAAGCCGACGGAGCGTCGTCGCTCCGGCGCCGGGCGGAAAGGGGGCCATCGGGGGATTCTCAAAGATGCGTCGTCAGGGCGGACCCGCTGGTCATCGGCTAAGATCGACCGTCCCGACCGTCGACTTGAGTCGAACCCCCCCGGCGGGTTAAAACAACCGTCGCGCGGCCTCCTGGACCGAGGGGATCGTCAAGGCGACCCCCGCGGCGACCAGCGCCGCGCCCAGGAGCGTGAGCGGTCGAACCGGCTCGCGCAAGACGAGGAACCCCAACGCCATCGCGATCAGGAAGCTCGACTTGTCGATGGGCGCGACGCCCGAGAGCGGCCCGTGCTTCAGGGCCGCGAAGTAAAACAGCCACGACCCGCCGGTCGCCAGCCCGGAGGCGACCAGCGACAGCCAGTCGCGCGCGGCCAGCGAGCGGACGGCCTTGACCTCGCCGGTGAACAGGACGATCGCCGAGGCGAACCCCACGACCACGATCGTCCGAATCAACGTCGCCAGGTTGGAGGGGACGTCGGTCACGCCGATTTTCGCCAGCAGGGCCGTCAGCCCCGCGAACAAGGCCGACAACAAGGCGTAATGGACCCAGGTCATGACGACGCCGCCTCTCGGCTCGGGACGGGAACCGGACAATCGATCCGCGCGAGGACATCTTATAATGGAACCGACCCCCGCGACGACGGCCGTCCTTCTGATCGCCCACGGCAGTCGTCGGGAATCGGCCAACGCCGACCTCCGCGAATTGGCCGCGCGGCTGGCCGCGACGGGGCCGTGGACGATCGTCGAGCCCTGCTTCCTGGAACTGGCCGAACCCGACATCCCCGCCGGCGCCGCGACCTGCGCGGCGCGCGGGGCCTCTCGGGTGCTGATGGTCCCGTACCTCCTCTCGGCCGGGGTCCACCTGGGTCGCGACCTGACCGCCGCCCGCGACGACCTGGCGGCCCGCCATCCCGGCGTCGACTTCGTCCTGGGTCCGCCGCTGGGGCCCCACCCGCTGCTCGACCGACTGGTGGCCGCTCGCGCCGCCGAGTTGGACCGAACCGACCCAACCCCTCCGACGGCCGATTGGTCCGATGGGGCGGCCGCGGCGGGTCCGGCCGGTCGGCCCGAGCGTTCGGGCTCGCTTGACGACGATTCAGGAAAGGGATAGAACTCCGCCGCCGATCTACTCCAAGGAGGGAGACGCCACCTCGAGTGCGTTTCGCACGCGCGTGCCCACGGCATGTACGCATACGGCGTCGAAGGAGTGAGCCACGATGGCGCTTGCCTACGAACCGACGGGAGTTCCCGCCCTCAACCTCCGCGCCCAGTACCGCGCGATCCGCGACGAGATCGAGCCGGTGGTGCGCGAGGTCATGGAGACCCAGGGCTTCGTCATGGGCCCGGAGGTCGCCGGCCTGGAGGCCGAGATCGCCGAATTCTCCGGCGCCGCCCACGCCGTCGGCTGCGCCTCGGGGACCGACGCCCTGCTTTTGCCATTGATGGCGATCGACCTGGGGCCCGGCGACGAGGTGGTCACCACCCCGTACACCTTCTTCGCCACCGGGGGCTCGATCTGGCGAACCGGCGCGCGGCCGGTCTTCGTCGACATCGAGCCGGACACCTACAACATCGACCCGGCGGCGGTCGAGGCGGCGATCACCGAGCGGACCCGGGCGATCATCCCGGTCCACCTCTACGGCCAGACCGCCGACATGGACCCGATCCGCGCCATCGCCGAGCGTCACGGCCTGATGGTCCTGGAGGACGCCGCCCAGGCGATCGGCGCGGGCTATCGCGGCCGCCGCGCCGGCGCGCTCGGGACCGCCGCCGCCTTCAGCTTCTACCCGTCGAAGAACCTCGGCGGCTTCGGCGACGGCGGCATGGTCACGACCGACGACCCGGTCCTGGCGCGGCGGATCGCCCGGCTGCGGGTCCACGGCATGGAGCCGAAGTACCACCACCACGAGGTCGGGATCAACTCGCGGCTCGACGCCCTCCAGGCGGCCGTCCTGCGGGTGAAGCTCCGCCACCTCGACGAGTGGACCGCCGCCCGCCGCGAGGCCGCCGACCGCTACCGCGACCTGTTCGCCGCCGAAGGTCTCGACGCGATGGTCAAGCTCCCCGTCGAGCGGCCCGGCAACGTCCACGTCTACAACCAATTCGTGGTCCGCGTCCCGGCCGCGATCCGCGACGACCTGCGACGGCGGCTGACCGACCGCAAGATCGGCACCGAGATCTACTACCCGATCCCCCTGCACCTGCAACCCTGCTTCGCCTCGCTGGGCTACCGCGCCGGCGACCTGCCGGTGACCGAGGCCGCCGCCCGCGAGACGATCGCGCTGCCGATCTACCCCGAGTTGTCCGAGGCCGAGCAGCGCTACGTCGTGGGGGCGATCCACCAGTTCCTCCACGAGCGGGCCCACCCGTCCCTCTTCGCCGCCTGACCCCCGCGGCCCCGGACGCGCCGACGACCTTCGCCGAACCGTCCGTTGTCCCGACCGTCACGGATTTTGGGGGTCTGAACGAGTCTTCCCCCCTCGCGGGGGAAGACAGACCGCGAAGCGGTCAGATGAGGGGGACGACGCGCGAGACGACCGTCGGAATTCGCGAAAGCCCGTCCGACAAGCCCTGGACGTCGATGGCTTTCCGGCGCGTCCTCCCCCTCATCCGGCCCTTCGGGCCACCTTCCCCCGCGAGGGGGGAAGGATGAAAACGCTCTTCCCCCCTCGCGGGGGAAGACAGACCGCGGAGCGGTCAGATGAGGGGGGCGACACGCGAGACGACCGTTGGAATTCGCGAAAGCCCGTCCGACAAGCCCTGGACGTCGATGGCTTTCCGGCGCGTCCTCCCCCTCATCCGGCCCTTCGGGCCACCTTCCCCCGCGAGGGGGGAAGGATGAAAACGCTCTTCCCCCCTCGCGGGGGAAGACAGACCGCGAAGCGGCCAGATGAGGGGGACGACGCGCGAGACGACCGTTGGAATTCACGGAGGCCCGTCCGGGAAGCCTGGGACGTCGATGGCGTTTTGGCCCGCCCCCCCCTCATCCGACCCTTCGGGCCACCTTCCCCCGCGAGGGGGGAAGGGCGTTATGTTCACCATTCCCGAAAATCCGTGACGGTCAGCCGGTTTCACTTCGCCACGCCCGGCTCACGCCCCCAGGTCGCGGGCGAGGCCCTCGCGGGCGATCTCGACGCATTCGGCGATCCGGTCGCGGATCAGGGCGGTGACGGCGCGGGGATCCAGCCCTTCCAGGTCGGTGGGGAGGATGGCCGGGCCGTAGTGGACGCGCATCGGGTGGAGGCGGGGAAGCAGCCGGCCGCGAGGCCAGGCCGCGAACGTCCCGGCGATTCCCGCGGGGACCACCGGCGTCCCGGCGCGGGCGATCAAAAGCGCGATCCCCGACTTCATCTCGCCCAGCTCGCCGTCGGGACTGCGCGTCCCCTCGGGGAAGAGGGTCACGACGCCCCCGCCGCGGAGCCGCCTGAGCGTCTCCTTCATCCCCGAGGCCCCCATCCCCTCGCGCTGGATCGGAAAGCCGCCGACCGAGCGGATGAACGCCCCGAGTCCGGGAAGGAACAACGTCGATCGCGCCACGTAGTTGAGCGGCCGTCGGACGCCCATGCCCAGGATGAAGACGTCCAGAAAGCTGAGGTGGTTGGAGACCAGGACCACGCCGCCGCCCTCCGGCATGTTCCGATACCCGGTCGTCCGCCAGCCGCCGAAGCCGGCGAACAAGGTCGTCACGACGGCCTTCACCAGCCGGTACCAGACCCGCGCGAGCAGCGGCCGATCAGCCTCGGGCCGTTCGCGACGCTGGCGACGAGGGGCCGGAGGCGTCGTCTCGGAAGGTTCGGCCGCGGCGTCGGCGCTCATGACGAGGGGAGGACCTTTCGGTACAGGAGTTCCACCACGTCGGCGATCGCCAGGCCGGTCGTGTCGACGGTCTCGGCGTCGTCGGCGGGGCGCATCGGGGCGATGGCGCGAGCGGCGTCGCGGGCGTCGCGGGCCTTCTGATCGGCCAGGACCGCCTCCAGGCTCATCTCCTCGCCCCTGGCGAGCAGGTCGAGACGACGGCGGCGAGCGCGCTCCTCGTCGGAGGCGGTGACGAAGAACTTGCGGTGGGCGTCGGGGAAGACGATGGTCCCCTGGTCGCGGCCCTCGGTGACGACGTCCTCGACCCTCGCGAACGCGCGCTGCCAGCCGACCAGCCGGTCGCGAACCGCGGCGCAATCGGCGATAAACCGCGAGGCCCGGGTGACGCCGACCTCGCGGATCGCCGCCGTGACGTCCTCCCCCGCCAGAAGCACGCGGGCGGGCGGGAACAGCACGTCGAGCCCCGCCGCCAGCCGATCCAGCGCGCCGGCGTCCTCCAGGTCGACCCCGCTCCGAAGCGCGGCGAGGGTGACGACGCGGTACATGGCGCCGGTGTCCAAAAACCGCCAACCCAGCCCGCGCCCGCCGGTCCATCGATCGTCACCACGCGATGCAAGGATTCGTTCCTCAGAGACGGTCGTGGTCTCGAAATCAGGCGCTTATTGTCCCGATTCGGCGGATCGCTTCAAGCGTCCGCCCCGCGAAGCCGAATCGGCCGCGCGGGGCGGAAGAGGTTTTCGAAGCGGATGGACGAGGTCGGCGGCCGGTCAGGTCGCGGGCGCCGCGTCGGCCCCGGCGATGCGGCGACGGCCGGCGAAGCCGGCTTCCAACTCGTGCCAGTGCGCGACGGTCGGTTCCCCCAGCCGCCAGCAGAGATAGATTTCGCGACCGTCCTTGAGGCTGGGGAAGTCGCACAGGCCGTCCAGGTTCCGAAGCTCGATCCCCAACGCCTTGAGTTCCTGGGTGAACGTCTCCAGCCGCTCCTCCTCGGTCTCCAGCTCGCGGCGGAACTGGGCCGACTCCTCGGAGTAGGCGTCCTCGACCGCGACCCCGCGCCTGCGATCGCGGCCGAGCCGGGCGAGTCGCCGCTGAAGCTCCTCGACCACCTCGCCCTGACGGACGACGTCGGCGACGACGGCCCGGACGTAGGGCAACGCCCGGTTGGCGTCCTCGACGGTGTAGTAGCGCGTGCGCGGTTCCCGAGCGGGTTTGGTCGCGGCCATGGGGTCGTCCTCGCTGCCTTATGGATGATTACGGTGTCGAACCACGGTCGTCCCGGCGGCGCATCCATGCGGATCCGAGCGTCGAAGCTCCGTCGCGCGTCTGGAAAAGGGCGGGGACGCGCCGTCGCCCGCCGCGTCCTCGTCCATCCTTTCATTGGGAATTATAGAGCGGTCTCGAATCCCAGCAAGGTCGCGCGACGGCGCGTAGGTCTTTCCTGACCGTCATGGATTTTGGGGAATGGTGAACATAACGCCCTTCCCCCCTCGCGGGGGAAGGTGGCCCGAAGGGCCGGATGAGGGGGGGCGGGCCAAAACGCCATCGACGTCCCAGGCTTCCCGGACGGGCCTCCGTGAATTCCAACGGTCGTCTCGCGCGTCTTCCCCCTCATCTGACCGCTTCGCGGTCTGTCTTCCCCCGCGAGGGGGGAAGAGCGATTTCATCCTTCCCCCCTCGCGGGGGAAGGTGGCCCGAAGGGCCGGATGAGGGGGGGGCGCGCCAGAAAACCGTTGGCGTCCAGGGCTTGCCGGACGGCCCATCGCGAATCGCGACGGTCTTTCGCGCGTCGTCCCCCTTGTATGTCCGAAGGACCAGAGTGACGGTGTTGAAGCTCGGGGTTTTCCACGAAAAACGATCGCGAATCGCCCCGGGCGGAAACACAGTCGCTCATCTGACGCCTTCGGCGTCTGTCTTCCCCCGCGAGGGGGGAAGAGCGATTTCATCCTTCCCCCCTCGCGGGGGAAGGTGGCCCGAAGGGCCGGATGAGGGGGGGCGAGTCAAAACGCCATCGACGTTCAGGGCCTCCCGGACGGGCCTCCGCGAATTCCGACGGTCGTCTCGCGCGTCGTCCCCCTCATCTGACCGCTTCGCGGTCTGTCTTCCCCCGCGAGGGGGCAAAACTCGTTCCGGCCCCCAAAACCCGCGACGGTCAGAGCCTCTCACCCCGCTCGCGGAGGGCCTCCAACCGCCGCGCCGCCGCGGCGACCGGGAGCGTGTTGAAGACGTCGTCCCTGGTCAACCAGGCCCGCCGGGCCACGGAGACGCCGTAATCCAGGTCGCCCAGGCCGGCGACCGAGTGGGCGTCGGGGTTGATCACGATCGTCACCCCTTTTTTGCGGGCGCGTCGGCAATGGACGGCGTCCATGTCCAGGCGGTGCGGACTGGCGTTGATCTCGATCATCGTCCCGTGTTCGGCGGCGGCCTGGATCACGGCGTCCAGGTCGACCTCGTAGGCCGCCCGCGACAGCAAGAGCCGGCCGGTCGCGTGGCCGAGCATGGTGACGCGGGGGTGGGAGACCGCCTTGACGATCCGGTCGGTCATCTCGGCCCGCGACATCTTGAACCGGGAGTGGACGCTGGCGACGACGTAGTCGAAGCCTTCCAGCACGTCGTCGGGGTAGTCCAGCGAGCCGTCGGCCAGGACGTCGCACTCGGTCCCCTTGAAGACCCGGAACGCGCCGGCGTACTCGGCGTTCAAGGCGTCGATCGCCCTCCACTGGTCGCGGACGCGGTCGACGGTCAACCCGCGCGCCATGGCCAGCGATTTCGAGTGGTCGGCGATGCCGAGATACTCAAGCCCCAGCGCGCGGGCGCCCTCGGCCATCTCCTTGAGGGTGGCCTCGCCGTCGCTCCAGTCGGAGTGGCAGTGGAACGCGCCGGCCAGGTCGCCGAGTTCCACGAGCTTCGGCAGCGTTCCGGCCTCGGCCGCCTCGAACTCGCCGGAGTCCTGGCGCAACTCGGGGGGGACGTACTCCAGGCCGAGCGCCTGGAACAGTTCGGCCTCGTCACGACAGGCGATCCGTTTCGAGTCGTCGTCGACCGCCGTCAGGGCGTACTCGTTGAGCGACAGCCCCCGCGCCAGCGCGCGTTTGCGCATGGCGATGTTGTGGGCCTTGGAGCCGGTGAAATAATGCAGGGCGAAGGCGTACTGGTCGTCGGCGACGCCGCGGACGTCGCACTGGACGAACTGGTCGGTCTTGAAGCCGGGCAGAAGCACGCTCGCCTTGGTCTTGCCGTGGCCGAGCGTCTTGGCGACCCCCGGCAGCGCCACGAACTCGTCGAGGACCGCGGCGGGGGTCGCGGAGCTGAACACGACGTCGACGTCGCCGATGGTCTCCTCGCGGCGGCGGAGACTGCCGCAGACCTCGGCGCGGACGACGCCCGGTCGGCCGCGGACGAACTCCAGGATCGGCGCGGCCAGGGCGCGGGCCTCGTGTTGGAGGATCCGGCCGCCGACGGCCTCCAAAAAGCCGATCCCCTCCAGGATGTTGGCCTCGGTCTTGGCGCCGAAGCCCTTGACCTTGGCGATCCTCCCCGACTCGGCCGCGGCCCGGAGGTCGGCGAGGCTTCGCACGTCGAGCGCCTCGTTGAGCGCCTTGATCTTCTTGGGTCCGATCCCCGGCACCCGCAGAAGCGCCAAAAGCCCGGGCGGGGTTTGCGCCCGGAGCTTGTCGAAGGCCGGCAGGCTTCCGGTGGTGGCGAGCTGGACGATCTTGGCGTGCATCGTCTCGCCGATGCCGGGGACCTCGGCGAGGCCGCCGTCGGCGATCATCTCGGTCAGGTCCGCGGGGAGTTCCAGAAGCGCCCGCGCCGCGTTATGGTACGCGCGGCAGCGGAAGGGGTTCTCCCCCTGGACCTCCAGGATGGTCCCCATCTCGTCCAGCACTTGCGCGATCCGCGAGGTTTCCATGCCGGTCGTATCCTTCCGGTTTCGGCTCCGGTCCCGGCTCGGCGCGGGAGTGGTCGTGTTTCCACCACGCGGAGACCGCCTGCAGACGATAGTAATTCATCGCCCGCTCGAACTCGCGCGAGTAGTAGATTCTACGAATGCCGGGGTCGACCTGGGAGACGCCCTGGGCCGCGACCGCGAGGTTGGGTTCGAAGCCGGCCTGGGCGTTGAGCCATTCGGAGTGGGCGAAGAGGAGGACGTTCTTCATGTCCAGGCCGGCGAACTCCGGCCCGTTGACGGCGTCGACGATGATCCGGCCGAGTTCGTCGCGGTCGGCGTTCAGTTGGGCCCTGATCGGCCGGGCGTCCCGCTTGAAGTATCGCTCGTACATCGTCCTGGCGACTTCGGGCTCTTTCGACCACGTGATCAGGCTTCGACCGAGTTCGTCGATCCGCTCGCGGGAGGGTCTGACGCCCCGGGAGGCCGCGACCTTGTCGAGGGGGATCGCCGTCAGCAGCTCGGCCAGGGCGGCGAACCGGCGGTAGGCGTCCCTGGCGCGGCCGATGTCGAAGTCGTCGGGGTCCTGGAACCGCCTCCCCTCCGAGCCGATCAGCATGGCGAAACTCATGGCCCGCCGCAGGGGACGCAACTCGGCCGCCTCGAGCCCGGCGCCGGGTTTCGCCGCGGCGTCGAGGAAGTAGTGCCGACGCTCGTGGAAACCTCGGAGGATCCGCGCGTAGTCCTGGTCTCCGGGCGGACGCGGGATCGCCTGTTCGATCGCGCGGCGTTCGTTGCCGGTGAGATACCAGGACATCGGCACCTCGCCGGCGATGGCGTCGGGGAGGTCGTCCCCCAGCCCTGGCCAGGCGTCGCCGGCCGCGGCGGTCGCGCCGTCGCCGGTGGTGCTTAGATACGCCGTGTTCTCGAAGACCGCCGTGGCGACGAACCCGTCCCTCGCGCCCATCTTGCGGAAGACCTCGTTGACGGCGACGAACTCCTGATCGTTGCGGAAGGCGTTCGTCGAACTGCGCGCGTGCATCACCGCCTCGCCGACGCTGCTCAACAGACGGGTCCCCCGGAAGACCCGGTCGAGGAAGCCGGCCGATTCCGACGGCACCCCCAGCCGCTCGCGCTTGCTGACCGAGTCTCGCGTCTGCACCACCAGGATCCCCGAGGTGTTCTCGAGCAGCCAATCGCGGTTCTGGAGGATCCAGGCGTTCGCCAGGTGGACGCCGTAGTTGTCGTAATAGCCGGCGTCGACCACCCGCAGGGGCGGGTCGGTCGGCAGGTTGACCGCCGGCGAGACGAACGGGAACGTCGCGCTCATCCGGGCCGCCGTCGCCAGGCTCAGCCGCTTGGAGTCCGGGACCATCTTGAACAGTTCCAACGCCGAGATCGAGAACTGGTTCCGCGAATAGCCGTCGTTGTCGTTGTCCAGGTCGTCCTGGCGGGAGGTGGGGATCGACCATTCGCGCAGCACGCGGTCCTGACGGGCGTCCTCGCCCTTCTCGTGCGGCCGGTCGGCCCGCATGTGGCTGTTCAGGTCGAGATTGGAGATCAGGAGCCGACGACCGTCGTCGACGATCATCGGCGAGAAGATCATCGACGGGATCCTCCCGCCCCGTTCCAGTTCCCGCAGGTCCGCGAACTTGATCTTGCGAAGCGCGCTCCAATCGTCCTCCAGGACCAGGCCGCGATCATAGGCCGCGGCCTCCGGGAGTCGGGGGAGCAGCATCCGCCAGGGGGCCTGCAAGGCGATGAATCCGGCCACCCCGTTGAGGCTCTTCAGTCGGATCCCGTCCAGATCGAACCAGAAGGGCGCGCCCGGCGTCGCCGCCTGGGCGCGGGCCAGAAGCGCGGCTTCGTAGTAGGCCATGCCGACCATCCCCCCGGACGCGCCGGTGATGAGCCGGACGTGGTCGTGGAAGCCGTCGATCCCCGGATCGTCCCGATCCGCCGCGGGGGACTTCTCCAACCGCGTCAGGACGGTGGCCGACCAGTACGCCGACCGGATGGCCCCCCCCGAGACGCACAGGATGACCAGCTTCGGCTTGTCCTTGCGCCCGCCCCCCTTCGCGGCCGGAGCGACGCGGTTCCGCCACGCCTCCAGCGCCTCGAAGTTCTCCACCAACCCCTGGTCCTCGCCGCGCTCGACCTTCGCGGGGTCCGCGGCGTTCAGGACGCGATACGGATACACCCGCTTGATCCGCGACGACAACCGCTCCGTCGTCGGCGGATAGCTCAACTCGTCGAAGCGCTCCTTGAACGGGTCGTAGTTCACCAGCAGGATCCAAAGCCCCGCCGCGACGGTCAGCAGGATCCACCGCCGCCGCTGGAGCCCCGCGAGGTCCTCGGCGTCCTTCCCGACGACGCGCGCCGGCACCGCCGCGAGGCAGGCCACCAGCCAGAACGCCGCGGCCAACGTCAACGCCGGCAGCTCGACCGCCTCGAAACGCGACGACGCCAGCACGAGCGCCGCGTGCAGCAACCCCGCGACCGCCAACGCCTTGATCGGAAAGTCCCCGCCGCGGGTCTCGAACCCCCGGACGCCCCGGCTCAGGCAACCGAAGGCGAACGCCGAGCCCAACGCCGCGATCGCCAGGCCGTCCCGCGCCACGCCCCCCTCCCCCGTCGCCAGCCGCCAGGCGGCGCTCGACGCCAGCGTCGCCAGCGCGCCGCCGGCGACCACGTAGACCAAGCCGAACTCCCGACGCTCGAAGATCGCGTGCACCGCCGCCAGCAGCCCGAGCAAGGCGAAGATCGCGAACGCCGCCGGAACCCGCCATCCCGTCCACAACAACGGCGCGCCGCACGCGAGGACCAACACGCAGACCGTCCAGGAGGCCGTGTAGTCCTCCGCCGACGCCCAACCGCGTCGCAGCAGCACGTACGTCGCCGCCAACTGCGGGAGGCTCGAGGCGAGAAGCAGCAGCCACGCCAAGCCGCGCGTCATCCCCAGGCCCGACGAGCTCAACCCCAGAAACCCGTAGACGACCACCACGATCAACAGATATTGATGAAACCCTCCCATCCTCACCCGCCCCGCCACGCCCGCCGCCAGCCGCCGCGGCGGGGACGCCTCGGGAACGGCGGGGGGCGCGGCCGCCCACTCCCGGAAGTTGCTCATCACCGCGCTGATCCGCAGGGCCAGCTTCACCACCAGGATCCCCATCCCCAGCCCCAGCGTCCACACGAACAGCCCCCAGCCGTAGGCGACGACGTCGCCGCGCGCGTTCCCGCCGAGCGTGATCGGGCCGATCCGGGCTTCCGGCGCGTTCCAGGGGACGAACGCGAAGACCCGCGGGAACAAGGCCGGCAGACTGATCAAGACCAGAAACGGCAGCCGGCAGAGCCTCAGGAACAGGCTCAGCGCCCAGCGGTTCGCCTCGTCGTCGCGATGCCCGCTCCCGGTCGGATCCAACCACCGGCCCCACTTCATCCTCAAGCCGTGCCGACACAGGAAGACCCGGACGTCCCGCGCGATCCCGAACCGCCGCTCCTCCCTGGGATTCACGCCCAGGTAGTAGGCGTTGATTCCCAGCAGGGCCATCAGCAGGGTCGCCCCCGTCGCGGCGGCCCCCCGCGCCAGCGGGGACTCGTCCCAAATCAGGTTGGGAATCCCCAGCCCCATCCCGATCAGCCCCCAACAAAGCAGCAACAGGGCCGTGAAGATCGCCGTCTGCCCCAAATGCCCCAGCAAATAACGCCCGAACGGCCGCAGGAACGGCCAGTACGTCCAGCCCATCGACCCGAGGAGGAAGAGCATCGCCCCCCAACTGTACTCCGCGGCGCAACTCGGAACGAAGTGTTGGACCAGCGGCACGCCCGCCAACACCAACGCCATGTTCACCCACGTCAAGACGCAAACCGCTCGACGCGACTCCCAGAGGGCCCGCCACCACGGGCCGCGTTTCCGCCGCACGCGACGCTCTCGGTCTGACATGGCTCGTCTCCTCGCGCGGCGGCCGGATTCGGCCGCTTCGACTCCCTGGAACCTGGACTCGTCCACTTTCCACGGGACTACATACGCGAGGGCGGGCTAAATCTTACTGTCCCGCTATGAAAAGATCGCGACGATCGCCATCGATCGCCTTCACCCCCCGACCGCCTCCAGCGCCTCCCAACGCTCGTAGGCGGCGGCGAGGTCGGTCTCAAGCGCCTTCAGGCGGGCGTCGGCCGCGGCGAGGGTCTCGCGGTCCTGCTTGTAAAACGCGGGATCGGCCATCGATTCGTGCAAGGCGGTCAGATCGGCCTCCATCCGCTCGATTCGGCCGGGGAGCGTGGAAAGCTCCTCGCGCTCCAGGTTGGAGAGCTTGACGGGCCTGGGCTTGGCGGAATCGGCGGGGACGGCCTTCGGGGCGGGGGCGGGCTTCGGCTCGGGAGGGGCTTCGGAGGCGCGCTTGCGGAGGTAGTCGTCGTAGCCGCCGTCGTACTCCTTGACCCGGCCGTCGGACTCGACGACCAGGACGCTGGTGGAGACGTCGTTGAGGAACGCTCGGTCGTGGCTGACGATCAGGGCCGTCCCCTGGTACTCCACCAACAGCGACTCCAACAACTCCAGCGTCTCCAGGTCCAGGTCGTTGGTCGGTTCGTCCATCACCAGCACGTTCGACGCCCTGGTGAACAGCTTCGCCAGCAAGAGCCGGCTCCGCTCGCCGCCGGAAAGGTATTTGACAAGCGTCCGGGCGCGGTCGGGGGTGAAGAGGAAGTCTTGCAGGTAGCCCAGGACGTGCCGCTCGCGGCCGTCGACCCGGACGACGTCGTAGTCGCTGACGTTCTTCTGAACCGTCTTCTCGTCGTCGAGCGCCGACTTGAGCTGCTCGAAGTACGACACCTCCAGGTTCGTCCCCCGGCGGACGGTCCCGGCGCGCGGGGCCAGCCGGCCCAGAAGCAGGTTCAGGAGCGTGGTCTTCCCCGCCCCGTTGGGGCCGATGACCCCGACCTTGTCGCCGCGGACGATGGTCGTGGACAGGTCGCGGATGACGGTCTTCTCGCCGTAGCCGAACTCGACGCCCTCGGCCTCGATGACCAGCATCCCGGACTTCTCGGCCTCCTGGGCCTGAAGGCTCGCGGTCCCCTGGCGCTCCCGGCGCCGTTGACGGGCGACGCGCATCGCCTCAAGGGCGCGGACGCGGCCCTCGTTGCGGGTCCGGCGGGCCTCGATCCCCTTGCGGATCCACTTCTCCTCCTCGGCCAGCTTCTTGTCGAACAGCTCGCGCTCGCGAGCCTCCGCGGCCAGAAGCTGGTCGCGGCGGACCAGGAACGTGGGGTAGTCGCACTCCCAGTTCGACAACCGGCCGCGGTCCAACTCGACGATCCGCGTCGCCAACTTTTGAAGGAACACGCGGTCGTGGGTGACGAAGACGATCGCGCCTGGGTAGCGGAGCAGGAAGTCCTCCAGCCAGGCGATCGACTCGACGTCCAGATGGTTCGTCGGCTCGTCGAGCAACAGGAGGTCGGGCTCGTCGACGATCGCCTGGGCCAAAAGCACCCGGCGCTTCAATCCGGAGGAGAGTTCGGCGAAGCGGGCGTCGGGGTCGAGCCCGACGCGGGAGACGACGGCCTGGACCCGGTGGTCGTCGCCGCCCAGGCCGTGGTCGTCGTCGGCGAGCCCGGCGGCCACCTCCTCGGCGACGGTCCCGCCGTGTCCGGCCGGCACGTCCTGAAGCAACCGGGCGACCCGCGCCCCCTGCTGGCGGAGGATCGCGCCTTCGTCGGGGGCGATCTCGCCGCTTATGAGCTTCAGCAGCGTGGATTTCCCCTCGCCGTTGCGTCCCAGCAGGCAGACCCGCTCCCCGGCCTCGATCGCCAGGTCCACACCGTCCAGCAATTTCGGGCCGCCGAACGACAGACTCACTCCGCGCAAGCTCAGCAACGCCATGGTTCGCTCTTCAACTCCGTCCCCAAGTGTTCGACCGCGACGCGGGCTCGTATTGTAACGCGAGCGGGCCGAATCGACTCCGTCCTCGGGGAAGGGGAGGACTCCAGGCGGGCCGGTTTCCGAAGACGTCGCCGCGCCCTCAATCGTCCGCGATCCGGTTCGGAACGCTGAAATACAATCCCATCGCCCAGTTCCGGCCGGCGAGGATCGAGGAGCCGCCGTTGCCGCAGCTCGCGAAATGGTGACGTAGAGGTGTTTGGGCCTCGATCGCGCGGATGAACTCTCCAAAGGTCAACGTCTGGGACGGGAATCGGACCACGCGAGTCTCGACGTCCGGCGGCAAGGACGGGTGGATCTGGTAGACGCCGTAAGGCGGCCTCGGCCATTTGAGGCCGTGGCCGACCGGGTCGCGGAGTTCGGCGACGGTCATCGCCAGCCTCGGGACGGTCATCCGGCTCGCCTTCGCGCGCTCGATCGTCTTGACGGGGGCGTAAACCGCCGCGATCACGATCGCGACCAGCACGGCCGCGGGGAGGATCCGTCCCCAGCCTCGACCGATCTGCAACGCCCAGGCCGCGTAGGCCGTGCCTCCCCAGAGGAAGAGGAAGGCCGACGTCGGCGAGGGCGAGACGACCGCCGCCAATCCAAGCCCGCCGGCCGCGAGGACGCGACGCTTCAGGTGGGAATCGCTCACGGCCTCCCCCCGCGTTAGGAAGACGGATCCGGCTTGGTATCGTTCTCGACCTTTCGGAAGGATCACCGGCTCCGTCGATCATCGCGCGCGGCCGCGGCCGTCGCGAGGAATCTTCCGGTTCGGCGGAGATTCTTGAAATCCCGACGCCTCCGCCGCAGATCATGAGGGCGAGAGGTTCCGTCGCTCCTTGTCAATTCGCCCGGATCGAATCACGAAAGCCGCCGACCGCGGCGAACGTCGTCCCGCCGGCGATCGGCCCCGCGACGACGGCGTTCGACGCGACTCCCAGGCCGCGAGGAGAAAAACCACCACGTCGACCCACGACGATCGAAGCCAAATCAGAGACGACGCAACGTGTTTTCACTATTGGCGATAAGCATCGTCCGCGGCGCGCGGCCCGCGCGCGATCGAAGCCGATTCGAAGCCGCGCGCCCCGGTCAGTTCATGCTGGGATCCGACGGGACGTGCGGCAGCCGGACGAGGGCGCGGAGGGCCCGGGCGCGGGCGCCCCGGAGGGTCGTCCACCAGAGGTCGGGGTCGCCGTCGGCGAAGATCAACCGGGAGTCGGCCGGGGCGACCATCCAGACGTCGTCGGCGATCTCCTGCTCAAGCTGGCCGGGCGCCCACCCCGAGAAGTTGGCGACCACCAACGAGGGTTCCGCCTCCTCGGCGATCAGATGCTGCGACTTGGTCGCGTCGATCGCGACGTAGACCCCGGAAAAGACTTCCAGATCGGCCATCGTCGGCTGGGTGTGCAGCACCAGGAGCGGCCCGGCGACCGGCCCCCCCAGGTGGAGCGGCTTCTCCCAGGCGAAGTCCTCGTCGAACAGCTTGCCGGCGAGGTCCGTCATGGTGGCGCTCGTCAGGAGGTTCAGGATGATCCCCTTGGCCCCCTGTTCCTCGTCATGCTCCAAAACGAGGACCACCGATCTCGCGAACAGCGGGGAGTCGAGTCGGGGGGAGGCGATCAGCAATTGGCCCTTCAGCGATGAATCGTTCATGGTGTAGCCGCCTGGACTGGAGTCGTGATGTCCTCGGCCGTCGTTTCTACGTCCGCCCCCGCGGTCTTGTTCCCACGTTCCCGGACGACGGCGGCCGGGAGGTCGTCGCGTCGCGGCCGCCATGATCGAGGCGACCCGATCGGAGCTTGAGTCGAGCGGTCGGCCCGTCCCTCGGTCGCGAGTCGCGCGCCCGACTCGAGGGCTTATAGTGCAAGCTCCGCGCCGTTCCCCCGCCGGCCTCGCGGTCGCGACCTTCGCGAGCGTCGCGATCGGCGCGCGCGGGGGGGCGTCGGGCGGGGGAATTCGGCCGCGCGGGCGGGGGACGACGGATCAGCGCGAGCTTACTCGAACATGCTGCCGTGGGGGCGGTTGCAGAGGACGAACGTGGTGCATTTCGACAGGTCCTTGAGCTGCGTCGCGCCGACGTAGGCGCAGGCGCTTCGGAGCCCGCCGGCGATCTCGCCCATGGTCTCCAGGACGGGGCCCTTGTAGGGGACGGAGACGGCGCGGCCCTCGCAGGCGCGGTAGTCGCGGCGGCCGCCGGCGTACTTGTCGAGGGCCTCGCGGCTGGACATGCCGTGGAACCGGAGCGCGACCCGGCGGCCGTCCTCCTCGACCCACTCCCCCTCGCACTCGTCGCAGCCGGCGAGCATGCCGCCGAGCATCACGAAGTCGGCCCCGGCGGCGAACGCCTTGACGACGTCGCCGGGGAAACGGCAGCCGCCGTCGGCGCAGACGTGGCCGCGGAGGCCGTGGGCGGCGTCGGCGCACTCGATGATCGCCGAGAGTTGGGGATAGCCGACGCCCGTGACGCGCCTGGTGGTGCAGACGCTCCCCGGGCCGATGCCGATCTTCACGACGTCGGCGGCCCCGGATATGAGCAGTTCTTGAACCATGTCCGGCGTGGCGACGTTGCCGGCCATGACGGTCGTCTCGGGGAAGGCGTCGCGGACCCGCTTGACCCGCTCGACGAAGTACTTGGTGTAGCCGTTGGCGGCGTCGACGCAGACCATCGGGACTCGGGCCTTCCTCTTCACCGCGGCGAGCTTGTCGAACTCGTCGTCCTTGAGCCCGACGGTGAAGAACGCGGAGCGGCCGCGGGCCTCGTCGCGGAAGAAGTCGACGAGGACGTCCTCGGAGTAATACTTATGCAGGCATGTGAGCATCGGCGGGCCGCGACGATCGGCACCCCCCGCCACGTCCCGCCGCCGCTCAGGAACGAGTATTCCCGCTCCAGCTGGACCGACGCCCGGCTGGGGGCCTCGGACCGCTTGGGGCGGATCAACACGTCGTCGAAATCCAGCTTGGGGTCGTTGTCGATGCGCATGGGGGCTCCGATTCCGTCGCTAGCGGTCCCACAGGTCGAGAAGCAGCAGGAGCGAGACGGTGCCGTCGATGATCGGCTCGTTGGTGGAGAAGTCGGCGTCGTCGTCGTGGAAGACGGCGAAGTCGGACTGGAACGGCGCGAGCCGGTCCTCGCCGAAGGGCGAGAACTTCAGCGAGTCGTTGATCTCCTTCGTGACGGGCCCGTCGACCAGGCCGCCCACGGGGAGGCGGTGAGCGATGCGATAGAACATATGATGCGGCCGGCTCGACGCGACGCCCCCCTCGGGGACGCCGACGACGAACGAGACGCCCCAGGGGTTGCGGCCGAAGATCCAGTCGCGGGCCTCGGTCGCGAGCCCGCGGAACCGGGCGTCGCCGGTCATCGCCTCGTACAGCCTGGCCTGGGTGGCGAAGGCGATCGCGTCGTTGGTCGAACACCAGACCATCGGCGTGCCGACGCGGTACGGGTTTTCAAGCGCCCGCTCCCGGATCCGCTCCAGCCCCGCGCGGTAGTAGCCGGCGAGGCGGGCCTGGACGTCGGCGCCGACCAGGTCGTGAAGCCGCCAGTGGGCCAGGTTGACGTAGGGGAAGAACTCGTAGTGGCCGTGGGCGTCGCGGCCCATCCAGGCGTTGTCGCCCGCCTTGTCGGCGAAGGCGACGGCCGCGGCGAGGAACTCGGGCTCCTTGGTGGCTCGATACAGTTCGACGGCGCCCCACTCCATGTCGTCCCAGGCGGTGCTCTCGCCGTAGTAGTGCGGCGCCAGGACCGGGACCGACATCGCGACGCCGGGGTTCTCCTCGCCGAGCTTGTACATCGACCGCGCGGTCTCGACGTCCCCCATCAGGGCCATGACCGCGGCGCAGCGGCCGGCTATGCTGGCCTTGCCGGTGGAGGCGTTCTTGTACCTGGGCCCCTCGGGCTTGCCGGTCGCCGGCCAGGCCGAGCGCGGGCCGCCGGGACCGTGGCCGTAATCGGATTGATCGTCGTGCCAGAGGGTCTGGGGGGGGCGATGGTCGCGGTCGTCGCCGATCTGGACGTAGATGACGTCGGGCTTGGGATGCAGCTTCTTGACCAGCGCCGCGCCGTGGCGGGCCTCGGCCCGGGCGGCCTCGTCGTCCACGAGCCGCAGGGCGCCGACGCAGTACGAGGTCGTGATCATGTGTTTGAGTCGGTCGGCCGCGTCGTGCCAGCCGCCGACGAGGTCGACCTTCTCGCCCGTGAATTCGTCGATGGCGTCCTGGAGGTGGCACTTCGGCTCGCCGGGCGCCGGGTCGTCGCCGCAGCGCTGGAGCCGCATGAAGCCGAGCAGCGCGTCGGGGACCCTGGCGTAGGCGTCGGGCCCGACGGCGAACTCGGGCGACTCGACCGCGCCGAAGCGGACGCGGAACCGTCCCGGCCCGCGGACGGCCGAGAAGTCCAGCCGGTAGTTGTGGGCGAACGGCCCCCAGGCGCCCTGGTCGGGTCCGATCTCGGCCGTGAAGTCGCCGACCTGGAACGTCCCGGAGAGGGGCTCGGGACCGGAGAGGAGGGCGACCTTGGGGTCGCCGGGCAGGTATCCCACCTGGTTGACGCGGATCCAAGGGCCGGCGCCGGGCTCCGGCGGCTGGGCGCGGACGACCAGACCGACGGCCAACAGCGACGCGACCGCGACGACGGTCCTCATGGGGGGCTCCCGGGTTCCTCGAAAAACGCCGTTCGTCTCAGCCAATACATTGATAGGAGTGTCGTCGCGGCCGATCAAGCGTCTCGGCGCGACGGCCTTGAGAATCCCCGGCGGAATTCCGAGATGCGGCGTCTTGCGGCGACGCCCGCGCTTGATCATGCTGAAGGCTTGGTCGATCGTCGTTTACCGATGTAGCCGGAGGCGTTTCCTTGATGGACATGGACCCGGACGCATCGGAATCCGATGCACGCGGCCCGTCGCTCGGCCGGAACATGGCGGCGACGGTCGTATTGACGGGGTTGGCGATCCTCGCCGCGGCCCCTTTCGCGCCGGCCGACGCGCTCGACGACGCGCGCGCCCGCGGGACTCTTCGCTACGGCGGCGACATGGAGGGGGGGGCCCCCTACGCCTTTCCCGACCCCGACGCGCCCCGGGCCGTCACCGGCTTCGAGGTCGAGATCATGGACCGGCTCGCCCGCGGGCTGGGCGAGGACGTCCGCGCCGAGTTCTCGCAGGGACAGTGGGACAAGCTGCTCTGGGTCCTGGACTCGGGCCGCTTCGACGTCGTCGTCAACGGCTACGAGTGGACCCCCGGCCGCGCCGAGGACTATCTGGCGACCCGTCCCTACTACATCTATCAGCTTCAACTGATGGGTCCGAAAGGGTCGCCCGTCCGCTCGTGGGACGATTTGAAGCGGCCCAGGCCCGACGGCTCGCCGTGGACCGTCGCGGTCTTGACGGCTTCGGCCGCCGACGACTTCGCCCGCGGTCGAGACGCCGGCGCGATCCGGGTCGTCCGGTTCGACGGCGCGACCGACGCCATGCTGGCGGTTCAGAACGGCCAGTACGACTTCACCCTTCAGGACGTCCCCGCCGCCTCCTATTACGCCGGCGCGTTCCCCGGACTCGGGCCCGTCGGCCCCCCCGTCTCGCGCGGATACTACGTTATCTACGCGCGTCGATCCGATACCGCGCTCCGGGACGCCCTCGACGCCGGGATCGGCCGCATGGCCGCCTCGGGCGAGCTGCGCCGGATCCTGGAGAAGTACGGGATCTGGAACGACCTTCAGAACGAGTTGGCGACGAGCTTCGAGGGCCCCATCGCGACGCCGTCTTCGAGTCGGGGCGCGCGCGGCTGGCGGCTGGTGCTCCACTACGGCGATCGCCTCCGCGCCGCGACCCTGGTGACGCTGGGCCTGTCGTTCGGCTCGATGCCGCTGGCGATGGCGATCGGCCTGGCGGTGGCGCTGGGTCGGCTGCACGGGCCGGCGCCCCTCCGGCCGCTGCTGGCCGCATACGTCGAGTTGATCCGCGGCACGCCGCTGATGCTTCAGCTTTACGTCCTGTTCTTCCTGTTGAAGCTCGACCCCTGGGTGGCGGGGATCGCGGGGTTGGCGATCAACTATTCCGCCTACGAGGCCGAGATCTACCGGGCGGGACTGCAAGCCGTCCCTCGGGGGCAGATGGAGGCGGCCCTGGCCTTGGGGATGTCGCGGTGGCAGGCGTTGCGGCGGGTGATCGTGCCGCAGGCGGTGCGGATCGTGATCCCGCCGGTCGCCAACGACTTCATCGCGCTCTTCAAGGACACGTCGGTCTGTTCGGTGGTGACGCTGGTCGAGTTGACCAAGGAGTATTCGATCCTGGCCAACGGCACGCGGGACGTGGTCGAGTTCGCGGCCGCGGCCGCGGCGATCTACCTGGCGATGAGCTTGCCGTTGTCGTGGTTCGCCCGCTGGTCGGAGCGACGCCTGGGCGCCGAGGGCGCGAAGGGAGGACTCGCATGATCGAGGTGGATGGGCTCGTGAAGCGGTTCGGGGCGGTCGAGGTCCTCCGCGGAGTGGACCTGAGCGTCGGGCGGGGCGAGGTCGCCTGCCTGATCGGGCCGTCCGGAAGCGGCAAGAGCACGTTCCTGCGCTGTCTCAACGGCCTGGAGCGGTTCCAGGAGGGACGGGTGACGATCGGCGACGTCGCGCTCGACGCCGGCCAGTCCGACCGCGACCACGCCAGGGCCGCGCGTCGGATCTGTCGGCGGGCGGGGATGGTCTTCCAGGGCTTCAACCTGTTCGCGCACGAGACGGCGCTTCAGAACGTGATCGAGGCCCCGATGCGCGTTCTGGGGATGAGCCGCGACGAGGCGGTCGAGCGCGCCCGCGGGTTTCTGGCCCGGGTGGGGATGCTCCACCGGCTCGACGCCCGGCCGCGAGAGCTTTCCGGCGGCCAGCAACAGCGGGTGGCGATCGCCCGGGCGCTGGCGATGGGCCCGGAAGTCGTGCTGTTCGACGAGCCCACCAGCGCGCTGGACCCGAGGGCGACCGGCGAGGTCCTCTCCGTGATGACCGACCTGGCGCGCGACGGCCAGACGATGATCGTCGTCACCCACGCGATGGGGTTCGCGCGGAAGGCGGCGACGGTCGTCCACGTCTTCGGCGACGGCGCGATCGTGGAGTCGGGCGATCCCGACCGCGTCTTCGAGGCGCCCGCGCACGAGGCGACCCGGAGCCTCCTTTCGGAAGTCCAGGCCGCGTGACGGCGCCGGTCGCGTCCGACCTGCTCAGCGCGGCCGGGGGACCGGGACGAAGTCGGAGCGTGTCAAGGGCCGCGACTGGATGATGACGCCCTCGGAGGTCGGGACCGGGACGCCGTACTGGACCGCGGGGTGGGTGGAGCGGGGCGCGCGGGAGGCGGCGGCGGGCTGGGGTTGGGGGCGGGGCTGGTCCCGGGCGCCGCGGTCGAGGGCGTCGGCCAGGGCTTCCCAGCGGCGGATGCCGGCCTCGACGCGGGCGAGTCGCGCCTTAAGCTGGGCGGCCTCGTCGCGGAGAGCCTTCAGTTGGCCTTCCGCCTCGCGGCGGTTGCGCTCCAGGAACGTCCGCGCCTGGGCGTCGGGGTCGTCGGACGTGGCGAGCGGCGAGGCGGGGATTCCGCGGGACTCCCGCGCGGCGGGGCGATCGACCTCCGCCTCCGTTTCCGGGGCGTCGTCGATGGCGGGCTCCCACCTGGGGGCCGGCTTGCGAGTCGCCGGCCGCGGGTTCGGAGCCTCGTCCGGAAGCGGATCCAGGGAGGCGGCGGGGGCGGCCTCGATGCTGGCCGCGGGGGGGAGATCCTGCTTTGGGGACGAGGCGGTCGGGGGCGCGTCCAGGTCAAGGGCCGGTTCGTCCGGCGGGGGGGGGAGGTCCTTCAGCGCCGCCGGCTCGGCCGGGGCCGGGGTTTCCGGCTTCGGCGTCGGGGCGGCCTCGATCTTGGCCGCGGGAGGTTCCTCCGGTTTCGGGGCCGGGGCCGGAGTGGGGGTCGGCAAGGGCTCGTCCGGGACGGGGGGGAGGTCGTCGATCGGCTCCGGCGCGGTGGGGAGCGGGGCGGCGTCGAGCGCCGAGGCGGCGGGGACCGGCTCCGGCGCTGCGGGATCCTGGTAGGTCGCGCCGGAGGTCGCCAACGACGTCGTCGCGTGGGCCAGGAAGCCGGCCACTCCGAGGATGCCCAGGGCGCGGGTGATTCTCGTCGCCGTGATCATGTCTCGACCCTTCCCCTTCCTTAGGTGCCTGGGCGCCGTCCGTGTCCGGTCTCGCGGCCCGTCGGGATCCGATCGCGGGGCAGTCTAGCCTGGGGCCCGGAATCCGCCAAGCCGAATGGCGGGCGGAAGGCGGCGCGAGGCGGCGGCTGGATCCGTCCCGGATGTCGGTTTAGACTCGTGGGCCTCTCACCCCCTTTCACCTCTTTCGGGAGGCCCGCCATGAGAATTCCCACCGCGTTGGTTTTCGGCCTGGTGGTCGCGTGGACGTCGGGGGCGACGGCGACCCGCGGCCAGGAGCCGATCGCGTCGCTCGATCTTCGCCAGCCGGAGGCGTCGCGGTCGTGGACGCCGCTTCACGATTTGAAGGCGTTGGAGGCGACCCCCGAGGGGGTCCGGGCGACCATCTCCGGCGAAGACCCTTATTTCCGAGGACCGACGCTCGACTTCCCCGAAGGGGTCGCGCTGACGGCCACGTTCCGCCTGAAGTCCGACCGCTCGGGCACGCTGCAAATCTTCCACGCGGGACCGGGGCAAGGTTTCGACGAGGAACGCGCGGCGAGCAAGGCCGTGCGGGGGGGCGAGTGGCGCGACGTCGCCTTGCGCCTGCCTCCGCTGGGACCAAAAACCACGTTTCGGATCGATCCGCCGGGGACGTCGGGGGTCTGCGTGTTCGAGTCGATCCGGTTCGAGCCGCGATTCGAAATCGAGCCGAAGTTCCCCGCGCCCGGCGCGCCGAGCCCCTCGGCCGACGCGCCCGCGATCCGCTCCGGGCCGCTCGCGCTGAGGCAGGATCCGGCGAGCTTCGGCGGGTTTTCGCTGGAGATCGGCGGTCGGCCGTTCGCCGTCGGGCTCGACCGTCCGGCGATCGCCTATCGCGGGACCGTCGACGGCAAGCCGACGATCAAGTGGATCGACGCCGCGAAGACCGGCCGCGCGAGCGTCGCCACGGAGGACGGCCGAATCCGGTCCACGCTGGAATTCCGCGACGAGGAGGGCGCGACGTGGCGGTTGTCGCAACGGTTCGGCCCGGACCCCTCCGGCGCGATCGCGTTCGAGGCCGAGTGCGCCGTCGACGCCCCGCGCGCGATCTATCACGTCCCGTTGCTGGTGGTCCTGCCGGGGCACGGCCAGCCGCCGTTCGGGGCGACGAAGGGGCAGGCGCTCCTGGCGGGAGTCGAATATCTTGACGACGAGCCCAGCAGCTCCACCGCCGACTTCGGCGAGCGCGACGCGCTTCGCAAGGTTCCGTCGGCGTACAAGCTGACGTTTCCGCTGATGGCCGTGCAGGCGCGCGGCAAGTACCTGGGGGTGGTCTGGGACCGGACGCCGCAAGCCGGCCCGCTGTTCGACTCGCCCGACCGGACTCTGGGCGGCTCAGGACACCTGATGGGGCTGATCGCCCCGGCGGCGACCGGCGACGATCGGAGCGAGGGCTCGCTGTTCCCCGACGCGCCGGTCGTCGTCGAGCCGGGAACGCCGATCAAGGTTTCGGGGCTGTTCATCGCCGGCGATGGGACGTCGGTCGTGCCGGCCGTCGAGAAGTACGTCGCGCTCAAGGGTTTGCCGCCGATCCCCGAGACGCCCGGCCTGCAAGACTACGTCCGGTTGGCCGCGGCCGGCTGGCTGGACTCGCCGATCCGAGAGGGGGCGCGGTATCGTCACGCCCGCGGCGGGAGCTTCTCGCCCAACCCCGCGGCTGACGCCGCCTGGATGATGGACCAACTGGCCGGATTGACCGACGACGCGAATCTGGCCGCTCGATTGCGGACGGCGTCGACGGAGGCCGCCGCGGCCGTTCCCGAAGCGCGACTGCTCCACGCGGCGGTCGGCCACAACCACTATCCGGTCGCGCCGCTGGTTTGGGGCGAAGGAGGCGAGGGGGCGACCGACCTGGTGGCGCGGAGCCTCGGCGGGGCCGTCCGGAACGTGGGCGGCATGCGGAGGATGTTCGAGCCCGACGGCACCCGCCGCTACCGTCCTCGCGGGGGCGACGCGCTGGACTACGGCCGCACCCACTTCAGTGACGAGGCCAGCGGCTACGCCGCGCAGCCGATCGACGAGATGTTGCGGATCGCCGCGTACTCCGGCGACCGCGCCGCGGTCGCCGAGGCGCTTCGGCTCTTGGCGGTGCTTCGCGACCGCTTCCACGACGCCGCGCCGCGCGGGGCGCAGACCTGGGAGATCGCCCTGCACACTCCCGACGTGCTGGCCTCCGCCTACCTCGTCCGGGCCTTCGCGCTGGGTTACGAGTTGACCGGGGACGCCTCGTTCCTGGAGGCGGCCAAATACTGGGCGTGGACCGGCGTCCCGTTCGTGTACCTGGTCGATCCGACCGACGGAACGACGCCCGACGCGGTGGGGCCCTACGCCACCACGCCGGTCCTGGGATCGACCAACTGGGTCGCGCCCAACTGGATCGGCAGGCCGGTGCAGTGGTGCGGCCTGGTCTACGCCGACGCGCTGGTGGAGCTGGCCCGCCACGATCCCGACGGGCCGTGGAGCCGGATCGCCGACGGGATCGCGGCGTCGGGGATCCTTCAGTCCTATCCGATCGGCGATCCCAGCCAGGGCCTGTTGCCGGACTCGTTCAACCTCCGGGAGCAGGTCCGAATCCCGGCCGACATCAATCCGGGGACGTTACAGCCGGGGGCGTTGCGGCTGCTCGCCGGCGCCGGCGCGCGGCCGTATGAATTCCACGCCTTGCGCTCCTCCGGGATTTGGGTCGCGGCGCCTGGGAGCGTGGAAGTCGAGATCGATCGGCCGGGCGAGGCGGTCTTGACGGTCAAGCCATGGCGGACTGGACCGTCGCGGCTGGTGGTCCACCACGTCCCCGAAGGGACGACGGTCGACCCCGCGCCGATCGCCCGCCGGGGCGAGACCTGGATCCTGCCGCTGGACGGCCCCGCCCCGCGAAAGGTGACGATCCACGCGCCGTCGAAGTGATCCGAGGCGGTGGCCGCGGGTCGAGGCGAGCCGCGCGGCCGACGACGGGCGCGCGGCGGTCGGTCGTCAGCCCGTCTTCTGACCGTGCTCGCGACAGAGGCGCTCGCACTCGCGGCAGTGCTCGGCGCACTTCTTGACCAGTTCGTTCGTCGACTTGTCGCATTCGGCGGCGCAGTCGCGGCAGGCGTCGGCGCAGGCCTTGTGGGCGTATGCGGCCATCGGGCTGTGCCGGGTCATCAGAAGGATGGTCTGGGAGCAGAAGCAGGCGCAGTCGTCGGCCGCGCAGGCGATCTTCGCGACCTGCTCGCGGTCCTTGCACTCCTCCTTCGCCAGCTCCTTCAGAGAGTGGGCCCCGACCACGTTGCAGATCAAGGCGCACTCGCCGATGATCCTGACGTGTTCGTGGTGTTCCCTCCACTTCGGGTCGTCCTTCTTGTCCTTGTCGTCGTCCGCCCGCGCGGATCCGCCGACCACCAGGCCGGCCGCGCCGGCGCCGAGCAGGGTCAAGAGTTCGCGGCGTTCCATCGATGTCGTCTCCTTGAGTCGCGGTGCAAGATTCCATGAACGCTGGACGAGGACGGTCCAGGGATCGCCCTCGGGCGGGAATCAGCAGCGAAACCGGCGCCAAGGGCGGAACCATCCCTGGGCGATCGTGGGCGCGCGAAACAAGAGCGGCGGGGAGGCGGATTCCGCTCCCGACCGCTCTTGAGTTCGTCGCGGAGACGTTTCAGGCGGGGGTCACTTGGTCTCGTCGGCCGAGACGGTCTCGCCGCCGTTGCGGGTCATCAGCTTGTTGAGCACGGCCTTGTTGATGGTGACGGCGATGGAGCGGATGGAGCCGTCGCAGTTGACGAAGTTGACGGTGCCGGGGTGCTTGCTGGACCAGTAGGTGTAGTAGTTCTTGCCGCCGGAGACGATCGGCCGGTTGATCGTGCGGTCGTTGTTGGAGCGGACGCAGCAACTGGTGGCGGGGGCCCAGACGCCGTTGGGGGCGATGGTCTCGCCGATCAGGCAGGTGTTGGAGGTGCCGTCGGTGATGTCGGCCATGCCGACCTTGGAGTTCTGGTAGGTCACGCCGTTGTCGTAGTTGCAGCAGTAGACGTTCTTCGGGTCCTGGGTGGGGCAGGGGCCGGAGGCGTCGGGCAGGATCATGCCGGCGGCCATGTTGCCGCGGTAGTCCGACGGGCCCATCTTCTGCGTCGAGCCGACCTGGGTGGTCGTCTCCGGCCGGCGGTTGGAGGGGCAGACGAACGCCGTGAGCGTCCGCCTCACGGCCGTCGAGTTGTTGACGTCGCTGGGGGAGAAGTCGAAGTTGATCTCGTTGAACAGGTTGCCCTGCTCCAGGTTCCTGAACAGACCGATCAGGCCGCTCCACTGGTAACCCTGATAGGGCGTGTAGACCGCCGCGCAGCCGGTGACGTCGCCGCCGGTGTAGGCGTTGGGGTTGGTCGGGTCGGTGGTCGGCGCCGAGCAATACCAGCCGGCCGGAAAGGCGCTGAAGGCGTCGTGGTATTCCTGGGCCGCCAGACCCAATTGCTTGAGGTTGTTCTGACACTGCGAGCGGTTGGCCGCCTCGCGCGCGGACTGGACGGCCGGAAGGAGGAGGGCCACCAGCACGCCGATGATGGCGATGACGACGAGCAACTCGATCAGGGTGAAGCCCGTCGCGAATCGTCCGGAGCGGTTGCGGCGCATTGAAATCTCCTCGGCCAGTTGGAAACGAAACCCTCGTCCGGGCCGCCCGCTCTGCGCGACGGCGCTTCTATTCGCCAGGCTACACCAAGACCCGAACGCCCGCCACGCGATTCGGCGATTCACACCCGAATCAACGGGCGATTGCATGGGTGTCGGAATTCTTGCGGGTTCCAGGACCGGAGTCAAGGCGCTCCGGCGGGAATTCGTCCCGAATCGCGGAATCGAGAGGGTCTTTCATGTGATCTTACGACGTGAAGGCCGGCCAAAGAACAAGCAATTCCAGGGCGGGCGGATCCAACGTCGGCGAGGGGCCCTCGGGAACCGCCGGGGGCGTCGGTCGGCGCGGGCCGCGGCGTGGTCTTCCTTCGGGGCGTGGGCGGCGATTGACGTCGAATTGAAAAAAATTATTGAATTCGATCGACCCCCCGACGTTCAATATGACTTATACGGAACGGTTAAGATACGAACCTGAGCGGTGGCCCGTGGAACGGACGCCTCCCGACCACCGCGTAAGGAGGTTGCAATGATTCGATCGCGTCGGTCGCTGGCGGTTTCGCTCGCTTGCCTCGGCTGGTTGTCGGCCGTCGCCGGCTTCGCCGAGGCGTCGGCGGCGTCGCCGGCCTCGCTCCTGCGGTTCACGGCCTTGACCGATCCGCCCGGGCGGCCTCCCGGCGACGAACTCACGGCGTTGGTGCTGCTTGAGCCGGGCGTGGACGAGGTGGATCTGGAATTCCAGGCGATCGACGTCGATCCGGGTCCGGCCGCCGCCGCGTTACCCGTCGCGGGAGCGCCGGCCGCCTCGGCGATTCGTTACCTGGAAGGCGTGGGGGAGCCGTATCGCGACGCCGACGGTCGGTTCCGGATGACCGCCAAGGCGAGCCGGCCGGGCGGCGACGCCCTGGTCGCGGTCGTCGTCCAGGTCCCCCGCTCCGCGCTTGGGCTCGACGGGAGGACGTCGCGGCTGCGTTACACCGCGACCGGCCGGATCGGGAGGGACGAGGTCTTCTTCGCCTCGGCCCCGCCTCGTCCGGCCGCGCCCGTGCTTCCCGATCAGCCCCCTCCGGCCCTGGCGATCCCCCAGGCGTCGCCCCAATTCCTCCCCCCGCCGCCGGTCCCGTCGAAGGCGGTCCCCGCGCCCCAAGCTCCCGTCAAGGCGGCGCCGGCGCCGCAAGCCCCCGCCAGGATCGCGCCCGCCGGTCAGGTCCCTTACTCGCCGTTATTGGTGTCGACGCGGCGAACGATCCGGTTCGCGACGAACCGCGACGTGCGGGCGTTGGTCGGGACGCCCTCGGAGCGTTTCGGGGATCGGATCGGCGACGGCGTGCGTTACGGCTCGTGCGTGGTGAACGTCCCGGTCGAGCGGAAGCCGGGCACGCTCCCCTTGCCGAGGCCGGGGGCGGCGGGCGATCCGGCGCGGGAATTCTTCATCTTACGCGACGAGGTGGAGTTCCTTGACGAGGCCGCCTTCCGCGCCCTGGTCCGCGGGGCCGACGCGGAACGCGACGTTCTGGTCTACGTCAACGGATTCAACACCAGCTTCGATTACGCCGCGGTCAGGATGGCGCAGGTCGTCGAGGATCTGCAATTCCCCGGTCTGCCGCTGCTGTTCTCCTGGCCCTCCCACCCGGTCGGGATCGACTTTCTCGGCGGCTATTCCCAGGACGAGACCAACGCGGATTACAGCTTCGGGGCGCTGGCGCGGGTGTTCAAGACGCTCGTCGAGGAGCGGGAGGCGCGGCCGGCGGAGCGTCGGGGACGGATTCACGTGCTGGCGCACAGCCTGGGCAACCGCGTGACGATGCGGGCGCTGGCGGTCCTGGACACGATGCTGCCGGCGGGGGCGAAACCGATGGGCCAGGTGGTCCTGGCCGCTCCCGACGTCTCGGTCGAGGAATTCGCCCGGCTGCAACCGTCGATCGCGCGGCGGGCGGAGCGGGTGACGCTTTACTTCAATCCCAACGACCAGGCGCTTTGGTCGTCGTTCGCCAGGCACGGCGCGGAGCGCCGGGCCGGCAATTCGGCTCAGTTCCTCGCGGGGTTGGACAACGTCGACTCGGCCCACGTGGACACGTCGCTGCTGGGCCACGGCTACTGGTCGGATTCGAGGGTGGTTCTCGACGACCTTCACCTCGTGATCGTCAAGGGCTGGGGGCCGGCCCGACGGGTCCCGGAGATCCTGCGGGCGTTCGCGAAACCCCGTCCCTACTGGGCGTTCGCGGCCGGGTACTGGTGGTAGGCGTTCGACGGCGTCGCCGACCCCGACGACCGGGGTCGGCGCGGGCGGTCGTCAAAGCGCTTCCAGGACGGCCCGGCCGACTTCCCCGGTGCCGGCCTCGCCCCCCAGGTCGGGGGTGCGGGGGGCGCCGGCGGCCAGGATCCTCGCCACGGCGTTTCGGACGCGGTCGCCGGCGGCTTGCGCGCCTATGTGGTCGAGCATCATGGCGACGGAGAGGACGGCGGCCAGCGGGTTGGCGATCCCCTTGCCGGCGATGTCCGGGGCCGAGCCGTGGACCGGCTCGAACATGCTGGGCGCGGTCTTGTCCGGATTGAGGTTGCCGGAGGCCGCCAGGCCCATCCCGCCCTGAAGCACCGCGCCCAGGTCGGTGATGATGTCGCCGAACATGTTGGTGGTGACGATCACGTCGAACCACTCGGGGTTGGTGACCATCCGCATGCAGCAGGCGTCGACGTGCATGTACGACGGCTTCACGTCGGGATACTCCGCGGCCACCTCGTCGAAGGCCCGTCGCCAAAGGTCGTGGGCGAAGGTCAGCACGTTGGTCTTGGCCACCAGCGTCACCTGTCTGGCGAAGCCCTTGGCGCGGTCGGCCTGGGAGAGCCCCGCGAACGCCCCGCCGCCGCCGCGCTTGCGGGCGGACTCGAAGGCGTAACGGATGCAGCGCTCGACGCCGGCGCGGGTGTTCATGGAGGTCTGGATCGCGACCTCCTCGGGCGTCCCCTTGTAGGTGAAGCCGCCGGCGCCGACGTACAGGTCCTCGTTGTTCTCGCGGACGACCACCATGTCGATCTGGTCGGGCCCCTTGCCCGCGACGGGGCAGGGGGCGCCGGGGAAGAGGCGGATCGGGCGGAGGTTGACGTACTGGTGGAAGTCGAACCGGAGCTTCAGGAGGATCCCCTTCTCCAGCACTCCCGGCGGGACGCCCGGATGGCCGACGGCGCCCAGGAGGATCACGTCGCAACCGCGGAGGCGGTCCTGGTCGGCCGCGGGAAGGACCTCGCCGGTCTTGAGGAAGCGTTCGCCACCCAGGTCGAACGGGGTCGTCTCGTACTTGATCCCGGCGCCCGCCGCGACCTTCTCAAGGACTTTCAGGCCGACCTCGGTCACTTCCGGCCCGACGCCGTCGCCGGGGATCACGCCGATCTTCAACAGGGCCATCGTCGCTCCAGACGCCTTGGTGGATTCGAGGAAGAAGCCGCGGGGCGGTTCGCGCGTCGGCTCCCGGCATGTCGGGACGCCGTCCGCGGCCGGCCCTCGCGGGCTCGATCATAACGCCGGCGCGCCCCGGTCACAAGCGACGCGCCGAGGCGCCGGCGCGCGGCGCGCTTCGGCCCGGCATCGTCCCCCGAGGCCCCTCGGCATCAAACATGCTACTCACATGAAATCCGTGTCGAGAGCGGGGGCGTACCTCGCTCTTGGATCCCCATCATGCAGGAGAACCGATCATGATTCCCGCGACCACCACGCGCGTTCCCGAAAACACGGCCGAATGCGTGAACGACTGGATTCATCATCGCACCTTGGACAACATCGCGCGGGCCGCCGCGGGAGGGCCGGGAGCGATCGACCGTCGCCTGCGGGAGTTGGACGAGGAGTGGGATGTCGAACGGACGTTGGAGGCCAACGCCGCCGGCGTGATTCTCACGGGGATGGCGCTGGGGTTGCTGGGAGGCCGGCGCTATCGGTTGTTGTCGGCCGCGGCCGCCGGGTTCCTGCTTCAGCACGCGATCCAGGGTTGGTGTCCGCCCCTGCCCATTCTTCGCGGCCTGGGGTTCCGCACGGCCTCGGAGATCGCCAGCGAGCGTTACGCCTTGAAGGCCATCCGCGGCGACTTCAAGGACGTGCCGGCCGGCGAGGACAACGAGGCCGTCGTGGAGAACTCGCTCGAAGCCGTGAATGCGTGAGGCGGCTCAGTCGTCGCGGTCGTCGGCGGACTTGGGCCGCTTGGAAAGCAGTTCGGGAAGGACGTCGTCCAGGTTGCCGCGGCCTTTCCGGGTGTGGAGGTTGCCGTCCTGGTCCACGACGAAGACGCGGGGGATGGCGGTGATGTCCCAGGAGTTGGAGAACTCGCCGTCCCAGCCTTCGCCTTCGTAATACTGGGGCCATTCGATCTCGTGCTTGGCGATGAACTTCTTGAGCTTGGTCAGGCCGCCGTCGGACTTCTCGGGCTGGTCGAGCGAGACGCCGATGAACTCGACCCCCTTGTCCTTGTACCTGGCGTAAGCCTTCTTCATGTAAGGCGTCTCGGCGACGCAGGGGGGGCACCAGGTCGCCCAGAACTCGACGACCACGACCTTCCCCTTCATGTCGGCGGTGCGGATCGTCTTGCCGGTCGCGACGTCCTTGAACTCCAGCTTGAACGGCTTGCCGACGCCGTGGTCGCCGTCCTTCTCCGCGGCGGGCGCGGGGGCGGGTATGGCGACGAGCAAGGCGAGCGCGGGCGCCAGAAGGGGCGCGGCGAATCGAACGAACAAGGTCGGGCTCCTTTGGATCGTGGAACGGAAAGGGCGCGGATTCAGCCGCCGCGCTTGGCGGCCTTGGCCTTGGCGAGCAGTTCGGGAAGCATCGTCTTGAGCTTGCCGTGGGCCGTGGTGGAGACCAGCTTACCGTCCTGATCGACGACGAAGAACCGTGGGATGGCGTTGATCCCCCAGGCGCTTACCAGGTCGCTGTCGAACCCCTCGGCCTGGTAGAACTGGGGCCAGGCGATCCGCCGCTTGGCGACGAACTCCTTGACCCTGGCGAGGCCCTCGGCGGGGTCCGAGGCGTCGTTGAGTGGCACGCCGACGAACTCGACGCCCTGGTCCTTGTACCTGGCGTACAGTTCCTTCATTTCGGGCATGAGCGCGTTGCAGGGGCCGCACCACGTCCCCCAGAAGTCGATCGCGACGATCTTCCCCCTCCAGTCGGCGGTGCGAATCGTCTTGCCGGTGATCGCGTCCTTGAATTCGAGCTGGAACGGCTTGCCGATCGCGTCGCGGAGCCGACGGGCGGTCTTCACGCGGGCGGCGAAGTCGGGGAAGTCCTTGAAGACCTCCTTTTCGAACGCGGGGTCCGCCAGGCCGTCGTCGACGTCCCACCAGCGCTCCAAAAGCAGTTCATGGAGCCGCTCGTTCCTGGGGGCGATCCTCAGCAGTTCCAAAATGAGCTTGGAACGACCCTTGATGTGGGCGTCGGACGAGGAAAGGTACGACTTGACGTATTCGGGGTCGTCGATCTTGTCCTGGTCGACGTTCTTGTATTGCAGGGCGTCCAGGTCCTTGAGGACCGCGGCCGCGTCCCGGCCCCGATTCTCCTGAGCCCGGGTCGGCGCGGGAAGGGCCGCCGGCGCGGCGAGGGCCAACGCCAGGGTCCAGGGGGCGATGCGAGCGATCACGGTCGGGCTCCTGTCCATCGAGCGATGGTCCGCGAGCGTCGGGGCGGGGGAGGGA
>Ga0209916_1000699_pt1 | contig 44718 bp, 33 predicted proteins | sample ThiBio_1000_plan_FD_183956 | JGI IMG/M metagenome (GOLD analysis project Ga0209916, IMG submission 183956) | Wastewater bioreactor microbial communities from Cape Town, South Africa - Thiocy_solids_2 (SPAdes) | ecosystem: Engineered > Bioreactor > Thiocyanate-remediating > Anaerobic-Aerobic ... | reverse complement strand
GCGCCATGCCGGTGAAGGTCCAGCTGGCCTGCCATTCGTCGCCCGGCTGGTGGTAGCGCTTGGCGGTGTAGTCGTCTTCCGCCGCCTTGCCGGCCTTGATGCCGCCGTCGACCCAGTCGTTGCCGGAGCCGAACGACACCGCCGGCACGCCGCGCTTGGCGAACGAGAAGTGATCGGAGCGGAAGAAGTAGCCGGCCTCCGGTTTCGGGTCCGCGGTATAGCTCATGCCGTACTGCTTCGCCGCGGCGACCAGGTCGTCCAGCAGGCCGAGCTTGGCGCTGCCGGAGATGGTGAAATTGCGCGCCGGGCCGTGCGGGTCGAGCGCGTCCATGTTGAGTACGCCCACGGTGGTGGCCAGCGGGTACAGCGGGTTGGCGGCGTAGTACTCGGAGCCGAGCAGGCCCTTCTCCTCGGCGGTGACGTTGAGGAACACCACCGAGCGCTCCGGCTTCGGCCCCTGCGCGAAGGCGCGGCCCATCTCGATCAGCGCCGCGGTGCCGGTGGCGTTGTCCACCGCGCCGTTGTAGATGCGGTCGCCCTTCGCGTCCGGCGCGCCGACGCCGAGGTGGTCCCAGTGCGCGCTGTAGATCACCGTCTCGTCCGGACGCTTGCTGCCTTCGACGCGGCCCACGATGTTGTGCGAGGTGATCACCTGGGAGTCGACCTTGAAGTTCGCCGAGAGGCTCTCGCCCTTCAGCGTCACCGGCTTGAACGCGCGCGTCTGCGCCTGCTTCTTCAGCGCGTCGAAATCCAGCCCGGCCTGTTTGAACATGCGCACCGCCAGGTCGCGCTGGATCCAGCCTTCCAGCTGCGGGTGCACCGTGGCGGGCTGGTCACGCACGATGTCGAACATCGCGTTGGTGTTGGAGTTCTTCACCGTGGCCCAGCCGTACGAGGCCGGCGCGGTCTCGTGCACGATCAGCAGGCCCAGCGCGCCCTGGCGCGCGGCCTCCTCGTACTTGTAGGTCCAGCGGCCGTAGTAGGTCATCGCCTTGCCGCCGAAGTCGCCATGGCCGGTCTCGAAGTCGGGGTCGTTGACCAGCACCACGGCGATCTTGCCGTGCAGGTCGACGCCCTTGAAGTCGTCCCACTGGCGCTCCGGTGCTTTCACGCCGTAGCCCACGAACACCAGCGGGGCGTTCTCGATCGCCACCGCGGTGGAGCCGTCCATCGGCGCGCGCACGGCGATCTGCTCGCCCTGAGTCAGCGTTTCCTGCTTGCCGCCGAGGCTCAGCTTCAGCACCGGCGTGCCGACGATCTGGCTGCGCTGCAGCGGCACCGCCTGGGTCCAGCCGCGCTTGCCGTCCTTGAGATCGCCGCCCGGCTGCAGACCAGCGGCCTGCATCTGCGCTACCACGTAGTCGATGGTCTTTTCCTCGCCCGGCGTGGCCGGACCGCGGCCCTCGAAGGCGTCGGAGGACAGCGTCTTCACCTCGGCCGACAGCCGTTCGGTGCTGAAACTGGGGGTGTCGGCGGCCTGCGCGGCGGCGCAGGCCGCCATGACCAGGGCAGAGAGGAGCAATCGCTTCACGGGCAGTCACCTGTCGGGGGGAGAGAGGATTTCCCGATGGTAGTGAGCGACCGCGGGCGGGTCCAGCTGGTGGCGGAGCGGCTAGTACGTGCCGACCACCTTGCCGCTGGTGGCGTCGATCTTCAGCTTGACGCGGTTGCCGGCCGGGTTCCTGGCCTTGGCCTTCCACATGCCGTCGTCGAAGTCGACGTCGTGCACATGCGTATAGCCCTGGGTTTCCAGCGCGGCGCGCACATCGTCCTTGCTCAGCCGCGACACCTGCTCGCCCGGGTACACCTGGCCGGTGCTGGCGTCGATGCGCAGGTCGACCCGGCTGCCGTTCGCGCTCCTGGCTTCGGCGTACCACATGCCGTCCTTGAACTTCAGGTCGTGCACCTTGGTGTAGCCCTGCGCGGTGAGCTGGCTTTGTACCTGCGGTTCGGTGATCGCCTGCTGCGCCATCGTCGCGGAGGAAATGCCCAGCGCCAACGTTCCCAGCGCCAGGGTGAGGGTCAGCGGAGCGAGCTTGTGGACCATGACGGAGGACACCTGGTTGCCTGCGGGAGTCCGAGTCTCGAAGCGGCCCGATCAACCGGCAGTGAACGCGGCATCGTGCTGCAGGCTGGCGTTCAGGCAGGTGACCCCGGCGTCAAGCTTTTCATGGCTGCGCCGATAGCCGTGTTCATGCCCGGTAGCAGTCAGTTGGCTATAGTGCCGGCTGACCCAGGGGGGTGAGATTTCGATGAGCGAGCGTCAGGCACCGTTCCGTTCCGGCGGACCGCAGGGCACCCGGTTTTTTTCCACCGAGGCATTGCGGCAGTACGCCAGCGACGCCGCGAGCGCGACGGATCGCCGGATCAGCGCGCACGAGCCGGTGCTCGAAGGCACCAGCCCCGGCATCGAGGGGCGTCGTTTCACGCTGGGTCCGGGCCGCCAGTCGATCGGCCGCCGCGGCGACAACGAGATCGTCATCGACGACCTCAGCGTGTCGGGCAACCATGCCTGGATCACCAACCAGGACGGCCGCTGCGTCATCGTCAACACGCTGTCCACCAACGGCACCTTCGTGAACGACCGGCGCATCCACGAGGTGGCCTTGTGCCACGGCGACCACATCCGGCTGGGGCAGGCGGAGTTCATGTTCCTCACTCGCGAGCCCGGCCAGCCGGAACCGGTGTCGCGGCGCCGGATCGTCGCCGCCGTGCTGCTGGGCGCAGTGGCGGCGCTGGCCGCGCTGGCGTGGTGGCTGTGCGGGTCGCCGTGAGCGCCGACACCATTCCGCCGCAGGTCGGCCGCTACCGCATCGAGGGCGTGCTCGGCGAAGGGGCGATGGCGGTCGTCTACGCCGGCTTCGACCCGGACATCGAGCGCAAGGTGGCGATCAAGTGCCTGCACCGCGAGGTGGCCGCCGACCCCGCCTACCGGCGCCGCTTCCTGATCGAGGCGCGCGCGGCCGGGCACCTGACCCACCCGCACATCGTCACCATCTTCGACGTCGGCGAGACGGAGGATGGCCGCTCCTACATCGCGATGGAGCGGCTGCCGGGCGAGACGCTCGCCAGCGCCGTCGCCCGCGAGGGCTTTCCGCCATTGCCGGTGATCATCGACCTGGTGGGGCAGCTCGCCGCGGCGCTCGACTACGCGCATGCGCGCGGCATCGTGCACCACGACGTCAAGCCCGAGAACATCATGCTGGTCGACGGCTGGAACTACGCCAAGATCAGCGATTTCGGCATCGCCGAACGCCGCGGCGCGTCGGGCGATGCCGGCGGACCGTCCACGGAGATCGGTGGCACCCCGGCCTACATGGCGCTGGAGCGGCTGCGCGGCGAGCGCGCCGACGCGCGCAGCGACCTGTTCTCGCTGGGCGTGGTGCTGTACTGGCTGATCGTGGGCAAGCTGCCGTGGCCGGATCTCGGCAACCCGCAGCAACTGCTCCGCAAGCGCCTGCGGCAGCCGCGGCCGCCGATCCGCCCGCGCGACCCGGCCACGCCGTCGATCCTGGTCAGCATGGTGCGCACGCTGCTGGCGCCCGCGGCGGAGTCGCGCTACCAGCGCGGCGCGGAGGTCATCGACGACCTGCGCCTGGCCGCGCGCGAGTACGAGCGCGAGCGCGAAAATCCGCTGACCACCCGGATCATTTCCCTGCGCCTGCGCTGGGCCAGCAGCCTGGGCGCGATCCTGAGCCTGGTGCTGATGCTGGGGCTGGCCGCGATCTATGCCAAGCAGAACGCCGCGGTGACCGGCGTGGCGCTGGATTTCGGCAGCTCGATGGGGCGCATGATCGCCAGCGAGTCGGCCGAGAACCTGCTGCTCGGCGACCAGGCCGCCACGCGCGCGCTGGTCACCGACGTCTCGCGCAACCAGCAGATCCGCTACCTGGCGATCGCCGACCGCGACGGCAGCGTCATCGCCAGCACGCAAGCGCAGGAGGTCGGCCAGCGGCTGCCTGCGCCCGACGGCGAGAAATACCTGGCGCGATCGGGCGACATCCAGAGCTACCTCAGCCGTACCGCGGGCGACCGCGGGCAGGGTGGCATGCTGCTGTTCGACGTGCCGATCCAGTACCAGGCCAAGACCGTGGGCGAGTTGCGCCTGGGCATCAGCAACGCGGCGCTGCGGGCGGCGCAGCGGACCACCCTGGGGGTGATCGCCGTGGTGCTGGTGCTGACCCTGGCCGCGGTGGTCGGCGCGGCCTACTGGCTGTTCCGCCGCCCGCTCAACCTGCTGGCGCTGCTGGGCGATGCGCTGCTGAAGGTGGCGCGCGGCGATTTCCGCCACCGCATCCGGCTGGCCCGCCGCGACGAGTTCGGCCGGCTGTTCGACGCCTTCAACCTGATGAACGGCGCGTTGCAGGCGCGCCAGCACCGCTCCGCGGCGCCCGCGCCGGCTGCCGCCGGCGAGGACGTGACGCGGCCGACGCGGATCATGGCCGCGCCCACGCAGGGTGGTGCCGACAAACCCTGAGCCGCGGCTCAGTATTGCTTGAGCCGCTGCTGGAGTTCGCGCGCGCGGGTGCGGTAGACGATCGCCGGCTCGTAGTCCGGCGCGATCGCCAGGACCCGGTCCCACAGTGCGATGGCCTGATCCAGCTGCTGGTCGCGGTACAGCACGATCGCGCGCTCGTGGTACGAGTCCAGCAATTGCTTGCGCAGCGCGGCCGCGCCGGTCCCGGCCGGTTTCAGGCCGGGGTCGAGGCTCAGCGCCTGGTCGAGGCGGGCCAGCGCCTGCTGCCGGTGACCCTGGCCGAGCAGGGACACGCTCTCGTCCTGCAGGCGGCGCGCGGCGATTGCCGGCGGCTCGTCGGGCCGCACGACCGCCGTCGGCAGGGTGGTCTCTGCCGTCGCGGGTGCGGCATCGGCGGCAGCCGACAGCGGCATGCGCAGCGTCTCGCCGACGCGCAGCATCGAAGGATTGGTCGAACCGTTGTAGCGGGCCAGGATCAGGAACAGATTGGGGTCGCCGAGGTAGCGCGCCGCCAGGGTGCTGTAGGAATCGCCCGGCTGTACCACATGCGCGCGCCAGCGCTCGCCCAGCTCCTGCCGTGGATCGGCGGTGAGCTGGCGCAGCATGGCCCGGGCGGCGCGGTCGCCCGGGCGTCGTGCCAGGATCTGGCGCAAGGCCTTTTCACCCTCGACGTAGCGGCCGGACTGGAGCCAGCCGCCAATCACGGCCAGCGACGGCTCCCTGGCGGTGTTGGCCGAAGGCGCCGGTGCCGCCGACCCTGCCGATGGCGTGACCACCACCGTGGCATGCCGGTCGCGCAGCGCCGTGCAGCCGCTCAGCGTCAGCGCGGCCAGGGTCACCGCCATCGGCACCGTCCGCCACCAGTGGCTGGCGGCAGCGGGCGGGCACACGCGGGTGTCGTTCGGCAGGCTCGTCATGCGCTGGTCCCCTGTGCCGGCATCCGGCTACGCCTTCCGTGTGCGCCGCGGCTTCGCCGGCGCCGCCGCAATCAACTGCTGCAGATAGGCAATGCCTTCTTCCTCCGGGAAGAACGCCACCACGTCGGCCACGCTCAGCTGGTGCCGCTGGCGCAAGGCCAGGAACTCCTCCCGCGCCCGCGCCAGCCGCTGCACCGCTGCGGCCTTCTTGCCAAGCGGTTTGGCCGGCGCCTGCGGTTCGATCTTGCGTTCGAGCTTGGCGAGCTCTTCCTGGAATTGGCGGAAATCGTATTTCTGGGCGGTCATGAAATAGAGGGCGATGGTCGATGGCCCGATTTTCGCACGCCCGGCCATCGCCGCGCAGTCGCACACGTCTTTATATCGTTCCCCTGCCGATCCTTGGCGCGGGCAAGGCACCGGCCCACTTGGACGAGGGTGGGAAGCGGTGGGCTGCCATACCTGCCGGGTGGAGCGGCGAAGCCACGAAGCGGCGGGCTCCGATCGAGGGGCCCGCGGAGATTGTCCGCTCAGGCCCGACCGCGGGCTCGGCGCACGTCCGGTTGCCGGGCATGTCGCTGCCGTGACCCGCCGCTTCAGCGTCCTTTCACGGGAAGGTCACTTGGGCGAGTCCTAAAATCGTGACCCCTGTCACAGTTTTGGGACAGAAGGATTAGTTGTTGCGGGGATGCGGGGAGGCGCAAACATGTACGGATTACTCCGACTCCGTGCGCTGCACTGGCAGTTGCTGCTGGCATCGGTCGAGTTTGTGCTGCTGGTGGCGAGCGTCTACGCCGCGGTGGTGTTGCGTTTCCTGGGCGACGTCGACGCGCAGGTGGCGTTTCGCGACGCGCTGCATTGGCGGGGGCTGCTGGTGGCGATGGTGCTGATCGTCTCCATGGAGGCGCTGGGGCTGTACCAGGTCCATCTGCGGGCTGGCTGGCTCGGGCGGCTCGGTCGGCAGGGCATTGCCTTCGTGCTGGGCGGGATCGCGCTGGTCGTGCTGTATTACGTGGTTCCTGCGGCGTATCTGGGCCGCGGCGTGCTGGGCATCGCGCTGATCGTGGGCTACGTCGTGGTGGCGTTGTGGCGGGTAGTGTTCCTGGGTTTCGTGGACGCCGACCTGTTCAAGCGCCGCGTGGTGATGTTCGGCGCCGGTGAGCGCGCCGCCGAGGTGGTCCACATGATGCGCCGCAGGACCGACCAACGCGGGTTCAGGATCCTGGGCCACGTGCCGGTCGGCGATGATCCGGTAGCCATCGCCGCGCCCTTGCTGCTGCATCCCGACGGGACCCTGCATGAGTGGGCGGCCCGGCTCGGCGTGGACGAAATCGTGGTGGGACCGGACGATCGTCGCGGCACCCTGCCGGTGGACGCGTTGCTGGAGTGCAAGCAGCGCGGGATGGCGGTGACCGAGCTCACCGAGTTCTTCGAGCGCGAGGCCGGCAGGATCAAGATGGATCTCACCAATCCCTCGTGGCTGATATTTTCCGGTGGCTTCAACAGCTCGCCGGTGCGGCGCACGATCAAGCGGGGCTTCGACGTGGCCGTCGCCGTGCTGGTGCTGCTGGTGGCATGGCCGTTCATGCTGTTGACGGCCATGGCCATTCGGCTGGAGTCGGGCCCCGGGACACCGATCCTGTACCGCCAGGAACGGGTGGGCGAGAACGGCAGGCTGTTCTCGCTGATCAAGTTCCGCAGCATGGGCATCGACGCCGAGCGCGACGGGGTGGCCCGCTGGGCCAGCAAGAACGACAGCCGGGTGACCCGGGTGGGGCATTTCATCCGCGCTGCCCGCCTGGACGAGCTGCCGCAGCTCTGGAACGTGCTGTGCGGCGACATGAGCATCATCGGTCCGCGCCCGGAGCGGCCGCAGTTCGTGGCCGATTTCAACACCAGCATTCGCTACTACCGCTTGCGCCATTGCGTGAAGCCGGGGCTGACCGGCTGGGCCCAGTTGCGCTACCCGTACGGCTCCTCCGCGGAGGACGCCGAGCAGAAGCTCAATTTCGACCTGTTCTACGTGAAAAACCACAACCTCGTGTTTGATCTGACCATCCTGGCGCAGACCGTGGAAGTGGTGTTGTTCGGGCGTGGCGCACGCTGAAATCGACGGATACAGAGGGGGACAAGGGATGAAACCGCACCTGCGAAACGGCTTCTTCTGGCTGGTGGTGGCAACGGGCTTGCTGCTGCTTGGTGGCTGCAGCAGCGCACCGACCGTCGATGGTCCGACGGCGGCGACGTCGCCGGTGGACCGCTACATCATCGGGCCGGGCGATACGCTGGATATCTTCGTGCGCGACAACCCCAGCCTGTCCACCACCGTGCCGGTGCGTCCGGACGGGCGCATCTCGATCCCGCTGGTGCAATCCATCATGGCGGCCGGCGAAACGCCGGACAAACTGGCGAGCGACCTGGAAAGCGCATTGAGTCGCTATGTCCGTTCGCCGCTGGTGACCGTGATCGTCAAGAGTTTCGTCGGCGCCTACAGCCAGCAGGTGCGCGTCGTCGGGCAGGCCACGATGCCCAAGGCAGTGCCTTACCGCAGCGGCATGACCCTGCTCGACGTGATGATCGAAGTCGGTGGCCTCACCAAGTTCGCCGCGGGCAACGGCGCGAAGGTCGCGCGTCGGCTGCCCGACGGCAGCGAGCAGACCATCCCCGTTCGGCTCGGCGACCTGATGAACGGCACGATCAAGTACAACATGGTCATGCAGCCCGGCGACATCCTGATCATTCCGCAGTCACTGCTTTGACGCGACGCATGCCAGCGCATGGCAACCGCCAATGACATCGGGAAGGCGACGTGATGCAGAAGCAATCGATCGATTTGCGTGAGTTGTTTCAGCACCTGCTGCTGGAAGCGCGCACCACCTGGCGCTACCGCTGGCATGCGCTGGTCGTCGCATGGTGCGTGGCCATCGTCGGCGCGCTGCTGGTATTCAGCCTGCCGAACAAGTATGCGGCCAGTGCTCAGGTGTACGCCGACACCGCGGCGCTGACGAATCCGCTGCTGCGCGGGGTTGCGGTGCAGCCGGACGTGGCTGGGCGCCTCCAGATCATCACCCAGACGCTGCTCTCGCGCCCCAATCTCGAGGCCGTGGCGGACAAGACCGGGCTGTCCCTGCGCGCCACGACTCCGGCCGACAGGGATGAGTTGCTGGAAAGCCTCGGCGCGGCCGTCACGGTGAAGGGCGCTGGCCCCAAGGATCTCTACGACCTCAGCTATGCCGATCCCGACCGGAAGATGGCGCAGAAAGTGGTGCAGGCGTTTCTGCAGATTCTCATGAACGACACGTTGGGCGCGAATACCGCATCCACCGACACGGCGCAGAATTTCCTGCAGCAGCAGGTCCAGGCTTACAGCAACCGACTGAACGAGGCGGAGCAGAAACTCGCGGATTTTCAGAAGGCCAATGTCGGCTACATCCCGAACCAGGGAGGCAGCAGTTATTCCACGCGCCTGCAGGCGGCCGAGACTCAATTGCAGAACCTGCAAGACCAGTACGATACGGCCGTTGCCAGTCGCGCGACCGTCCAGCAGCAGATGCGTGCCCTGGCAAGCAGCAGCCCGAGCTCATTGGGGGTCGATCCACGCACCCAGGATGTCGACAAGCAGATTGAGTCCTACCAGCAGCGGCTCAACCAGTTGCTGCTGAGTTATACGGACGAATACCCCGACGTGGTTTCCGCCCGGCGCATGATCAAGCAACTGCAGGCGCGGCGCGAAGCCCTGCGCAAGGAAGCGCCCGCGAGCCCGGTGATGGGCGTGGTCTCGGACAATCCCGTGTACCAGGAAATGCAGAAGTCCATGTACTCGTCCCAGGTCAGCATCCAGGCGCTGGCCACGCAGATCGCGCTGCAGAAGCGGCAGATTGCCGATCTCAAGGGCAACGTGGACAAGATTTCTGACGTGCAAGCGACCTTGCAGCGGCTGATGCGCAATTACGACGTCACCAAGAAGCAGTACGACCAGTTGGTGGAGCGCCTGAACACGGCCGAGCTGTCCCAGGACGCAACGCAGAGCGGCAACAATCTGAAATTCCGGGTGATCAATCCCCCGGCCGTTCCGCTGCTGCCAGTGAGCCCGAAACGGGGGCTGTTGCTATTGCTGGTGGTCACGCTGGCGCTGGCTATCGGCGGCGCGTTTGCGTATCTCCTGCACAAAATGAATCCGGTGTTCGTGAGCCTCAAGAGCTTGCGGGAGTCCGGCGGTTATCCCGTGCTCGGCGCCCTCAGCCTGATCGCGTCGCCCACGCGGCGCCGGGATCAGCGCCGCGAAGTGCTCGGGTTCTGCACGGGCGCGGGTCTGCTGGTGGTGGTTTTGATGCTGGGGTTTGCCTTTGACGGACAACTTACCCGGTTGGTGCAGCACTTCTTCATGGTGGGGGCCGCATGAGCATCGTCGAGAAAGCAGTCGAGAAGCTCAGGAACCTGCAGCCCGGGCCGCCGGCGTCGCCAGCTGCTGAGGCGGTGCCAGCGCCTTCGGCGTCGACCATCGAGCGTTTGTCCGGCAGGACGCACACGGATCAGGCTACGGAAAGCCCGCCGCCATGGCACGTGGACCTGGTGGCCCTCGAGCGCGCGGGTTTGCTCCCGGCCGGCGACGAGGCGAACGATCGGCTCGCCAACGAGCTGCGTCGCATCAAATTGCCATTGATGGACAACGCCATCGGGAAAGGCGCCAAGGTCGTGCCTCGCGCCGGGCGCATCGTGGTGACCAGCGCGGTGCCCGGCGAAGGCAAGTCCTTCACAGCGATGAACCTTGCCCTGAGCCTGGCCCGCGAGGTGGATTTCGATGTGCTGCTGGTGGACGGCGACATACCGAAGTCCCATATCACCCGCGCCCTGGGGCTCGACGGGAAGCCCGGGCTGATGGATGTGCTGGTGGACGAACGGCGCCAACCCGCCGAGGTCATCGTGGGAACCGATGTGCCGAATCTGCTGGTGGTGCCGGTAGGGCGGCGCCATCCGCTGACGACCGAGCTGTTCGGCAGCCTGCGCATGGAGCATGTGCTTGAAGAACTCGGCGGTCGACACCTGCGTCGTCTGGTGGTGTTCGACTCTTCACCGCTGCTGGCGACTCCGGAGTCGCAGGTGCTGGCTTCCCACATGGGCCAGGTCGTGATGGTGGTGGCCGCGGGCCGCACCGGCCAGCACGCGGTCGATTCGGCCCTGCAGAGCTTGAGCGAAGAGCAATATGTCGGCCTGCTTCTCAACATGAGCTGCCTGCCGGCAAGCGAGAATTACTACAACACCTACTATGGCCTGTATCCCCGGGTCCACCTAGCCGGGGAAGCCTAGATGCGCATCTTGCCGGCGTCGGTTGTCCTGTCGTCGATTGCTCTGGGCGGCTGGCTGAGCGGGGCTGCGGCCCAGAACACGGACCCCGCCACCCTGCCTGCGCAGAACCCGGCCTCCGACGAGTTTACCTGGGGTTCCGAGAATCTGCCGCCGGGCATCATCCCGCAGCCGAGCGTGGACTCCCCGGGAGTCGTCGTGGGCGTCACGCTCGGTGAGTTGTACACCGACAACCTCATGCTGGCGCCCAGCGGCAAGCCGAAACAGACGAGCTGGATCACCGAGATTCAGCCGTTCATCAAGTCGGCCTATAGCGGGTCGCGGTTGTCCGGCGTGTTCGACTACACGCTTACCGGGTATCTGTACCAGGGACAGTCGCGCCACAACCAGCTGGCGCAGAACCTCGACACCCACGGCACGCTCACCCTCCTTCCGCAGCATTTTTTCCTCGACGGCAGCGCGTTGTACGGGCGCGAGGTCATCAACAGCGAATTGCCGGTCGGGTCCGGCACGTTTTTCCTGGACAATAACCGCGCCAATGTCACGCGGGCCACGCTCAGCCCGTACTGGGTGCAGGACCTCGGCGAGGTCGGCACCGCGACGCTACGCTACGGTTATGGGCGTGTGCTGTACGACACCAAGGGCATTCCTGCGCGAAACAACGATTTGTTGGCTGGCATATCCGACATCACCAGCAATTTGCTGCAGTTCAATCTTGTGAGTCCACAGTACGAGACGTGGAGTTGGAATCTTGGCTATTCCGATCAGCGGATCGAGTTTGGTTCCGGCCAGAAATCACGTTTTGCGACTGCCAAGCTTGGGGCCGCCATACCGATCCGTGAAAATGTCAGCTTGCTTGCTGATGTCGGCAAGGAAAACAAGTTCCTGGCGGATGGTACGGTGGACGTTCTGGGTGCGAGTTTCTGGGATACCGGTATCGAGTGGTCGAATACGCTGAATAAATTCAAGGTGCTGGTTGGACATCGGTTTTATGGTCACAGCTACCAGTTGTACTGGACCCGTACAGGCGCCTTGCTGACGACGACCTTGGATTATGTTGAACAACCAACCGACATCAACCAGCAGCTGCTTGGACAGGGAGTGGACGTTATCCCATCGATTGGACTCCAGGGGATACCCTCACTGAGGGAGAAGCGGGTTTACCTCATGAAACGCGCCACCGCATCAGCGACCTATGAGATGCCCAAGGGCATGTTGCGGGTGACGTTGTACAACGAGCGACGCACTTATTTTCTGTTGGGCAGTGCCAAGGAAAGGGTGACGAATGCGGATGTCACCTGGCTGTTCAATATCGGGCCGCTCACCACATTGATTCCGACTTATGGCTGGCAGCGTTACCAGCACCAGGATGGTCAGACCAACTACAACCAGTACGCGCAACTGGCGATCGTGCATCAACTCAGCCCAAAAAATTTCGCCAGCCTGCGGCTGCGTCGTGATTCCCGCAATGTGTCCACCGGATTGGCGGGTGCGCGTGGATACCGCGCGAACGTGGTTTTCCTGCAGTTCACCCATTTGTTCTGAGAACGGCATGTATCAGGCGTTTTACAAACTGCGCGGCAAGCCTTTCCAGTTGACGCCAGATCCGGGAATGCTGTTCCCCAGCAAGGGCCACCGGCGCGCCATGGCGTATCTGCTCTACGGCTTCGAGCAGGGCGAAGGCTTCGTGGTGATCACCGGCGCCGTCGGCACCGGCAAGACGCTGCTGATCCAGAAGCTGTTCGAGGAACTCGCGCACCGCAACCTTGCCGTGGCCAGCATCGCCTCGGCCAACCTCGATGGCGAGGACATGCTGCCGGCCGTGGCGTCGGCGCTTGCGCTGCCTTTCGAGGGGCGCAGCAAGGAAGCGCTGCTGCAGGATGTGAAGCGGCACCTGATATCGCTGCACGCCCGCCAGACGCACGCCCTGCTGGTGGTGGACGAAGCGCAGACGCTTACCCCGGCAGCGCTCGAGATGCTGCGCATCCTGTCCAATCTCGAGTTCAGGGGCCGGGCGCTGCTGCAGGTGTTTCTGGTCGGCCAGACCGAACTGCGGCGCATCATCGTCAGCAACCACATGAAGCAGTTGCGCCAGCGCATCATCGCCTCCCACCGGCTCGACCCGATGAGCGAGGAGGAAAGTCGCGCGTACATCCTGCACCGCCTGCATGCCGTCGGCTGGAACAACGACCCGGAACTGGCGCCCGAAGTCTTCAGCGGGGTTTACCTGGTCAGCCGCGGGATCCCGCGCAAGATCAACCTCATCATGGACCGGCTGCTGCTGCACGGTTACCTGGAGGAACTGCACAGCCTGGACCAGGCGGAACTCGCCATCGTGCTCGACGAGATCCACGAGGAGATGGCCGGCGCATCGCCGACGCTGGAAGCGCCCGTTGCGCCCCAGGAGCTGGACCTGACGCGTGCCGTCGTGCCATCGAACGCGGAAAGCGCACTTGCCGCGCTGGACCTGGAACGCAACAGAATCATGTTGCAGTTGCTGCGCGAAGAGGTCCGGCGGCGGGAGGTGCTGCTGGCCGCGTCGCCACAGCCGCCGGTCATGCGCGAAGCGGCGGTCGCCGACGCGCTGCGTTCGGGCCAGGACGACACATGAGCACGGCGTCGCCACGACTCGAACCGGTCACCAACGCCATGACGGTGGATGTGGAGGACTACTTCCAGGTGGCGGCTTTCGAGCAGTGCATCCGGCGCGAGGATTGGCCGCGCTGGCCCGTCCGCGTCGAAGGCAATACCCGGCGCGTGCTGGAGCTTTTCGAGCGCCATGGCGTGCACGCCACCTTCTTCGTGCTGGGCTGGGTGGCGGAGCGTTTCCCCGCGCTGGTGCGCGACATCAGCGCCGCTGGCCACGAGATCGCCAGCCACGGTTTCGGCCACGAGCGTCTGACGAATCTGAGCCGGGCGGAATTCCGCGACAGCGTCACGCGCACGAAACGCCTGCTGGAGGACGCCACCGGCAGCCCCGTGCATGGCTACCGGGCACCCAGTTATTCCATCGGCCCGACCACCTTGTGGGCCCACGAGGAATTGCGCGAAGCGGGCTACCGCTACAGCTCCAGCATCGTGCCGATCCATCATGACTTGTACGGCATGCCCGCGGCACCGAGATTCCCGTTCCTTGCCAAGCGCTCCGGCCTGCTCGAAATACCGGTGACGACGGTGCGCCTGTGTGGACGCAACTGGCCGTGCGGCGGCGGCGGCTATTTCCGCCTGTTGCCGTATGCGCTGTTCAAGCGTGGCCTGCAGCGCGTCAACCGGCGCGAGCGGCGTTCCGGCGTGTTCTATTTCCATCCGTGGGAAGTGGATGCGCAGCAGCCGCGGGTGCCCGGCGTGACGCTCAGGAACCGGGTGCGCCACTATCTGAACCTGCCCCGCATGGCGCCTCGGCTCGAGCGGCTCGTGCGCGATTTCCGTTTCGACCGCATGGACCGCGTGTTCCTCGCCGGTGCCGACGCCGATTATCCGGTGGTGGCGCTGCAGGCCGTCGAACGCGGGGCGCACTGAGGAGGCGGCATGTTCGATCGTGCGCACGACAGTCATGCCGCCGACCCCTGCACCGTCAGGCGCCTGGCAGCGGGCGACGAACGGCGCTGGGAGGCCTTCGTCGAGGGTGCGCCGCAGGCCACGTTCTTCCACCGGGTGGCGTGGCGCGGGATTCTCGAGCAGGTGCTCGGTCACCGCTGCCACTACCTGTACGCGGAACGGCACGGGGTCATCACCGGCGTGCTGCCGCTTGCCGAGATCCGCAGCCGGCTGTTTGGCCACGCGCTGATCTCGACGCCGTTCTGCGTGTACGGCGGGGTGGCGGCGGATGACCCGGCCAGCGAAGCGCAGCTCACCCGGGCCGCGACCGCGCTCGCCGACGAGCTGCGTGTCGATTACCTCGAACTGCGCGACCGTGAGCTGCGCCATCCCGGCTGGCCGGTCAAGAATCTGTACGTCGGCTTCCGCAAGGCGATCTGCGCGGACCACGAGAAGAACCTCAAGGCGATCCCGCGCAAGCAGCGCGCCATGGTGCGCAAGGGCATCGGCGCCGGCTTGCAGGCGCGCCACGACGGCAGCATGGCCGAGTTCTATCGGGTGTACGCCGAAAGCGTACGCAACCTGGGTACGCCGGTGCTGTCGCGCAGCTATTACGCGCGGTTGCAGCAGGCGTTCGGCGAGGACTGCGAGGTCACCGTGGTCAGCCACCAGGGACAGCCGGTGGCCGCGGTGATGAGCTTCTACTTTCGTGACGAGGTGCATCCGTACTACGGCGGCAGCGTGGCGCGTGGCCGCGAGCTGGCGGCCAACGACTTCATGTACTGGGCGGTGATGCAGCGTGCGGTCGAGCGCGGGGCGCGGCTGTTCGACTACGGCCGCAGCAAGCAGGACAGCGGTTCCTTCCACTTCAAGAAGCATTGGGGCTTCGAGCCGCAAGCGTTGCCGTATGCCTATTGCCTGGTGCGCGCCAGGGCGGTTCCCAATATCAGCCCCACGAACAGCAAGTACGGTCTTTTCATCGAAGCGTGGAAGCGGCTGCCGCTGCCGGTGAGTTGCGCGCTGGGGCCATGGCTTGCGCGGGACCTGGGCTAGCGCATGCAATCGGTACTGTTCCTCTGCCATCGGCTGCCCTGGCCGCCCAGCAAGGGCGACAAGATCCGCTCGTACCACGTGCTGCGGCGGCTCGCCGAACGCTACCGCGTGTACCTCGGCACGTTCGTGGACGATCCGGCCGACTGGCAGTACCTGGCGGCGGTCGAGGCCTTGTGTGCCGAAGCATGCGTGCGGCCGTTGCCGCCCTGGCGCACCGGCTGGCGCGCACTGGCGGCACTGGCGCGGGGCGAGGCGCTTACCGTCGGGGTCTACCGCGACCGCGTGATGCGGCGCTGGGTCGAACGGTTGCTGGCCGAGCACAAGCCGGAGCTGGTCCTGTGCTACTCGTCCGGCGTGGCGCCGTTCGTCATGCGGCACACCCAGTTGCGCCGGGTCATGGATTTCGTGGACGTGGACTCCGACAAGTGGAACCAGTACGCGCAGCAGGCCGGCGCCGTGAAGCGCATGGCGTACCGGCGGGAAGCACGGCGACTGGCCGAGCTCGAGCGCACGATTGCCGCGCAATTCGACGCCAGCGTGTTCGTCTCGGAAGCCGAGGCGGCGTTCTTTCGCCAGCTGGTACCGGAGTCGGCGACCCGGGTGCACGGTATCCCCAATGGAGTGGATGCCGGCTACTGGGATCCGCAGCGGCCCTGTCCCAGTCCCTACCGGCCGGGAGAACGGGTGGTGGTGTTTACCGGCGCCATGGACTACCGCGCCAACGTGGATGCGGTGCGGTGGTTCGCACAGGAAGTCTGGCCGCGGATCGCCGCGCGGCGCCCGGACGCGCGTTTCTACATCGTGGGGAGCCGGCCGACGACCGCGGTGCGCATGCTGGGCGAGCTCGAGGGCATCACGGTGACCGGGCGAGTGGAGGACGTGCGGCCCTACCTGGCGCACGCGCATGTCGTGACCGCACCGCTGCGGGTTGCGCGCGGCATCCAGAACAAGGTGCTGGAGGCGCTGGCCATGGAGAAGGTGCTGCTGGCGACGCCTGCGGCCTACGCGGGCATCGCGGATTTCCCCGGCCGCCTGGGCTGCATTGCCGAATCGCCCGCGGTCATGGCGACGGAAGCCTTGTGCTGGCTGGATGCGCCGCAAGCCGTGCGGGTGCCGGCGGCGCGCGCCGAAGTGCTGGCCCGCCATGACTGGGGGCGCAACCTCGACAGGTATGAAAGCGTGCTGCGCCATGCGCGGCCCGGTGCAGCCCGCGCGGGCGCCATCGGCATGGCCGCGTTGAGGGTCTGCCCATGAACAGCCCGTTTGCCGCCGTGGCCGGCTTCTCGGTGCGCACTCCGGACTGGGCGCTGGCCGCCGCGGCGTTCGCCGTCGCCGTCGTCGTGCTGCTGGTGTGCTACTGGCAGACCGTGCAATCGCTGGTATGGGCCTGGGCACACGACGGCACCTACCAGTACGCCTTCCTGATCTTTCCGTTGAGCCTGTGGACGGCAGCCGGTTTGCGCCATCGACTCCAGGCGAGCGCGCCGGTGCCCAGCCTCTGGGGCCTGGCGGCGGTGACGGCGCTGGTGTTCGTCTGGTACGCCGGTCGCCTGCTCGAGGTCAACCTGGCGCAGCACTTCGCGTTCGTGGCGCTGTTCCCGGCGCTGGTGCTGGCCTGCTGGGGATGGCGCGCGCTGTGGGTGCTGGCGTTCCCGCTTGGCTATCTGGTGGTGTTCGCGGTTCCCTGGGGCGACGCGCTGGTCGGTCCGCTGCAGGACATCACCGCGCATTTTTCGGTACGCGCGCTGGAGTTGATCGGCGTCCCGGTGCTTCTCAATGGCCGGGAGATCATCACGCCCTCGGCAGTATGGCTGGTGGCGGAAGCATGCAGCGGCGTGAAGTTTTTCATCGCCTGCACCGCACTCGGTTGTCTGTATGCCTACCTGATGTACCGGCGCTGGTGGAAGCGGGCGGTCTTCGTGGTACTGGCGACGGTGGTGCCGGTCATCGCGAATGGCTTGCGGGTCTGCTTCACCGTGCTGATCGGCGAGACCTGGGGTTTGAAATACGCGACCGGCACGGACCACATGATCTTTGGCTGGCAGTTCTTCGGCGCGGTGTTGCTGCTGCTGCTGCTGGTCGGCTGGTTTTTCCGCGACCAGCCCGTGGCGTCGGCGTATCTCGCTGTGCCGGGCGAGGGGCCTTCCGGTGCGCGCAGTGTGGTGTGGCTGGTGGCGTTCGCGCTGTTGATTGCAGGGCCGGCCCTTGCCTCGGGACTGGTGCCACCGGCGCCGCCGCAGACCATGCGCCTGACCGCGCCCACGATCGCGGGCTGGAGTGGACCACAAGCTGCCGCAGGCGCCTGGCGGCCAATCTTCAGAGGGGCGGCGGGACAGGTACGTGCGTCCTATCAATCGGTCACCGGCGGTGACGTGGTCGTTTTTTTTCATGCCGTCTATACCGGCAAGCCGCGTCGCGGACACACCCTGATCACCTACGGCAACGACCTCTACGATTCGGCGCACGCGCAGATCCTGAGCAGCGCCAGACGACGGGTTGAGCTCGCCGATGGCCGGAGCACGATGGTCGGAGAGCTGCGGCTGGCCGGTGCAACTGAGTCGCGGTTGGTGTGGTACTGGTATTGCGTGGACCGCCACTGCACCCGCTCGCCGGCGTTGACCAAGTTGCTGCAGGCGTGGAGTGTGCTGCGCGGACAGGTGCCGCGATCTTCGGTATGGGCATTGTCGTCGTCGCTTGCCGGCGACGATGCCGATCGGGTACGGATGAAGTTGCACGCCTTTGCGCAGGCGCTGCTCGTGCCTGGCGCGTCCGACGTGCAGGCACAACGGTCAGCCGATCTTGCCGGGAGCCGGCCATGAACGACAGGCCGCTGATCGTGCATGTGCTCTACCGGCTGGATACCGGTGGCATGGAGCACATGCTCGTGACCCTGATCAACCAGACCTGCCAGCGCTACCGCCACGCGGTGATCTGTCTGGAAGGTTACGGTGCGCTTCGGGATCAGATCGAGTCCGGCGACGTCGTATGCGTGGCTTTGGGCAAAAGGTCCGGCAAGGATTGGCGCTGCTATTTCAGGTTGTGGCGGATCTTGCGGGATCTGGGGCCGGACCTGGTCCACACGTACAACATCGGTGCCGTGGACGTGGCGCCGGTCGCCCGGCTTGCAGGGGTCCGTCGCGTCGTGCATGCGGAGCGAGGTCGGGATGCCGCCGACCCGCGCGGCGAAAACCGGAAGTATCGGCTGTTGCGGCGTGGACTCCTGCCGTTCATCGACCGTTATCTGGCGGTTTCGAGGGACCTGCAGGACTGGCTCATGGAGAAGGTGGGCATACCCTCTTCGCGTGTTGCGTGCATTCCCAACGGCATCGACGCAACAGCGTATGCCGGCACGGCACGTGAAATAAGCGCGCGGCGCTTGCTGGGAGCTTTCGCGCCTCCCGGAACCGTGCTGATCGGCACGGTCGGGCGACTGGATGCCGTCAAGGACCATGCCGGACTGATAACCGCCTTCCGCATTCTTTGCGAGGCATTACCTCACCAGCGCGAGCAGTTGCGCCTGGTCCTGTTGGGTGAAGGGCCACAGCGTGCTGCGCTCGAATCGCAGATCGAGCGTGGTGGGCTTTCGACGCAAGTCCGGCTGCTGGGCAATCGCAGCGATGTGGCGGCGCTTCTCGCGGAGTTCGACGTCTTTGCGCTTTCCTCCATCGCCGAAGGCATGCCCGGCGTCCTGCTGGAGGCGATGGCGTCTGGCTTGCCCGTGGTGGCCACCGACGTCGGCGGAGTAAGCGAAGTGGTCGAGGCCGGCGTGACCGGCACGCTGGTGCCGGCCGGCGATCCGCACGCCCTGGCGGCGGCGCTGCACGCCTATGTCGCCGACGAACAGCTGCGGCGTCGGCATGGCGACGCCGGCTGTGCGCGCGTCGCTGCGCACTTCAGCTTGCGCACCATGGTGTCGGCGTATGTCGCGTTGTACGACGAGTTGCTGGGTCGGCGGACCAGCGCCGTGCAGCCACGCCTGGTGTCCGGCTTGACCGGGCACAAGGAGCACTGACATGTGCGGTCTGGCCGGCATCGTCTCGTCGCGGCATGTCGATGAAAGGATTCTGCTGGCCATGCGGGATGCGCAGCTTCACCGCGGGCCGGACGAGGCCGGGCTTTATCTCGGCAAGGGCGTGGGTCTCGGGCATCGCCGCCTGTCCATCATCGACCTGGCCCATGGACAGCAGCCGATGGTGGATGAAGCGGCCGGTCTGGCGCTGATCTACAACGGTGAGCTGTACAACTTTCCATCGCTCAAGGCCGAACTGGAGGCGCAGGGCGTGGTGTTCCGCAGCCGCTGCGACACGGAAGTGCTGCTGCGTGCCTGGCAGCAGTGGGGTGAAGCGTGCCTGACGCGCCTGGTCGGCATGTTTGCGTTCGCGGTGTGGGACATGCGTACGCAGCGCATCTACTTGGCCCGCGATCAGCTTGGCATCAAGCCGCTGTATTACGGCTTCACCGGCTCCGGCGATCTGGTATTCGCTTCCGAACTCAAGGGACTGCTGGCGCATCCCGGCGTGGAACGCAGGCTCGATCCGCAGGCGCTGGAAGATTATCTGGCGCTCGGCTACGTGCCGGATCCGCGCAGCATCTATCGCGGCATTTTCAAACTGCCACCCGGTCATTGGTTGAGCTGGCACGCCGGCGAAGCGGAGCCGGTGCCCCGGCAATACTGGGACGTGCCGTTCACGGTGGCCGCTGACATGACGGCGGATGAGGCGGCAGCGCAGCTCCACGACTTGCTGGACGACGCCGTGGCAGGGCAGATGATCGCGGACGTGCCGCTCGGCGCGTTTCTTTCCGGCGGCGTGGATTCCAGCGCCGTGGTGGCCAGCATGAGCCGGGTGTCGCAGCGGCCGGTGCGCACCTGCTCCATCGGTTTCGATCATGCCGGTTTCGACGAGACCGTCCAAGCGCGGTGCGTGGCCGAGCATCTGCATACGCAGCATTTCGAGCGGCGGGTCAGTGCCGATGATTACGATCTGCTCGACACGCTGGCGACGGTTTACGACGAGCCGTTTGCCGACAGCTCGGCACTGCCGACGTATCGTGTGTGCGGCCTGGCGCGCACCCAGGTGACCGTGGCGCTGTCCGGCGACGGCGGCGACGAGGATTTCGCCGGCTACCGGCGCTATCGCCTGCATGCATGGGAAAGCGCTTTGCGTGCGCGCTTGCCGCTGGCGTTGCGCAGGCCGCTGTTCGGCATGCTGGGCAGCCTCTATCCCAAGGCCGACTGGGCGCCGCGCCCGCTGCGCGCCAGAACCACGCTGCAGGCCCTCGCCCGCGATGACGTGGAGGCCTATTTTCACACCGTCAGCACCACGCCCGCGGTGCTGCGCCAGCAGCTGTACAGCGCGGGCTTCAAGCGCGAACTGCAGGGCTACAGCGCGCTCGCCGTGTTCCGTGCCCACGCCGCACGCGCGCCCACCGAGCATCCGCTGCTGCTGGCCCAGTACCTGGATTTCAGGACCTGGCTGCCCGGCGACATCCTGACCAAGGTGGACCGGGCCAGCATGGCGCACAGCCTGGAGGTGCGCGTGCCGCTGCTCGATCACCGCCTGGTCGAGTGGGCCTCTTCGTTGCCGCCGGGGCTGAAGCTGCGGGGAGGCACCGGAAAGTACATCCTCAAGAAAACGCTCGAACCGGACTTGCCGCACGACGTGCTGTACCGGAGCAAGATGGGCTTCAGTGCGCCCTTGGCGGCATGGTTGCGTGGCCCACTCGCACAGCGCGTCCGGGATGCATTGCTTGCCGGTGCCGTTGCCGAATGCGGGTATTTCGAACCGGCCATGCTCGATCGGCTGATGCGGGAGCATCAGGCTGGCCGGCGCGATCACAGCGCGACGCTGTGGAGCCTGCTGATGCTGGACGCCTTTCTGCGCCGCATGCAGCAGCCCGCTGCCGCGGCTCCCGTCGGGCCGACGCGCCGGATCGCGGTTGCCGGAGTGCAGCCATGAGCCACGCATCGTTGGACCTCAGGCCGTCGGCAGAAGACGCACTCGGCGCGACGCGGCAGAGCGTCGGCACCGGCGTTGAGGCGGGTGACGAGCGCAAGATTCGCCTGCTGGTCTTCACCAGCCTGTATCCGAACGCCGCCCAGCCGCGCCACGGCGTGTTCGTCGAGGAGCGGCTGCGCCACCTCGTGGATTCCGGCCGGGTCATCGCGACGGTTGTAGCGCCGGTGCCCTGGTTTCCGTTTCGGCATCGGCGCTTCGGCGCCTACTCGGCATTTGCCAGGGTGCCGGCGCATGAGCAGCGCCATGGCATCCGAATCAGTCATCCCCGCTATCCGGTCATTCCGAAACTGGGCATGAGCATTGCGCCATGGCTGATGTATCGCGCCCTTCTGCCGGCCCTGCGGAAACTGCAGGCCGACGGGACCGACTTCGATCTGATCGATGCCCACTACTTTTATCCGGACGGCGTGGCGGCGGCACGGCTGGGCGCGGCCCTGGGCAAGCCGGTGGTGATCACCGCGCGCGGTACCGACGTGACCTGGATCCCGCGCTACCGTCGGCCCAGGGCGCAGATCTGCTGGGCGGCGGAGCGCGCCGCCGCCATCGTGGCCGTATCGCAGGCGCTGAAAGACAAAGTCACCGCCTTGGGCGTGGCTCCCGGGAAGATTGCGGTTTTGCGCAATGGCGTTGACCTTGATCGGTTCCAGCCACGGGACCGCACGGAGATCCGTGCCGGTTTGGGCCTCACTGGCCCGGTGTGGTTGACAGTGGGCCATCTGGTTGCGCTCAAGGGTGTGCACCTTGCCATCGCGGCGCTGACGCACGTGCCGGATACGACGCTGCTGATTGCCGGCGAGGGACCGGAACGGCACAGGCTGAGCGTCCTGGTGGACCGACTGGGTCTCCACGCGCGCGTGCGGATGCTCGGCGCCATCCCTCACGCGCAGCTGTGCGACTACTACAACGCCGCAGATCTGCTGGTGCACGCATCGAGCCATGAAGGCATGCCCAACGTCGTGCTGGAATCATTGGCCTGCGGTACGCCGGTGGTGGCCGCGCCGTTTGCCGGTGTCAGCGAATTGCTGGATGCGCCCGAGGCGGGGGAGATCGCTGCTGAGCGGAGTGCCGAGGCCATTGCCGCCGCCTGGCTGCGGTTGCGCGACCGGGCGCCGACGCGTGCTGCCACCCGCGCCGTGGCGGAGCAGCTTGGGTGGTTGCCGGTGGTGGCAGCGCAGCATGCACTGTATGCGCGGATACGGCTGCCCTCTGCAGGCGGCGCGACGGCTGGAGCCGAGCCATGAACGACGTTCTGAGCGTCGCGTCGCGTGAAGCCCGGCCAGAGGCATCGGCTGACCGACCGTTGCGCATCCTGCACGTGCTCGACCACTCGCTGCCCCTGCACAGCGGTTATACCTTCCGGACGCTCGCCATCCTCGAGGCCCAGCGCGCGCTGGGGTGGGAGACGATGCAATTGACCAGTCCCAAGCAGGGCAACGATCGGCTGCGCGAGGAACACGTCGGCGACTGGATGTTCTACCGCACCCCGCCGGCATCCGGCCTGCTGGCGAGGTTGCCGCTGGTCCAGCATCGCTGCCTGATGCGCGCATTGCAGACCCGCCTGGCCGAAGTGGTGAACAGCGTGCATCCGGACATTCTTCATGCGCACTCGCCGGTGCTGGATGCTTTCCCTGCGCTCGCGGTGGGTCGGGCTGTCGGCATTCCGGTGGTGTACGAAGTCCGCGCGTTCTGGGAAGACGCCGCCGTCGACCTCGGTACGGCGCGCGAGGGCGGTGCGCGATATCGGTTGACGCGCGCGCTGGAAACCCGGGCCCTGCGGCAGGCGGACGCCGTGACCACGATCTGCGAGGGCTTGCGCGGCGACATGCTGAAACGCGGCATTCCCGCCGACAGGATCACCGTCATTCCCAACGCCGTGGATACCTCCCATTTTCGATCCACGGCCAGCGCCGACGACGCGGAGCTGCGGGCGAAATATGGACTCACCCGCGGGACCACGCTGGGATTCGCCGGCTCGTTCTACGCCTATGAGGGGCTGGATGGCTTGCTCCGGGCCATGCCGCTGGTGCTGCGCGCGGTGCCGCAGGCACGCTTGCTGTTGCTGGGCGGTGGGCCGCAGGAGGGCGAGCTACAGGCGCTGGCCGCCCGCCTCGGCCTCGATCGCGTTGTGCACTTCGTCGGTCGCGTGCCGCACAGCGAGGTCGCCCGGTACTACAACGCGATGGACGTCATGGTCTACCCGCGTATCTCGCGACGGTTGACCGAGCTGGTGACGCCGCTGAAGCCGCTCGAGGCGATGGCCATGGGCAAGCTGGTGGCCGCTTCGGACGTCGGCGGCCACCGCGAGCTGATCCGCGACGGCCTCAACGGCCATCTTTTTTCCGCGGGGTCGACCGAAGCCCTCGTGCAGTGTTTGATCAAGTTGCTGGAGAGTCCCGCGAGCTGGGGCAGGGTGATAGCCCAAGGGCGGGAGTTCGTCGAGCGCGAACGCACCTGGTCGGCGAGCGTGGCGCGCTACCGCGCGGTCTATGCCGACGTACTCGACCGTCGCCGGCGCAGTGCGGGAGGCGCGCATGCTCGCTGACACGCCTGCGGTAGTACTGGGCGCTGGCGTCAATGGCCTGGGCGTGGCGCGCAGCCTGGCGCGCGCACGAGTACCGGTCTGGTTGCTGGACACCGATGTGCGACGCGCGGAAATGCACACCCGTGCGGCGAAGCCGTTGCAGATACGTGCGACGCACGGTGAAACGTTGGTCGAAGATCTGGTGCGCCTGAACACGGCGCGGTTCTCCGGGGTGCGCCCGGTGCTGTTCCTGACCCAGGAGGAAAGCGTCGGGACCGCGTCGCGCCATCGTGACCTGCTGTCCGCCTTCTACCGATTCACCCTGCCGCCCGCGGACGTCGTGGATACCCTGTTGCACAAAGAAGGGTTCCAGCGCCGCGCCGAACAACTCGGCAGCCCCATTCCGCCGCTAGTGCACGTCCGCACGCTGGCGGATCTGCCCGCGCTCGAGCGCCTGCATTATCCGGTGGTGATCAAGCCCGGCGAACGGAATGTCGATTACGGCTGGCAGTTCAGGAAGGCGTACCGCGTGGAGAGCGCTGCGGAAGCTGCCGAGCTGGTGCGCCGCATCCTGCCGGTGCTGGCCGACGTGGTGGCGCAGGAGTGGATCGAGGGTCCGGACTCGAACATCTATTTCTGCCTGCAATGCCTCTCCCGGCCGGGGCAGGTGGTGGCATCGTTCACCGGTCGCAAGATCCGCTCGTGGCCGCCACAAGTGGGCGGCACGGCCAGTTGCACCGCGGCTGCCGAAGTTCATGCGGAGCTTTCCGCCATGACCACCCGGTTCTTTCAGGACGTTGGCGTGATCGGCATGGCCAGCATGGAGTACAAGCGCGATGCGCGCAGCGGGGAGTTCCGCATGGTGGAGCCGACGATCGGCCGCACCGACTACCAGGAAGAAGTGGCGAGCTTGAACGGCGTCAATCTGCCGTATGCGGCCTGGCGTTCGGAGCTGGGGCTGCCGTTTCCGCCGCCTGCCGCCACAAGGCGGCCCGTGGTATGGCGGGTGCGTTCCGAGGACATGCGGTCGGCAGCCGCCCAAGGCCAGCGGCTCGCGCAGGGCTATCCGCGCGGTGGCGCGGTGGCCGATGCCTTGTGCCGGTGGCGGGATCCCATGCCCTGCCTGGCCGAGGGTCTGCAGCGCGTTCGACGTGCGCTGCACAGCCGAACCTCGAAGATGCTGCCGGGGTCGCTTGCGGCGAGGAGCAAATCATGAACGCGGTCACCAGGCTGCTGTCTGCCCACCGGACACCTTCGGCAGTGAATCCGCGCCAGGGGTTGCAGGCAGCTGCCGAATGGCTGACGCGCGCCCAGGATGCCACCGGCTGCGGCGGCGTCAGCGCCTATTACGATGCAACCAAGCGGCAGTGGGCAGGCGCCTATCCGGAAACCACCGGTTACATCATTCCAACCTTCCTGCGCTACGCGGAGTTCTCCGGTCAACCCGAGTATCGCGAGCGCGCCATCCGCATGGCCGAATGGGAAACCGCCATCCAGCTTCCCGAGGGGGGCGTGCGTGCCGGCACGATGGACGCAACGCAGATTGTGCCAACCATCTTCAACACCGGACAGGTGCTGTTTGGCTGGCTGTCTGCGTGGCAGCAGACGCAGGATGCGCGCTTGCATGACTCGGCGATGCGTGCGGCCGACTGGCTGGTGGCCGCCCAGGACCCTGATGGCGCGTGGCGTCGCTATGCTTCACCGTTCGCCGCCCACGGCTTGAATACCTACAACACGCGCGTGGCGTTTGCGCTGGCAACGGCCAGCCAGGTCTTGCAGGAGCCGCGCTATCTCGATGCGGCCGTGCGCAACGTGCAATGGGCGCTTTCCCAGATGCGTCCCAACGGATGGCTGGAAAACAACGATCTGGAAGACAACGAACGGCCGCTCACGCACACCATCGCGTATGCGACACGCGGCATGCTGGAGGTCGGCTTGATAGCCGGCAATGACGCCTTTGTGGAGGCCGCGGCGCGCGTGGCGCGAGCCGTTGCGCGCACCCAGCGCCGCGATGGGGCCTTGCCCGGGCGTCTGGATTGCGCCTGGCGGGCGGCGAGTCGCTGGACCTGCGTAACCGGCAATGCGCAGATGGCGATCATCTGGCAGCGCCTTGCCAGAGAAACCGGCGAGCGATCCTGGCTGCCGGCGGCCGAGGATGCCAACCGGTTCAATTTGTCGATCCAGAACCTGGCCGCCGCCGACGGTGGCGTGCGCGGCGCCCTGCCTGGTTCGCATCCGCGCTCAGGTGGCTACATGAGGAATCGGTATCCGAACTGGGCGGCCAAGTTCTGCATGGATGCGCTGATGCTGCAACTGGAAGTGGGCTAGCCATGCGCGATATCGCCTTCGCATTGATCATGCTCGGGCTGATCCCCCTGGCCGCGATGCGCCCGTACATCGGTTTGCTGGTGTGGTCATGGCTTGGCTACATGAACCCGCATCGGCTGACCTTCGGCTTTGCGTACAGTTTTCCGTGGGTGATGCTGGTGGCTGTCGTCACCTTGGCGAGTCTGCTGGTCAGCAGGGAAAACAAGCGAATTCCCATGTCGACGGTCAGCGCGCTGCTGGTGCTTTTCTTGTTGTGGACGGGATTCACCACGTTCTTCGCGGTCATGTCGGATACCGCGTCGCAGCGGTGGCAGGACTTCGCCAAGACCATGGTGCTGGTGTTCGCCACCCTGATGCTGGTGAACACCCGCGAACGCATGCACTGGCTGCTATGGGTGATCGTGGTTTCGCTGGGGTTCTATGGCGTCAAGGGCGGGGTGTACACGATCGTGCATGGCGGCGCCAATCGCGTGTTCGGCCCAGCCGGAAGCTTCATCGGGGACAACAACGATCTGGCCCAGGCGCTGTGCATGGTTCTGCCACTGATGCGCTACCTGCAGCTTCAGACCCGAAGAAAAATGGTGAGGATCGGTTTGGGAGTGGCGATGTTCCTTTCCGGCGTCGGGATACTTGGCACCTATTCGCGTGGCGGCCTCATTGCGCTTGCGGTAGTGAGTGCGGCCCTGTTCCTGAAGAGTCGTCGGAGGATAACGCTTGCGATCGCGCTGGTGGCGGTGGGAGTGACGGCCTACAACTTCATGCCCGGGCAGTGGATGGAACGCATGCAAACGATCCAGCATGCCGGACAGGTCAACACTTTCCAGACCCGCGTGCAGTCATGGGAGTTTGCCGCCAACGTCGCGCTTCACCGTCCATTGGTCGGCGGTGGATTCAACGTTTACGAAAGCACAGCCATGTGGAGCCTCTATGGACCCGAAGATGCGAGGCCACGCGCCGTCCACAGCGTTTACTTCCGCGTGCTTGGTGAACAAGGGTTCCCCGGGATCGTCCTGTTCATCGCGCTACTGATTGCCAGCTGGCGGTATTGCGGCAAGGTGCGGCACAAGACGCGCAAACTGCCTGCGGAGAAATGGGCGTTTGACCTGGCTTCCATGTTTCAGGCGAGCCTGCTTGCGTACATGACGGCGGGCTTCGCGACCACCTCGAGCTACTTCGACATGAGTTACCAGCTCATGGCGATGTGCGCCATTTTGTACGGGTTGGTAGTCGCACGGAGCGCCGCTTCCGAAGCGCACCGAACGGCCGGCTCGTCAACGGCCAGGTTGCCGGCGGGCGAAGCGCTCGTGAACTCGCCGGGCACGAAATGAATGGCGGGATCGAGGGATGAACAAGACCGTGATCATGACGGGATTCCACTTTCCCCCCTCTGCGCTGAGCAGCGGGCATCTGCGCTTTCTGGCTTTCACGAAATACCTGCCCGAATGCGGCTGGGATCCGGTGGTCCTGTCGGCGACCCCGGGCGCGTACGAACTGATCGACCCCGCCAGTGTCCTGTCCATACCCACGGGCTGCAGTGTGTACCGGGCCTTCGCCCTGGACGCCAAGCGGCACCTGGCCGTCATGGGCAGGTACCCGTCCATTCTTGCGTTACCCGACAGGTGGGCGAGTTGGTGGGTCGCCGCTGTCTGGCATGGACTGCGTCTGATCAAGCGCCATCGTGCGCAAGCGATCTGGTCGACGTTTCCCATCATGACTTCCCACTGTGTTGCCTACACCCTGCATCGTTTGACCGGCCTCCCATGGATCGCGGATTTTCGCGACCCGGTTGCGAGTTCGACCGCGGGCAAAAGCCCTGTGGCGGTAAGGTCGCAGACGCGCTGGGAGCGTCGCGTCCTGTCGAGCGCGGCGCGTTCGGTGTTCACGACCCCCGGAGCGATGCAGTGGTGTGCCGAGCACTACCCCGAGGCGTGCCGTGCCGGCCGTTTGACGGTCATCGGCAATGGCTACGACGACGAGGCATTCGCCGACCTCGATCGCCCGCCTCCGCGAACCGGGCGACCATTGGTACTGCTGCACAGTGGTCTGTTGTATCCGAAAGGCCGCAGCCCCGTACCGTTCTTCACTGCACTCGCGCGTCTCAGGGACGCGGGAAGCGTAGCCCCCGGAATGCTCAAGGTCGTCCTGCGGGCGAGTGGTTCGGAGGCAGCCTATACCCGCGAGATACAACGTTTGGGGCTCGGCGAAATGGTGACCTTGGCGCCGCCCATCGGCAACCGTGAAGCGCTGCTGGAGCAGGCCGCGGCCGATGGACTGCTGCTGTTCCAGGGCAGCAAGTTCGACCTGCAGATACCAGCCAAGGTGTACGAGTACCTGCGGATCGGGCAGCCGATCTTCGCGCTGGTCGGACCCCACGGCGATACCGCCGCCCTGTTGCGCGAGTCCGGAGGGGCGGTGCTGGTGGCGGACGACGACGTCGATGCGATCGCGACGAACCTGCCCGGATTCCTCCGCGCACTCACCGAGGGTGCTGCCCCGTCACCGCGACCCGCCGCGATCGCCCAGTATTCACGTCGCGCAGGGGCAAGACAGCTCGCCTCCCTGCTCGAAGAGGTTTGCACTTGAACCTCCCCTTGGGGGCGGGTGTTGGCCGGTCCGGTAGCCAACGCATCGCAGACCTCCCACGGGAGTCGAGCTCCGCATCATTCGGTAGTCGCATCGAGGAACAAGCCATGAACTGGAATCCCGACGAGCATTACAAGAGCCGCGCGGTGGCCGCGGATTACGACGCGAGCCGGTTCTCGAGTCTTTCCGGACGAGTATTCAACCGCCTCGAAAAACGGACCGTGACCAAATGTTTCTCCCGGCTACCCAAAGGCAGCACGATTGCCGACGCGCCTTGCGGGACCGGTCGCCTTGCCGGGGCACTACTGGAAGCCGGGTACAAGGTTCACGGCCTGGACATTTCCGAAGCCATGCTGGATGTGGCACGCCAACGCCTGGGTTCGTACGGGAAGAATTTCACCTGCGAGGTGGCGGATCTGAAGAAACACCCGCCGACCGAACCCATCTGCAATGGCGCGTTGTGCGCACGGGTGTTGATGCACTTTTCGCTCGACCAGCAGATCGAACTCCTGACCGGGGTGGCCCAGCTGAGCCGTTCAGTCGTGGTGATCAACCAGAGTCTCGATTCGGGCTACCAGCGGTTTCGGCGGCGCTTGAAAAGATGGTTGGGGAATCAACCGCCTGCGCGATTTCCGGTCAGCGACAAGGACATTCGGATCCTGTTGGAAAAATCCAGCCTGCGGGAGGTGAAGCGCTACCGTCTGCTGCCATTGGTCAGCGAAGCGGTGTACATCGTTGCTGAGAAAATCTGAGGCCTCCTGCCTTGGGCGTCATCGTCGACGCGACATGAGAAGCGGCGAGGACATTTTCGCAGACGCGTTTCGTTGCTGGTCAACAAGGTCAATGCGCCGTGCCGGATAGCAAGCAAAAGCAGAGGACCAGCGTGCGACAGGCCCTGTCGTTGTCTTTCGTGCAGCGACTCGTCGGACTCGTTTTCACCTTTGGTTCGGTCGTGATCATAAGCCGCCTGCTGACGCCGGCGGAAGTCGGCGTGTATTCGGTCGCGGCGGGGTTCGTGGCCCTGATCCACATGTTGCGTGACTTCGGCGTCGGTGCGTTCCTGGTGCAGGAGCCGACCCTCGACGAGCCGCTCGTGCGTACCGTGTTCACGCTGAACCTGGTTATCGCATGGTGCTTCGGTGGCATCGTCGTCGCCGCCAGTGGTGCGGTCGGGGCGTTCTACGCGAACCCGGGCGTGACGCAGGTGCTGAGGGTGCTTGGCTTCGTCTTTTTTCTGCTCCCCTTCGGCACCACGACGATGGCCTTGATGACCCGCGAGCTGGAGTACGGAAAGCTGACCAAGATACGCATCGCCGAGTCGGTGTTGCGAAGTTGCATTGCTGTCGCGCTGGCGTATGCAGGGCTCTCCTACATGAGCATGGCGTGGTCGACCTTGGCGGGCATTGCAGTGATGATCGTCGGGTGCACGATATGGGGTTGGCAGTACCGCGTGAAGGGGCTGGGTTTTACCCATTGGAAACGTGTGCTGCACTTCGGCTCCAGCCGTACCATCTCCGATATCGCCAGTGAACTGGGCGACCAGTCCGCCAACCTCGTGATCGGAAAGATGCTGGGGATGACGGATACCGGGCTGTTCTCGCGCGGCTACGGCGTCGTCAACATGTATCGAACCAATGTCCTCGGTGCGATCGAGTCCGTGGCGTTCCCGGCCTTCGCCCGCGAACATCGCGAGACCGCCTCCGCGCCGGAGTTGTTCCGGAAGGCCCTGGTCTATACGACGGGGATCAGTTGGCCGTTTTTTTCCTGCGGCGTGATCCTCGCCTATCCCGTCATCAACATCCTGTTCGGCGATCAGTGGAATGCTGCGGTGCCCTTGATGCGCTGGCTGTGTGTCGCCGCACTGGTCGGCACCTTGATCTATCAGTGCAACCGCTTTTTGGTCGCGCTGGGCCGGGTCAGGGCCGCGACACGCACGGAGGTCCAATACCAGCTCGCGCGTGTCGGCATCACCATCGTGGCGGCGTTTTACGGGGTTGCAGCCGTTGCGGCTTCGCAGGTCCTGGTCTACGTCATCGCCACCGTGCTGTATTACCGGCAACTGCGATGCTACGAAGCGTTGACACTGCGCAAATGCGCGAGCGCCCTCGTTCCGAGCGCCGTGATCACGCTGGCCGCTTGCGCAGTGCCCGCGGCGATCGTGCTCTGGCCGGGCCTCATGGTGCAGCACATGCTTTTTGCGTTTGCGATGGCATGCCTGGGAGGTGGCGCAGGTTGGTTGTCGGCGGTCGTGCTCGCGCGGCACCCGTTGCTGGATGAACTCAGGCGCGTCACTGCTGGCGTTTCAGCGCAATACCGTCGGTGCGTGGCCAGGCCATGATCGAGCTGGACGTCGTGCGGCTGCTCAACGCGCGGTTCGACTGCGCTCGCTGTCGCGCCTCGGGAAGCTGGGTCCGGGCGGCGAGATCTCTGCGCAGACAAAACTCGATCATTCACCGGATGCGATGCGTGTCCTGCTCCGAGCGGATTGTGGCCAAGGTGGGTCGAGGCGCCGGCTTGCGCGACGACGCCCTGACGCAGTCACGCCGCGAGTACCAAGTCCTGTGCGCCCTCCATCGCAGGTTCCCGCAAGACGAGCACTACGGAACGCTGGTGCCGTTGGACTACCTGGAATTCGCGGGCAACGGAATCGTGATAACGCGTTATTTCCGCGGTGGCGACCTGGCCCGCCGCCTGCGATCGCTGGATGCGTCGGGAACGCGGGAGGCATGCCGTTCGGCGGGAATCTGGTTGCGCAAGCTGCACGAGAGCGGTGACTCCGGCACGCAGCCAGGGGGACTGGGTGTCGAGGACAAGCTCGACTATCTGGCGAGTACCTACGGAGAGGTCCTCGACGCGGATGCCAAAACGCGCAAGGCGCGGGAACTGCTGGCGCAAGAAGCGGCAAGCGCAGGAAGCGGGGTGGTGCGCCCGGTGCGGCTGCACGGCGACTTCAAGCCGCAGAACATGCTTTGTGATGGTACGAAGTATGTCGGCCTGGACATACATTGGGGGAATGTCGGTGCGGCGGTTTACGACATCGCGCCTTTCCTGAACCACCTCCGCCTGGCCGGCCGTACGCGCGCCGATCCTTCATGCGAACCGGCCGAGGCGGGATTCATGGCGGGGTATGGTGAGGCGGTCCCGGTGTATGCACTGCGATGGGCGCAATTGTATTTCGCGCTTTGCTATCTGGGCAGTTACCGCGCGCACGGGCGGCTGGCTGCCGTCCATGCGAACCTGAGAGTACGCCCACTGGTGCTGGATCTGGCGCGGCGACTTCAGGAGGCAGGCTGAGCGTGGCCAGGACGTCGCTGGAAGGACCAGCTACCCGTGCTGCCGTTGATGGACTGCGGTAGATATCGGGAATGCACCCGATGAGTTAAAACAGTATCGCCAATCTGGGCTGAAGGTTGTTCTGGCCGCCCACCGTCCAAAATCGGACCCTCCTCGGGGCAACCTGCTCCCATGAAATATCATCGTGGCATACAAAACTCCATGCTGGCAGCCAAGACATTTTTCGAAACCCCATGGGAGCAGCTCACCCCACGCATGGAGGAGGATTTTTTCACCTCGCTGATGACGGGAAACAAGACTTACAAGACGACATTTCACGGCCGTTTCTCAGACATCAACCCGTACCTGCTGGACTACCTTCTGCATCATGCGCCCGCAGCGCTCAAGGTTCTGGATGTCGGCGTTTCTTCCGGCATAAGCACCGTCGAGCTGTACGATGATCTGCGCCAGGGTGGGCTCGACGTCGAGATTGTCGGCACCGACATTCTGGTTGACGCCTTTCTGGTGCGGGTATTTCCCAAATGCCATGCGTTGGTCGAGCCGAGCGGGTTTCCGCTCAGGTTCGATTTGCCCCTGGTCAGCATGAAACCATGGGTAACGCGCCCTGATTACTACAGCGGGCTTTTCATCCTGCGCAAGTTCGTCAACGCTCTATTCACCCATCGGGCGCGCCGGATATTGTGCAGTCCGGGCGACACCAGAATCAGCGAGGTAAAACTGGTTGCTCCACGTGCGCTGGCCAAGGCTGGTATTACCGTGTGCAGCGACGACATAAGTCGCTACAACAGTGCGTTCGAGGCGAGGTTTGATTTCGTTCGCGCGGCAAACGTGCTCAACCATGGATATTTTTCCCCCACGGTCCTTTCGACAATGATTGCGAATATCGGATGCTACCTGCGCAAACCCCATGGCAGCCTGTTTGTGGTGCGCACACATGAAAACCGCGCCAACCATGGGACGCTGTTTCGCAGGGGCGAGGGCGAGCATTTCGAGGTGGTTCGAAGGTTCGGATCCGGGTCGGAGATCGAGGATGTCGTGATGGGAGTGGACATCCCGGCGAAATGACCTCGCGTGACGCGGCGCGCTTGATGCCTGGTGCGCTGCAGGATTGAACTCGACGGTCATGCTGGCGAAACCGCCAATGGCGAAATGGTGCTGCAACGGAAACACAGCGGAATCCGGAGGGCAATGTCATGCTGGCAGCGTCGAACAGAAGCAGTAGTCGCGACTCATCGACGGTGACGTCATGAGCCTGGGTGTGCCCCCGTCCGGCGGGGCGTTGGCCTGCGGCATATATCCGTGCTGAACGCGCTATCGGTCTTCCTTGCCAACGGTGACCCCGCCGGGGAAGGCCGTGCGGCGTGCTCGCTGGAGCGTCAGGGGTTTTTCTGCGCCACGCGAGTGGAGTGGGGGGAAGGGCGCGTTGTCGCCTGGGGGCATCCGGGACAGCGACAGGTTGAGGATTGCCTCGTTCAAACTCCGCTGGGGGCGGCTTGTTGCGTCGGCCCGCTGTGGTTTCGGGGGCATTTTGGCCGGAGTGCGTTGACGATGCTTCTCGACGAAGTTCACACGACCGGTCACCTGGAAGAAGGCGCATTGCGCGGCAACTTTGCACTGTTCCTCGATACGGGGGAGCACACATGGCTGCTGAATGATGCGCTGGGCTTCGTGCGCATTTACGCCAGTGCGGACCGTTGCTTTTTCAGCACGAGCTGGTTGGCCGTCTGCGCCTATCTGCAGCACGTCGAACTCGATGCGGCCTCGGCGATTGAGTACGTGCTGGCGGGGGCAGCACATTCATGCCAATCGGTCGCGCGCGGAGTCGACCTGCTTGCCCTTGGTCATGTCCAGGATTTTCGGCGTCGCAGTACGTGGCAGCGCTTCCCCCGCGATTTTCAGGTGCAGGCGCCTGAGTTCCATTTGTTGGACGAGGCGGTGGAGGCCATCACCGGACATCTGCGCACGATTTCGGCCGAGGTGGCGTCGGCCTTTCCGGACCGGGTCAATGCGGCGTTGTCGGGCGGTTTCGATTCACGCTTGATTGTCGCAGGCTTGCTTGCGGCCGGTGTGCGGCCTCGGTTGTTTGTGTATGGCGATGCCGACTCCGCTGATGTGGCGGTAGCCAGGACCGTGGCTACTGCGGCCGACCTCCCGCTCGAAGCCATCGACAAACGTGCGATGAACCGCGGTTTGCCGATGCCAGACATCGAAACCCTGGAGCAGAGCGCGCTGTTCTTCGACGGCCTGCCCAGCGACGGCATCGATGATCCAGGCGCCGACCGCCACACCCGATTGGAGCAGACTGCCGACGGGTGCATTGCGCTGAATGGTGGCGGCGGCGAGATCTTCCGCAACTTCTTCCATCTGCCCAACCGTGCCTTTGCCGCCCGTGACATCGTGAGAACCTTCTACCGCGGTTTCAGCCGCAGCGTTTTCCGCGACCCCGATGGTCTGGCAAGTTACGAAGCGCGGCTCGCCGCATCGATGCGCAGCATCGTGGGCATGTCGGAAGTCGGGAGCGAGCTTCTGTCACGCACGCAAGTGGAGCTGCTCTATTCCCTGTTTCGCTGCCACTACTGGATGGGTGTCAACAACAGTGTGGCGGTACGCCACGGGAACTACACGACGCCGCTGGTGGATCTGGAGTCCGTACGCCTGGCGCTCCGGGTGCCGCTGCGCTGGAAGAACGCAGGTGCCCTGGAAAGTCGCCTGGTCGCCGCGCTGCATCCGGCCATCGCTGCGCAGCCTTCCGCCTATGGCTTTCGTTTTGACGCTGGACCGGGTTGGAGGGAACGACTGGCCGAGTGGGCGACGTGCGCGCGTCCTGTGCGGCTGCGCCCGCTGATCAATGCCACACGCCGAAACCTGCAGAGGAAGCGTATCGCACCTGCGATGTTGCAACGGTACCGCGCGCTTCTGCCGGGCGAGTGGTGCATGGACGCACTGCTCGACCTCGCTCAATTGGTGGACGACCGTGCCTTGGGCCGCGCCGTTGCCGTCGAAATAGCGTGGCGGCGGATATTCTAGCCGGCTATCACCCGCTAGCGGCCAATGGGGATCGACGCAACGGCCGCAGGCCTGTGCGGGCGCCTGGCTGCCGCTGGCGGACGTGGCTGCTGTCACCGGCCATCGTTTTTTTGCTTATAGCTTCGGTCGCGGTACGAGGTGGTACTTCTGATTGGCCTTGAAATTCGGCTTGGTCGGCAGATTTTCGATGTACCGCAGGGCTTCGTCGCTACCTTCTGCGCCTGCGTTGTACGCGGCGACGACCGCTGCCGTGAAGTCGACCGTGTGGGCATCGACCGACAGCGGGTTGCCATGCAGATCGCACACCCCTTTTTCGTATTTCCCGATCCACTTAACGCCGGTGCGCGCGTACATCGCGCGGGCGATCCTGTAGGCCTCCGTCGCCGAGGTTACATTGATCATTGCCCGGGCTTCGGCCTCGTTGTACCTATAGTATGAGCTGATGCTGCGGTACAGGATCTCATCCCAACTGTCTGGCATGTGGTGGTTCGGGTCGAGGATAAACACCTGGCTTACTGCGCCAAGCGTTGCGTATGGCCTTGTGAAAAACAGCATGGGAAGGCCGGAGATGTACTTGGCAAATGGCTGCCACTCCGGACGCTTGTAGGCAATCGCATCCATCGTCATCGACACGTAGTACTGCTGCCATGTCGGCATCCCCATCCAGCCCTCCGCAGCGGTGCCTTTGATGCCTCGATACGTGACGTACTTGTCCATGATCCCGTACTTGTTCCCATTGAGGAACTTGCGGTTCACGATTTCCAACTCGTGGTTCAGCTCGTTCTCGAAGTACTGCGTGTGCGAGCTGACGTACGCGCCGAGGAAAATGTTCCGGATGCACCACCCGAACTGACGCACGGTCCATGACGTAACCCCCTCGCGGAGGGTAGTCCGCGGATTCATCTCGAACAGCGGGAAGTTGCACCAGAAGCTCGCATGGTCGCGGTCCCGTGCGGTACCAGTCACCATCGCGGATAACAATGCGTAGGCCGTCAGGTGCGCGCCATTCGGAATATTTGGACACGCGCTTACCACCTTTGCCCATCCATCCGCGCCGCCGGTAAGTTCCGGCGGAATCAGCTTGTCTCCGTCATAACTGCCGCCGTACGGTACCAAGGCGTTGTTTGGCCATCCGTGGACCTGTGATTGGGGCACAAAGCAGGTCTGCTCCGGAACCTTGGTCCGATCGAGAATGCTGCCGGTTTCCGGTTCGGAAAAATACACCGCACGCCACTTGCCGCAATGGTCGTCGGCCCGGCGCACCACGGCCCACGTTTCGTCCGATGGATTCAGCAGGAAAGCCATATTCCACTGCGGCATATAACCGATATCGGCACGCTCGCCAGCCTCGCCCATACCCCGAGTCGTCGCGCAGCCAAGTCCGTTGAATGTGTAGTCACGCGTCGCATCCGGCGCCCACAGCTCCTGGGATTCGTTCCATGCATAGCTCGGGAACAATGAACGATCTATTTTCGACGCGTCCCACCCAACCTGCTTGCCGTACCGGATCGGCGGCATCCTGCAGCCCCGCCAGAAATCCACGGTTCCGCCCGGCTTGCTGCTCGGAGCGTGCGGCACGTCCGCGCCGTCATAGGTCACGCTCAGACGGCAGTTGAGGTAGTCGTAGGGACAGTCGATGCGGGTCACGCCCACTTCCACGCAGTCCGCGTAGAACCACGCAGTCAACCCGGGATGTTCCACGCCCCGTGCGTTGGCGAGCTTGAGGTATTTGGCCGCAACCATCGGATCGTCGCCTACGAGTGCCTGCGCGGACCACGTTCTGTTGGCCCCATCCATAACCGTCACGACAACGAGGTGCGCGCCGTTCTTTGGCGGCGGTGTCGGTGCGCGGGCGAACACGCGCCGCAGCGGTACCAAGGTGGCGAGGCCCAGCAGGCCCGTGACGGTTTGCAGGAAACGTCGACGCGAAGGCGAGTTCTGTTCGTACATCACACAGTCTCCCGAGATGCTGTCGCGGATGACATGGTGCTATGGAAGGTGGCTTATCTCATATACCCGAGCGTTAATGATTTCTCCGTCAACTTCAACGGCAACTGCGCCCGCGCTACTCGCGCCGGGCTTCACGGAAGAGCAGGGCAATGCGGCGCCCGACGTTTTGCGCTCGGCTACAAACGCAAGGTCGTCGCGCTAGCCGTCGATTGGCAGGCGGTGAGATTGGCGCGATGTTGCGTCGCGAAGACTCATCGTCGCCTCCGCGTGAACTCCGCCGCCGACTTACCGACGTGCAACCCTGGAAGCGTAATTTGGAAATCGGGAAGCACCTTCGAACGGGGCGCGATTCATAGACATGACGGCACTCCGCTGGAAAGCTGCATTCAGCGTGGCTCTCCCTGGGTATCGAGACTTATTATGGCCCGCGTCCCAATATTTCGTTCATATGTGCGGCAAACGCTGGGTAGACTTGCAGTGCTCCCGCGGCACTCAGGTGCCCCGAGTCGTAGTAGAGAAATTCATGTTGCGTCGCCCATGGACATATATGTGCGTTGCACAGGGCGTCGCCGACCCCTAGTACTGACGCCAGCGAGTACTGCGAGGCGACCGATTTGAGTATCGAATTGGCTCTCGCTTGCTGCTGCTCATATCCGAATCGGGTCACCGCACTGGCGTTCAGCCGTTGGCCGGACGGATTCACGGCAAATCGAATGCTCGCCATGGGGACCGGCGTGTGTTGGTGCGGATTGTCCTCCATGAGCACCACCGGGATTCCCAGGCTCTGGTAAAGGCCAAGCGTCTTACTCAATGTGGCGCGCAACGCTTGCCCGCCCGTGATGGAGTGTTGGACGTGAATCTTTCCTGCATCCATGTAGCTCGCCCAGGCTTCGATCAATACGACTGCTTTGGGTCGCACTTCACTGGCGAAGTGGGCTACTTTCTCGCTCAATTCGCGACATGCATTCGGGTAATCGGTGCGCACGATGACGTCTGTCAGTGGCAGGCAACTTCCTATTGACGAAAAAGCAATCCTCGTGTTGGTGGCCTTGCCGTACTTGTCCAAGGTCGGGATCATGGCTCTCGCATGGCTGTCACCGTAAGCCAGCACTATCGTTTTTGATTGCGTGTCGCCAATCTCGCAGTACCACTTATCTGGCAGGTATGCGTCACGATTTCGTTTCTGCAGAAATGTCATTTTTGTTTGGGGATTGAAGCAGTCGCGGGAGTCGGCAAGGGTGTCCAGCTGCATGGATTTGACATACTGTTCGGCCTTGAGGGAGACAAAACTTGCTGGCCGATCCGGCACCCCTGACGCCGCGTAAACGGCCAAGCCTGCCGCACCCAATATCGCAACGGTGACCGTGAGGCCGACTGAGGTGAATCCCCGCCGACTCTTGCGGATTGGGTCCTCGAAGTAGCGGTAGCTCAGCCAGGCCAGCAGGATCGAGACCGCCACAAGCACGAGTCGGGACGCGTGGCGAAACGTCGGGTTGTTGTCGCCAAACACCATGACCACCAGCGAGAGCAACACCCAATGCCACAAGTACAGCGGGTAACTGATCAATCCCACCCACACCACCGGGCGCCAGCTCAGCAAGCGTTCGTTCAAAAACGTGCTCGGCCCCGCATTGACGATCAATGCGGTCCCGAGCACGGGAAGCAGCACCCAGTAGCCCGGGAATGCGCTGGTTGGCTCAATGAGCGCAAGTCCTGCAGCGATGAGGGCAAGCCCTCCCCACGATTGCACAGAGCCCCATCTGGACAACCTGCTCACACCTTGGCGATGCGCTATCGCGAGCCACGCCCCCACCATGAGTTCCCATGTGCGGGAGATGGGGGAATAGAAGGCATGGGTGATGTGGCCGCTGGAGACAAGGAATACGTTCAACACAAAAGTCACTGCCGCGATTGTGGCAATGGATCTCAGCAGCGGCCAGCGCCGGCGGGTGATAACCCACAGAAGCAGTGGCCACGCAATATAGAACTGCTCCTCTACTGCCAGACTCCACAGGTGCAACAGCGTCTTGTCGATCGATGCATGGTCGAAATAGCCGGCCTCGTTCCACAAGACGAAATTTTCCACATAACCGGCGCCCGCCGCGACATACTTTCCGAGGCGCTCGTATTCCGAGGAAAACAGTACCAGCCAACCAATGACAAGGGCGGCGGTCAGCACGAGGATGAGTGAAGGGAAAATTCGGCGTATGCGACGCTGGTAGAAGTCCGACAGCAGACCACGAAACGTCGGGAACTCGTTGTTCTCGATTGCCTTGACGAGGATTCCCGTGATCAAGTAACCACTGATGACGAAGAAGACATCCACACCGATAAAACCACCCGGTAAGTTCGCTGGTGAATAGTGGTAGGCGACTACCGCCAACACTGCAAGCGCACGTATGCCGTCGATGTCCGGACGATAGAAGCCTTTGGGGTGCACGACGTTGAAGATGCCTCGGATAGCCATCGACGAACCTGTGCTGAGAGAGTGTCGGATTACGCCCGGCGGGTGTAATTATGAGGTGCCTTTGTACGGAGCGTACTGTTCTTCGACGCCTTGTCTAGGGACGGCACTTGCGATCTTGGCACTGACCGCCGGATTCGTTTGCGACAAGCCGGATGGATCCATTGCACAAAACGGCGGTGGCGCCGAGATATCGCGAGAGCCTTCTGCCGCAGGTTCAGGTGCGGCGTCTTCGCAATTGCGGCGGCAATCCGCGGCGGATTCAGCTTAGAAGTGCAGTTCCACCTGGGGGTGAAGCTGATCAGACTGCCGCACACGCGCCACTTCCACGTTGCGTGTGCTGCACTTCAAAGTTGAATCTGCCCATCGAAATCAAACTATCCGTCATGGCTGCGTTGCAATAATGCATTAAACGTCACGGTAATACGTTCGTCTATTGCCGGTTTATCATAAATCATGTCGCCATCCAGCTGGTCAGCTACGTGCCGCAACCAATAAAGACATACGAAAGCAGAATGGTGGATCGATTCAATGCCGCAGCGGCGATAGCTTTTTTCCAGGAAATTCTTCTCCTCATTGGCGAGTCCGTCCCATCTGGCCAATCGCGAGATCACTTGAGCGGCACTCGAATGGCGATTCGAACCGCGATACAGGCTATCCACGAAATTGAGCGCGTCCAGTGCGGGTATCCCCATCAAATCGCTGTCGTCCCAATCGATGACCCCGACTATCGCTCCGCTCTGGACAAAAACATTGCTGGCACCGAAATCACCGTGCACCACGCCGAGGCGCACCGACAAGCCTGCCAGACTGCGCCTCAGGTAACCATCTACCCTTTCGGCAAGGGTCGTATCGGCGACGCAGGCCAACCGTTCCAGCGGCGCCGATACCTGGCGCTGAAACATCTCCGCCGTTAAAACCTCCGGTTTCCCTTGTCGAGGCCCAGGATTTACTGCTTCAAGAAAGCCGGTTGCGGCGTCAAACCAGCGCATGCCGTTGCCTGCGTCGAGTTCATCCAGCAAGGGGTGGCCCGCGACCCGTTCTTCCGCGTAATACCGGATTCCCAGGATCTCACCCGTACCCAGTGCGCGCGGAAGGTACGCTTGCAATTCTTCGTGTTGCCGTGCTTCGACGAGGAAGCGATGGTTGCGGGCAGCGCGTGCACCGATGGCTTCATTGAAAGGCAGTTTCACCACCACTGGACGACCATCGACGCTTCCGCTGATGACGCCCTTGTTCTTGCCCGTTACCTGGAAACGGCTGAAGCACGCGGTACCTCGATCTGAACCAAGTTGTTGCTCCAGCGACGCAGCCAGTTGTTCTGCCAGCGACGGCCTGCCGGGAGTTTCCGGATAGGCAACGATTCCGTATGCCGGAACGAAGTTCCGACTGCGTTTCCATCGCTCCACGCCATGAGCCTTCCATGGGCGCCAGATCCGGTCATGCCGTTGCAGCGGTATCAATTCCGCCAGCTGGGTGTAGCCCGGCGTGAGACCGTAGAATTCCTCCTGCGGGAAACCCGCTGCCCGCAGGAGTCTCCGGTAGCCGCCTATGGAGTAGGTATACGTACGATATGGCTGGTGCTTGACCAGGATGGAGTAAAGGTTGGCGAAAAACCGCGGCAACAACGAGGCGAACCACAAACCGGAATGATGGTCCCTTCTTCTGCCGAAGTAGCAATGGCTGAGCCGATTTTCTATGGCTATAAATAGCTGTCCTTGCGGTTTCAGTATCCTCCGGATTTCGGTCAGGAAACGTATTTGCGCCAACCGCGGATTACGCTTGTCAAAGAAGCTCATGAATGCGTGCTTCGCGGTTTCCGCTCGCGTGCTGCCGCGATTCCACAGTTTGTCGTCGGCGGCCACCCACTCCAGTACGCCCGATAACGTCACGCAATCGAAACTGCTGTCGGGAAAGGGCAGGTAGGTGCCATCGCCACCGGCGAGCACGGTAATGCGCTCGCTCAAGTTGGCGTGCTGGAAGCGTATGCGGGCGAACTTGAGCCGCTCGAGAGTGAGGTCCAGCGCGTCGACATGCCCCGCATTCGGGGCGATGTTTTTCACGAGATTGCCGAGGCCGCAACCAAGGTCAAGGACCCTTGCGTTCTTCGGCAGCCGCAAAAACATCTGCCATGCGTAGCGCCCGTCCACAACCAGGTCATCAAACCATTCCGGGTTTTGCCCTACGCGTTCCAGAAAGCGATGGATGGTTCTTTCCCAGGGTTGGGATTGGGCATCCCTGGTGAGCGCCTCCATCTCGGCGCGGGGAACGGGATTGAAGTAATAGTCATGGCGGTGGCAGCGAAAATCCGCAATGCCGTCATGCACGGGGTAGCTGGCGCCACAGGCGGTGCACGCTAGTCCATTTTCGGCGTCCCCGACAGGGCCCGCGCAACGCGGACATGCGAGTTCGCCCGGCAATGCGTGGCGAACCTGGATGCTGGCTGGGATCTCCGACGTATTCATATGCGGCCCTGAAGTTGTCCACGCTTGAGGTTCACCCTTCATGCTCACCCGCTTTGCAGCTGACCTCGGCCGATATCGCGAAATAAGACGTCATGCGCAATTGCGTAACAGCCGTGCTGCAGTTATTCGATGCGGCTCGCCGACGTTTTGGCCAGACCTTGTTGGACGGAAAACGGATCCAGTGACGAAGCTCTGCTCAGGCTCGATGCAAATTCACAGACCAGGGATTGACGCCGCATTCAATGCCACGCTTCGCCCGACAGGGCTATGGAAAGGTTCTCCGGATCGACGCATTCGATTTCGTGTTGTCCGCCGGCGAAGGGACGCATGACTCCGCCGTCGGCATGTCCGACCCCCTTTGGCAGGCGATTCTCCCGATTCACGCCATCCGCAAAGCCAAGACAACGCAGCAATTCCGGCCGTTGCCCCCTGCTACGCATCCATACTGCCTCGGCTTTTCCCTGTGCGTCCGCCATGCCCACGGCGACAGGTTCATCGTGCGCAGCAAGCAACAACAGATCAGACGTGTCGGAACCCTCGATTTTCATGACCAGACCCGTTTCCAGGACGCTGACTGCAACGGCTCTCGCCGCGGCGACGCCGGCTCCCAGGGTAAATGTCGTGAGGGCGGCGTCCCCGGCTACGCCGTAGCGGAGCTGGGCTGCCGGTATCAGCGTTCCATATCTCGGCGCCACCCAACCGCCGGGTGGATCGGATCGCCCCTGGATGATTTGCGGCTCATCGAGCCCGGGTCCCTTGGCCAGCCATAGCGTTCCGGCCGAGGTCTCCAGCAGCACCGTGCCCGTTCCTGTTTGCCTCGTCTGCACGCCGGCCGCGGTCTGGAAGCTGAGCGCAGCAGAAGATTTCTCCACGCCAGGCGGCAACCGGTCATAGATGATCCAATACGCTCCGGAAACATGTACCACGCCGCGCCGGTAGCCGGCGTAGGGCGAACTCCCGCGGATCTCGGCCTCCAACCATGCGATTCCGCGGCCGATCAAGCACCGCGTGGTATCGACCCGTATTGGAATGGTCTCTTTTCGGAAATCGCCCTGAACCGGGCCGAGCGGATCGACTGCAGCCAGAGCCAACCCGTTGTGCGCTGCCGGCCCCGAAAAATAGGCGCGCCCGGGCCCGGTCTCGCCGGAACGCCACCGGTAGCACCAGGTGCCGGGATCTGTCAGCACGGGCTGATCGCCGTGTGCGACGCACACGCTCAGGAGGTCGGCATGCATGTGGCCCGCCAGGAGGTCTTGCCGTATCCCGGGACCCGTACGAAAAAGGAGTCGTGCCGACCCCGGCCCGCCGGGCAGCACGCCGAATCCGCCGTCAGGCCACAGCTGCGGCCGATCCTCCTGATCGCCGGAAAACGATTCACGCGGAGCGAGGGCGCCGCCGAGTAGCCAGAAAGCGCGTTCGACCGAGGGACTTGCAGGCGCCGCCGGGCTGAGACTCGGTTGGAACAGCGCACGGTAGAGCTCGCGGAGACCGGCAGTAGCCCAGCCGTTGCCGGTATCCAGGGCAAAAAGCGGATCTTCGGTCGCATCGCCGAAGGGCACCGTGACACTCCCGGGACCGGCCAGCCCCGCCTGGAAACCGAGCATGCGCTCGATGCGTTCGAGCGTTGCAGACGCAATCGGCCGCGAGTTGCGGCGGCACAGTAATACATAAGCCGCAGCCATCTCGCACCCGAGCTCGTGGTAATGCAACGAGTGCTCGAAACCTGTTCCGTCCGGATAAACCTGTCGTTCCAGCTCGGCGAGCCATGCCGCCTCGCAGGCGTTGAGGTCCATGGCGTCGTCGACAAATTCGGGAAACAGCAGGTGGACGTACCAGGAGGCAAACCGGTCGGCAAGCAAATGGTTGTTCGTGGCGCTTTTCCCCAGCCTGGGCAGGAGAAAGCGGATATCGGCGTGCACGATACGCAGGATGGCCACATGCAGCCGAGTGATGGCTGCTCCTTCCGGTTCGGGAAGCGCCATGACAAACGCATGCGCCCAGCTCAGAGCCAGCAGCCGCTGAATCACCACCAGCGCGCTGCAATACGGGAGCTCGCTGCTGCCGCGCGCGGCAAACGCCATCCAGTCCTCAAGGAGGTCCGCAAGTGCCGTTGCCGGCTCCTCGCCGTAGAGAACCGCAAGTGCGTGTCGGGGTGCAAAACCAAAACGATGCGGGCGCACAGAGTACAGATCGTCCCCGTTTGGCTCGGGATGCAAACCGCCCCACGGGAAGCCTGGCCGCAACGGGGAGCCTGTCACTGAGTAGATTTCCAGACCGTCAGTCCGGTCGGCATCCGCGATTGCGACCAGCCGGTCCCGCCACCCTGGATGGTCAGACGACATCCGGTCCGCCAGTGCAGTCAATGTCCCGGTGTCCGCAAAAAAAGCTGGCGAATGACGCTGCCGGAAATACGCCGCGACGTCCTCACCGCAAGTCGGGAAGCGATCAGGCTTCGCGCCAGGGAGCGAAGCCTGCGCAAACGATGCCGACCCGGCGTATTTTCTCAGTGCGAGCACGAGGCCGCTCTCGGCAAAATTTGGCACATGGGGCTTTGCCCGGGGGCGCAGTAACCGATTTTTCAGTTTTATGGCGAACCGGGGGATTCTCATCCGGACAGACTCTGCCTTTATGCTGTCGCGAACGCGCGGCAGATTGTTGCGGGCACCGGCTCGTTGCGCCGGACCCACGGAGGGGCGGGCATTAGCGGTGCGGTCACGGCTTCATGGATGTCGTTTCGCACAGAAAGTCGATGGGTAGGGAATGAAGGCGTCAGCCGCCCCCCCC
>Ga0209916_1000696_pt1 | contig 45233 bp, 43 predicted proteins | sample ThiBio_1000_plan_FD_183956 | JGI IMG/M metagenome (GOLD analysis project Ga0209916, IMG submission 183956) | Wastewater bioreactor microbial communities from Cape Town, South Africa - Thiocy_solids_2 (SPAdes) | ecosystem: Engineered > Bioreactor > Thiocyanate-remediating > Anaerobic-Aerobic ... | reverse complement strand
TACGCTATGCTTCACTTCGTATTACTAACGCTACGCTATGCTTCACTTCGTATTACTAACGCTACGCTATGCTTCACTTCGTATTACTAACGCTACGCTATGCTTCACTTCGTATTACTAACGCTATGCTATGCTTCACTTCGTATTACTAACGCTATGCTATGCTTCACTTCGTATATTATTAAAAAAAAAATTAAAAATATTTTTTTATAATTAAAATAAAATTTTGTGGATGGGATCGAACCACCGTCTTTGAGATATACTCAAACATGTTACCTTTTATTATTTAACACCACACAAAATTTATTTTTATTTTTTTTTAAAAAAAATGAAAACTATATACAAACTATATTCTCTATTTATTGACATACATTTTTAAAATACTATAAATTTTAAATTCAAGTCCTGTAGATTTTATATAATTATTTGGGTTAATATTAAATTTTTTAATATTATTTATATCAACTAAATTTTTATCATGTACTCCGATATATGGCCGTCAATATTGCTTAAATTTACAACCCTCTCAATCTTTATTTGATAAAAATTCATAATAAGGTAAATTAGATTTATGACTGAACGGAAAACTGTAGTAATAATTTAAATACTCATATTGTAAATTTAAAATTAAATTATAATGATTTTTTGGATCATAATTTGTAAATAATGACCTGTCTGACTTTACATACCTTGCTAGATCAAAAGATATTTAATCAAAGTTATTCAATAAAATATTTAAATCAGAATTAAGTAATGTTTTTTCTACACTACCATAATAAAAAAAAGCCATATTATTTAATTTATCATTATCCATAAAAGACTCTAATAGTAGGCAAACAACAACATTAAAATTTCCAAAAGAAAATAAAAACATTATTATAATTTGAAATATACTCCTATTCACATTAACGTTTAATTTATATTTTAATTTCTATAAAAACTTAATTTTAAAAAATCACTTTTTAAATATTATATTTTTGACATTAAAAAAACTCATAGTTAAAAACATTATAAATCTTCAAATATTTTTCAAAACATACAATTTAGTTTTTCCCGATTATAACCTAACAAATCTTCTAAACACGAATGCTGGTAACATTCAACAATCTGAATCTCATTATTCGACCTTGGTATTAATATTTTTTCTTTATAACCATAATCTATTTCAAATAAAGTGTTTTTTATTTGATTTTCACCATGAAGTCAATACACATGGTAACAAATAAGTTTAAAGATTGCTTTTTTATAATAACGTCTACCTTTTTTAGAAAATTTTGAATTTTCTAATTCACCAGTAAATTCGTTAAATCAAAAGTCAACTTCCTCTGAAATTATGTCTACATCTTTAAATTTATTATTTAAAAAATCAAAAATTTTATCTACAAAAATTTCCGATAAATTAAAACTATTTAACTCGATTATAGAATACAATTTTACTGACTTCAAAACATCGTTATTATTAAATCGTGTTATATCAAAATCATCGCTGACCCCTAATACCAAATTAAAATAATATCTATTATTTTCATCTAATCTAGGAATAAGGATTAATAAACCTAAACTTTTTAAGCTAGTTAAATAAAAAAGATCTGATCTTTGAAATAATTTAATTTTTTTAATATTATCAGAAAAAAAATAAAACAATTTTTCACCATTTCTTAAATTTTCAGTATATAAATAATTAAGTTCATCTTCATTCAACGAAAAATTATGTTTACTTTTAAAATTTAAATAATAAATTTTGTAACCTAAATTTATATGATCTATAAAATGACTAGTAAATTCAGAAATAACCATATCTATTAAACTAACCTCAGCTTTATAAACACGTCTTTTTGATTCTCAAAAATAAAGTTTTTCATTTTTATAGTTAAACATTGAAAAAAAAATTAATATTTTTTTAATTTAAATTTAAAAAAAATAAAACAACAAAGCTTAATATATAATAAACACATTAAAATGAGACTAAAATGAGACAAGTAGGAATCGAACCTACAGTGATAAAATCAATTGATTTACAGTCAACCCCCTAACCACTTGGGTTTTGTCTCTAAAATATTCATAACAGGAATCGAACCTGTACCCTATTCGGACAAAATTTTAAGTCTTGCGCGTCTACCAGTTCCGCCATATGAATTTAAAAAGTTGTTTGGAGGAATCGAACCTCCAGGAACACGGGGAATGAGCCCACACCGATACCTATCGAACAACAAAATAATAAATAGTAATTTACAGGATTTTCACCTTTTTTAATACAGTTTTCCAACATGTTTCAATTACATATAAAAAAAATTAAACTAAATACATTGCTCACCGCTATATTTTATCTCAATTGATTTTATTCAAATTAACTACTAAAATGATTTAATTCGTTAATTTATTTTAAAAAAAAATTACCGTTCACAAATAAATATAAATAACAAAAAAATATTTTATGGTAATTATCGTAATTAAATTTACGTTTTTTAAAAAATTATAGGCATCCATTTAATGCAAAAATTAAATTAAATATTACTTAAATAAATTAAAACTAATCCAACAACATTTAATTTTTAATATTTAAAGTTTTGTTTCTCTAAATTTGTTACCAAACTATCAAAAAATTACTTGTGTTAAATAAATAACATAAACTACCCGCTCGGTAGATAATTGCAAAACTTATAAATATATTAACTTAAAATAATATTATTAAAAAATAAAACAACTTTAATTCTAGTTTAATTTATTTCAACTATTATTAATTATTAACTTAACTTACCAACGTACTACTAATAATAATAATTGGTCATCAGAGGTTAATTCTTCCCGGTCCTCTCGTACTAAGGTAAATGGTTGTTTATTTTTTTTTAGTACAGTAGATAGGGACCAAACTGTCTCACGACGTTCTGAACCCAACTCACGTATCACTTTAATCGGCGAACAGCCGAACCCTTGGTAGATTGTGCACCACCAGGATGTGATGAGTCGACATCGAGGTGCCAAACAAACCCATCAATAAGAACTCTCAAGATTCATTAGCCTGTTATCCCTAGCGTACCTTTTATCCGATGATCGATAAATTTTCCTTACAAAAATACCGGGTCAATATTATAGACTATACATCCTTAATATACTAGTAAGTACATTAATCAAACTATTAAAATTTATTCCCATAACTCGGAAAATTAAAAAATTTTCCTATCTATAGTTTTGTATACACCTTCGTTACTATTTAGAAGGTAGCCGCCCCAGCTAAACTATCCATCTTTTATTATTTATATAAAATATATTTTTATAAATTAAACAAAATTAAAATATAAATGGTTTTCCATAGACGATAAAAAAAAAATCTCCCATATTTCTATATATAAATTACGTTTATTAAATAAAAGATTAAAGTAAAGGTGCATAGGGTCTTTCCGTCTAGCTGTACTTAACCGCATCTTCACGGGTAATTCAATTTCATGGAAATAATTTTGGAGACAGCGGAGCAGTCGTTACACCATTCATGCGGGACGGAACTTACCCGCCAAGGAATTTCGCTACCTTAGGACCGTCAGGGTTACGGCCGCCGTTTACTGGGGTTTATTACCGAAACATTACATCTCAATATTTTTACCTTGCAGCACTGGGCAGGTGTCAGATTTTATACATCATTTTTCAATTTAGCAAAATCTTATGTTTTTGTTAAACAGTCGCTACTCCCTATTTTATGACATCTTAATAGATCCTCTTTATTCCGAAGTTACAGAGTCAATTTGCCGAGTTCCTTCAAAATTATTACTTCCTACGCTTTCACTTATTAATTAACTCACATGTGTTTGAATAAGTACGATTTTATGGATTAAATTTTTTCCTGATTTTAAAAAAAATTAAAATTAAAATTATTTAATAAATTTTAATTTTAAAAATGAATTAATTAAAAACAATATTAAAATATTTTTTTAATCCAATTATAAACTATAATTCCATCAACATATTACAAATAACATTTTAGTTTTAGGGATCGATTCACACTTTGTAAGAAAATCAAAACAAAGCAACCTGTGAGTTTAAAGCGATAATGATTCACACATTATATCTATTACTTATACTAGCATTAATAAAATTGATATCTCAAATAAATTTTACAATTTATCTTCAACAATATACAAAACATTCCGCTACCATTTAATTTTAAAAAAATTAAATTTATTATTTCAGTATGTTACTTATCTTATACATTTATGATCTAAAAATAATTAGTTAATTATACAATTTAACTATAATAATTGGTGAGCTTTTACGCTTTCATTATAAGATGGCTGCTTCCAAACCTACCTCCCAAAAATAATAATATTTTTAAATTCTTAGACTTAATAACAATTACAAACTTTAATAAATAATCTAGGCTGTTTCCTTTTTGACAATTGACCTTAGCGCCAATAGTCTGATAAATATATAAATTAAAATATAATTAGAAGATTTTTAAAAAACAATAACTTAATATTATTATTTAAAATTACTCAACCTATATTAAAAAAATATATTTTCCCTACTTAAATAGGTTTCGCGGAAAACCAGCTATCACGAAGTTTGATTAGCCTTTCACCCCTAATTACAATTCATCTCAAAATTTTGCAACATTTATGAGTTCGATCTTCCAATACAGTATAAACTAAAAAATATTTTCAATCTGATCATAATTAGATCACTTCGTTTCGGGTCTTATTGAAATAACTTTAAAAATTATTTTTTCAATACGCTTTTATTTAAATTATTTTAATAAAAAAGCTTGCTATTTCAATAAACTTGCTAGTTCATTATGCAAAAGGTACAATGAAATAAATAAATTTCATTTGATAAAAACATTAAATTTCAGAATCTTTTAAATTTTTTATAAAAATTCTTTTCACCTTTCTTTCACAATACTTATACACTATCAAATTTTTTAAATTATTAGTTTTAAAGAAGGTTCTTTAATTTTCAATTTTAACCGATATTAAAACTTACTAAAATTTTAACTGTATCAACAAAATATAAATTTTATATTAAAAAATTATAAAAATAATATTAATATATTAATAAACGAGACTAAATAAAATAATATATATAAAAATTGGAAAAAAAAATTAAAATAATTTAAATTAGACCAACCTATATATTTATTAATAAAAAAAATATTTTTATCAATAATTTTTTTTGTTAAAACTTCAATCATATATTTTTCTGCAAAAAATTGAGCAGCGTAAACAAAAACATTTCTTACAAATACTTCAGAAAATTTTTTGTAAAAAAAATCAAAATAAAAACCTGATTGACAAAATCTATGAAATTTGAAAGTAATAAAAAAATTATACAACATAAAAAATAAAAGGTTCTATAAAAAAAAATGAATAAATAAAAATATATTATTTTTGTAAAACTAAATTTTTAAAATTAATAATTTTATTAAAATAATTTTTTCTAAACATTCTTTTATAAGTAAAAAAATTTTCTTGTGTTTCTAAAACAAACATAGTGTATAAAAATAAAAATAATCAAAAAATCATAGCAAAAAAAGCTATAAATTGAAATATAACCATAAAAAATGTATGAAATAATTCATATAATCAATTTAATAAAATAACTGGTAATTTTAATAATAAATACCAATTAGATAAATTAAAATTTGTTTTAGTTTTATTTCAACCATCAACAAAAGACTCATTCATTATAATTAAATTTCTATCAATATTAAAATAAACAACTAATTCATGTAATTCACCGTAAGTGAATAACATAAAAACTAAACGAACATTTTGAACCATTAATCTTAAAAAAAAAATAGAAACCGCAATATAATCAAATAATAACTCTAACATTAATACTGAGGATTTACCAACACCATTTAAATATGTTAAAAAATAAGAACCATAATCATATAATAATGAAATTGGTAAAAATAAAATAATAAAATAAATAAAAGGGAATAAATAAATACTCATAATTAATTGTGGTGTTATACTTAAATAAGATCAACCATTTATTCAAAAAAATCATAAAAATATATATAATAATATAACCGAAGTTAGTAACATATCATCCATTGAACCAATTTCTTCCTCAGCTTCAATAGTAACATTAAAAGCCAAATAATCATGATCGACAATATTATCTTCAGTATTTAAATTATTAAAATATGAAAAATAGGTAATTATAAATAATAAAACTAAAAAAAAAATAAAAAAAAATTGAGTGATCATCATAATTGGTGAAATAAAAGACTCATTTATTGTTAATAAATACATAGATAAATAAATATTAGATAAATAATTTTGATAAAAATTATTAGTATAATCTTTATAAATAAAATAATATTCAGGGTGAATAATTAAAAAATTATTAAATTCATCAGAATTTATTAAATGGTGAAAAAAATCATTAAAATAAGGCAAAGATAAAGCAGCAATAAAAAATAATTGATCTAAAATAATTGAAATAAATAAATTATGATTATTATTTAAAATTGAATTATACCACATAACTTTATAATTTAATTTACTAGAATCTTGATAAAAATAATTTCAAAAAACATAAGATGTTAAATCGTATGAATATGAAAATAAATTTTCAGAAAAAGAGTAAAGTCAATTTTTATTATGATACACAAAATTTGATTGGATATCTAAAATATTTAATTTATTTGAAATAAAATTTTCAGGAAAGTCGGATTTAAAAAAAAAATTACTATTTAAATTATTTTGATTATTTTCAAATTCATTATTTAAAATATTAGAATATATTTTTATAACCACCCATAAATTAATATTAATTTAAATAGGTGATTAAAAATAATAACTTAAAAAAAATTAATTTTTAATTAATAAAAAATAAATTAAAATAAAAAAAAACAAAATACAATACCATTAAAAAAATTAAAACAAAAATAAAATTTATTTTAAATTTATTAAAATATTGAAAAGAAATGAAATAAGTTTTTAAGATGTGAAAAATTTCCTTCATCACCAGTGTATTTCTTTTAGAAATAAAACAATAATATTTATATATTTATTTATATAATATATACATATAAAAAAAATTAAATTACTTTTTTTCAATTATATAAACGTTTTTGATAAAAATTTAATAATTTAAAAAACATAAAATTATACTCATTAAAAAAAAAAGGTTTATAAATAATTTTTAAAGACAATGTTAAAAAATCAATTTCCATATAATTAGGTACATCTTCTTTAACAAAAAAAGTATTATATAACCATAACGGGTTTTTTTTTAAATTATTATTTTTATTTTTTTTAAAAATATAATTAGATATATTATTTTTATTATAAATGTTATTTATAATATATTTATAATAAAAAAAATAATATTTATTAAACGAAACTGTAAAAACATCATTAACATTAAAAACATAGTTAATGTTTTTTAAATTTAAACCATTAACAAAAAAAAAACCACTTTTTAAAAAAAAATGTATATCACGTTGATTAAAAAAAAATGACGATCTTGATAAAATATTTGGTAAACTAAATTCAAAATTATTTAAATAAAAATTAAAAGGTAATTTAACTAATTTACTAATAAACTTATTTTTTTTAAATTGTTTTTTTAAATTATATTTAAAAAAAGATAATAAAATTGATCTATTACTGTTAACATATTTATTAATTTTATATCTGTAATCAAAGTTAACATAATCTATTTCTTTTTTTAAAGAATCATTTAATCTAATAAAATCTAAATTATAAAAATGAACACTATTATTAACAACTAAATCCTCATTAAAAACATCATTAATTTGATTAAACTCATCATATTTAAACGAATCTAAAAAATTTAATAAAAATAAACCTTTATTATTAGTTTTTTTAAAAAAAATAGATTGTTTTTTAAATAAAACAATATTACCAATGATATTATTTTTATTATTAATATTTAAAAACGTATTATTATAAAATTGAGTAAATTCAAGATTATAAAAATCATTATAATTGGTATCATAAGTTCTTAATAAATCGTTTTCAAAATTTGATCAACTATACTTAAATTGGTAACTAAAATTTAAACAAAATTTTATTTGTTTTTTATATTTATTTGAAATAAGATTAAAAAAAATTAAATTAAATTTTAAAAAAAATAAATAAAAATTAATATATGAATTTTTTATTATTATCAAATATAAAAACCTAAATTTCTAAAAAATTATCTTTTTTTTTTTCTATTTAAACGCTCATCTCTTAAAACTAATGATGATCCAGTTAAATCTGATTCTGAATTTGAATCGTTTGAGTGAAACATGGTTTTAATTAAAATTTTTGTAAATCCAGGATCAAAACCTAAAGAAAAATAATTTTTTTTAAAAGATTGTTTTTGTTTTTTTGATAAATTTTTTAATTTTAAAGGATGCATAACTTGATAATTAGCCATTGAATATAAATCAATTTTCATTGTATTTTTATGACCTGAAAATTTTAATCTATTATTTTTAGCTAAAATTCATTCTTGCTCTCATTGAATTTTTCATAATAAATTTACGTATTCAGCAGAATAAGCTACATTTGACTCTCTAACCGGAGCGTTACCATAAAAATTTTTTGCCATTTTGACTTTAAAGTTTCGTAAAACATTGTTAGATTTATAAACAGACCAAGCGTTTGTTCAAGTTCTTTGACCTCTTACAGGCAAACCTTTTACATGTCTTCATCCTCTATAAGTGGTTAATAAATCTAAAAACGCTATATTTAACATACGTTTTTTTAAAAAACTACCATTAAACGGAATTATATAATAAGCAGTTTTTAAAAAATGCTCCCATTCATTTTTATTTAAATCTTTAATTAAAATATTACTATTATTTTCAATTCTTTCTTCAATTTTTAATAAAGTTTTATTACCAAAACCATTATTTTTTAATACAAAATTATTTAAATTTTCATCTAAATCAATTAATCTATTATTTAATAAATATCTATAATACAAAAAAATAAAATTAAAAAATATATTTATTTTTTATAATTTTTTTATTATTAGAAATCAACAAATTTTTATAATAATAAAAAAATCAATTATCAAAATTTATTTCTAATTTTTTTTTAAAAACCTCATCTTTAAAAAAACAAAATATAGAAATATTTAATATTACTCAAGATTGATAACGTAATAATCAAAGTTTAGAAAAAAAAATATCATTATTGTTATTAACATTTCTAAAAAATTTATAATATAAATTAAAATTAATTTTTTTTTTATTTCGGATAATATTTATTTTATATTTTTTAAATTTATTTCTCGAATTAGATTTTAAAAAAAAAAATAACTTATCAGAAGAGTAGTCGCTAAAAAATAAAATCAATGAAGATTTTATAAAAATATCTTGTTTTAAAAAAATATTATAATTATGTTTAGAATCTCACATAGAATTTCAAAACATTGAATAACCAGATTTATTTGCAGCTGGTACACTTATTTGACCCATTTAATTTTTTTTTATTTTTTATAGAAAATATTTTTTCTTTTAACACTTTTTTTTAATGGAAAATGGTAGGGTTTTCTTGTAAAAGAAAATTCACCTAATTTTAATTTAGTGTTATAATTATTAACTAATAAACGTCTGTATTTTTTACCTTTATGAACTCTAATAATTTTATAATTAAAACAAGATGGTATTGAAGAAGATCTATCATAAAAAATTATTTTTTTTTTAAATAATTTTTTTTTTTTAAACAATAAAATTTTACGCCACATAGATCTAGAAAAATAAGTTAATTTTCATTTAGAACGAGCCATTTATTTAATTTTTTTAAAAAAAATCGATAAAAAATTTATTTATTTTTTTTAGCAATTTTACCTCAAGGAGTGAATTCAGGAGATGATGTCTTTGTACGACCTCCATGAGGATGATCTACAGGATTCATAGCAACACCTCTAACATTAGATTTAAACCCTTTGTTTCGAGAATAACCTGCTTTTGTATAAAATTCTAATTTATGATTTATATTAGACGCTCGACCTAAAGTAACAAAACAATAAATAGATATTATTTTAATCTCTCCAGATGGTAAAACAATTTTTGCGGTATTTTTATCAAAATTTAAATTTAATAGGGAACAAAAAGTTCCAGCAGATCTAGAATATTTAAACCCTTCATTTTCAAAAAGCTCTACATTAAAAAAAATTGCAGAATAATTTAAATATTTTAAAATAACCGAACAGCAACTTTTTTGTAATTTAATAAATTTTAAAGGTTTAATAGAAGAAAACAAAAAATTACCAGGTTTTAATTCATGTGAAGCTAATATATATGAATACGATCCATTAGAATACTTAATTAAAGCTGTATAACAAGATCTATTTGAATCTTTGTTTATTTTTAAACAAATAGCTAAATTACTTGACCATTTACGGTTAAAATCAACTAAATAAATATTTCTTTTATTAATATAACCTTTATTACCAGTGATTTTTTTACCAGAAAAATTCCTTCCTGATTTAAAAACATTACCAATTACTAATCTTTTAAATTTGTTATTATTAGTAAAAAAACTAACTACTCTGTTTTTATTTCTAGTTGAATTATTATGAGGTTTGTATTTTCGTATATATATTTATTAATTAATTTTAATTATTTTTATATATATTATTTAAATTCAATATTATTAATATTTTATATATATCAACTATATTAGATATAAATAAATTAAAATTTAAAAAATATGAAATATTAGATAAATCATTAACATTGTATTTTAAAAAATTAATATTATTTTTTAAAAATATGTCTAAATTATATTCATTTTTATAATCAGTTCAATCTTTATTATTAAATGTTTTTTTGTTTAATAATAAAAAATTATTACCATATAGATTATCTAAATAACCAAAATTGTTAGAATCTTGTTTATTAATAAATAAAAATTTAATTTTATTTTTTCTAGAAAATTTTAAAAAATTTTTAAAATCAAAAAAAATTTGTTTACTAAACAAAAAATTTGGAACAATATTTTGTTTTAATAAATTATTTTTTAAAAAAAAAAAAAAAATTAAATTTTTTTCTAAATTTTTCAAAATAAAAAAAAAATTATTATAAAAACTGTGATTACTGATTAAATTTAAATTATAAAAACTTTTATATTTCATCAATTTTGACGCTTCTGAAAGAAAACGTTTTTTAAAAAAAATATAATTATAATTACCATACAAATTGTTCATTTTTATTTTTGTTTTCATTCAATTTTTCCTCCTCATCTATTTGTCTATAAACTGTTTTTTGTAAATGTAAAACACCAAACAACAAAGCTTCAGCAGTTGGTGGACAACCCGGAACATAAATATCAACAGGAATAACTCTATTACAACCTCTAACAACAGAATAAGAATAATAATAATAACCACCTCCATTTGCACAACTACCCATCGATAAAACCCATTTAGGATCTAACATTTGTTCATATAATCTACGAATAGCTGGAGCCATTTTATTAGTTAAAGTACCTGCTACAATCATCAAATCTGATTGTCTTGGACTTGCTCTAAAAATAACACCAAACCTATCTCAATCATATCTACTGACTGTAGTATGCATCATTTCAACAGCACAACAAGCTAAACCGAAAGTCATAGGTCAAAAAGAACCTTGTCTAGCTCAGGAAACAACAGCATTAATTGGTGTAATTAAATAATCTACTCGCACTTTATTTCAAAAATTATTTAAATTAAATATTTATTTAAATCTGAATTTTCTTCTAATTTTTTTAGTTTTATCATTAGGTCTTTTTACACCGTAAATAGATCGTCTTCTTTTTTTACCTAATAAACCTGCAAAATCATAAACACCTCTTATACATGTATATCTTACACCAGGTAAATCTCGAGAACCACCACCACGTACTAAAACAGATGAATGGGGTCTTATGTTATGACCAACACCAGGTAAGTGTGCTACAACCCATCTATTATTAGTAAGTATGATTTTAGCTGTAGGTCTTCTTGCAGAATTCGGCTTTCTTGGGGTTACTATTCTAGCTCTTTTAACAGCCCCTTTAACTTGTGGACAATTTTTTAATGCAGCAGCTCTGTGATGTGCTTTTTTTTTTATTAAAAGTTTTTTATTTAATTGCAAAAATGTTGACAAAATAAAATTAAAAATATAATTACTTATTATTTATTTTTATAAATAAAAGTTAGAGCTTAAAAAATTTAAAAATATTAAAAAATCTTCAAAATACAATATACTACTTATATTAAAAAAATTTAATAAATTTAAATAAAAAATATAATTATTATTAAAAAAAACTCTATTGTTTCTTAATAATAATTTATTTGATAAATTTTTTGATATTAAAAATCTTAAGTTTTGCAAATAAAAATATATAATAAAAAAATTTGAAAAAATAAAAAACAAAAATATTAATAAATTACTTTTAGAAAAAAAATAAATAAATGTTAAAAATTTTCCTAAAAAACCTATAAATGGTGGTATACCAGCAAAAGATAAAAATAAAATTACTACATATAAATATAAAAATGGTAAATTACCAAAAAATTTTAATTCATTTAAAGTTTTAAAATATTTTATATCAAAAATAAAAAAGATTAAGAATAAATTTATTAACATAAATATATAAGTTAAAATATTAAAAAACAATAAAGTAAAGGTATATTCATTATAAAAATCAAAATAAAAATTAAACATAATATATGTGAATAGAAGTATATTTCAAATATGACAACCCAACAATTTTAAAGATGAAACAACTTTAAAAAAATTAAAAACAATGAACTTAAACGTCGGTCCACAACATCCAGCAGCCCACGGTGTCTTGAGATTAATAGTTCAATTAAATGGAGAAATTATAGAAAAAATTGACCCACATATTGGTTTATTACATAGAGGAACTGAAAAATTAATGGAAGACAAAATATATTTACACTCTTTACCATATTTTGATAGATTTGATTATGTATCAATGTTAGTACAAGAACACGCTTATTGTCTAGCAATTGAGTCATTATTAGGTACACTAAATTATAGTGCTACATTTGTTCAAATAAGAACACTTTATGATGAAATAACTCGTATTTTAAACCATTTATTGGCAATCGCGTGTCACGCATTAGATGTTGGTAGCATGTCTCCTATTTTTTGAGCTTTTGAAGAAAGAGAAAAATTAATGGAATTTTATGAGAGAGTATCTGGTGCTAGAATGCATGCTGCATTTTATAGACCAAATGAAGTTAATTTAAAAGCAATTTCATCATTTTTGTTAGAAGATATTTTAGATTTTAGCAAAAATTGTTTTACAACTTTAAATGAAATACATAATACTTTAACTTACAATAAAATTTGAAAACAAAGATTAATTAATATCGGAACATATTCACATGAAACTTGTATAAACTACGGTTTAACCGGTGTTATGTCTAGATCAATAGGTATAAAAAGAGATTTAAGATTAGATAAATTAGAAACTTATGCCAACTACTACTATTTAAATTTTAGAAGTTTTATAGGACAAAACGGAGATTCTTATGATAGATTTTTAATAAGAATGAATGAAATGACAGAAAGTTTAAACATTATAAATCAAGTCATACATAAAATAACAAAACATAAAATACAAAAAAAAAAAATAAAATCAACTTCTAATATAAACCCTCATCAAGTTTTGAGATTCATTAATCCAAAACACTTAAATCAAAATAATTACAAAAACGAATACATTTCTATGGAACAATTAATTAAACATTTTAAATATTGGAGTGAAGGTTTTACTGTAAAACCAAACTGAACATACAGAGCGGTTGAATCACCTAAAGGTGAATTTGGAGTTTCTTTAATTTCTAACGGTACTAATATACCGTATAAATGTAAAGTTAGATCACCAGCATACCACCATTTACAAGTTTTACCTAAAATATCAAAAGGACATTTTTTAGCTGATTTAGTTGCTTTAATGGGTACAATTGATATTGTTTTTGGTGAAATCGATAGATAATTATTATTTGTTAAAATCTTAAAAAATGAGAAAAATAAAAACTAATAAAATAAAAATTTATAAAAATTTATTTTTAAAAAAAAAATTCATAAAAAATGAAATTAAAAAAATAATTTTAAAAAGTATTTTACAAAATAAAAGCATTAAACCAGTAATTAGAGCTAACGCAAGTTATTTTTTATCGAAAATAAAAAATAAATATAATTTATCAAAACAAAAAAACAACATTTGTTTAAAAACAGGTAGAATTAAAGGTGTTTTTAGTAAATTAAATTTATCTAGACATTTTTCAAAAAAATTATTAATTAATAATAATTTACAAAATATAAATGTAAACTCATGATAATAAGATGGATACTAATTTAATTAACTTAATAAAATTAAATTTAATATATAAAAAAAAAATTATTAAATATAGATATAATAAAAAAAATATAAATATTATAAAAATTCTAATACTTTTAAATATTATTAAATATATAAAAAAAAATAACAATTTAATTTATTTATACATAAATAATTTTTATAAACATAATTACATAAATAATTTATATAAACCAAGCCGTCCATTATTTTTAAAAAATTCAATAATAAAAAAATTAACAATAAAAAAAAAATGAATTTTTTTATTATCGACTAATAAAGGTATTATGACTAACTTTGAAGCTGTAAAAAAAAACTTGGGTGGTATGTTACTACTTAAAATAGATACAAACTAAAAAATGATTAAACAAATAAATATAATTTTACCTCCACAATTTGAAATAGTGTTATTAAAAAAAAATAAAGAGTTAATTATTAATTTATATAATAAAAATTATAAATTTAATTTTTTTTTAAATTTAAAAAAAAGTTTTTTTTTTATAAATAAATTTAATAATACGATAAAAATACAACATACAAATGTTTTCAACAACCAAAATTTGACAAATTCAACATTTAATAATTTTTTTAAATTAATCGATATTTACGAATTTATTAAAATCAAATTTAAAGGTAAGGGTTTTAAAATAGGGTTCTATAAAAATAAAAACATAATGAATTTTTTTTTTGGAGCATCACATATTAATACTTTTTTAATTAAAAATATGATTATTAAAAAAATAAGTAAATATAAATTTATTTTAAAATCTACAAATATTATTGAATTAAATAATTTATCAAAAAATATTATAAATATAAGAAAAATAAATTTTTACACCTTAAGGGGTTTGAGAAACAGTAGACAAATGTTAATTAAAAGAAAAGGTAGAAAAGGAACATTTATGTAAACATTTAATTTTAAAAAAAAATTTATAGAACCTAGAATTAATAAGATAAAAACATATTCAAACCAAGAACACCGTAAGTGCTTTTAACAACACTTTGAGAATGTTCTATTTTATTAATTTTTTTTGATAAATTAACTTTACCTATTTTATAAAAAAATACTTTTTTTTTTGCATTACCAGCTACGCTTAATTTACCTTTAACTTTAATAAAAAAACCTTCTATATTTAATATATATACAAAAAAATAACGGTAGTGGAACAAAAAATGTTGAATTGTAGTTAAAAATTTTTTATGATTTCTAAAATTAATTTTATTCATTTTATTAAGTATTCAAGTATTTAGTATATTTATATCTCGTTTAACAAATGAAAAACAAAAAATTTCAAACATCTCATCTATAGTATAATTATCTTGAATGTTAGATAAAGAAAATGGATAACTTTTATAATAATTTTTATAAAAATTTTTTAAATTTAAATTAAAATTTAATTTTATAAAAAAAAAAGATTTAAATAATTTTTCATAAAAATTTAATATAAATATGTTAAAAAATTTGTCAAAATTAAACATATTTTTATTTATAAATTTAGACTCAAAAAAATTATTTTTTTTATTAAAAACTGGATATAAATTATTATAAATATTTATATTTTTATCAAAAGTTTCATCATTATGTAAATAGAAATTTAAATTAAACATATTAAAAATGTATAAATTATTTAAAAAAATTAAAGAATATAAATTATTAAAATAATAATCAAGTAATACAGAATTAAATATATTTTTAGCTAATGTTAATTTTTTCTTAAAAGTTAAATTATTTGATTTTATAAAACCGTTTACATTATTATGAGTTTGTAAAAAAAAAAAATAAAATTTATAAAAATTTTTAAAATTTATTAAAGTTATTAAAAAATAAAAATTAAAATAAACTAAAACATTTTTATGTTTTATAAACAAAGATTTATTAAAATGAACTTTATAGTTAAAATTAATGTTTTTTTTAACATTTAAAAATTTATAAAAAACATAATTATTTTTTTTATTTTTTAAAAAAAATTTATCAAAAATAAATTTAGTAAAAATATTTAAATAAAACATATTAATAAAAAAACTATCTTTTTTAAAATCATTATATAAGTTAAAACTGTTTAAATTATTTTCTAAATTAAAAAAATTTAAATTTTTTAAAAAAAAAATATTTTTATAAAAAAAAAAAATATTTTTATAAAAAAAAAAATTCAATTTAGTAAAAACTACAAAGTAAGATTGAATGAATTTAATATTTAACTTTAAAACGAGAAAATTATTCAATAATTTTTTAAAACGAAATTTATAAAAAAAATAAAAAATTATTTTATTTGTAAATAATATCTTTTATAAAAACCAAAAAATATTTTTTAAAAAAAGAATTTTAATAAAAATTATTTTATTCATTTTGATCTATTTGTTCTAAAATAACCGAAATACGATCATTTTTTAAAAAGAGGTCTTCATATAATAAAAATATTTTTTATATATAAATTAAAAAAAGCTAAAAAAGACTTTAAAAAAACAAATAATTTTATATATATAAAATTATAAAATTTTTTTAATAATGAATATAATAAATTTAATAAATTAAAAACGTGTTTAGTAAAAAATTTTATATATTTTAAAAATAAATCTAAATTAGAATTAGAATTAAACAAATTTTTTAAAAAAAAATAATTTATAAAATAAAAAAATAAAACAAAATAAACAATATTAAAATTAACTATTATAGTCAAAAAATTAAAATAATAGAAAAAAAAAAAAAAAATATTAAATATTAAAAAATTAAATAACATTTATTTGTTCAAGATTGGATTTGAACCAACGACCTTGAGGTTTTCAGCCTAACGCTCTGCCACTGAGCTACTTGAACAAAAATAAAAAAAATTAATTTTTAAAGTGATAAAAAATTAAAAAAATATTACTAAATAAAGCATATTAAATAAAATAAATATAAATCATAAATATATAAAATGTTTTCAATTTAATTGTGTAGCTTGATCAAATCTATATCTAGGTAAAGTCCCTCTGACTGCAATAGCAAAAACACATAATAAGACAGTTTTAAAAATCACTATTAAATAAGGCATTCATTGATTTTTTTTTTTTTTTAAAAAAATTAAATAGAGTAAATAACGAAAGCAGCAATAAAAGACATGAAAACAAAAGTTTCAATTAAAGCATAACCCATTAAAGTAGTATTAAAAATACCTTCAGATTCTTCTGGATTTCTAGCTACAGCTAAATTATAACCAGCAAATAAAATACCAGTACCTAAAGCACCTAAAGCGATAGGTAACATACAACCACCCAAAACTAAAGTTTTAGCAACTAAAACTAATAACACATTAATTAAATTTTACTAATTTTTTTTTAAATAAGCCTTTAACGCTTTATCGTAGATTAAAGCTCTTCTTTGCCATAAGAATGATTTTTTAGGATCTAAAAAAAATGGTAAAAAAAAAAAATACAACCTTTTTCAATATAAATTATTTTTATATTTAAATGAAAAAAAATTTATTAATTTTAACGATAATTTTAACCTGTTTTTAGGTTTTACATAAACTAATTCTTGAACATGCGTACGTTGTAATTTCATTTTTTGAGATTTATTTAATTTTTTTAAATTTATAGAAAATACAGAATTATATACAGGGATAATATATATTAAAAAATTATTAAAATTATAATATTCTTTTTTTACTGAAAGTAACTTAAATAAAACATCATAATACTTATAACTATTTAGAGTGTTATCGTATTTGATAAAAATATTATAAAACTCGTATAAAAAAATATTGTAATTTTTATAACAATTTTCTTTTTTACCTTTATACATTGACACATTCAATAATTTATTAAATTGAGATGTATCACCTTTTAAGGGTGTTCTAGAATATATATAATTATGTCTGATCTTTTTATAATTATGTAATTTTATAAACTTTTTTTTAAATATCGAAAAATATTTTGAATATAACTCTTTTTCTAAAACTTTTTTTTCAAAATTATAAAAATATAAATTTGGGTTTAAATTTGAATTAACGTTTAAAAATTTCAATTTCTACAAATTGTTTTAATAAATAAAAATTTATTTATATTTTTTTTATAAACTAGATATTAAAATACTAAAAAATGCTAGTACATTTACTACAGTACTATAAGCAAAAAAAGATTTAATTAAATTAATATCAAATAATAAAAAAATAACATACAAGACACCGATTATAAAAAAAAATAAAAATAAAAAATAAAAATAAATTTTGAAACTGTTTACATAGTAAATAACAAACAATACAAAAAACAAAAAAAAACTTAAAAAATAAATAGTTGTATAAAAAAAAACTGAAATAAAAGGTAAACCTTTATAAACTTCAATTTTAAAAAGGTGAATAGGTGTAAAACCTAATTTTAAAAAAAAACCAATAAAAAAAGATACTCATAAAATAAAAAAAAAAATAATATTATTAAAATAATAAATATTATAATTAACATAATTTAAAAAATTAAATAATAATCACTCTGAAGATCCAAACAAAAATATAAAATTAAATGTTGATACAAATAATAACACAGAACTAAAAAAATTAGCTCAATATTGAAAAAACAACATGTTTAAATAAAAAAAAGGTAATTTTCTACTTAAATAGTTTGAATTGTTTTTAAAAGTATCTTTAAAAATAAACTTAGATACTGAAAATTTATATAAAATTAATAAAGAATTTACTTCTAAAATAAAAATAAAAGTATATAATGTGTTTGAAAAAAACATTAATGGTATAAAAACAATTAAACAAAAAAATGAAAAAAAATAATCTATACTATAATTTACGTTACTGTTGTTAATATTTTTAATACATAATACTACAAATAAACTAACTAAAACAACTACTATAACTAAATTTAATATAAAATTAGAAATTTTTAAATGGTTAAATCAAAATAAACTAAAATCTATTTTTATAAAATATAAAAAAAAAAACATATATAAATAAAGTATAAAAGACCATTTAATAAAAAAATTATAATTAATTTTTTTTAAAATAGAAGAATTTTTTAAAATATCGTTTGATGATGGCTGAATTCTAACTGAGTTAAAATTATTTTTAATAAAAAACACTCAATAAAAATAAAAAAAAATAAAAAACGGTAAAAAAAAAAAATAATTATAAAAATATAAGTTTAACAAAATAAAATTAAAAATATATAATATTAACACACTTATTATAAACATTAATTTTTTTAATATTAACAAAATTAGTATCAACACTAAATTTTTTGTTAAATTTTTTAAAAAAAATAAAATTATTATCTAAATCATCAAAAAATAATGTATTTAAAGATTTGAATTTAGTATTTTTAATAAAAACAAAATTATTACGGACCATTTAATTAGATTTTTTTAAAAAAAACATAAATTTTTTAAAGATTTAAACGAAGAAAAGTTTAATATAAACATGTTTAAATTAAAACTATTTTTTAATTGGTTTTTAAAAAAATACAAAAAAAAATTAAATTTATAAATATAAACATTAACATACAGCAAATCTCTGAACATATTTTTAAATTTTTTGATATAATTTAAATTTTTATTGTTTGTATATTTTAATAAACATAAACTCAATTTAAATAAATAATTAACATTGTATAAATAAAAAGTATTGTATTTTTGATATTTAAACATTGAAAAAAAAATTAATATTTTTTTAATAAAAAATTATTAACATAATTTAAATTAAAGTTTAGTTTAATTTTATGTTGATAACATATATTTGACTCAAATCATAAAAAAAATGACTTTATTTTCTTGATTAAAAAAATTAAATCATTTATTTGATTTAATTGTATAAAATCATTTATTTTTAAATTAAACCTTAACATTAAATTATACCTATTATATGCTAATTGGTGTCTTGATAATTTATTTTTATAAGGTGCTCTTAAAATAACTGAAGATTTTTTAAAAAACGGTTTTACAAAAAAACTAAAATTAGAGAAAAAATTATTTTTTTTCAAATAACTAATCAATAACAAAAACAAAACAAAATTTCTACACATTATTCTATTTTTAGTTTTAACTCTAAAAAAAAAATTAGAATTTATGTTTGTATTAATAGGTCTAAAATTAGTTATAAAATTCATATAAACAACTAAATTATTTTTATTATTCAAATTCTACAAATTAAACAATTCAACTTATTTAATAAAATTAAAAAAAAAATTAAAACATTAAATATTTGTTATAATAATAAGAATATTTGTTTTTTTTAGACCATATTTTATAAAAAATATCAGATTTTTTAAAAAAACAGTTAATTCTAATTTTTAATTTTTTATTAATTTCATTAGTTAATCAAATTATTTTTGATTTTGATACACCTTTAAATTCAAATAGTGTTACACCACGTCTTATTCTAATAATTTGTCTCTCTACCAACCCTTTACCTTTACCCATTCTAGAATTTTTAGATTTTTTTTGTAATGCAAAATTTATTCTTCCAAAATATCAAATTTTTTCTCTTATAAACAATAAATTGGATTTTTTTTTTCTCAAAAAATATTTTAAATATTTTTTAAATAAACTTAAATGTATTAGTTCAATAAACCCTTCTCTAGAAGTAATTAATCCTGAATCACCAAATGTTAATCTTATGTTTTTTGGATTTTGATAAAATCTATTTTTTTGAAAATGCCTTTCGTTTATTTTTTTATTTTTAATAGAACCCATATTATTAAAACATTTTTAAATTTGAATTTTTAAAGTATTTTATTTTTAATAAATCAAATTTAATTTTTAAGGTGGTAATAGGAATCGAACCTATGTATGTAGCTTATGAGACTACCGTTTTACCATTAAACTATACTACCTTTTAAAAAAAATTAACAAAATGTTAAATAATAATACAATTATAGATGTATTTATTTTTAAAAAAAATAGATATGTTTTTCAAATAATAAATATAATAAAAAAAAAAAATTAAATATAAGATAAAAAATTTGTTATATACAATAATAAATCAAATGTTATCAATATTATAACATAAATACATTAAATTATTATTAATAACAACGTTGTTTAATAACAGTTCGTTATAGTACTGATTCAATAAACTATTACTATTATTAAAATAATAGTAATTAATTAAAACCATATTTAATAAATAATCGTTTAAATTTATATTGTTATCGATATAAATTAAACGATTATTTATTAAATATAAATTATATACTAATATATTATTATTAGTATTATAATGTATATAGTATATATATACTATATACATTATAATACTAATAATAATATAATGAATTATATAATTTATATTTGAATTATTAAAATAATTCAAATATAAATTATATATTAATAATAATATAAATATATATATATATAAATATATATATATATTTATATATATATACAATAAATATATATTTATATAATATTTATATATAAATAATATATAAATATAATAATATATAAATATATATATATATTTTATATATTTAGTATATTCAATAAATTGAATATTATATATATATGAATTAAATATATTTATAAATAAATATAATAATATAATATTATTGATTATATTTAATATAATCAATAATATTATATTATTTTTTTTTATATTATTATATTTTTTAAAAAAAATAATATTTTTTTTTAAAAAATATAATAATATAAAAAAAAATAATATAATTATATATACAGTATAGTTATTTAAAATTTCAAATGAGTTAAAACTATGTATTGAATTTAATAAATCTAATCTTACTAAAAAAAAAAATAAAATTAAATAATAAATTAAAGTTATATTATAATTTTTAATATAGTTAAAGTTTTTAAAAAAATTTATATGGTTTAAAAGAATTGATTGTATAAAAAAAATAAATGCTATTAATTCTACAAAATCTCAATTTCACCAACCACCTCAATTCAATTCTTGTTGTGCTCAATAACTACCCAAAAATAAAGCATTAAAACTAAAAAATACCATTAATTTTTTAGTTTTATTTAAGTATATTACTAAAAAATTAGATTTTTTAATTTTTTTAAAGTAAATTAATATAAATATAATAAACAAACAATATGTAATATACATACATAAAGGATGTATTAAAATTACACCATTGTTTAGTATAATATTTATAAATTTAATAGAAAAAAAAAAATAACTAAATATCATTATTTTTTTTTCTATTAAATTTATAAATATTATACTAAACAGTAAAAAAAAACCTAATTTCATATTAATAAATTTATTAATGTTAGTATAGAATATTAATAAAAATAATAATATAAAAAAAAAAATCAAACTATTATTATTATTATTCAATATATGAACATAATTTCATATTTTATTTTCATAAGAATTTAAACTTATAATTAAATTTTTAAGACTTGAGTAATAATAAAAATAGTTATAAATTAAAAAAAAAATGATTAATAAAACATTATTATTTGTTTTTTTGTTTTTTTTTAAAAATAATAACATAGTTATTGTAAATAAAAAATAAATTTTAATTATTTTAAATATTTTTAAATTTTTTTGTTAATTTTTTTTTAATAGATTTTTTTTTTTTAAATTTAAAATTATTATTCTTCTTAAAAGAATATAAAAAAATTACGTTTTTAAAATTAATGTATTTTTTCAAAAGTTTTAAAATTACAAAAATATCTTTTTTTAAAAAATTTAAATTAATTATAATTTTTTTATAAATTAATAATTTAGAAATTTTTTTTAAAAATAATTTAACCATTAAATTTAACAATTTAAATGATTTTTTACTTTTTTTTGAATTCATATTAAGTTTTTTATAAACTATACCTGGAGACATTGTTAATATGTTTTTATTATTTTGTAAAAAATTAAATTTCATATTTTTTTTTTTTAGATTTATATTAATAATACTATATAAAAATATTTTTTTATTTTGTAAAAAATTAAATTTATTTTTATTTAATTTATTAAAATAAAATAAATAAAAATGCATTAAATTTTGTATATTTTTATATTGTTTTTTTAAAACAATATTATTAAAACTTAAATATAAATTTTCAAAAAAGTATGTATTAAATTCTTTTTTTCCATAAATGTTAGATACTTCAATACTTTTAAATAAATCAAATTTATGATTGTTTGAATCAAATTTATCTATTTGCATTTCATTTAAGTATTTTATTCAATCTATTTGGGTAAATAATGGGGTTCGAACCCACAACCTTCAGAGCCACAATCTGACGCTCTACCAATTGAGCTATATCAACCTGTATTTTTTATTTTTATAAATAAAATACTAAATTTTTTTTGTTAAATTGTATTAATATTGCCAATTTAAAGCGTTCATTTGTCAATCGTATATCAAGGATATAATAATTAAGACAATAAATAAAATAATTAAAATAAATTGTATTAAACATATATAATATAAATTAAAAAATACAGGTATTAACAATGTAAATTCAATATCGTAAAGAATTAAAAATACACAAATTATAGAAAAATTAAAATTAATTTGTATATTAACATCTGTTGTAGATTTAAAACCACATTCATAAAAATTTCTTTTTGTTAAATGATTTTTTTTTTTATAAAAAAATTCACCTGCCCAAGTTAATAATCAAAATATAATACTAAAAGTTAATATGTTTTGAATTAAAAATAAAACAACTATATCACCCAAACCTTTTATATTTTTTAAATATCAAATTAATTATAATTTCAAACATATCTATTAATATAGATATTATTAGTTTTGAATATGTTTATATTGTCATTGTTGTTATTAATTTCATTAAATTCGATACTTTTGTTTACATTTTTAAAAATTAATAATAAAAGTATACCAATTGAATATTCTAAACCAGCTAACCCTAATATAAATACACTTGTACTTAACAATGTTATATCATCATTGATAGTTCCTTGAAATAATACATAGCAATATAACACAACTCATGTTATTTCAGAAAAAAATAATAATCTTATAAAATTATTTAAATTACTTGTAAAACAAATTAAACTTAACCAAAATAAAAACGATCAAAAATTAATTCATGTTTGCATTGAAATATTTATTAATATTTTTTTAATTTAATAATTTTTTTTTTTAATTTTTTTTTTAAAACTAAATTATACTAAGTTATATAATGTATATATAGCTGAAATAAAAATTTACAATTCTATAAACTCGTTTTTAATATAATTAACTTTATTTTCAAAAAAATCAAAATAAATTTCGTAATAACCTTCAGTAGGAAAATCTTTTAACATAGGAAACTCGTTTCTAGAATAATCTAATAATAAAGATCTATTATCTTTTTTGTTTAAAAATTGGATGTTGTACATTTCAAATGTCTCTCTCTCTAATCAACTAGCATTAGGGTATATTGAATCAATTGATTGAATGTTTTTATTTATGTTTTGAAACAATGATAATCTTATTTTACATAAATATAAATAATAAGTATTATAAACTATAAATCTATTTTTGTTGTTGAAAATCTCAATGTTTAATATATTTTTTTCAAAATTTAATGTATCAATAGCTGACATATCAGTTAAAAAATTTGAATTAATTAATAATTCTTTTTTTAAAAAAATATTAATACCATAATACCATTTATTAGTAATGTAACATACATAATGATTTGGTGTTAAACTTTTAGATGTATATATAACAGGGTTTAACTTTTCAAATACTATAAAAATATTTAAAGGAAATTGATATTTTTTATATAACATAAACTGTTTTTATTTTTTATTTTTTTAATATGGCTGTACCTAAAAAACGAAAGTATAAATCTTGAAAAAAACACAAATTAAATATAAAATTTACAACTTTAAATTCTTTCAACAACACTCAACTTAAAAAAAAAATTGTTAATAATTTAAATTTAATTAAATTATTTATTATTTAGTTTATTTTTCTTTTTTTAAAAATAAATTTGGCTTGGTATCAACGTACTTATTTTAATGTAAATATAGGTAATTTAGTTAAATATTTTTCAATTTTGACAGTCGCATTTCACGATGTTCACTCTTTATTTGGTTTTTTTATTTTATTAGTTGTTTTTTCTCAACTTATAAGTGGTACTATGTTATCTTTTAGTTTAGTTCCAGAATCTATGATGGTTCCTATAGTAAGAGATGAAGAAGATTTAGAAGATTTATATACTGATGATTTTTTTTGAGTTCATGAAAGAGGTGTTGATTTATTATTCATTTTTTCTTGAATACATTTATTTAGAAAATTATATATCAATGCTTATGAATATGAACATGAAATTGCTTGAAAAAGTGGTGTATTTACTTTTATGATATTACAAGTAGTTACATTTTTTGGTTTAGTTTTATGTTGTACACATTTAAGTGAAATTACATTAACTATTGCTGCTAATATTATGCATACTTTTTTTTTATTTCACGGTAAAGTTTATTGATGAATTTTTACTGATAAAAATTTAAATACTGATACATTAATTAGATTAGCGTATGGTCATTATGTTTCAGCTTTTTATATGGCATATTTAGGTTTATTGCACGGTATTGATATGCATTATGATTGAAAAAATGAAGCTACTTATGATGGTTTAGAACCTGAAATGTCTTGGTGAGATGAAGCTTTATCTAACGAATTAGGTACATTTATTGAGGCGTTAATAGTTTTAAATATTATATGTTGGTGGTTATATCCTGAACCTGAAGCTTTATCTTACGAAATTTTTATGTGAGGTGATATTGGTTTAATTTCTGATGTAAGATTTTATGGTGTCGCTCCTCATTGATATTTCAGACCTTTTATGGCTTGATTGATTGTTTGTCCTCATCATAAAACCGGTATTTTTGGTTTAATTTTTTTATTTTTTGCTTTATTTCATCAACCAACACTTCATGGTGTCAATGAAAATGGTTTTTTTTATAAAAGACGTTTATTGTTTACTATTAATAGAGTTAAACAAAAAAATTTTTATAAACAAACACATTTAAATTTAGAAATGAATTTATTTTTTCAAACAACTTATGCTTTATTTATAATGAGTGCTTTATATACTAACACTTTTTTACCTTACGGTAGATTTTATAATAGATTAGGTGGTAATATAGGTATGTTAGGAGCTTATTTTTATGTATTTTTATATTTAGGTATAACTTCTTTAAGAAGACCTTATTGATTGGAGTTATATTTTTATTTTATTTATAATAGAACTAATTTTTTAAAAAAAAATTTAGTATTTTTACCAAAAATAAATTTTTATAAATAATTTATTTTTTTTTAGGACTTGAAATTTATTATAATTTTTTTTTAAAATTAGAATTTTTGTTATATTTTAATAATTTTTTTAATAATTTTTTTTTGTTTTCATCATTTTTCCATAATATTTAGTAATAAAAAGTAATTAACGTTTATGTTTGAACGATTTAGAGAGCGACTAAATAAAGTTATTAATTTTTTTAATTTAAGTTTTTTCAATAAAATAAATTTATATCAAGTTTTAATTTCGTTATATGTTGTTTTATATTTTATGTCTGTTTATAATTTATTACCTCAGTGATTTGTAGATTTAACATTGCCAAACGGTTCTGATTGTACTAATTTTATAAACCTATTTTTGTCATTAAATTGAGGTTATTTAATTTATATGTTTTCTTTTATCAAATTTGAGTTATTTAATTATTTAATAAATGCTTTTAATTTTGTTTTTTTTAATGATTTGATTAATTATGATTTAAGTGTAAATAACTTAAATTCCATTTTTGAGCAACACGGGTTTAGTGATTTGGTTTTTTTTTATATTTTAAAAATTACTGAATTAAAAGTTAATTATTATGTTTGAGTTAATGAGTATTTATATATTAGTTTTTTTAAATATTTCTTATTAGGTTTTAATTTACCGCTTTTTTTTTATTTTGGGTTAATTTTTATTTTTACAACCTTAATTAGTTTAATTTTATTATCATATTATGGTTTTTATGGTGTTTTTATTTTAAATTTGATTTCTATTATTTTATTTTGGTTTTCATCTATTATTTATTTTGATACTTTTTTTGTAGATAATATTTCATTTAAAATTAATCTAGGTAAATGATTTGTTGTTTTTTTATCACATCCTGTTTTTTTTGAACTAAATATTGATTCAATATCATATAGTTTTATGTTTTTAACATTAACTATTGCAGTTTTTGTGTATATATACGCATTTTCATATTTCAGATATGAACCTAATGTTGAAAGATTTATACTTTTAATTAATTGTTTTGTTATAAGTATGATTTGTTTAGTTACTAGTGGTAATTTTTTTGTATTATTTTTAGGTTGAGAATTAATTGGTTTAACTTCTTTTTTTTTGATTAATTTTTGATCAACCAGAATATCAACTTTGAAATCAGCATTTAAGGCCTTTGTTTTTAATAAATTTAGTGATGTAGCTTTATTAATTGCTATTATATTAGTTTTTTTTTGTATAAATGATTCTAACATTATAATTTTTAATAATAAAATTTCTGTCTTTAATAATTTTTATTTAAATATTTTTGATTATCAAATATCTATGTTAGAAATGACTTCATTTTTTTTTTCAATTTGTGCTTTTATTAAATCAGCTCAATTTGGTTTTCATATATGATTACCTGATTCTATGGAAGCTCCTGTACCAGCCTCAGCTTTAATCCATTCTGCAACTTTAGTTTCTGCCGGTGTATTTTTATTATTAAAATTAACACCGTTATTTGAATGTTCTGCTTATATTTATTACTTTTTACCTATTATAGGTTCATTTACTGCTTTTATTGGTGGTTTATCTTCGGCGTACCAATCTGATATAAAAAAAATTTTAGCTTATTCTACAATTAGTCATTGTGGTTTTTTAATGGTTTGTTATAGTACTTACATTCCTGAATACACAATTTTATATTTATATATTCATGGTTTTTTTAAAGCTGCTGTTTTTTTATGTGTTGGTAATGTCATTCGTTTCAGTCGTAATTACCAAGATTTTAAAAAAATGGGTGGATTTTGAAAATATTTACCTTTTGAATGTTATTCAAGTTTTATTTGTTTAATGAATTTATCTGGTTTACCTTTTTCTATAGGTTTTTACATTAAACATTTATTATTGATAGGTATGTATATGAATTACTATGTTTTATATTTTATTTTAATAAATGTTTTTTGTGCCGCAGTTTTTGGTTTATTCTATTCTTATAGATTATTTTATTATGTTTTTTTTGATTTTAAAAAAGCAAAAAAAATAATATATTTACAAGCTAATAGAAATAATTTAAATTCTGTTTATTATAGTAATACTACTTTAGCATCTAATATTGCTATTAGTTTATTAATTATAGTTTCTTATATTGTTTCAATATATATGTTTAATCTTTTTTTAAATAAAACTTCATTAGGTGAAGGTTTAAATATATATAGCATTTATTCATCTCAATATGAAGAATTTAATCACCCTATATTAACTACTATTAATAATATTGGTTATTTTAATTGACTATTATTAATAGTTATAATTTTAATATTATTAGCTTCATGAAGAAGAGTTATTAATTATTTTAATGTAATAAATACTTTTAGTTCTTTATTTATTTTTTTTATTTTGTTTTATTTTTTTTATATTATTTTAATTTAAATTTTTTAAATTTAATTAAAATTAATTTATCTTTAAATAATCTTTTATTAAAAATTAATTAATTTCATTTTTTTATTTTTTTTTTATTGTTTTTTATTTTAAATGGTTAAACTATTTAATATTTTAATTTATTTATTTTATGTGAGGGAATATCGTTACTGAAGTAGCTTTACAAACTAATTTTGGTGTTGGTTTTAATAATATGCAATCAGATGTATTAATTCATTTAACTCAATGACAATATTGATGATGATTTTGATTTTCATTTCTATGAGCTTTTTATTATTTGGTTATCTTAAGAATTATTAGATTCAGAACTTTAAAATTTAGACCTAGATTAGCAACTACATTTAGACCACATGGTAAATGAGGTGATTTAATAATTTGTTTAATTCCAATCTCTTGATGTGCTAACATTATTACAAATTCATCTTTTATTTTAAAAATGATTGAATGACAAGCTGAAACTGGTTTATTAACAATTAGAATAAGAGGTAAACAATGATATTGAATTTATAAATTTGAATTAAAAACTTTTACTGATATATTAACAGTACCAAAAAATATCGGTAGAAATAAGTGACAAATTTCAACTCCAGGTGATTTACAAGTTGCTGATGATTATTTACATATTTTACAATTAAAATCTCAAAATAAATGAGTTAAAAAATATTGAAATGATTTATCACAAAAATTTTATAGAAATAAAAATTTTCATTTAATATCACCTCAAGAACAATTAAAATTTAATTTTTATCAAAATTTAACAAATTACGAATTTTTAAAAAACTCAAAAAATTTAAAATTAAATAATTTTTTGACTACTTCATATGAAACTAAAAATAATTTTTTAGTTTTAAATAAAAATTATAACAATATTATTATTAGAACTAATAATAAAAAAAATTCTTGATCTAATTCTTTAGAAAACTCAAATGATTTTTTAAATTTAAATTTTTTAAAAAATGAATTTTTTTTTGATAGAAAAACACAAATCAATTTAAAAAATAATTTATACAATTTTTTTATTAATAATAAATTTAATACTAATAATAATTTGTTATATAATTATAATGATTTTTTAGAAGTTAATAGATGATTTAAAAAAAGCCAAGGTTCAAATTCCCCTTTAAGATTGATAAAATACCCTGTATCAAATAAAACTAATTTTGATTATGATAATTCAATTATTCAATTATTTAAGTTTAGATTTGAAGATAATGAAATTCATGCAAAACATAAATCTGTTTCTAATTCAACATTTTTAACTATGAAACAAAAACGTTATAAAAGACGTAAAGCAATTCCATTAAGAGTTAAATATTTTAAAGATGAAAATAATAATAAAACTAAAAAAGTTAGATGAAGTGCAAACCCTTATTTATTCAATAATGAATCAATAATTGAAAATTTTGGTAATGCAACAAAACAATATAATTTTTTTAAAAAAAATAAAACTCGTTATGAAAATACATCTTTAGTTCTTTCTAAAAGAATGTTAAGAACCAGAAGAACTTTAGTTTTACCAGCACACGTAAATATTACTGCGGTAACTAATAGTTATGATGTAGTACATTCTTGGTTTATTCCAGGATTAGGTTTAAAAATGGATTGTATTCCAGGTAGAGCTACTCATCATAATTTTTATATTGATAATGTAGGTTTTTATTATGGTCAATGCGCCGAAGTCTGTGGTAGATACCACCATCATATGCCTATAAGAATTTGTGCTTTACCTTTTGAGCATTTTTTATTATGGTGACACACATTCGGTTTACCTAAATTGTTATTTACCAATTCACAAAAACGTTATTCTTTTCATTATGGTGTAAGAAAATACCGTTGATAATTTTACAATTTGTTTAATTTTTTAGTTAAACGCTTAATTTTTTTTATTAATTAATTTAATGGATGTGTACTTTTTTATTTAATTGGGTGTGATCTTAGCTCTGGGTGAACGCTAACTAGACGCATAACACATGCAAGTTGAATGTATATGTTTATATAATAAAATAATTATTATATTTTTTTATGGTTATTATTTTAATATATAAATATTTCATAGCGACAAGGTGAGTAGTAAATATATTTTTGCCGAATAATTTTTTTAAATAAAAAATAAAAAATAAAATTTTTTTATTAATCTTTTTAATTGTTTTTTTATTTAATAATATATTATACTTATTTTAAAAAGTTTAACAATTTATTTTAATTATGTTATTCGATATTTATATTTAAGATTAGGTAATTACTTGGCAAATATCAATATTTAAATTTGTTAAATTTAAGCCTATAATCTTTAGTTGATTTGAGAGAAGAATCAGCCACAAAGGGTATGAGAACAACCCTTCGGTCTCGCAGCAGTGAGGAATATTAAACAATATGCGAAAGCGTGATTTAGCGAACTAGTGATAATGATGAAGATCGTAACGATTGTAAAGTTTGTGCATAAACTAAAATAATGATATTAGGTTTATAAGAAGCCATGGCCAATACATGTGCCAGCAGCCGCGGTAATACATGAGTGGCAAGCGTTATCCGTATTTATTGGGCGTAAAGGATGTGTAGATTGTAAAAGTAGTTATATTTAACTAAATCAGAATATTGTGTTAAAATATAATACCTTTTTACTTGATTTTTATATATATATGTTATATTTATAATCTAGTGATAAAATACAGTGAGTTTATAAGTATATCTAAAGGTGAAAACAACATATTTTATAAAAATGACATTGAAACATGAAAGTAGAGGGATCAAATAGGATTAGACACCCTAGTAGTCTTTACTTTAAATTATGAGTATTTGATCTTTTTAGGTCTTAGTTAACGCGTAGAATACTCCGCCTGGGCAGTACAGTCGCAAGGTTGAAACTTAACAGAATTGGCGGGAATTTTTTCAAACGGTGGAACATGTGGTTTAATACGATAATCCGCGTAAAATCTTACCAAAATGGTTAATATTATTTATATACTATTAATTTGGTATAAATTTAAATATTAATGCAGTATTGCATGGCTGTCGTCGGTTCGTGCTGTGAAATGTAAAATTAAGTTTTATAACGAACGCAACTCTTATATATAATTTTAACTAATTTTATTTAAATTTTTAATTTATAAATTTAGTTTTTTATATAATGATTTTATTTTAATAAAATGGAGGAAAAGACCGAAGTCAAGTCATTATGGTCTAAGTATTTTGGGCTACACACGTGTTACAAAAGTAAAAACAAAGAGTTGCGATTGAGCAATTTTAAGCAAATCTCTAAAAATTACTCCAGTTCAGATTGTTTTCTGAAATTCGAAAACATGAAGTCGAAATCGTTAGTAATCGTAAATTAGTACGTTACGGTGAATGTCAAGTTAAATTTTGCACACACCGCCCATCACGCTCTGAAAATTAGTTTATTTCGAAAAATTTTTAATGCAAATTAACTTGTACAACGGGTATAATTTTTATCTTAAATTTATATTAGGATTTTTATTTATTTAAAAAGATTGTTATTACAATACGAGTTGGGTTATTAGAATAAGTTAGTTATCTGAGTGAAGTTGACACAAGGTACCGGTAGGGGAACCTGTTGGTGGATTATAATTACTATTAAGTATATTTTAAAATTATTTAATTATGTTATTTTTGTTAAAAAATATTTTTTTTTGGGGTTTTATGAACACGTAAACAATTTTAATTATTTTTTAAATTTTAAATTAGTATCATCAGAAGAATTAGTGTTAATTTTTTTATTTTATAATTTTATTAAATCTATTATTTTTGGATCTTTATTTGAATTATTATGACCTACTCAATTCTTTAATAAAAAAAATAACATTAATTATACATTGATAAGATATAGAAGTTTTAACGAGTTTTTAATAAAACTTCGTATTAAAAATGTTTATTTTAATTCTTTTTATAAAATATGTTTAAAATATTTTTTTAAAAAAAATTAATAGTTTATATTTTTTTAAAAATATTCAGATAAAATTAGTTTTATTTTATGTTTTTTTTTATGTTACAGTGTTTTTTTTTTATTATTTATGAAGTTTTTTTTTTATTTTAATTTATTATTGCAGAAATGTATTAGAATATTTTTTTATTAAAATAAATCATACAAATATTTTTTATAAAAATAATTTTGATTATTTAAATTATTTTGAAAAATTATTTTTATCTTTATTTTACAGGGATAATTTATTTTATAATTTTTATAATGATTCAACTAACAAATTTAAAATTTTTAATTATAGAATGAAATCAAATCCAATTATTTTATTTTTTCATTTTTGAAATAAAAAAGAAAATTATAATTTATCTAAATTAAATGTTTTATATAAACAATATAAAATTTTTAATCCAAAATATAATTTTTTAAATTATTTGTTAATTCAAAAAATTTTTTTTAAAAAATTTTTTAATATATATTCATCTTTTTTTTATAAAAATTTTAATAGTAATAATATTATTAAATTAACTTTTTTTTTTAATTATATTTTTAATAAAACTAATAAAACTTTAATTATCTATAATCTAGACGTATTCAATGATTGGTATAAATATAATTTTAATTTAAATTTTTTAAGAGTTATAAAAAAAAAAAAATACAATTTTAATTTTTTTTATTTAAAAGATAAATTTTTTAAATATAATAAATTGTTTTTAAAAAATTTTAATCAAAATTATTCTAATATTTATTTTTTTAAAATTTTTGTTAAAGATTTAAAAATTAAAATTAATAATGAATGGAATAATGTTTTAAAGAAACATTATAAAATAAGATTTTCTGAATCTTCAATTTCTAAATATATAAATATAAATTCAGTTAAAAATTATAAAATAAATTATATTAGAAAAAATAGAATTTTTAATAAAGGTAGATACTCTAGAAACAGACAATTATACAGAACCGGTGTTTATTGATGTTTATGATTGAATGTTTTAGTCGTTTACGGTTTATTTTTTGTTTTTTATAGATTTACATTTAATTTTGGTTATTTTTGATGAGGTTTATTATTTTTATTTTATTCTACTATTTTTTCTAGGGTTATAAAATATAATTTTTATAATATTTTTTTTTTATATAATGAATTCAATAATTTAATTATTTGATATGGTTATATTTTTAAATCGTTTTTTAATGGTTTAATTGTTTTGCTAAATAATTATATTCGATTGGATAATAAAAAAAACTATTTTTATAATTTTTTAAGAAATTCAGATTTTTTTTATTCATTAAAATTATATTTTTATAATTTTTATTTCAATTTCTTAAAAAATATGGAAATTAAAAAATTTACATTTTTTTGAGAAGGTATGAAAGAAAAAGATGAATCTTTTTTAAGATATAAAACAATAATTCATTGGTTTAAACAAGCTTATAAAGTTTTAATTAGTTAATATAAATATCAACATCATTATTAAATCTAAGGGGAATAGTTTAAAGGTAAAACTATGGTCTTCAAAATCATCGTCGTGGGTTCGAATCCCGCTTCCCTTGTTCTTATAAAGTGTTCAATTTTTTTAAAATTTATAAGGTTTTAAATTCGTATTATTGATTTATTTATTGTTTATTATATGATTTCTTAAACTTAACTTTAAGTAGATTAGATATTGAACGTAAAGATTTAGATACTAAAGATTCAATTATTTATTATAATTACAGCGTTTTTGTTTTAAAAAATTATTATTATGATAAATTTTTTAAAAATAAAGATTTTTTATTTGTTGATTTAATTTGAGCTAAATTATTTTCAATTAAATATTTTTTAAAAAATTATGATTTAAATTTACACAGATCTTATTTTCGTTCTTTAAATGGTAATAAAGGTTTTTATTTAAATTTTAAATTATTAAACGATAATAAGAATTTTTTAAATTATTATTTAAGTTTTTTTTATTCTTTTTATAGATATTTTTGATCTGCTATTAAATATTGAGTTTTTGCTTTATTATTAGGTTTTTTGATTATATATTTTACTTTAGTTTTAAAATCTTTACCTTTTAATAAAATTGTATTTTGTTGGATTGCAGTTATTATGTTTGGTTATTGGTTAATTTCAGGTTTTGTTTTTTTTATTAAAAAATATCAATTTGGTAAATACACAAGTGTAATACAACGTTTTTGAAGAAGAACTTATATTTTATTCTGATTAATAGAAATTGGAACTTTTTCTGTTTTTTTATTTTTTACCATTAATGCTTCTCAAGAATCTTTTTATATGTTTGATCAAATTAGTATTTTTAAAACTCATTTATATTCTTGAAAATTATTTTTTTTAAAATTATTTCCAATTGCTGCTTTATTAATTATTACTTATATGTTTATTTTATCATTAAAATGGAATATTTTTTCTAAACATAGTTTATGATTATTAATTTTAACATTATTTTTGACATATATTGTTTGATTAGAATTTTATCAATTTTATCATGTTTTACATTTTTATGGTAATTTAAATTGAATTTATGATATAGACGATCATTCATGAGTTTTAGAACAGGAACCAAGAAGAACTAGAATTGTAAATCATTATGTTATGTTATTATTTATTTTAAAATTTTGACATATTGTTTTTATTTACGGTGTTTGAATTTTTTTTGTTTTAAGATCATTAGAGATTGGTAGAGTTAGATATCCATTATTAGCTGCTAATTTTCAAAATTTTATTATTTTATATGTTTTTGCTTGAATTTTTATGTATCCTTGGTTTAAATTTTTTTTTAGAAGATTTTTAGATTCTCCATATTATTGGTTTTATGTAAACAATAGAAAATTATTTTTTAGGGTTTTTTTTAACGATTTAAAATTAATTTATTATGGTTTAATCGATTATTTAAATTTTTTCAATTATAATTGAATGAATAAATTTAATATTAATCCGTTTTTTTATTGAAAATTGGCAGAATTTAATAATTTTGAGATGTACCGTAAACATTATTTAAAAAATGTTATTATAAAATCTTTAAATAATTAAAATTTTTGGGTTTTTATTTTTATTAATAGTTTTTTTTATTTATAAAATAAATTATGAATTTTTAATATATTATCATATTTATATTTATTATTTATTTATAATTATTATATTAAATTTTTTTAAAAATTTAAAAATAAAAAAAAAATATAATTATAAATTTTTTTATTTTTATTTTTTTATTTTTATTTTTTTTTTTTGATCTTTTAATGTTGTTTTTTTTAAAATTGATTTTTTTTTTAACATTTTTTTTAATTTTTTTCAATTAATTATTTTTATATAAATTAATTAAATTTATTTATTTTTAAAATTATTATTTTTTTTTCATAGTGAGAAACTATTTTTATAATGTTATTTACCAAGATATTCGTAATACAATTTTTGATTTGAATTTTTATTTTTTTGGGTTTCAAAAAGAATTTACCAACTTTTTGTTTTGAAGCAGATGAAAAAGTTATTTTAATAGATTTAACGATTTAAGAAAATATTTTCTTAAAAAATATGTATATACTATTAATCATAAAAGAATTGCGTTAAATTATTTTTATTTTAGTATGTGTACAGGTATTTCTGGTGCAGCGTTGGCTACTATGATTAGATTAGAATTAGCTTATCCTGGTAGTACTTTTTTTAAAGGTGATTCTTTAAGATACATTCAAGTTATTACTGCCCATGGTTTAATTATGGTTTTTTTTGTTGTAGTTCCTATTTTATTTGGTGGTTTTGCTAATTTTTTTATCCCATACCATGTTGGTTCTAAAGATGTTGCTTATCCTAGATTAAATAGTATCGGTTTTTGAATTCAACCTTGTGGTTGACTTTTAGTCGCAAAGACAGCTTTTTTAAGACCTCAATTTTGACGTTATTACGATAAACCTTCTTTTTATTTACCTTTGTTAGATAAATCTAAACATAGAAAATTTTTGGATTATAAAGATAATAGTTATATTTTTTCTAATTTTTTTAAAAATTATGAATTAGACCAATTTTTTTCTTTTTGAAAACCTAGAAAACAAATAAATTATACTAATTATGATGTATATTCTTTTATTCCTAGTAAATTACTTTTTTGGACTTCAATAATTCAATATCCTGAATCTTTTTGGTATGTAGCTAATAAAGCTGTAAAAGCTCGTAGAAAAAAAGTATATTTTACAAAATGTTCAAATCGTACTTTGACTATGTCTGGTTGAGCTTTTATTACTCCTTTTTCTAGTAATACAAAATTTACCGGTATTGGTAGTCAAGATATTGCTGTAGTTGGTGTTATTTTTACTGGTATGAGTACTACAATTTCATTTACTAATTTATTAATTACAAGACGTACATTAAGTATGCCTGGTTTAAGAAATAGAAGAGTTTTACTCCCTTTTATTACAATTGCTTTATTTTTAACAATGAGAATGTTAGCTTTAGTTACACCAGTTTTAGGTGCTGCAATGATAATGTTATTATTAGATAGACATTGACAAACAACATTTTTTGAGTTTGTTTATGGTGGTGATACTGTTTTATTTCAACATTTATTTTGGTTTTTTGGTCATCCTGAAGTTTATATTTTAATTATTCCTATTTTTGGGGTTGTAAATATGATTTTACCTTATTCTAATACTAGAAGAATTGCTTCAAAACATCATTTAATTTGAGCTATTTATATGATGGCTTATATGGGTTTTGTTGTTTGAGGTCATCATATGTATTTAGTAGGTTTAGATCATAGAAGTAGAGCTTTATATAGTACTATTACAGTCATGATTTCATTACCTGCTACAATTAAAATTGTTAATTGGACAATGACTTTATTAAACGGTGCTTTAAAATGAGATGTTGCTTTATTATTTACATTTGCTTTTATTTTATTTTTTTTATCTGGTGGTTTAACTGGTATGTGATTATCACATGTTAGTTTAAACGTTTCTATGCATGATACATTTTATGTAATTGCTCATTTTCATTTAATGTTTTCTGCTGGTGTTTTAACAGGTTCTTTCGCTGGTATTTATTATTATTTTCCTGCTTTATTTGGTATCAAATATTCTCGTATGTTTGGTTATTTACATTTAGTTTATTTTTTTGGTGGTCAATGATTAACTTTTATTCCAATGTTTTGATTAGGTTATTCAGGTATGCCGAGAAGAATTCATGATTACCCAGCATTTATGATGGGTTGACATGGTATGGCTTCTGTTGGTCATTTAACAACATTGATTGGTGTTATGTTTTTCTTTTTAATGTTATTGGATTCTCATATTGAAAGAAGAATTGCTGTTCATAGTACATTAGGTATTCCTAGATGACATAAACGTATTTTATATTATGTTTTTAAAATTAGATATCTTCAATATGTTAATAAAAAATTAACTCGTTTACCTAACTCTAAAGTTAGAATTTTATTTTCTAATTCATATTTTAATGAATTTGAAATTTATGATAAAAAATAAATTATTTTAATTTATTTATTTATTTGAGTATTTTAGGATTAATAATTATATTAATAATAAATATTGTTTTAATGTTAGTTTTAACTATTATTATTGCGTCATTAACATTAATTGAACGTAAATTTTTAGCTTTGGTACAAAGAAGAGTTGGTCCTAATTTTGTTGGTTATAAAGGTAGATTGCAATATATTGCAGATGCTTTAAAACTTTTCGTTAAAGGGTCTTTAATCCCTGATGAATCTAATCGCGCAATGTTTGTTACAATTCCAAGTATAGCTTTGGCTATTTGTTATTCATTTTGAATGAATGGAGTTTGAGGTCCTAGTATTTCTTTATTTGAAATTGAGTATAATTTGATTTATATTTCATTATTTTCAGTATTGTTTGGTATGTGTGTTATGTTAACTGGTTATTTTAGTAAAAATAAATATGCTATTTTAGCTGCTGTACGTACAGGTATAGGTATGTTAAATTTAGAGTTGTTTTTAGGCCTTATGATTTTAAATATTATTTTTTTGACTGAATCATTTTCTTTTTTACCTATTGTTATTTTTCAAGAAAATTATTGATTTATTAGTTTGTTTTTTTTATTATGTGGTTTACTTATAATAACTTTCTTGTTAGAAACAAGTAGATCACCTTTCGATTTACCTGAAGCTGAATCAGAATTAGTTACCGGATACTCAACTGAATATGGTGGTTTTTTTTTTGGTTTATATTATTTAGGTGAGTATTTGCATTTATTTTTTTTTTCTTTAATAATAAATATTTTGTTTTTTGGTGGTTGAGAATTTCCTAATTTTTTAATTAATTTTTATAATTATTATTATTCTAATATGATTTTATTTTATTAATTAATTAAATTAAAGTGGTGTGTTTGTTGGATTGATTATTATTAAATTTAAATTTTTTTTTTATAAATTATTTTTTTTTGATAAATTTTTTAAATGAAGTTTTTTTTTTACAATTTATAATATTTTATACTTTGTATTTAATATATTCAACTAATAATTTATATTTTACTTTATTTTATGTATTTATGTTATTTTTTTATTTTGGTTTAGTGTTGGGTTTTTATAATTTAGAACTTTTTACTGCTTTTTTATGATTAACTGAATGTGTTATTGTTTTTATAAGTGCTTTGTTTTTATTTTATTTGAATGTTTATGGTAATTTAAATAAAATAAATTTGAATTTATATTCATTTAAATATTTAGGTATTTTTATTAGTTTTTTTTTATTAACCTTTTTTATTATTTTTCCTTTTAATTTTGAATTTTTTTTACCGTTTGATTTAAATATTAATTATTATTGAGATGATTATTATGAATCGTTGAATAATTATTTAATGAATGATGTTTACGGGTTGTATAATAGTTATTATATTTTAAATAGTTTTGAATTCATAATGATTGGTTTATTGTTATTATTCGCTAGTATTGTTTGTGTTAATTTAAGTAAATTTAATAAAAATGTTAAAATAAATAACTATTATGAATTGTTAACTCTTTATGATTTTTTTAATGATTTTGTAAATTTTTTGTTTATGAGAAAACAAAACTTAAATAATCAAACTATTGCTAACGTTTCAACAAGAATTTTTAAAAAAAAAATAAATAAATAATTTATTTATTTTTTTATTATTTGATACAGAAAAATTCAATTATTAAACCTGTTGATAATTGTGGTGTTTTAAAAGCTAATGTTTTTCATTTATATAAAGGATCTAATGGTCGATTAGCTTTTGTCGGTGATTTTTTAAAAATTTCATGTAGAGAGGTTGTTCCAGAAAATCCTATTAAAAAAAAAAGTAAACATAGAAGTATTTTGATAAGAACTAAATTTAATATTATTAAAAAAGATGGTTCTTTTGTTAGATTTAGTAAAAATAGTTTAATTTTATTAAAAAAACGTTTGACCCCGAGAGGTGCAAATATAAGAGGTCCTATATCTAGAAAAATAAATCGTAAAAAATTTATTTCATCTTTTTCTAGATCTATTTAATTTTTTTTAATTTTTGTCGTCTAAAGGTTAGGACAATGGGTTTTCACCCCATAAATCAAGGTTCGATTCCTTGCAAAAATGTTTGTAGAAGTTGTTTCAAAATCTATATAAATATTGATATAATGTTACTGATACACCACATATTCTTTTTAAATTAAATATTTGAACTTTTGTAAATATTCGTTTTTTTAAAATGAAATTTACTAGAATTTTAACTTATTTTACATTAAGTTTGAAATCATTAAAAGTTAATGAAATTAGAGTTTTTTATAAAGATTGAATTTTTGAGAATTTTTATAGTCGTTTTTTTAAATATTTTGTTATTATTATGGTAATTTGTATTTTATTATAATTTTTTGAAAATTAATTTTTTTTTTTTTTGTAGAAATTGCTTTTAATTTTTTTTTATAAATTTATAGAAATTATGATTAATTTGTATTATGTTTACTTATTAAGATATTTATTTGAGTTTAATTTAATTTTTTTTTTATTTTCTATGGTTTTTGCTGTCATTATTTATTATGGTTCAAAATTTTTCAATTTTTCTAATTTTTTTAAAAATTTTAGTAGTGTTTATATAATTAGATTTATTTTAATTGGTTCGTTGTTAATATCTTTTATTTTAATTTGTTTTATTTTTTGAATTTTTATAAAGTGTTATTTTTCTTTACTTTACTTTTTTTTATATGATAATTTTAATTTTAATTTAAGTGATTTATTTTTTTTAAAATTACCTTTAACTCAAATATGAACTATTAAATTTTCAATCGAATTTTTTGGTTTTATTTTTATAATTTTAGCTTATATTGTTGGTTTAATTTCTTTTTTAGCCTTAGATACAAGGTTGTATTGAAGAAATGTTAGATTTATTTTTATTTGTAATTTTTTAGTTTTTGTTATTTACATGTTTACAATTGTAAATGATTTGTTATTACTTTTTTTATTTTATGAAACTATGCTGATACCTTCTTTTTTGTTTGTTTATTTTGTTAGTCCTTATAGAAGAGGTATACAAGCATCTTTATATTTTTTAATTTGAACTCAAATTGGGTCTTTATTAGTATTGTGTAGTGTTTCATATATTGTTTATACTGTTGGTGGTACATCATTTTTATCATTAAGAAATTTTAAATTTACAACTGATGAAGTTTGGTATTTATATTTATTGTTATTTTTAGGGTTTGGGTTTAAAGTACCGATTTGACCATTCCAATATTGATTAACAAAAACTCATGTTGAAGCTCCAGCTGGTTTTTCAATATTTTTAAGTGGTTTTTTAGTTAAAACTGCTATTTATGGTTTTTATAAAATCACTAATGAATTAGGTGCAGAAATAGATACTACTTTTTTTTCTATGTTTGTTATAATGGGTGTTATTGATGCTTCATTAAAAATGTGAGGTCAGTTAGATTTGAAAAAATTAGTTGCTTATGGTACTGTTCAAGAAATGAACTTGATTTATATAGCATTTTTATGAGGTGACGCTGGTGCTTTTATTGGTGGTATTTTATTTTGTATTACTCATGCTTTTTTATCATCATTAATGTTTTTTTTAGTTGATTGTATTCAAAAACGTTATAATACTAGAATTGTTTCAGAAATTTCTGGTATATTACATACAACACCTAATTTAGGTTTAAGTATTTTGTTCATGCATATATTATATTCTGGTTTACCAGGTACTTTAAAATTTTTAAGTGAATTTTATATATTTACTGGGTTAATTAGTTCCGCACCGTTTTCTACGTTATTATTAATGTTTGGTGCTAATTTTTTTGGTCTAATAGGTTTTAGTAAATGTTGGTTTAATGTTGTTTTTGGTATGACATTAAAAAATCAAAATCAACTACCTATTGATTTAACTATTAAAGAGTTTTTAATAATTTTTATTTGTGTTTTTTCTATGTTTTTTTTTGGTTTTGGGTTTAATTTATTAATTTAAGGTTATTGTTGTTTAAATTTATTTTATTGTAGATATTGATTTTTTTTTTTGCATAGAAATACGTTTTTTATTTTTATTTTTTTTACAAAACTTAAATTTTTATTTTAATTTTTTTTTTTTACAAAACTTAAATTTTTATTTTAATTTTTTTTTTTTACAAAATTTGAATCATTTAAAAACTAATAATTTAAATTATTTAAAAACTAATAATTTAAATTATTTAAAAACTAATAATTTAAATTATTTAAAAATATTTAATAAAAATATTAACAAATATGTTATTTCGTATTTTTATAATTTTGTTTTTTTCAAAGTTAATTTTAAAAACTATTATTATTTTAATAATTGTTTTTTTATAGTTTTTAAATATTTTTTTAATGTTTTATATAATTTAATTAATTCTAAAACTAATTTATATATTTTTGATTTAAATTTTAAAAATTCTTATTTTTTATACTCATATATTTATAATAAAAATTTTGTTAAAGTTTACCAAAATTTTTTTTTTTTTAATATAAATAAAATTTTTAGAAAAAATTTTTATTTTTTTTTTAGATCTTTTTTAAATAATAATAATATTTCATTAATGTTGTTTTTAGAATATAAATTTGCTGTTAAAAATATTGTAGAATTGTCTAAATTTAATATACCTATTTTAAATTTTTCTAATTATTTTATGGATTATAAACACTCTGATTTATATTTTTTTAATTTTAATTTTAAATTTATTTATTTATTTAATTGATTTTTATTAAATAAAATATTTTTTTTATCTTTTAATAATTTAATTTTATTAAATAAGATAAATTATTTTAACAACTTTAATAAATATTTAAATAGTTATTAATTTTTTTTTTAATTTTATTTTGTTGTTTTTTTTTTTTGGTCTAACATACACTATTTTTTTTGATTTTAATTATAATGATGAAAATTATTTTGATATTTTTTTTGAAAATGGTGAGTTTCATTCTGATCCTAATAAAAAATCATTAATGATTTTATGGTCTTCTCATTTTTTAATGTTTTTGATTAGACTTTTTTTATTAGGTTTTTAATATTTTTATATTTTATATTTTAATTTTTGATCAGTTTATAGAACCTTAGATAAGTTATTTTTCAAAACTATTTATTAAAAAAATATTAATTTTTTTTTCAATGTTTAACAATACTCAATTTTATAAAGTTATTTCAGGTAAAAGGGTTTATTCTGAAACAATAAGTAGTTATGATATATATTACGCCGAATTTTATACACAATTGCTTGACCATATTAGTTGAGGTTATAAAATTTATTTTTTAAAATGTAAATCTAAACATAATTTTTTTTTAAATCGTGAGGATTTAAAATACCTAAATACTCAAGATGCTAGGGTAAATGAACCCTTATATTATTGTTTTTCAAAAAATGTAGAGAATATAAAATATTACCAGCGCAGTGATTTGTTTTTTTTAACCAGTTTAAAAAATTTAGGTTTGTTAGTTTTAATTCCTAAGTTAGATAAAAATAATAAATATTATTTTAATTTAATAATAGGGGTTAAAGCAGAATTTGATGTTTCACAATTCAATAAATGGGTGTTTAAATCAATAATTATAGATAGTTGTATTGAATTAAATAATTTTAATTTAAATATAGATTTTTTAAAAAAAATTTTTGATATTGAAAATAATAAATTTAAAGATAACAGAACAAATACTGAGGAAGCTGGGCTTTGAAAAAATAAATTTATAGATGATAATTCTAAAACCCCGAAATTAACAAAACAAGGTAGACGGGTTTATAAAAAAATAATTTTTAAAGAAATTTGCTTTCATTTGTATTGATTAGACGGTGATTATCAATTAAAAAATTCGAGTTTTGAGGTAGATTACGGGTTTAAAGAAAAAATATTAATTCCTGATGGAAAAAATAATTTTAGAGTGGTAGAATCATACAGTCATTGTTGTTTAGAAGATTTAATAGGTTATGATGAAGATGTTTTTCATTTTAGTTTTTGGCGTATTTATCAAAATTATTAATATGTTTTTGTAATCAAATTTTATTTAATTATATTAATTTTTTTTTTTAAAAAAATTTATTAAGTATTTGGGTCGTACTATTTTTCAATTCTTTTTTTTAATTTTTATTTTTTTAGACTTTGGGGTTGTTTTTTGTTCACCGTATGAGTCTTTTATGTCATTAAATGAATTAAATAATAAACCTTATTTTTATTATGGTAAAGTACAACAAATATTATTAGAGTCGGATCTTAATATTTTATTAAATAGTTTTGATCAAGTTTCATTTGAATTAATTAAGTATTCAAAATTTGATGGTGTTTGCTTTCATCGATACGATCCTAGTCAACATATTAATTTAATTTTAAATTTAAAAGATAACTATATTAATTATTATTATAGTTTCACATTTAGTCATGACAGAGATGTCCCGTATTATAATTATTTATATAAATATGATTGGTATGATAGAAACAGGTATCAATACTGACGACCGTATATTGGTGTTTATGATAAAAGTTGTGTTAAAATTAAAAAATTTAGTTTAAATCCTGATAATTATATGGTTAGTACTGATCTAAGATTTAAAATTTATAACATTTTAAAAATGTATGTTAATAAATAAATAATATAGTTTGTATATAGTTTTCATTTTTGTTTAAAGAATTTATTTAAATTTTGTGTGGTGTTAAATAATAAAAGGTAACATGTTTGAGTATATCTCAAAGACGGTGGTTCGATCCCATCCACAAAATTTTATTTTAATTATAAAAAAATATTTTTAATTTTTTTTTTAATAATATACGAAGTGAAGCATAGCATAGCGTTAGTAATACGAAGTGAAGCATAGCATAGCGTTAGTAATACGAAGTGAAGCATAGCGTAGCGTTAGTAATACGAAGTGAAGCATAGCGTAGCGTTAGTAATACGAAGTGAAGCATAGCGTAGCGTTAGTAATACGAAGTGAAGCATAGCGTA
>Ga0209916_1000695_pt1 | contig 45306 bp, 44 predicted proteins | sample ThiBio_1000_plan_FD_183956 | JGI IMG/M metagenome (GOLD analysis project Ga0209916, IMG submission 183956) | Wastewater bioreactor microbial communities from Cape Town, South Africa - Thiocy_solids_2 (SPAdes) | ecosystem: Engineered > Bioreactor > Thiocyanate-remediating > Anaerobic-Aerobic ... | reverse complement strand
CCGGCGGATCAGCAGCACAGGTCGGTGATGATAACATACTATATCCAATAACCAAAGATGCTTCCATTCTAAATGCTCCGAAGAACGGATATCTGTATGTTTTTGTTAGTAATGAAACACCGAACATAGATGTATATTTTGATAATCTACAGGTGACTCACATCAGAGAGCCGATATTGGAAGAGACGCATTATTATCCGTTCGGGTTGGTGATGGCGGGGATAAGTTCCAAGGCACTGCAGTTTGGGGGTGCAGAGAATAGGTTTAAATACAACGGGAAGGAGCTACAATCCAATGAATTTTCCGATAATTCCGGTTTAGAACTTTACGACTTTGGAGCGAGGATGCAAGACCCTCAATTGGGAAGATGGACCACGATAGACCCTTTTGCACAAAAACGTTATTGGGCGACACCGTACAACTATGTGCAAAATAATCCTATAATTAGGATTGACCCTAATGGCTTAACAGATTATACCTTAAATAAAAAAACGGGTGAAGTAAAACAAGTAGGTGAGAAAAACGATGACCCCGACAGAATACTCAAATCAAAAGTAAACAAAAATGGAGAAGCTGTAGTTAAGTATAAAAAGAACGGAGAGCCAAAAGTTGCTATAGGTGGTATAGAACAAGGGATTTTGAAAGATGGGATGAATTTTCAAAAAAATGATAACGTTATAACCGTTGGTGGAAAGGGACAACCGTCTGTTGATGGAGTTAAATCTTTTACGTTACAGCTTTCAGAGTATATAGGAAAAGAAATTAAAGGTTTTTCGTATTCATCTGATGGTTCCAGAAATGTTACTGATATGGTATTAGGAAAATATGTAAATAATGAATTTGATAAATCATATGGCGACCCCCGTGAATTAGTTAAAAAATATGGAAGTAATTATTCTAACAATAATATTTTGCAAGAATTTCATACGCATCCTAAAGGCGAGTTAGGAGCAACTCAATCTGCACCCGAACTTTCGGCCGACGTTAGGGGTCTTCAAAGTGATAAGCCGCAAATACCTAACGCAAGTTTTATTATACTGTATAGAATTGCAGGTCAGGTAAAATCAGGAGAATACGATTATACTCATGAATATAAGCCCTAAAAAAATTGAAAATAGGATGAAGAAATTAATTATCACTTTTATTGTAATCATTGTTTCCACATGTAGTCTTTATTCTCAGAATAAAACAATTAAAGGGCGAGTTATTTCTGATGATTTTGAAATTGTGCCATTAGCATCAATTATGATTAATGATACAGTCGAAGTTGGCAAAACAGATTTAAATGGTTTTTTTCAAATAGACATCCCTGTTTCAGAAAAAAAAATATTATTTAGGTTTGTTGGACTTGAGCCAGCGATTATAGCGATTGTAGATACATGTAATGAAGTTGAGGTTGTAATGATGTTAAGCGGCACTTATGATTTTAAAACCCCTAAGAAAGTAGATAGACTTCGCAAGGAAAGATTTAAGAAGCTACCAGAATTACATAAAGAAGCATTTGCGAAAGGTATATTTAAAACTGATAAGGCTTGTTATACACAAGAGTTTATACCCCATTATAAGAAAAAACCAAAGTGATATTAAAACAGTAAAGCCTTAGTTTGGCGCAAGCTTGTTAGCAAGGGTTTTGTGTGTTGGCTATGCTTGTGCCGTCTAGTCAATCTGTTTTCAAATACGGAAAAAAATCCTGATTATTAATTTGTTTGCTGTAAAAAATAAAGACAACCTTTTTCAAAAAATAGTTTATGTCTGATAAGTGAAAAAGTAGATTTTACTGTTTTCTATACAATCAGGCTTTAATGCGCATACGCTTTACCGGTTTTAGCATCCCTGATGATAGCATTAGCCAGAAAAATCAGTTTATCTTTAATGGAGGGTTCTAAATCTTCAATATCATGAATGAGCTTCATGGTTTTTTTATCTACAGCGGCTTTGTTGTATCCACCCGACCAACCGCATATTGCGGGGCCATTGACATTAGAATAGTTTTGCCACAAACCAATTCTATATGGACAGGGAACAACAGATGGCTGCACTAATTGAAGAATACCATCAGAGCGGGCAGAGCATAAAAACATTCTGCCTTCAAAACCAAATTAGTTATCATACCTTTCAGTACTGGCGTTATAGAAGGAAAAGGCTCAGCAACAAGCAGGGGGCTTTCATTGCTGTTCATGCCGAGCCACAACCATCCACCGGCAAGATAGAGATCGCCTATCCAAACGGAGTCACCGTCCGACTGGACTGTTTTGATTGCCACCAAATTTCAGAGCTGTTGAAGTTGGGCAATGTTTAACCTGGGATCATCACACCGTTACCTTCTTTATACTAAGGCATGCGATATGAGAAAGAGTTTTGACTCACTCAGCGGTATCGTATCCGGTGAGCTTGGTCGTGAACCGACAAGTGGAGATGTATTCATTTTTTTAAACAAACGCAGAAGCCATATCAAATTACTGCATTGGGAAACAGACGGCTTCGTACTCTACTACAAAAGACTGGAAAAGGGTACCTTCACTCCACCGGCTACGTCGGCTAACGGCGGCATCTTGTGGCCGGAACTAGTACTGATGTTAGAGGGAATAAAAGCAGAAAAATTGACAAGAAAGCCAAGATATTTTGTACCTGAAAAATGATATGATTTTATTAAGAAATAAGGTGGCAAATACAGGTATATTTATTTGCTGAAACCCTTTATTATCGGTACTTTCGTGGCATGGAAGCCACGCTTGAAAAGTACTCAAAAACAGAGTTGATTGCTCTTGCTCTTGAGCAAAAAAATCAGGCTTCCGTGCTTGAGAAAAAAGTCTTTGAATCTGAAAAGGAAATCTTTGAACTTGAAAAGAAAGCTACCAATCTGGAAATTGAAATCGGCTATCTGCAACATCGCATAGAGCAGCTTAACAGATTAGCTTACGGACAGAAACGGGAGCGCTTTGAAAAACCGGATAACAGCCAGCCCACACTTCCTTTTGAGATGGAAGAAGAACAAAAGCAGGAACTCTCGGAAGAGGTTACTGAAAAGATTACCTATGAGCGCAGAAAGAAAAATCCCAACCATCAGGGCCGCAAACCATTACCTGAACATCTTCCGGTAGAAGAAATCAAAATATATCCCGAAGGAGACCTGTCAGAAATGGTTTGTATCGGAGAAGAAATTACCGATGAACTGGAGTGCGAGCCTGCCCGTTATTACATCAAACGCTATATCCGTTATAAATACGCACCTAAGAACGGAGAAGGTGTACTGATCGGCAAGCTGCCTCAGAGGCCCATTGACAAATGCATTGCAGGCCCGGGATTACTGGCTTCCATATTAGTAGATAAGTATGCAGACCATCTGCCCCTTTACCGTCAGGTACAAAGGTTTAAGCGGGAGAACATCCCGATAGCTGCTGCTACCATAGAGGGGTGGACAAAACAAAGCCTTCATTTTCTCCAAATCCTCTATGAGCACTTAATAAAAACGACCAAATCCAAAGGCTACCTTCAGGCAGATGAAACACCGATAAAAGTTTTAGACAAGAACAAAAAAGGGAGTTGTCATCAGGGATACTATTGGGCATACCACAGCCCGATAGACAGAACCGTGCTGTTTGACTACCAATCCGGTCGTGGCACAGATGCTGCATTGAATGTGCTGCATGGTTTTAAAGGTTACCTGCAGACAGACGCCTGCCTGGCTGGCACCAGTCAGACAGGGCTACGGCGTCTATCACCGTTTGGGGGAAGATAAAGAAATCACTCATCTGAACTGCTGGGCACATGCCAGAAGAGAGTTTGACAGAGCATTGTCTAATGACAGGCAAAGAGCTGAAAAGGCGCTGTTGTATATCCAGGAGTTGTACAAGGTAGAGCGTGAGGCCAGAGAAAGAAAACTGAATGCAGCACAGCGCAAAGAGTTGCGCTTAGAGAAATCGCTCCCTGTAATCAATGAGTTTGCAAAATGGATGACAGCAGAACTCAAGAGCGGAGTGATACTGCCCAAAAGCCAGATGGGCAAAGCCATGGGATACAGCCTGAGCCGATGGGACAATCTGAGCGCTTATCTCTACGATGGAATCCTGGAGATAGACAACAACCTGATAGAAAATGCCATCCGTCCCATAGCGCTCGGCAGAAAGAATTATTTGTTTGCCGGCAGTCACGACGCTGCAAAGCGTGCTGCCTGTATCTATTCATTCTGTGCCATCTGCAGGAAACATGATGTCAACCCGTACGAATGGCTCAAATATGTATTTGAGAATCTAATGGATACCAGGATAACAGAACTGGAAAAATTATATCCCCAAAATTATAAAGAGGATACCACAAAATAGACCGGTCTTCTATATCATATTTTTCGGATAGTGCAAAGATGTATTTGGTCGGGTGGATACGCTTTGTTGCTGTTACCAGCCAGGTAATCCAGAGATACTTCCAGCACATCAGTAATTTTTGCTGCAACTATTTAGGGCAATACTTCGTTTTTCCGGTATTGAAGTCATGGATAAAAAGATTACTTTTATTCTTATCAAAAGCAGTATGCTTTCAAACTACAAAGATATCAGCAGCATCACATATAATTATTTGAATCTACCATCGGTGATAACTGTTACCGGCAATGGTTCGGCAGGCTCATCATCCGGAACCATCACCTACACATACGATGCCGCAGGCAATAAGCTAAAGAAAATAACCCAGGAAAATGCTGCCACAGTGCCATTCAATGGTACAAACTATACCAGCAACATTACGACTACTGCATATTCCGGGAGCAGTGTGTATGAAAGCAAGGCGTATAGCAATTCATCCCTGGCTTCATTGCAATACACAGATGTATTACAATTTATGGCTCACGAAGAAGGCAGAATACGACCGGTAAGAGACGGCAGCGGGAACATTACATCATTTACCTACGATTACTTCCTCAAAGATCATTTAGGGAATGTCAGGATGGTGCTGACGGAAGAAACAAAAACAGACATCTATCCTGCGGCAACATTAGAAAATACAACCTTTAATGGTAGAACCGCAATAAGTGCGGAAGATGATTATTATAATATAATCGCCACCAATGTGGTTCCACAATATACCGCTACGGGTATTCCGGCATATCAAAATAATAATGGAATAACCAATAATAACCCTTACAGCAATACAACAGCAAACAGCACTTCTCTGTACAGCCTGGATGCTACGACCAACACAGTGCCTAACAAGATCGGATTAGGCATTGCGCTAAAAGTTATGGCCGGGGATGTCATAAGCCTGTTTGGAAAAAGCTATCATAAGATGCCATCGGACGGATATACTGCTGCCACCAATGGCCTGATCGTTTCTGATATCATCAACCTTTTTGTGGGTAGTTCATTATTGAGTGGCAAAGGCATTACTTCCCCGCAGATTACAGGACAGAGTGGCTTTCCGAGTACCATTGCAGGATTATTGAATAATCCACCGGCACAAACCAGTACTACCCCAAGAGCAGGCATCAACTGGGTGATATTGGATGAACAGTTTAAGTGGGTCAGTGGGGGATTTGATATGGTAGGCACAGCAACGGGCACTACAGGAACATTCAAAAGTCATGCTGTAACCGGCATTACAATTCCGAAAAACGGATACATTTATATATTCTGTAGCAATGAAAGTAAATACAGTGTGTTCTTTGACAACATACAGGTAGTGCATGCAAGAGGGCCAATATTGGAGGAGACGCATTATTATCCGTTCGGGCTTACGATGGCGGGGATAAGTTCCAAGGCGGCAGGCTCCCTTACAAATAAATATAAGTTTGGCGGCAAAGAATTAAACAGCAATGAATTTTCTGATGGCTCTGGATTAGAGAGCTATGATTTTGGGGCAAGAAATTTTGACCCACAGATAGGAAGATGGCACACGATAGACCCACTCAGTGATAAAATGCGAAGGTTCTCACCTTACAATTATGCCTTTGATAATCCGATAAGGTTTATTGACCCGGATGGAATGGGGCCAACAGATTGGTATAAGAATAAAAAAACCGGAGATTATGAGTGGTTTAACGGTAGTGGTGCAGTATCAGGATATGAACACAGGGGCAACAGTGTAGCCATAAATTCATATACTGAATATTACGGCAAGAAGGATGTTGTACAGAGCTATTCCTTGAATTCGGATGGTACAGTAAGTTCAAATGGTCAGACTTATGGAAATGGCGAAACGATAACAACTCAAGGTGGTACATCTATCACTACGGGAGAATCAGAGAACACGTCTGGGGATTTCGTATTTAAAATTCAGGGAACAGCAAATATAACAGCTGCTGCAGGTGTTGCTTTTGAATTAGAAAGTGGAATAGGCGCAAGTGCAGGGAAAGGCGTGGTAGGATTTGGTTTAAAAGATAACCAATTCATTATTGCTGGCCATCCTGTTACAGATAAAGGTTTAGGAAATGAAATGCAAACCACTTGGTATGATGCGCATACTGGTGGAGGTGGTGCAAGTTTTGAGAGTACGAAAGAAGTATCAGGAAATAAGCTTATCAATAATAAAGAAACTTCTTCTATTTGCCTTACGCCATTTTTAAATTATAAAAGCTCTATAAACCAACAAATAGGTCAAACTACTTCTCAAATATCAATTGGAACTGGATTTAAGATGGGCATAGGGTTAATCGCAGACTTAGGTATCAATATTGTTTTATGGGAAAAACAGAAATAATCATGGTCTTATTGATTCTTGGAGTAATTAGTGCAGTCGCTTTTGTAGGTAAGATAATTTGTCAATTTTTGATTGATATTAAGACTTTTGAAAATAATCATGAAAGGCCTCCAATATTTTTTAGAGTTAGATATTTTCTACCTTACACAGAAATGGTTCCTATAAAATTTGTTTGGATGAAAAAGCTTTGCAATTTATTATATTATACTTTTCTTTCCTCTATATTTTTGTATATTCTTTTATGGAATTTAAAACAATAAAATAACGAATCGGACTAAATCTCAAATCATCAATTACAGTTATACGGTTATGAAAAATATTCCAATTATCTTTTTGCTTGTCTTTTTATTCAAGTTTACATCAGCACAAAAAGAAGATTTAACAGGTGCTTGGTATTCAAATGACTCTACCCAATCAACGTCACTTATTTTTTATTCTAATAGCAAAATACTAATGCGCACAGAAACGAAGAATAATATTCATAAATCCACATCTTGGAAAGGCATATTTGAATTGAAAAATGATATTCTAATAATTAAATTAGAAAACAAGGATATCGTACAGTACCAGATTCAGTTTCTTAACACGAATTCGCTTCAGATGTCTTCCTATGAAAGAACAGAAAGTAGTAGGAATAAGGAAAAATTAATTTTTTTGAAGGGTTCATGACGAAGAAGTTAGATAATGTTTATGGCAACTTATTCTTGAACTACAAACTAATATAGAACAACACAATAACAAATCCATCAGCAGCATCAGTTATAACTACCTTAATTTACCATCTGTAACCACCGTTACTGGTAAGGGCACTGTGACTTTTACCTACGATGCAGCAGGCAACAAGCTGAAAAAAGTAACAGTGGACAATACCGTTTCTCCAGCCAAAACAACCACCACACTATACCTCGGCGGAGCAGTATATCAGAACGATACGTTGCAATTTATGACGCACGAGGAAGGGAGAATACGGCCCACACGGGATGCCAGTAACAATATCACCGGATTCATTTATGACTACTTTTTGAAAGATCATCTTGGAAATATTAGAATGGTACTGACAGAACAAAAAGATACTTCCTTTTACCCGGCGGCTACCTTTGAAGATGCGAATATTACCAATGAACAACTTTTTTATGACAACGTGGATGTACAGCGGACTTCCAGACCGGGTGCTTTTTATACCAGTAGCACCAATGGAGCCAAAGTACAGTTGCTCCGGAAAAGTGTACAAAGCAAAGGAGCCGGGCAGTTATTAAAAGTAATGGCAGGCGACAGGCTGCACGTAAAAGTAGATTACTATATCCCATCACAAACCACGGATAACAGTGCTGCCAACGGGCTGAATACCATCCTCAATGTATTAGCTTCCCTCATAGACAACAATCCGGGCACCGCTCCCTTGCACGGCAGCGGAAGCGCTATTACTACTAATCTTGACAACAGCACACCTTTCACAAACTTTTTAGCTCCTCAGACGGGAATTGCCGGAACTACATTGCCTAAGGCATATTTAAACATTGTATTTTTTGATGAGCAATTTAAATTTGTAAGTGAGAACAGCGAGGCAGTACAAGTAACCACGGAAGGCAGTGGGCAAACGATCTACCGGGTGCAGGGCAATGCGAAAGAAGCAGCCAGGAACGGGTACGTATATATCTATGTGAGCAATGAAAGTGATAACCTGGTGTATTTTGACAATCTGCAGGTTACACACGAAAGAGGGGCGATATTGGAGGAGACTCATTATTATCCGTTCGGACTTACCATGGCAGGGATTAGTTCCAAGGCATTGCAGTTCGGCGGTGCGGAAAACAGGTTTAAGTATAATGGGAAGGAGCTACAATCGAAAGAGTTTAGTGACGGCAGTGGATTGGAGTGGCTGGATTATGGAGCCAGGATGTATGATGATCAGATTGGGAGATGGAATCGTGTCGATCCGTTGGCAGAGAAAAATCATAATGAAAGTCCTTATGTATATGTGCATAATGAGCCTTTAAAGCATATTGACCCAGATGGAAGGGATGGCATTGTTGTAATTAGAAATGGAAATGTAATAGTCCAATCTAACATTTATACATATGGATCAGGAGCGACAAAGGAAGTTATTAAGCAGATGCAAAGCGATATTAATTCAAAATGGGGTGGTACTTATACCACTAAAAATGGAAGGGGTGCAACCTTTACAGTAAGTTTCGATATAAATGTGAAGCTGTATGATGGTAAAGAAAAGGCTAACCCTTTCATTATTCCGGAAAGTTGGGATCCGACAAATAGAGATAATTTTATCGAAGTAGGTGACGGTGTGAAGCGGTCGTATGTTGTTGATGGTGATGAAGGAGAGTGGCGAAGCCAGGGCCGCAATGGTATGACCTTGTCAGAAGACAATCCTGCCCCTCATGAAGTTGGACATTTATTAGGTTTGAAAGATAGATATACCGACAAAGACGGGCCCAACAAAGGATGGGAAAATAATATTATGGGAGACTCTCATAAAGGTAAAGTGGAGCAGCGTAATGTGGATGCCATTATTCAGGATGCTATGAAGGCTTATGAGATTTGGTCAAAAGATGAAAAAAATGCAGGTAAAGAATTCAGATATGAAATTAACATCAACCGGCCAAATAAATAGAATTGTTAGAAGTTGCTTATTTAAGCTTGCTTTGATTGATATTGCGCTTTTTCTTTTGTTTAAATATTATCAACCCTTTTGCGAGCCTTGTCTTGATAACTCAGATTGTCCACCGTGTTTATCAAAGCAGCAATATTTTATAATATATGTGGCAATCGCTATCAATTTGTTTTTCTGTTTTTATTGTTTTTTTTATCGCAAAAAGGCGTAATCTCTAAAATGTGATTATTGGTTTACTTCTCAATTTACAGCGCATAAGCCTGTTTTGTTTTTACATCTCTCATAAAAGCATCAAGAAGGGTATAGACGATTTTTTTATTTTCACCTGAAAGTTTATCCACCTGCTGGATTCTGGAAAGGGTATCGGCATCCAGTTCTGAATCCGTATTGCCTACGAGATAATCCAGGGATACGCCCAGTATTTTTGATATTTTGGTTGCGACCTCAATGGTGGGCCTGGCCACTTCTCTTTCGTAACGTCCTATGGCCGGGCCTTGGGTGCCCAATTTTGCTGCAAGTTCTTCCTGCGACATACCTGCTTTTTTTCTAAGCTCTGCCAGTCTTTTTCCGAAACTCATAAGTACTGAATTTAACTTGTTTTCATTGAATAGTCCAAAATTACAGAACAAAGTAGTTAGTTTAAAATCAAATTTATTTTGAAAATTAAAACAGGGTAATTCCTTTTGGAGCTACTTTGTTCTGTAAAATTTTTTTTTTAAATGGATATCCAAGACATCAAGCAGCAGTTAAGTATTAGCCAGGTTCTAGACCATTACCACCTAAGGCCCGATAAAAACCAAAGGTTACTATGCCCCTTCCATCCGGACAAAACGCCGAGCCTTCAGATATATCCGAAAACCAATACCTGGTGTTGCTTTTCTTCCAACTGTAATGCGGGTACCGGCGATGCGATACAGTTTATAGAACTCATAGAAAAATGCACAAAACACGATGCGATTATGAAAGCGCAAAGTATGACCGGGCTACCAGAATCAAAATCCGCTTCGCAGATAAATGGCCATAACACAAAATCAACAGAACCAATGACGGTAGCAGAGCTGATGGCAAGGGAAGCCGTTTTATCCAGGCTGTTTAAATACTTTGTAAAAGCCCTGCCGTTATCAAAGAAAGCGGTGAATTATCTGAAAGGCTGAGCCATTGATTATAAACAGCATGAAGCGGGTTATTGCAGCGGCGACTGGCACCACAAACTAAATGAGAAAAATTTTATGACCAGTTGTGAGCAATACAGTTTGCTAAAACCAAAACCAGCCAACGGTTTTGCAGTGTGGGCAAAAGACTGCATCATCTTTCCTTTAAAGAACCAGGATAACAAAATCATTTCACTTTACGGCAGAAGCACCACCAATGATAAAGAGCAATTGCCGGAAGGCGAAGACATCAACAGCGTGCTGCAAAACCACGACGCCCCGGAAATATTATCCGACCTGATAAAAAGCCGAATTGACTTTTTTTGTTACTCACAGCATAATCATTTTTTAAATAGTGTTCGTGAGAACGCTTCGCTAAGTTCAATTGAAAAAGAAAAGATGCATTCTTCTGAAACCATTGTTACGCCAGTCATACAGAGCCAGGTCAAACTCAATACACAAAATCCTGAATTGCTGATTTACGCCCCTGCAGATGGTGGCCCAGCTAACGGTGCTCTTTATTTTGAAATCTTAGGCGGCATCCGCATCACCGGATTAGACCGGATGAAGGTAACCTTAAAAGTACAGCACACTGCAAAGCAACGGCTGCCCGTAAGAGACACCCTGGACCTTTATAACCGGAGCCAGACAGAGCAGTTAATCCAGGCCATCAGCGAAAACTTTGACGTCAATATCACACAAACCGAAACGGCCATCAGTGAGCTGACAGGCGAACTGGAAAACTACCGTTTGGAGAAGATAGAAGCCCTGCAGCCTAAAGAAAAACAACCTTATGAGATGTCGCCCGCTGCCAGAGCAGCGGCCATGAAGGAACTGCAAAAGCCAAACCTGCTTCAGCGCACCGGGCAGTTACTCATGCAGTGCGGCATTGTAGGCGAACAAACCAACAGCCTGATAGCCTATTTAGTCTACTCAACCCGCAAACAAAGCATCCCCCTGCACATCATGTTTTTGGGAAGCAGTGGCAGCGGCAAAACGTACCTGCAGGAACGGATATCAGAACTGATACCGGAAGAAGATAAAATAGAAATCACGCAGATAACAGAAAATGCCCTGTATTACTTCCGGCAGGAAGAACTCAAAAACAAACTGCTGCTGATAGAAGACTTAGACGGCGCGATGAGCGTGTTCTATCCCTTGCGGGAACTGCAAACCAAAAGAAGAATCAGCAAAACTGTTACGCTCAAGGATAGCAAAGGCAACCTGAAAACGATAACGCTAACCGTTGAAGACCCGGTATGCGTGAGCGGCTGCACCACCAGGGAAAAGATATATGAAGACAATGCCAACCGCTGCCTGCTGCTCTATACCGACCAGACAAGAGACCAGGACAGACGTATCAATGCATATCAGACTAAGATAGCCGCAGGAGAAATCAACCGGGAAAGAGAGCAGCAGTACCGGGAACTGTTTAAGAACATGCAGCGATTGTTACAACCGCTCAACATCATCAATCCTTATGCAAAATACATTGAGCTACCGGAGCAGGTTTTTAAGCCGCGCAGAACCATGACCCTGCTATTGGGATTTATTGAAGCCATTACCTTTTACCACCAGCATCAGCGGGAAGTAAAAAGGAAAACCGCCGGTGGTGAACCTGCAGAACCCTACATTGAAACCACGGTAGAAGATATAGCGTCAGCCTTTGCATTGTTAAAGGATGTATTGTTCAGCAAGAGCGACGAGCTCAGCCAGGCGACAAGAAGTTTTTTTGAGAATTTAAAATCCTACCTCAGCGAAAACAATCAGCCGAGCTTTACACCACAGGAAATAAGAAAGGTTTTTAGGGTAGAGCCAAGAACGATACAGCGGTATAACCGCGAGTTGAGACAGTACGGTTTTTTAAGGCAGGTAGGCGGCTTTAAACACCGCAAAGGCTATGAATACACGATAACAGACGCCGAAGAATACAGCCAGCTTAAAAGCGGAATAGATGCGCATTTAGAAACCATTCTTACAACACTTCACGGCAGTACCTGCCACGACAGCGACAGTACTGCGACAGTAGCACAGGTGTCGCAGTAAAACGTAATACAGTAGCGGCTTTACGCTACTGCGACAACCACGACACGAGAAAAGACCATTAGCAAATATTTTATTTATGAAAAGGAAAATCGGTGCACTGGAAAGTGCAGAGTATATTTTATTGCTTCAATCGTTCACGGAGTGGCTGGAATTATTGGGCTACTCCCCCTTGAGCATCCCCACACACAATACATCACTAAAAGATTTTTTGCATTACCAGGAAACCAATGGCAAACCGCTACTCAGGCAACTAATGGCAACAGATGCAGATGAATTTATCAGGCATCTGCAAAATAAGATTGGCCAGCGAACAAAGAAACCATTAAGCCATAACCACATCAATAAATACATACAGTCGTTAAAACTTTTTAGCAAATACATCCGTGAAACCGGAAGGAGCGATACAGGCTTTACGTTGCGGCGATTGGAGCAGGAGCAGTGCAAACCGGTATGGCTCACCACCGGTGAAATACAGCAGTTGTATGACGCGATTAAAAATAATGTGTTAGGCATCAGAGACCGGGCCATGCTGGCCGTATATTATGGTTGCGGCCTGCGGTTAAATGAAGGCGCCAACATTGAAACCGGTGACATCAACCGGGTAACAAAGATGCTGCATGTGCGCAAAGGCAAACGGTATAAAGAACGCCTGGTACCCATAGCGGAAAAGAACTTTGAAGAAATGATGTTGTACTTAGACTATGCCAGGCCGCAGCTCTTACAACAAATAAAAACAGATGCTTTATTTATTGATGCCAACAAAGGAAAACCAATGCAAAAGCAAAGCCTGTATGTAAGAATAAAAACCCTGGTAAGAAAAGCAGGCATCAAAAAGAAAGTAGGAACCCATACCCTGCGCCACAGCATCGCCACCCACCTTTTGCAAAGCGGGATGAAGCTGGAACGAATACAACAGTTTTTAGGACACGCGGACTTAGATAGCACACAGATTTATACTCACCTGGCAAATGGAGAGTTGAAAATGGAAAATTGAAAATGAAATCACTTAAAACCTGATGATTTATGACATTTACAGAATACCTGAAATCAAAACGGTTAAGTTCTGCAACCGTCCATACTTACCACAAAAGCATCCAAAAGTTTTTAATCTGGCTAAGTGATGAAGGACTGCAGGCTGAAAGCTTTACCTACACCGATTTATTAGAGTTTATGCGGCATTGCCATCAAAAGGGCATCACCAAACGAACGGTACACAATACGTTGGGCATTGTACGGCATTACTGCAATTACTTAGTCAGCCAGGGAAAAAGGAATGATAATCCGGCATCAGGGATTTTTATAAAAGGATTAATCAGAAAATTACCAACCAATCTTTTAAGCATGGAAGAAATGGAAGAACTTTTTAAGCAATACAGTATCCAGTTACATATTGACAGCAGTAAAAAAATAATGTTTGGCTTAATGGTTTACCAAGGCTTGACCGTCGGTGAAATCATGCGGCTGCAGAGTCATCACATCAAAATGAAGGATGGAAAAATTTTTATTCCCGCAACGAAGCGAACTGGTGAAAGATTATTAGACCTAAAAGCCGTGCAGATACCAGAATTACAAAACTATCTGAAGGCAAACAAGTTCAGGGAAGGTGCATTATTTACCCAGCCGATAAAAAAAGAAGTTAGTGAAAGAAATATCAACAACAGGATACAATACATGTTTAACCAACTTAAAAAATTAAATCCAAAAGTTATCAATGCCAAGCAAATCCGCAGCAGTGTAATAACAGAATGGTTAAGAAAAAATAATTTACGCCAGGTGCAATACATGGCCGGGCATAAATACGTCAGTTCAACAGAGCGTTATCAACTCAATAATCTGGATGACCTGCAGAATGAATTAAGAACACATCATCCCCGCCGATAAGCGAAGGAATAATCCGCGATTGGAGATCACGAATTGTGATCTCCAATACAAATAACCATTAAATTTACCGATAAGTAAAGACAAGGCCAATGAAAAAGAAGGAGTTGCAGGAATTAGTTACAGAACAGAAGATATTAAGCCGTATTTATGTGATACGGGGAGAAAAGGTGATGCTGGACAGGGACCTGGCCGTACTCTACGGCATAGAAACCAGGGTTCTGAAACAAGCCGTTAAGAGGAATATCCGCCGTTTTCCAAAGGATTTTATGTTTGAGATGACCGCCGGTGAGTTTGCCAAATGGCGGGAGGCGGCCGAACTCAGTCCGGAAGACAGGCAAGGCTTGCGCTATGCCCCGTTTTGTTTTAGCGAGCAGGGCGTTACAATGTTGTCTTGTGTACTGAACAGCCAGACTGCCATAGATGTGAATATCCGTATTATACGGGTTTTTGTAAAGATGCGTGAATATGCGCTAACCCATAAAGAGATACTGATACAACTTGCCAGGTTGGAAAAAGAAGTCAAGGGAAACAGCCAGGACATTGAAAATATTTTTATCGTTCTCAAAGAACTGATAGAAAAGCAGCGTACGAATCCGTCAAGAAATAAAATTGGCTTTAAGCAGTACGACTAACCCAACGCACAGCACGGCTTGCAGTCCCGTAAAAAAGACAGTGCGGGCCTGCACTGCGGTGTTGCCGCCTTCCTACGGATTTTTTTGTCGCCTGGCCAGGCTTCGTGCAGCACATTGCCGGTGCACACAGACCCGGCACCACAGGAGCCAGCATTGCACCGCCAAAGAGCTGCACGGCTAACGCTTCACAAGCCACAAAAAAGCAGACGCACAGGCGGAAGCTACTTAAACATAATGCAAGTTATATGTTCGCTTCGCCCGCCCTTGCCCTGGCTTATGCCCTGCGGGACATGCTAATAAAGGGCGTCATATAACAAGCCATTATGTTAAGTATCCAACACCGCAGTGCACCACAAAAAAATAAAGCCCTGCCAACATTGCTATACTATTTATTTTTTGTGTTGCAGCCGTGCAACCCACGCTTCTAAACAGCGGTATGGCATAGCCATGAGTCTGTAGTGCTGTCCGCTGTGCTGTACAGCAGACCTCCGGCAGGTAGGTCGGCGTAGCCGGAATGTTATTTTTTAAACCAGGACGCATAAAAATGCATTAGCAAAGATAAGTCGGCATGCCACCGCACGAGGCCGCCAAAAGATTGCTCAAAAAAATTGCATAAACACAGCCCCAACGCTCAAGGCCATCTTTTATCAATTTTTTCTCCGCTTCCTTTTGGCTTGTCGCACGTGCCTTCCCTTGCTGGTCGCTAAGCATTTTTTGTGCGCATTTTATTTTTTATCACTTAAAAACTTTTACAAGATGAAACGACTAATCAACTTAGAAATCCCAAAGCAGTTACAACTTATCTGCGAACTTTTAGAAACGTCGCCACAGCAGGTTTTACAGTGCTTCATTGATGATGTAAGCCTGGAAGTAGAAAGCAGCGGCAGCGATGAAAGACGCATGGCTGTTGAGTATTTTTTTCGGGTAGGCTATGGTATACACCGCTATGAATGGGAAGAGATAGAAACCATGTTTGATGGCCTCAACTGGCTTCGGTGGCAGTGGCCCGGCAATGATCCGGAAAAAGAAAAGCAGTACCAAAAGCAGCGCAGGGAGTTTTTAAAACAGTGGTTCAAAGAGTGGAAAGCAAAGATGAAAACAATGTAAGGGGCCGGCGCCCCTTTTGTTTTTTCTTTTCAATTGAAAATAAAAAAGAGTAATTTGCCTTGAACTAACAAAATATTTTTGGGCTGCTTAAAACTACCATATCAAAATCCGGAGAGCTTTTTAAAAGTTGCTTATACAAATCCTGAAAAATGCAAAAATCAGGATGGTAGTTACTACCCATTCGGGTTGACAATGGCGGGGATAAGTTCTAAAGCTGCAGGCAGTATTGAAAGTAAACAGAAGTTCCAGGAACAAGAGCTTGCACATAATGAGTTTAGTGATGGCAGTGGTTTAGAGATGTACGAGTTTAAGTACAGAATGCATGACCCACAAACGGGAAGATTTTGGCAAATAGATCCACTTGCTGATAAATACGTTTATAATAGCACTTATGCGTTTAGTGAAAATCAGGTTATCTCCTACAGAGAGTTAGAAGGACTTGAAAAAGTATTAGCAATATTCTTTCATGGAGGGTTTGAAGGTGGAGGTAAAACAACTACACCGGAAAAATCTGGTGGTGCTGGTGTAATTTATAACGATACAAAAAAGTTTGCAGAGAATACCGGAAAAGGTTTTGCTGGTACAATTATAGCTCCAGGTGTAAACACAGACAATAGCGTAAAAACTGCAAATGATTTTATTAAGAATAATTATGAAGAAGGAGATTTAGTTGTTGTTTACGGTTATAGTTTTGGTGGAGATGCGGCAGTTGAATTGTCAAAAAGTTTAGGTGAGCAAGGAAAAAGTGTGAATTTACTTGTTACAATAGATGCTTCTGATGGACCGGGCAACTTAACAACAGATACTGATATTCCTTCCAATGTAAATACTAATCTGAACCTTTATCAGAATAAGCCAGCTACAAAAACACGGGCTAATGGTGAGCCGAATACGGCTGATGATCCAAACAAGACAAACGTTATTAACAGAAATGTTTCCGACTCGAATACTACACACGGCAACATTCAGGAGAAAAACAAAACTCTGATTGAAAATGTAATTAACTTCTTTATTCAGCAATATAATCCCCCTAAAAAATGAAGTTGCTAAAAGATAATAAGATACTTCTCTATTGCCTCTTAGTGTACTTATTAGGGCAAGTGTTGGTATGGTATGTTAGTAGCAATAGCTTGGAGCGTATAGTATTGGTAGGTCATGAACTTGCTTATGTAGCAGCAATCGGTATTTGCAGTTGGTTGCTTCTAAGGAAGAGATCCACAGAGAAGCGAAAGTTATGGCTGCAAATGCTATTGGTGTTTTTCTTAGTTAATCTATTGCTATTTATTTACTGGATATTTAAAGTTCAATTGAACCCTGATATTAACTGGGAGCTACAAGGCAACGAAACCGAAGTTGATCCTTGGTATATTATCTTGTATCTGCCAATTATAAATTTTGGAATAGCAGTAGTGCTAATTACATTGGCTTTTTTGTTTTCTTTTTTTACGTCAAAGCCAATAATCAAGAAAAGCCAAGTGTAATGAATAAATCAAGTCATAACGACCAAAGGCCGCATCAATGCGGCTTTTGTTATTTAATGAGCATAAGCTTTTTTTGCTTTGTGGTCTCTAAGGAAAGCATCCATAAGAGCGAATAAATGAGCTTTGTCTTCAGCAGGTAACTTTTGTATATCAGTGATCCGCTTTACAATATTTTTTTCCAGTAGTTGGTTAGTGTTACCAGCCAGGTAATCCAGAGATACTTCCAGCACATCGGCAATTTTTGCGGCCACTTCCATTTAGCGCAATACTTCGTTTTTCCGGTATTGAAGTCATGAATAAAAAGATTATTTTTATTCTTATCAAAAGCAGCATGCTTTCAAACAATAAATATATTATCGGCATCACCTACATCTATCTGAATTTGCCTAACGTCATTACGTTCACCGGCAATGGTTCGGCAGGCTCACCATACGGAACAATCACCTACACGTACGATGCGGCAGGCAACAATCTGAAGAAGGAAGTAGTTAATAATACGACTACACCAGCTAAAACAACCACAACATTATACTTAGGTGGCTCAGTGTATGAAAACGATGAGTTGCAGTTCATCGCCCACGAAGAAGGAAGGATCAGGCCTGTAAGAGATGCAAGCAATAACATTACCGCATTCACCTATGATTACTTCATCAAAGACCATTTAGGAAATGTACGAATGGTTTTAACCGAAGAACAAAAGCAAGACCTTTATCTGATGGCAAGCGTAGAACCATCAAAAATTGCCACAGAGAAAGACTATTACGATATCCGGGATGCAAACGTGGTGGATAAATCAATAGCAGCCGGAATAACGGACTATCCAAACAACAATGGCATCACCAATATTCCGGCCGACCCCTCTTTTGAGACTGCCAATAGTACCCAACTTTACAGGCTCAACAGTACCGGAACAAAGGCAGGATTAGGTATAGCCCTAAAAGTAATGGCGGGTGATAAGATAGATGTATTTGGCAAAAGCTATTACTTTCAGAATACAAGCGGTACCAGTGGAAACAGTTCTATCCCGGTACTGGATTTGCTTGCTGCATTTCTGGGTAGCCCTTCATCACCGTTCTCAGCACATGGACTAACAGCTACAGACCTTAACACACCGTCAGGAATCCTCGGTATCCAATCGTTGATAACAAATCAGGAGAGCCAAAGCAATGCTAATCCGGCCAAGCCAAGAGCATTCATTAATGTGATATTTTTTGACGAACAGTTTAAGAGCTATGATTTTCGTGTAAGCATGGTGGGTAGTAACAGTGTGGTCAAAGACCACTACAGTGAATTGCAGAATATTACTGCCGGTAAAAGCGGATATGTGTATATTTACTGTAGCAACGAGAGCTCGGTAGATGTGTTCTTTGACAATTTGCAGGTAGTACATACGAGAAGCCCCATTCTGGAAGAAGATCATTATTACAGCTATGGATTAAAAATCGCTGCCATCAGCAGCAAGGCAGCGGGAGCATTGCAAAACAATTACCTGTACCAGGGAGATTTTAGTGAATATGATGCGGATGCGGGGTATAACGAATTTTATCTCCGGCATTATGATGCGCAGACAGGCAGATGGACGACGACCGATCCATATCAGCAGTTTGACAGTCCTTATATCGGGATGTGTAATAACCCGGGAATAATGGTAGATCCAGATGGGGGCGGTGTATTGGATTGGATAAAATGGGTGGATAAATTCGGAACCACACAGGTGTCCTGGTTTGGTGATCCCAGTAAGGCTGCATCAATGATTGAAGGTTGGGAAGGCACATTTATAGAAAATTTGGGATTATCAGGTTTTTGGCAATCAAACCAATTTGGAATTTTTGAATGGTGGTAAATATTTTACCGTTGGGGATTTGCGTTTGGGTATGGGCAGTTCTAATTTATTAACCGTTACTGGTTGGTCTCAGTATTTGAATTTTTCAAAAAAACAGGGTCCCGATGGCTATCGGGACGAACCCTGGAAACCCGGTTTTATCCAGATTTAAAGAGTGGAGCTGCAGGGATTCGAACCCTGGTCCAAACATATCCGTTACAAGCCTTCTACATGTTTAGTTCTGCATTTTGTGTCAGGATAGGCAGGGGCAAAACAAACCAACCTTTTCCTTAGCTGTATGCCCGATGATTATCGGGATCTTTAATAACCCGCACAGCCTGAGATTATTGCAGCCCGTTTTATTTTTGATTGAGCGGAAGGCCGCGGCAACGAGCCTGCCTGACCAACGGCTATATTGGTTGTTAATCTATCGATTAAGCAGCCAAGGCAAAATTGTAATTGCCATTTAATTGTTACGTATTCAGATTAAAGCGCTAATTACGCAACGCGCTACATGCTTATACTTATAAAGAACTATGCTGTCAAAACCGTTCAGCCCCGGAAAAGAAATCAGATCTTGTGTTTAATTAATAAAAGAATTTTATACCAGATGCTTATACTTATAAAGAACTATGCTGCCATCCCGATAGCCATCGGGACGTTCAGCCCCGGAAAAGAAATCAGATCTTGTGTTTAATTAATAAGAGAATTTTATACCAGATGCTTATACTTATAAAGAACTATGCTGCCATCCCGATAGCCATCGGGACGTTCAGCCCCGGAAAAGAAATCAGATCTTGTGTTTAATTAATAAAAGAATTTTACACCAGATGCTTATACTTATAAAGAACTATGCTGTCATCCCGATAGCCATCGGGACGTTCAGCCCCGGAAAAGAAATCAGATCTTGTGTTTAATTAATAAAAGAATTTTACACCAGATGCTTATACTTATAAAGAACTATGCTGCCATCCCGATAGCCATCGGGACGTTCAGCCCCGGAAAAGAAATCAGATCTTGTGTTTAATTAATAAGAGAATTTTACACCAGATGCTTATACTTATAAAGAACTATGCTGCCATCCCGATAGCCATCGGGAGGTTCAGCCTCCGGAAAATGAAGAGCGAAGTTATGACTTTATTTAAGATTTTCATCTAAGGGGTTACATACTTATATCTGAAATGAATTATGTTACCATACAGACATCTGCCGGGTTTAGGCAGTCAAGGAGAAGAAAATTAAGTTTTAGGTATTTAGGTGGAGAAATGCCAAATAACCAGCCCCAGACTTATTTTAATGTCCATATTTAGAGGGAGAATTCTGATAAATCAGCATTGAATAATTTCTTGCCTCTGCAGTTTTGCCTGACAATATTTTCTTTGGTGTAGGTGGGTCTGGCTCAGTGTGATTCAAATGCAAAATCCCTGATAAACATGGTAGTTAAATCTGTGAAAACAGATTCTGTCCGGGTACCTACAATTCCCAGGGATTAATAATTGTCAGACCAGAAATATTTTTAAAATCAGTAATATTCCTGCTTAAAAGATTAAGACTATGTTCCATTGCAGTTGCTGCAATAATAGCATCGGGGAGTTTGATTTTATGCCTTTTCCTTATTGTTATAGTTTGGTTTACAATGTTTTCACTAATGTAAAGGAGAGTTGATCCGGCAATAAATTGTGCAATGATTCTTTCTTCGGAAGCTCATTTAAACGGGTATCCCAGGAGTTCCATTTTTGTAATGACTCAAACACATAAAGAATTGTCTGCTATCTCATTCATGAATTTCATACCCTGAACGGGTAACGCCGCATTCAGATAATAAATAATTATATTGGTATCCAGTAAATACACCTGATATTTTTAAAACTGCATTGGTAGCCTTTTCTCCCAGTCTTTCCGGTTTTCGGATACATATTTCAGCATTTCCTTACTTGTTTTAGTTGATAATTTACCTGCCAGTTTGGAGAGCTTTGAAGGTTTTTTTGCTTTTGTTTCAATAATGTTTTTCAATTCCTTGTATTTTTCTGTAAGCTTGTTCCAATCATTAATCGGGATGAAAACACCGGTCTGATTGCCATCTGAATCTTTGAGTATCTGAACTTCCATATCAGTCCTTTATTCTTATAAAAATACAATTTTAGATTTAATTGTCTGACCTGAACCTTATCTGGCTGATTTTTCAGGAACCAGGTCAAGATTAGAGTCAGACCGGCAGGACTATTTTTATTCTTTTAAGCCCTGAGAAAGAGAATATGCTATAACCTGGCAGATCAGTCAAATATTGCTATCTGCAAAAAAATTCAGAAAACGCCGAAAGTGAATTAAATAAAATAAAAAATAATCTTACATTTGCAGCCATTAAAAATTTTAAACGACAAGATGCCTTATTTAACTTCAGCAAAAAAGACAGCTTATTTCACTGAATACGGTGGTTCTGATAAAAATACCGGTTCAATTGAGGCCCAGATTGCAGTTCTGACTGAGAAAATTAATCATATTTCAGATCATTTGAAAAATAACAAGAAAGATTTCAACACACAACGTGGCCTGATGTTGATGGTTGGTAAAAGAAAAAGTTTGTTAGCATATCTCAATAAGCGGAACCTGGAAAGCTATCGTTCCTTAATTGAAAAGTTAGGTCTCCGCAAGTAATTCGTCAGTGACTTATATTATTTATAATTAATTCGTGAGGTTTTCCCAACTTGAAAATGGTTGGGAATTCTTTTTTAAGATGTAAAGTAAAATGAATATTCCAAACCCAATACAAGTAACATTTGACCCGGGTGACGGGCGGATGATTACACTGGAAACCGGCAGATTAGCCCGTCAGGCCGATGGTGCTGTTTTGGTAAGCCAGGGCGATTGTAAAATTCTGGCTACTGTGGTGGCTTCTCAGGAACCCAAAGAAGGGCAATCCTTTTTCCCGCTTACCGTTGATTACCAGGAAAAATTTGCCTCCGCCGGAAGAATTCCGGGGTCTTTCTTCAAAAGAGAAGGAAGGCTGAACGATTATGAAGTGCTGATCAGCCGGCTGATAGACCGTGCCCTTCGCCCCTTATTTCCTGATGATTATCTCTGTGATGTGCAGGTGCTGGTTTGGCTTGTGTCGAGTGACCCGGAAATTATGCCCGATTCTCTCGCGTGCCTCGCTGCTTCCGCTGCTCTGGCCGTTTCGGATGTTCCCATTCAGGAGATTATTTCTGAAGTAAGGATTTCAAGAGTTGACGGTGAATTTGTGGTTAATCCCACCCGTACTCAATTGGCAAAAGCTGATATGGAATTCATGGTTGCCGCCACGCATAAAAATATTATGATGGTGGAAGGGGAATCCAAAGAATGCCAGGAAGAAGATCTGGTTCAGGCTATTGAAAAAGCACATGAGGCCATCAAACTGGAAATTAAAGCGCAGGAAGATTTACGTGATAAATCCGGTGCCAAACCCAAGAGAGAATATCCCAAGCCGTATCGCAATGAAGAACTCAAACAAAAAATTGATGAGTTCGCTTCTGAAAAAATCAAACAGATTGCTGAAGCGGCCACTGCAAAACAAGAACGTCAGGATGCATTTAAGAAAATAAGAGAAGATCTGAAAGTATACCTTGGCGAAGATTTACCCGAAGAAGACCAGGCTCTGATAGGTTTTTATATGGATGACCTGGAATATCATATTGTGCGTGATATGATATTGAATGAAAGAAAGAGATTGGACGGTCGCGGACTTGAAGACATCAGGCCATTGACAATGGAAGTAAGCCCGTTGCCTACTCCACATGGCTCAGCTTTATTTACCAGAGGTGAAACTCAGTCTTTATCAACAGTTACACTGGGAACACCATTGGATGAACTTCTGATTGAAACTGCAGCAACAAGCAATTATTCCAAGTTTATTCTGCACTATAATTTCCCTCCGTTTTCGACGGGTGAAGTGAGGCCGATGCGTGGCCCTGGCAGAAGAGAAGTGGGACATGGAAACCTTGCCATGCGGAGTTTGAAGCAACTTTTGCCGACCGAAGGTTTTGATTATACAGTAAGAGTGGTAAGTGATATTCTGGAAAGTAACGGTTCGTCTTCGATGGCTACTGTTTGTGCGGGTTCGCTGGCACTTATGGATGCAGGTGTCCCGATTAAAAAACATGTGGGCGGAATTGCCATGGGTTTGATAACCAAAGATGATAAATATGCAATTCTGTCTGATATCCTCGGCGATGAAGATCACCTTGGAGATATGGATTTTAAAGTTACAGGTACAAGAGACGGAATTTGCGGAGTGCAAATGGACATCAAGGTAGATGGCCTGAGCATGGAAATCATGAGGCAGGCATTGCAACAGGCAAAACGCGGCAGGCTTCACATTCTCGATGCCATGTATCAATGTATCCCCGAACACAGGGAAGATGTGAAACCACAGGCCCCGAGAATGAAGAAATTAATTATCGATTCCGAATTTATCGGAGCAGTGATCGGGCCGGGTGGAAAGATTATTCAATCGATTCAGAAAGAAACCGGAGCTACCATCAATATTGAAGAAGTTGGAAATACAGGAGAAGTAAGTATTTATTCTGCTAATAAAGACAGCCTGGATAAGGCTGTGGAATGGGTTAACAGAATTGTGGCAGTTCCTGAAGTGGGAGATGAATATGAAGGTACGGTGAAAGGTATTAAGGAATTTGGCGCATTTGTAGAATTCCTGCCGGGAAAACAAGGTCTTCTGCATATTTCTGAAATTATGTGGAAGCGTTTGGAAACGATGGACAATGTTTTCCATGAAGGAGATCAGGTTAAAGTGAAATTGATTGGCGTTGATCCCAAAACAGGGAAATACAAACTAAGCCGCAAGGCCTTGTTGCCAAAGCCCGAAGGATATGTTGAACATAAGAGGGAAAGAGGAGAAAGAGATAACAGGGATAGGGGTGACCGAGAAAGAAGACCTCAGCGGGAAAACCGGAATGAGCATTAAAAACAAAAGGCCTGTAATTGATTACAGGTTTTTTTATGAAAAAATATTTCGAATTAACTTTTTCAAATATTAAGCCTGCAGATGCAGAGATTCTGATTGCATACCTGGATGATTTTGGTTTTTATGGATATGAAACAGGAGATGATTTTTTAAAAGCCTATTCAGAAAAACAAATCGACCAGGAAATCATCAGGCATTTTTTGCCGGATCATTGCCAGATAAGTGTTCAATTTATCGAAGACAAAGACTGGAACAGGTTGTGGGAGGAAAATATGAAACCTGTGCTGGTTGATGATTTTGTTTATGTGCGTGCACATTTTCACCCGGGAATTGATTCGGTCAAATATGATATTGTTATTACCCCCAAAATGAGTTTTGGTACAGGTCATCATGCAACCACCAGGCTCATGATTCAACAAATGCGCGATATTGATTTGAATGACAGAACGGTTATAGACTTTGGAACAGGGACCGCCATCCTCTCAATTCTGGCAGAAAAGATGGGTGCAAAAAAGGTATATGCAATCGACAATGATCCCTGGTGTATTTCAAATGCGAATGACAATATTGTAAATAATAAGTGCAGACTGATTTCCGTTTTCCTTTCAGATAATTTGTCTGATTTTTCAAAGGCAGATTTGATATTGGCCAATATCAATTTGAATACATTGAAAAGCCATTCTTCCGAAATCGTATCTTATTTGAGCGATAATGGCATTTTGATTTTGAGTGGGATTTTAGAAAAAGACAAGGATATACTTTCAGAGGTTTTTGTAAAAAAAGGAATGGCTGTTGATTCAGAAAAAGCGCTTGATCATTGGGTGTCGATCAGGTTTAAGAAATCACCACGGGTTTGAGCGGAGTTCCGTCGTAGCGAATAACCCGTATATTTGTAAATAGTTTTATATTGAATTTGAGAAGTTCAGTAGGATATGAAAGAAATTTTATTGATTGTTATTGCTTACCTCATTGGATCAATTCCAACAGCATTAATTGTAAGCCGCGCATTTTTTAAAGTTGACATCAGGGATTATGGTAGTGGGAACATGGGAGCTACAAATACCTTCAGAGTATTAGGTCCAAAATATGGTACTATTGTGATGGTGGGTGACATGGTAAAAGGGATGATGGCGGTGGCGCTTTATAATCTGATGCCTTTTTATCTGAATAATGAATTGCAGCGGACAAACTTTATGATAGGATTGGGGCTGGCGGCTGTAGTTGGGCATATTTACCCGATCTGGGCACAATTCAAAGGAGGGAAAGGTGTGGCAACTTTATTTGGGATGGTACTCGCTATCCAACCTGTTATTGCCCTGGAATGTGTTGGTGTTTTCCTTCTCGTACTTTTTCTCACCCGATATGTTTCACTGAGTTCTATACTTGCCGGTATCGCACTTCCCATTTGTGTATTGTGGATTTATAATGAACAGGAAGTTTTCTACAGAGTATTTGCGGTAGCAGTGGCGGCGCTTATCATACTGACTCATCAGAAAAATATTGGCCGTTTACTCAAAGGCAACGAAGGAAGAGTGCCGATTCTCAAATACAGAGACCGCAGGAAGAAGAAGAAAGAAATGTAAAAAAATTTTTGCCTGTCAAACTTTCCCTATTATTTAAAGTCTTTTAATTGCTGATTTTTTAAAATGATAATTTTGTAAAAATCAGACATGGATTTCTGAATTCATTTTAAAGAAAGAAATATGAAACGTTTTTTTATACCCTTGTGTGCTTTTGCACTGTTCGCCACCGGTTGTACCACCAATGCCATTACGGGCAGGAAACAGTTGTCTTTGGTTTCTGAAAGTTCTTTGCAACAGGAAGCCGTTTCGCAATACAAAAGTTTTCTTTCTCAAAATAAAGTGGTAAGTCCGACGACAAGCAAAGATGCAGAAATGGTAAGGCGTGTGGGCCAGCGTATTGCCAATGCCATTACCGAATATTATAAAAGTAAAGGATTGGGCAAGGAGCTTGACGGTTACAACTGGGAATTCAACCTTGTTCAAAGTCCTGATGTGAACGCATGGTGTATGCCTGGAGGGAAAGTGGTTGTTTATACCGGACTTCTGAATGTAACTCAAAATGAAGCAGCGCTTGCTATCGTATTAGGCCATGAAATTACCCACGCTGTTGCACATCACGGGCAGGAACGGATGAGCCAGGCATTGGCAGCCCAGGGTATTGGAGCTATCGGAGATGTGTTTACCCAGGGGAATCCCAAAACAAATTCTATTTTCAATGCTATTTATGCACCTTCGGCCCAGATAGGCGTGCTGTTGCCTAATTCGCGGAAGCAGGAATATGAAGCAGATCATTACGGATTAATTTTCGCTGCCATGGCGGGTTATAACCCAAGAGAAGCCATCCCGTTCTGGAAAAGGATGATGGCATTAAGTTCAGGACAAAAACCACCCGAAATTTTAAGTAGCCACCCACTGGACTCCAAGAGAATTCAGGCATTGGAGGGATACATCCAGGAAGCATTGAGGTATTACCATCCCGTAAAGAAATAATCCGCATTCTCTGAAAATGAGTACAGGCTTGAATTTATAGGAATCTTTGCAGATTTCTTTGTAACTTTGCAAATGTTTTTACAGTCTGACACCACTTTATAATCGTGTCAGATTATTGTTTAATTAAAATTTTGTGCGTATGTCTCAAACATTGTTTGAAAAACTGGAATTTGGTGATGAGAAAAATGTGCTGATTCAGGGTTTGCCGTCTGCTATTGAGAAACAATTTTCAAAGTTTTCCTTTTCAAAAAATGTTACTCCCTTACTGAGAACCCGTAAAATTGACTTTGCTTTGATCTTTGTTTTGAACGCTCATCATTTGCATACCATCCTGGAAGACGTTTGCCCGGCATTGCACGACAAAACGAAATTCTGGATTGCCTATCCAAAAGAGACTTCCAAGATAGCCACCGATTTAAACCGTGAATCATCCTGGAATTGTATGAGAGAACTTGGTCTTGAAGCCGGTGAAAATGTTGTATTGGATTATGTTTGGAGCGCACAACGTTATTACAAAGCCGGAACCCAGGAAAAATCTTCAAAAGTGGTTAAACTGAAAACCACCGACAAATTTGCCAAGGCCGAAGGATTCTGATCTGGTATCTGCATTATTTCATAATAGCCATACCGACCTGTTTGGCAAGTTCCAGCTCAAGGGATTTAAGGTATCGGTGTGTCTCAAGAAGGACAGTGAGTTCATTTTCTTTCGGATTGTTTTGCAGTGCTTTTTCGTTTTCCAGAATCTGGCTTCTCACCCGTTTTAGTTCTACGTAACGAAGTGTAGAGTTGATATCCGAAATATATTGATCATCCCTGTTGAGAATATCCTGCTTGAATTTTTCATGCCATCCGGTACTGAGTTCGTAGGGAAATGCAAGCAGGGAAGCAACCATGTTGCTTATTTCCAGATTGTCATTATACAGAAAATATTTTGCATCCGGTTTTTCGCCGGATTGATAAAGATGCCTGTAATTTTCAACGATTTTTGCAAGGATGGGATCCCGGATTAATTCTTCAATTTCAAATTCTTCAAGCAAATAGGCCGCTACCGATTTTTGTTTATCCCATTCTTTCCGGCCATATTCAAGAAGGCACCTGACCATTGCCCGTTCATGAAATTTATCTGAATTAAACAATGCCTCAACCGAAGGATCAGTAGGTTCTGTTGTGTTTTCGGTTGAATTACTTTGCAAAAGATCTGATTTATCAGAAGGTTTATTCAGAAATTTCTTTTGTTCATTGCTGAGGTTTTCCCTGATGATATTGTTGATGAGATTGAGCAATCCGGCCTCTTCAATTCCCAGCTTTACGGCCACCTTTTTTACATAGTCCTGTTGAAGGGTAAAATCTTCGGGACGGATCAGTTTGGCAAGGCTGTCGGCAATCATTTTTACCGCAGCAGCTTTTTTTGTACTGTCGCCTCCGGCTTCTTTCAGTGCAATATCCAACTGAAATAATATGAAGTCCTGTTTGTGATCGAGCAAATAAGATTCAAAAGTTGCACCCCCGAATTTTTTAATATAGCTGTCAGGATCTTCGGGAGAAGGTAGTGTTACAATCTTTACTGTCAAACCTTCTTCCAGTGCCAGGTTCAGGCCGCGCATGGTGGCTGCAACTCCGGCGGAATCTCCGTCGTACAAAATCGTCAGGTTGGGTGTTATTTTTTTGATTAACCTGAGCTGATCCCGCGTAAGCGATGTACCTCCGCTTGCCACTGCATTTTCAACTCCCGCCTGATGCAATTGAATCACATCTGTATATCCTTCTACCAGAATACATTCATTCTTTTTGCCGATGTGTTGCCTTGCCTGCCATAATCCGTATAAGACTTTACTCTTGTTGTAGATTTCATTCTCAGGTGTATTGATGTATTTAGGTGCTTTAGGATTGCTTTGAAGGATACGGGCACCAAATCCAATGATTTTTCCTGTCTGGTTATGGATCGGAAAGATTATCCGCTCATGATAATTGTCTTTCAGGATTCCATCTCTGGAAACGACAAGCCCTGATTTGACAAGCAGATCCTTGTTAAATTGGTTCTTAATGGCAGCATTTGAAAAAGAATTGTCCGACGGGCAATAGCCCAAATCAAATGTTGAAATAATATTTTCCCTGAATCCTCTTTCTTTCAGATAACTCAACCCGATACTTTGCCCCTCTTCGGAATGGAATAACCTTTCTGTAAAAAATTTTTGGGCAAAATTATTTATTGCGTGGAGGCTCTCCGCCGTTTGTAATTGTTGTTTGTATTCCGGGCTTACTTCGGTCTCCTCAATTTCAATTCCGTATTTTTTTGCCAGCCAGCGGATGGCTTCCACGTATGAATATTTCTCATGTTCCATGAGAAATGTAATCGTATTCCCGCTGCGGCCACAACCGAAACACTTGTAAATTTCCTTAGTTGGCGAGACGGTAAAACTTGGAGTGCGTTCATCATGAAAAGGACAAAGCCCGATGTAATTTGCTCCCCTTCGTTTGAGCCTGACAAACTCACCTATAATATCGATGATATCGATTCGGCCAATTACCTGTTGTATCGTATCCGGAGAAATCACTTCATGGTTGTTTCAGGCAAATTTACATTCCTGCCTTGAAACAGATGATGGTGATAATTACCAGAACGATGGTTGTAATAATGTTGACCTTAAAAAACTTTTTGTCTGTGAATGTGGTTTCCATTTTGAATAATTTATTTACTGATTCAAGTTAAAACAATTTTTAAATATGATTGCAATCGCTGTGTCTTTTAGTTGATTTTCCTGAATTATAATATCCCTGTTTATTGGATTCACCACCCGGTTTTTCCCATCTAAAATTGAGTTATAGTAATCCATCGATTTATTCTTTAACAGATTTTGGGTGAGTTGTTTTCATCTTCCCGAAAATGCAAATATTATAATGGAACCTAATGCAAATACGCTGCCCTGTCCGGAGAAATATCGACCGTGGTGGTATATGGTTATCTTTGCAAAAAAATTATTATGGATGTGAGAGAGGTAGTTATTGTGGCCGCCAAACGTACACCAATCGGAAGTTTTGGAGGTGCATTAAAAGATATTCTGGCGACCAGATTGGGTTCAATTGCGATTAAAGCTGCCATGGATCAGGCAGGGATCAAACCGGAATGGGTTGATGAAGTTTACATGGGTTGCGTATTGCAGGCCAATCTTGGCCAGGCTCCTGCACGTCAGGCGGCGAGATATGCAGGTTTGCCGGATAATGTTTGTTGTACAACGGTAAATAAAGTTTGCGCCAGCGGAATGAAATCAATTATGCTTGGCGCACAGGCCATCCGTTTGGGAGATGCCGATGTGGTGGTTGCCGGAGGAATGGAAAGCATGAGTGGAACGCCATTTTATGTGCCTTCTGCAAGATGGGGACATAAATATGGAGATACCAGCCTCGTGGATGGTGTAGGCAGAGACGGATTAGTGGACGCGTATGACAATACTGCGATGGGGAATGCCGCTGAATTATGCGCTTCGGAATGCCACATCAGCCGTGGAGATCAGGATGCTTTTGCCATTGAAAGTTATAAGAGAAGTCAGCAAGCAACAAACGAAGGAAAATTCAAAGATGAAATTGTTCCGGTCGAAATCCCGCAGAAAAAAGGAGATCCGAAAATTATAGACAAAGATGAGGAGCCTTTCAACGTGAAATTTGAAAAGATCCCTGCATTAAAATCTGCTTTTAAAAAAGACGGAAGTGTTACGGCGGCCAATGCAAGTACACTGAATGATGGAGCTGCTGCCGTGGTGTTGATGAGCGCTGATAAAGCCAAAGAACTTGGTATCAAACCTATCGCCAAAGTCCTTGGGTATGCCGATGCCGAACAAGCTCCCGAATGGTTTACAACCACTCCGTCACTTGCATTGCCAAAAGCCATTAAGAAGGCAGGACTTACTCAAAATGATATCGATTTCTTTGAAGTGAATGAAGCTTTTAGTGTGGTTGGGGTGGTAAATATTCAAAAGATGAAGCTGGATGGAAGCAAGGTAAATGTGCATGGGGGCGCAGTTTCACTTGGCCATCCGTTGGGTTGCAGCGGAGCAAGGATTCTTGTAACACTTTTGAATGTGCTGAAGCAAAACAGCGGCAAACGCGGTGCAGCCGGTATTTGCAATGGCGGCGGTGGCGCCAGTGCCATGGTGGTGGAATTGGTATAGATATTTCAGGCATATTTGTATAGACTGTTGGAATAAAGAATTTGGCTGAGGTCTGAAACCTCCGCATTTTTTTCGGGTAATTGAAATAATTATAAAATTCCTGAAATTAATTTTATCCCCAGGCAAACCTTTCCTCAAGCCCGAAGGGCTTAAATATGGATGGAGAAATTCAAAAATTGTAATATCATCCCGGATGGTGTTGAATGCCAAAACACAAATGGCCACACCGTTCCGTCCTTTTAAATCAACCATTTTATTCATTATAATTATTAGATTTAAAAATTAATCCTTTATATCCCGATCATGAAGATTTATCTAACAGTCGCATATATCCGTAGATAATTTTTTTGAAGCCAATTAGATGAAGTCGTAATTTTGGTATTCAAGTTTTTTGTATTTAATCACATTATGGATACACATATTGATCTTACAGATTCCCTGGAAAAAATCCCTGTAAAAATTTTTGATACTCCCCTCGACGGTTCTGTTTATGTGGCAAAAATTATTGCCAAATTGATCAGAGAAAAAAATGCCCAGGGCAAAATGGCGGTGATTGGTCTGGCCACAGGCTCTACTCCGAAAACACTTTACGCCGAGCTTGTACGCATGCACAAGGAAGAAGGACTTAGTTTTAAAAAGGTAATGACATTCAACCTGGATCAATATTATCCGATGGAAGCTGATAACATCAACAGCTACCATTATTTCATGCGCAAAAACCTGTTTGAGAAAACAGATATCGATCCCAAAAATTATTTTTTGCCTGATGGCATGATTCCGAAAGACCAGATTAAAAAGCACGCGGCTGAATACGAAAAAAAGATTGAAGCAGCCGGCGGAATTGATTTGCAGATCCTCGGTATTGGTCAAAACGGGCATATCGGTTTCAATGAACCGGGTTCTCCGTTTTACAGCAAAACGAGATTGATTACATTGGATAATTCCACCCGGATGGCCAACTCACATGAATTTGGAAATTTATCTGAAGTTCCGCGTATGGCGATCACGATGGGGTTAAGTACGATCATGAAATCCAGGCAGGTTATTCTGATGGCATGGGGCGAAGTGAAAGCACCGGTCATTCAGAAAGCTGTGGAAGGCCGGCCTACAGAAGAAGTCCCCGCTTCGCTTTTGCAACATCACGATAATGTAATATTTGTTTTGGATCAGTCGGCAGCATCCGAACTCACGCGTTTCAAATCGCCGTGGCTGACAGGTGAATGTGAGTGGACACCCAAGCTGGTTAAAAAAGCAGTGGTAGGTCTGGCAACAAAATTGGGAAAACCTGTTCTGAATCTTACCAACCATGATTACATTGAATATGGATTGAGTGATTTGCTGGTTGAGAAAGGAGATGCCTATGAGGTTAACCTGGAAGTGTTTTACATGTTGCGCGATACCATCACAGGATGGCCCGGTGGCAAACCCAATGCTGTCATCCCCAATCATCCCGAACGCAGCAAACCGTTTCCCAAAAGAGTGCTGATTTTTTCTCCGCATCCCGACGATGATATCATCAGCATGGGGGGCACCTTTATGAGATTGCACGATCAGGGGCATGATGTTCATGTGGCTTACCAGACCAGCGGAAACATTGCAGTGACAGATGAATTTGTGACAAGATTTTTAGATTTTGCAGTCAACTTTGAAAGGATTTTTGATATTGATAATACCAGGAGCAAAAAATTATTTGACCAGGCCACACGGTTTCTTACTGAAAAAAAATCTTCTGAAAAGGACAGCGCAGATATCCGGAATATCAAAGGACTGATCAGGCGTTGTGAGGCCAGAGCCACCAGCAAATATGTCGGGCTGGATGTGGATCACATTCATTTTATGAACCTGCCTTTTTACGAAACGGGAACCATAGAAAAAAAACCGATGGGGCGTGAAGATGTGGATATAACGGTAAAGCTTATACGTGAAATAAAACCCCATCAGATTTTCTGTGCCGGTGATTTAGCCGATCCTCACGGAACGCATAAAGTGTGTCTTGATATTATCATGGCTGCGATCAATGAAATTAAAAAAGCCGGAGATGACTTCTTGAAAGACACGTACGTCTGGCTTTACAAAGGTGCATGGCAGGAATGGGATATTGATGAAATAGAAATGGCCATTCCCATGAGTCCGGGGCAGGTCAGAAAAAAACGCTATGGCATTTTCATTCACCAGTCACAAAAAGATTCCGTTCCTTTTCAGGGAACCGACGAACGCGAGTTCTGGCAAAGGGCGGAAGAGCGCAATGCCAACACCGCCGATCTGTATGCTAAATTGGGAATGACAAGATATGCCGCTATGGAGGCCTTTGTGAGGTGGAGGTTTTAGAATACAAGGAAACTGTTTTGAAAATATTTATGGCGGGAAGTGCCGGTAAGTGTGAAGCGGCGGCTTCAGCATGATAAGGCAATGCCGGATTTCCGTTTGTAATGCCCTCGGAGGTTTCAGTACTTCAAGGAGTCAGGTCAATCTCTGCCATGGCAGTCAGGCCAGGCTGAAAACTTCTGGCCGGTGCGCAATGACCAGACCCTTTCCCGACTCGTTGCTACAGGAATAGTTTTTCAGATATCAATATCCGGCTGGGAATATTTTGCAGGTTGGTTTACTCCATTGCATTTGACTAAAAAATAAGTTTTTCATTAAATGAATCGCAGCTCTGTACTAAATTAGATAAATATTTATTAGCCAAAATAAAACAAGTCAAATGAAAATCATATTATGCCTCTTATCTCTGGCGGGCTGCATCTGTACTTTACATGCCCAAACTGATACAAATTACAATCCCCATGATTTTTTTACACAACCTTTTAATCCGCCACCCGGAAATCCTTTTCGTTCGGCCAAAGGAATACCGGGGCCTGAGTATTGGCAAAACAGCGCCAGCTACCTGATACAGGCAACACTTAGCGAAAAAGACACTTCTATCACAGGAGATGTAACGATTACTTATACCAATAATAGTCCGGATCAACTGGATTATTTATGGCTTCAGTTAGATCAAAATATTTTTAAACCGTCGTCCAGGTCTGTTGCCACAACAATATATACGGGTAGTTATCCGGATGCGCCTGATGCTATTGCCTATGGTTATAAAATTAAAGATGTTTTGGTAAGTTCTAACGGCAACTCTTATAAAGTTGATCCCATTATCACCGATACAAGAATGCAAATACGTTTACAAAAACCTATGCTTCCAAAGGGAGATAAAATTTCTTTGAAAATTAATTTTAGTTTCAATATTCCTCCTGATGGCGCCGGCCGGTTTGGAAGACAGTACACAAAGAATGGCGTCATATACCAAATAGCTCAATGGTATCCACGCATGTGTGTGTATGACGACGTGAAAGGCTGGAATACCCTTCCTTATTTGGGGACGGGAGAGTTTTATTGTGAGTATGGCAATTATGAATATTATATTACTGCTCCTGCAGAAATGATAGTATATGGTTCCGGCGATTTGCAAAACCCTTCGCAGGTATTGACAGCAGAACAAAACAAACGGCTGGCTCTTGCTAAAAAGAGTGACAAGACAGTTTCCATAATTGGGCCTGAAGAAGCAGGAAAGTCTATTACCCGTCCATCTGCAAAGGGAAATCTTACCTGGCATTTTACAATGCACAACACAAGGGACGTTGCTTTTGCCGCCGGCAAAGGAATGATATGGGATGCAGCAAAGATCAACTTATCCTCCGGGCGAAAAGCTTTGGCGATGTCGTGTTATCCGGTAGAAAGTATCGGTGATTCCGCTTGGTCAAGGTCAACAGAATATTTAAAAAACAGCATAGAAATCTATTCCAAAAATTTCTTTGAATTTCCCTGGAATGTGGCCATAAGCAGCGCTGGCATTACCTCCGGAATGGAATATCCAGGGTTAATTTTTGATAATTATAAAGAAACAAAAGCAGATTTGTGGTTTTTAATCGCTCATGAAATTGGCCATAACTGGTTCCCCATGATTGTAGGGAATAATGAAAGAAGGTATATGTGGCAGGATGAAGGCCTGAATACTTATATCAACTATATCGCTACAGATCTTTTTAATAATGGCGAATATGTAAATGACCCCGCGTATCTGAACAAGAAATTTTTTGCATCAAGAGATTATGAGCAATTCATGCAATATAAAGATCCGCTGATAACGATTTCTGACGCAATGGATGATGCGCAGCATTATCAGTATTATGGCAAAACGGCTTATGGCCTCAACCTGCTGCGTACCGTGGTTGTTGGTAAAGAACGCTTTGACTATGCCTTCAGAAAATATATCGAAGCATGGGCCTATAAACATCCAACACCTTATGACTTTTTTAATTGTATCAATAATGCTGCGGGTGAAGACCTGAACTGGTTTTGGAAAGAATGGTTCTTTACAACCTGGAAGTTGGACCAGGCGATAACGGATGTGAAATATATTGAAAACGATCCCCAAAAAGGAGTGCTAATCACCATTGAAAATAAAGGCAAAATGATTTTACCGGTTATTTTGAAAATTCAGCAAAGCAATGGCAAATCCGGCATTGTAAATCTGCCTGTTGAAATATGGCAACGTGGCGGAACCTGGACATTCAGGTACCCATCTGAAAATAAAATTGATAAAATTGTACTGGATCCTGAAAATGTCTTACCTGATGTGAACCGGAAAAATAATGTGTGGAATAAACTGTAATGATGGAATGCCAAAGGCCAATCATGCCTGACAAGGAAGAATTTGGTAAAACCCTTCAGGGTTTGAGCCCGAACTTTTGTGCAGAATGAATCTTGAAGATTTTGAAGTTTTTAATAAACCACTATCTCATCTGCAAACAACCATGCCGGTTTCCCTTCTCCCGGATGGCCCGGAGGACAAACGCCGAGATTCTTTGCCGTTACGCGGATATAACGGCATGGCACAGACGAAAAATCAATTTTGAAATCTTTTATCAGTGGTTGCATTTCCTCCGGCGAAATGTCATTTTTAACCTTGCCTGCTTCATGAAAATTTTGCCCGTCATCCGATACTTCTACTTTCATCCATTGTGGAAGGAATATCCAGTCGCTGTACCGCTGCAAAAAGCCGGCACTTACTTCGTGAATGGTTTCGGTTTCCGGTAATTCAATCGTGGCGATCATATCATTCCCCGCAAAGCCATGCCAGTATTTATTTACAGCGAGTGTGCCTCTGATACCGTCGGTCAGGGAGTTGATGCCGTTTGCCATGTACTGAGTGCTGGGCGGAAACTGATAATTCACATTCAGCCCCGAGACCTTATCAACGACAAATGACTGTTGCGAAGGAACTTTGCTTTTGACGATTCCGTTTTGAACTACTACAGCCCTGATCTTCATTGATGAATCGATATTTACAGAGCCGTTGTACCAAATGGATCCCGCACCGGGATAACTGCCATCTGTCGTATAATAAATTTGTGCACCCGGTATTTCGGATTGGAGGGTCACGTTTAATTTCCCATTCCGGCTCCCGGGAACAAAGGTGACGTTGAAATTCCCTTCGCAATAGGTCAATCCCTCCTGATCAAATTCCCTGAATTTTTGTTGCACGCGGTTATAAAAATCATCATAGTTTTTTTCCGGAAGGGGAGTCCAGTCTGTTTCAGCAAGTGCAAGCATCCTCGGAAGGATCATGTATTCCACATGCGTTTCACTTTGTATCATCTCCGCCCATAGATTGGCCTGTGCACCCAAAATATATTTTGCTTCATCCGGACTTAATTCCTTCGGAACCGGATTGTAATCATACACCATTTTCAGCGTATTCATTCCGCCAAAGGCGAGAGGCTCACCTTCCGGCCCCGCCTGATAATGGTCAAAGTACAAAGGTTCGCCCGGCGTCATTACCACATAGTGATGTTGTTTTGCTGCAGCTATGCCACCGCTTTCTCCACGCCAGCTCATCACCGTAGCTTCGGGTGCCACACCGCCTTCGAGGATTTCATCCCAGCCGATGAGTTTTTTTCCATGTGCATTCAGAAATTTTTCCATGCGACGGATAAAATAACTCTGAAGTTCATCGAGGTCTTTGAGATTTTCTTTTCTCATCAACCTTTGGCAGGCAGAATCCTTTGCCCATGGCGATTTGTCCACTTCATCTCCGCCGATGTGGATGTATTTGGATGGAAATATTTTCATTACTTCTGTCAGTACGTTTTCAAGAAATGTATAGACACTGTCTTTGCCCACGTCAAGTGTGGATTCATAATCTTTCGGATAAATTCCTCCTGTGATCATCGTTTGTTGTTTGCCGCTGCACGAGAGAAAGGGGTAGGCGGTAATGGCTGCAGCCGAATGGCCGGGTACATCAAACTCCGGTACAATGGTAATATTTCTTTCCGCTGCATAACGCACAATTTCCCTCGCCTGTTCCTGCGTGTAAAAGCCGCCGTACGTTACAGGTTCACCAGGTTGTGTGGGCTGCGACTGATTCCATAAAATGCCCCGGCGATCGGCACGCCATGCGCCTACCGAAGTCAGCTTCGGATATTTTTTTATTTCGAGGCGCCATCCCTGGTCATCTGATAAATGCCAGTGAAAAGTGTTGAATTTATAAGCGCTCAGCAAATCGATATACATCCTGATGGTATTGGGTGTAAAAAAATGTCGCGACACATCGAGATGCATGCCTCTCCATTGAAACCTGGGATAATCCGTAATTTCCATGGAAGGAATTTGTAATGCAGCATTCGTTCTTTCCTTTGGTAAAGTTTGAATGAGTGTTTGTATTCCGTAAAAAATTCCTTTCGGATCGTTGGCTGTAATGACGATGCTTTGCGGGGTTACTGACAACAGATAACCCTCATCACCGATTACTTTTTCTTTTCTGATTTTCAGATAAATCTTTTTGCCATTCTTCCAATGCTGATGCAAACGAATACCCGAAACATCGTTGACGAAATTTGAAAAGAAGCTGACTGTGTTTCTGAGGTTACTCAGTTTTGAATCGAATTCAAGTGATGTATTTCTGTCAATGGTGAATGAACCTTCCTTCAATTCCATCTTTACCGGTTTGGGAATGATGGCAACGGGTTGTGCAATAGAATGAAGAGAAAATGAAAGAAACAAAATCAGAAAAATCTTTTTCATTCAAAGAATTTTTTAAATGTGGAGTGGAAAATGTGATGTGAAATTAATCAATTGTGATTCATCAAGCCGAAACGTTTTAATTGCCGGCGGTCGATTTTCGTGAAAGATTTTATCTTAATTTCAAGCCCAATCAAATCCGGTTTTTATGCAATTCTTATTCACGTTCTTCGCAATTCTTTTTTCATTCAATGGGATGACTGCGGAAAATATCGATGGCGCCTGGATGAATGCAGAAGGAGATACCCATACGGTTTTACTTTTTAGCGACGGGTATTTTACCATGACGAAATATACCTCCGCAAAATTTCTTGAATCTTCAGGCGGGATGTTTTCTCTTGAAGGAAATGAGATTGAAGTTCATGAAGAATTTAATACGGCGGTGAAGGAATTGAGTACGGTTTCATATCCTGTTTCTATCGGTAAAGATGAATTAACTTTTGGTAGATCTGATCAGAAGTTTGTGAGAATTGACGACGGTAATAATCCGCTGAGTGGTGTCTGGATAATCTCTGGTAGGATAAGAGATGGCAAGGTTGTTCCCGTTCAACACACTGGTGCACGCAAAACACTCAAAATGCTTACCGGGAAAAGGTTTCAATGGTTTGCGATCGATCCCTCGACCAATTCTTTTTCCGGGACGGGTGGGGGAACATTTACTTTTAAAGATGGAAAATATACCGAGAATATTGAGTTCTTTTCCAGAGATTCCACAAGAGTGGGGTCGTCTCTGCTATTTGAAGATCATCTGGAAGATGGCAAATGGCACCATACAGGCCTTAGCAGTAAAGGCGCAACGATTTATGAGATTTGGGAGAAAGCAAGATGATTATTTCTTCCGGATTTTTTCGATGTAGGGTATTATTATTTTTTCCATCACATGGTAACCTTCAATAGTTGGGTGTACACCGTCTTTTGAATACTTTTCAGGTAATCCTTTTTCTGAATCGGCAAGTTTTGAAAAATAATCCACATAAACGCAGGAGTTCGTTTTTGCGAAATGCAAAAGCCATTGATTGAGCGAGGCGATCTGCGTTGAAGGGTCCTGATTATTTCTCCAGGGAATTTTATTACTCGGCAACAGAGAACAGAGAATGACATGAATCCCCGAAACTTTTGCCAGTTCAGCCATGCTTTGAAAATTATCTTCAATCATTTTCAAAGTGGATGGACCTGTATTTCCTGCGATATCGTTGATACCTGCGAGAATAATCACAGCTTTGGGATGAAGATCGATGACGTCCTGCCTGAACCTCAATAGCATTTGCGGAGTGGTTTGTCCGCCGATCCCGCGATTTATCAATTTGTTTTTGGCAAAAAATTCCGGGTCGAGATTTATCCATTGTTCGGTGATAGAATTACCCATAAAAACAATTCTCTCTTCACCTTTGGCAGGTTGCCCGAGTTGTGCATTTTCTTTTTGAAATCTCGAAAGGTTAGGCCAGTCCTGAGCCATGGTTGTTTCAGACATTAGAAAAATTGAAATCAGTAAAATAAGATTTTTCATAAAAATTGTTTTGGTTATGACTCGATAAATTCGTTAAACAATTTTTCAATTTCCTGATCAGGAATTTCCAGGAATCCCGGATGAACTTCTGAAACCTGAATGATGGTACTGCGCCTGGCACTCAGCCAGCGAAACCTTTCCGCAGGAGTCAGTTTCCCTATATTTCCCGATCCTTCCAAGCCGTAACAAACCTTGTGAAAGGCTTCCAGTAAATCGGTTATTTTCTGTAAATCGGCTTTCGGATTGAGTGTGAGAATTTTTTTTGAATCAACCAGATATTTCATGCCGAGAAATTTTAATTCATGGCAATAGAGAATGATACCTGCGTTGATGAACTCAGCTCTTTCCACACGTGGCACAATGCGAATGACCGCATATTCATATAATCGATTCTCTGGCATGAATGGCGTATTGGGTAAAAGTATCTGAGTTTTCTAATCTTTTGATGAGGTATTCCGCATAAGCATTCCTGTTATCTTCTGCATTCCGGAAAGGCGCATCATACAATAGCCAGTCATCCGGAAGAGTATTGACAATGGTTTTTATTTTTTCAGGAGAAATTTTTTCAAGAAATATCTTTTGAGCTTTCTCCAATTCTGATGCGTAAGTCAATAGAACGTGGTCTTTTACCAGTTCAAAAGGTTGAGCCGATTTCTCCATGTAGTCAGACCAAAGATGATGAAAATACAAGGAAGCGCCATGATCTATGAGCCAGATTTCTTTATTCCACCAAAGCAGGTTGGTGTTTTTTGCCGTGCGGTCGACGTTGGTAATAAAACAATCCAGCCAAACAATCATTGAAGCGGACAACGGATCAGGTCTGGTGGCAACCGGGTCAAACATGGCAGCGCTTTTCAGGAAATGCAATCCCAGATTCAGGCCAGTACTTGCTTTGAGTAAATCCTGTATTTCCGGATCCGGTTCTGTTCTTCCGAAGGCAGGGTCTAATGCAGCAAAAACAATTTCCGGAACATGTAATCCTGCGGTGCGTGCGATTTCTCCACCGATAAACTCAGCAATTAAAGCTTTAGGCCCCTGACCGGCTCCTTTAAATTTGATGACATAAAGAAATCCGTCGTCAGCTTCTGCAATCGCGGGTAATGAACCACCTTCGCGAAGTGGGGCGATGTATCTTTTGACGTTAACGCGGCGTATGGATAATGACGGGGAATTCATTCTATGCAAACTTACTGAGATGGCGTTGGATTATTTTGTTGATTTGTTGAGTAATATAAATAAACTGGTGGCACGTGTGGAATCTTTGATAAATTTAAAAATACTTGTAACCCCAAACAGGAAACCCTTTAACGGGAATTACAAAAATCATTGAATCCGGCTAAGTTGCAACTCAACTGCTCATTACTCAATGTTCATTTCACTCAGCATTTCGCTGCTTCCATCCACAATTTCACTGCTTCCGCAGCTTCCTTTACGTCATGAACTCTCAGAATGTCGGCGCCATTTTCCAATGCCAGTGTATTCAGAACTGTTGTCCCGTTCAATGCTTCATTGGCTGTAATGCCAAGTGTTTTGTAAATTGTTGATTTCCTTGAAACTCCCACCAGGATGGGTTTTTGAAGGATTTTGAAGGTAGAGAGATGTTTTATTAAAAAGAAATTCTGTTCTATTGTTTTTGCAAATCCGAATCCCGGGTCTATGATAACATCGTGGATTCCTGACTGCCTGCATCTTTCAATTCGTTCAATGAAATAATTCAAAAGTTCTTTCAGAATATCATCGTAAACGGTCAATTGTTGCATATTTTCCGGTGTGCCCCGCATGTGCATACATATATAGGGCACATGCAATTTCCCAACTTCAGAAATCATATTTTCATCCATCATCCCTCCGGAAATATCATTGATTATATCAGCTCCGCTATCGACCGCAGCTTTCGCAACTTCCGAATGATAAGTGTCAATGGAAATAAGTTTGCCCGTTTCCTTTTTTAAACTGCCGATTAAATGCTGAATTTTTTTAATCTCTGTTTGAGCATCAATACGGATACTTCCCGGCCTTGTACTTTGCCCGCCGATATCAATAATGTCGGCGCCTTCATTCGCCATTTTTACTGCTTTTTCCACGACCTGGTTATCTGAATGCAGCCGGCTTCCTTCGTAAAATGAATCTTCCGTATAATTTAAAATTCCCATTATCAATGGATGGCCGGCAAGATAGGGAGCGCCTCCGCAGTTTAAAGTGTAGATCATTAAATTCAATTAAATTTGACTGCTATGCAAATTACTACAGATCAGCAATACGATAAAGTGATCCATGATTGTCGAAATATTTTTTTGAAAAAAACCAAAGATTACGGAACTGCATGGCGGGTTTACAGAATGATATCTGTGGCTGACCAGCTTTACATCAAAGCCAAAAGGATCAGAAATATTCAGGAGGGAATTATTCCGCAGATTGGCGATGGTATCCTGGGTGAATATTTTGCCATCGTCAATTATGCCGTCATCGGATTGATGCAATTGAATATTACTCATGATGAATGGGATTTACCTTTGGAAGAGGTGACTGAATTATATGATGAATTTACCGCAAAGGCAAAGGAATTGATGGACAAAAAAAACCATGATTATGGAGAAGCCTGGAGAGATATGGATTTGAAAAGCCTTATAGATTTAATCCTCACAAAAATTTTACGCATCAAACAAATTATCAACAACGACGGAAAAACGGTGGCAAGTGAAGGAATCGATTCCAATCTTTACGATATTTTAAACTATGCCGTGTTTGCTTTGATATTGAAAGACGAAAATAAAAATCCAAACTAAATACTATGAAAGGTTTGATAAACACGATAAGAACTGTCGTCGGTATTTTGTTTATTATCAGCGGTGCGGTGAAAGCCAACGATCCCCATGGATTGGCTTACAAGATGGATGAGTTTTTTGAAACGTGGGCATCTTCAGGATTTCTCCCTCACCTGATGAATTGGATCCAAAGATTTTCTTTGGAGTTTTCCATTGTTATGATTTCTCTCGAAGTAATCGTAGGGCTGGGTTTGTTGCTGGGTGAGTGGAAGAAATTTTTTGTTTGGGCCACTTTGATATTGATGATATTTTTCACGTGGCTCACCGGATATGCAGCACTTTCAGGAAAGATTGCCACATGCGGATGCTTTGGTGATTGCCTTCCGCTGACTTCTATGCAATCTTTTATAAAGGATATTGTGTTACTGGCCCTGGCAATTGTATTGGTTCTTGGAATGAAGTGGATCAGGCCGAGGATGGCCATGGCATCCAACGTACTTATTCTTTTATTGGGAGTCTTTGCTGTAGCAGGCTTTCAGTGGTATGTTCTGAAAAATCTACCTCTTGTGGACTGTCTTCCTTTCAAAGTGGGGAATGACATTCTGGAGTTGAGAAAAATGCCTGCCGATGCAGTTCCTGATAAAATTGATTATCATTTTATTTATGAAAAGGGCGGGAATCAAAAAGAATTTACCATCAGGGATTTGCCTGACAGCACCTGGACTTTTGTAAACAGAAAGGATGTGGTGGTACAAAAAGGATCAAACAATGAACCGCCAATTAAAGATTACATATTAATGACTCCGTCAGGAGAAGACACCACACAATCTGTATTGAGCCTTGATGCTGATTATTATTTATTTTATGTAAAAGATGTGATGAACACAAGCCGGCGGTGGAGCAAAACATTCAATAAAATATTTTCGCTTGCCCAGGAAGAAAAAAGGCCATTACTTGTGGTGAGCGCCGATCCGGAAGGTGCACAACAATATTTTAATCAGAAGTATCAATTGCATTTGCCGATTTTGTCATTGGATGCTACCTCCTTCAAGACAGTTGCCCGGACGAACCCTGAACTTTATCTGATGCATGGCCCGGTGGTAAAAGCAAAATGGGCCGGAGATTCACTTGATAAAGCCGTTCAAAAATAAAAATCCATGTGGAACAAATTGCTGGTCAGGTTGCTTTACGGAGTTTTGGTTTTGGTGGGAGTAGTGGTTGTTGTTTTCGTAATCTTTCAGGCATTCGGCGATCCGGCGAGAATGGTTCTGGGCCAGTCTGGTGATGCAAAGACCATTCAAAATATTCGCAGGGAATTGAATCTGGATAAACCAAAATGGAAACAGTTTGTTCTGTATGTAAATGATATCTCACCCGTTTCTGTTTATGCAAAAGAAACCATCCGCGAGAAAAAACTTAAAGGGTTTTTTATTGGAGGAAATACAAAAGTAGGTATCAAGGTTCCTTATTTCGGTCGCAGTTATCAAACCAATAAGGCTGTAATAAATATTTTAATGGAAGCCCTGCCCGGTACAATTATGCTGGCAGTAGCCGCTATGCTAATTGCAATTGCTATCGGGATCCCACTTGGGATTTTTGCCGCTATCAAACAAAATACCTGGATGGATACAACGGCAGTATTCAGTAGTGTCATTGGTATTTCGGCGCCATCTTTTTATATGGCTATTGTGATTGCCTACGTTTTCGGTCTGGTATTGCATAGCTATACCGGACTGCCACTTACCGGAAGTTGGTTTGATATCAATGAAACGACAGGAAGGAAGTACCTGACATTGCAAAACGTTATTTTACCTGCAGTGACTTTGGGGATTCGTCCTTTGGCTATTATAGTTCAGTTGACCCGTAGTTCAATGTTGGATGTGATGGGTCAGGATTACATCCGGACTGCCTATGCGAAAGGGTTAAGTAATCGTTATGTTATATGGCGGCATGCACTGCCCAATGCACTGAATCCGGTGATTACTGCCGTTACCGGATGGTTTGCCGAATTACTTGCCGGCGCTTTTTTTGTTGAATTTATTTTTGGATACAAAGGAGTAGGGCTTGTAACGGTGGAAGCATTGGAAAATCTCGATTATCCGGTGGTGATGGCAGCGGTATTAATGGCTGCTACAATCTTTGTAATTATTAATATTGTGTCTGATGTGTTGAATTCAATCATAGATCCTCGGGTGAAGATGGAGTAAAGGCATGATTTTTATTGGATGAAATTCCCGAGGTCAATAACACCTTTTTCATTGGTGATTGTTTTATTTAACAAGGATATTTTGAGAGAAGTCACAATGTTAAATCAGAAGTTGCAGGTTAGTAAATGAAATTTTTTAAAATGGAATTTTTCTAACTTTTATTTCTGTAAAAAAAATATTGAACGGAAATAAATTTTATTATCTTCGCCGTCCCGAAAATCAAATGGTGTTTTTCGGTAGTTTTTTGAAATAAAAGTATCGGTAGTTACCTACAGTTCAGTAGGGACACGGTCAGTTGGTTAGAATGCTGCCCTGTCATCCCCACAGGATTGTGGGGGCGAGTTCGAGTAGCAGAAAAGATATTTGAAAATTGGATCGGTAGTTCCCTACAGTTCTGTAGGGACACGGTCAGTTGGTTAGAATGCTGCCCTGTCATCCCCACAGGATTGTGGGGACGAGTTCGAGTAGCAGAAAAGATATTTGAAAATTGGATCGGTAGTTCCCTACAGTTCAGTAGGGACACGGTCAGTTGGTTAGAATGCTGCCCTGTCATCCCCACAGGATTGTGGGGACGAGTTCGAGTAGCAGAAAAGATATTTGAAAATTGGATCGGTAGTTCCCTACAGTTCTGTAGGGACACGGTCAGTTGGTTAGAATGCTGCCCTGTCATCCCCACAG
>Ga0209916_1000690_pt1 | contig 45436 bp, 47 predicted proteins | sample ThiBio_1000_plan_FD_183956 | JGI IMG/M metagenome (GOLD analysis project Ga0209916, IMG submission 183956) | Wastewater bioreactor microbial communities from Cape Town, South Africa - Thiocy_solids_2 (SPAdes) | ecosystem: Engineered > Bioreactor > Thiocyanate-remediating > Anaerobic-Aerobic ... | reverse complement strand
GCGCCCCGCCGCGAGCTCCCGGCGGATGGCGGCGGCGCCGTTGACGGCGATCGTCCCGAGCCCGCCGCTCTCCGACACCGCCGCCGCCAGCTCATGGCGGCTCAGCCCGCCGCCCATCCCCGCCTGGACGACGGGGACCTCGACGCCGAGACGCTCGAGCAGCGGCACGCCGGCAGTCTAGGCGCCGCGCGAGGCCTCGGTGGCCAGCGACTCGAGCGGCGTGTCGGGATCGGTCAGCGCCCCGCGGTCGACCGCCTGACGAGAGCGGATCAGCGCCCGGATCGGATCGCTGACGTCCCAGACGTTCACGTTCATGCCCGCCGCCACGATCCCGTCGCGCAGCCAGAAAGCGATGAACTCGCCGCTCTCCCGCTCGCCGCGGAAGACGACCTCGTCCCAGCGCGGCGCGTACCCCGAGTACTCCATCCCGACGTCGTACTGATCGGAGAAGAAGTAGGGAATGTGGTCGAAGCTGACCGATTCGCCGAGCATCGCCCGGGCGGCCGCGGGCCCCTGCTCGAGCGCGTTGGACCAGTGCTCGACGCGGATGCGCTCGTCGTAGAAGGGGTGCCGGGCGCTCGCCACGTCGCCGGCCGCGAACACCCCCGGCGCCGAGGTTTCGAGCCCCGCGTCGACGAGGATGCCGTTCTCGACCGACAGGCCGGCGGCCTCGGCAAGGCTCGTGCGCGGGATGACCCCGATCCCGACGACGGCGAGGTCGCAGTCGATCGCCTGGCCGCTGCCGGTGCGCACCCGCTCGAGTGAGCCGTCCCCCTCGAACGACTCGACCCCCTCGCCCAGCACCAGCTTGACGCCGTGGGCGGCGTGGACATCGCGGTAGAAGGTGCCGATCTCGGCACCGAAGATCCGCTCGTTGGGCAGCGCGACGGGGTCGATCACCGTCACCTCGTGGCCGGCCTGTCGGGCCGATGCCGCGAACTCGCTGCCGATCCAGCCCGCCCCGACGACCGCGACGCGCGCGGAGCCGTCGAGCTTCTCCCGCAGGAGGTCGCAATCGGAGAGCGTGCGCAGATAGTGGATCCCCTCGAGCTCCGCCCCGGGGACCGGGATCCGCCGCGGCTCCGCCCCGGTCGCCAGAAGCAGTCGGTCGTAACCCAGCTCGCGGCCGCCCTCCAGCGTGATGCTCCCGCGCCCCGGATCGATCGCGGCAACGGTCGTCCCGGTCAGCAGCTCGATCTCGTGCCGCGCGTAGAAGTCCTCCTCGTGCACGAACGGCGCCCCCTCCGCCTCGCCGCGCAGGTAGTCCTTGGTCAGCGGCGGCCGTTCATAGGGCCGCTCCGCCTCCGAGCCCACCAGCACGACCTCCCCGTCGAACCCCCGCTCCCGCAGCTCCTCGGCCGCCTTCGCCCCGGCCAGACTCGCCCCGACGATGATGAAGGTCTGCTTCTTGCCCAACGCCCGCCCCCTCTCCGATCGTCCTTCGACGTCGTCTCGATCTTGTTCTCACCTCCTTAGTGCCGATTTCGCCGCCGGTCTTACCTGGGGGAGGGCAACCGAGCGGTGCCGGATGGCCGCGACACGGACGGCCTTACCGTCGTCGGTGACCTGGTACAGGATCCGGTAGACGCCGACGCGCAGCGAATACAGGCCGCGAAGCCGCCCGCGGAGGGCATGACCAGCGAACGGATCCCGCTCCAGAAGGCCGAGCGCGTCCTCGATCGCATCGATCAGCGGCCGCCCGAGCTCCAGAAGATCGCGGCGCGCCCGCCGGGCGAGGACGAGCCGCGCCAACGCTCAGTCGGCGGTAGGACGGGCGGCGGCCAGCTCCTTGCGCAGATCCGCCAACGTGACCGTCTCGCCACGCTCGATCTCCCCCAGCCCCTCCTCGAGGGCGGCGATCGCGGCGGGGTCGGAGAGGATCTCGGCAGTCTCCTCCAGGGCCTCGTACTCGTCGATCGGCACCAGAGCCGCCGCGGGAACCCCATTCCGGGTGACCAGCACATGGTCGCGACGGTGGCTCACCTCGTCGAGCAGGCTGCTCAGGTTGCTACGAAACCCCGCTCGAGAGCGGGGTTCGAACACGCAGGGCCTCCCTATTCGCCCGATTGGGCCGGCTGGGTGCCTAGTGTCACCTTGAGCGCCGCCGACTGTCCGTCGCGCTCGACCTCAAGGGTCACGATTTCGCCCGGCTCGCAGGCGGCGATCACGGCCATGAGGTCGTGGTCATCCTTCTTCGGTCCCTTCCGACCCGGAACCGGCTCCAGGGCCGCCGAGCAGGTCGGAGCACTTCGCGCTCGCCTTCTTAAATTCGGAGCTTTCGGATTCGGATTTGTCGAAGATCGGGCCTCCGCCGGAGAAGTTCGGTTCGGCGAGTTCGTAGCCGTTTTCGCGCACGCAGGCGACGTATTCCTTCACCTGCTTCTGGAACGCGGCCGAGTTCACGTTCGGGCCTTTGCCGCCGCCCGGCCCGCCTTTGAATTCGGGCATCTCGACGCCGCATTCTTCGAACGCCTGCGAGTTTTCGGAGAAACCGCCGCCTTGCGGTGGGCCACCTTCGGGAGGTTCGAAGCCTTCGGGCGGTTCCCCACCTTCGCCCATCGGCGGTCCGCCTTCGCCCCCGTTTTTGAATTCGGGCAGTTCGACACCCTTTTCTTTCAGACAGGCGCGCGCTTCTTCGGAGATCGCGAACTGCCCTTTGGCCGGATCCCCACTCGAACTCGAAGTGGTCGTGCCAGCTTCCGCACTGCTGCTGCCTCCACTGGATCCGCCGCAGCCGACGAGCACCAAGGCCCCCGCGATCAGCATGATCGCGGCTACCGATAGCCGTTTCATCCTTCGTTCCTTTCCTTGCTCATTCTTCGAAGAGGGATTCGACCGACGCTTCTTCTTCGCCGGCGGCGCCTTCGCCGCCTGACGTCGCGCCGGTCGGCGGACTGAAGCCGGTGGTCGTTTCGACCCCGGATTCGGTCGCAGTGACCGAGCTCGCCTTCACCGTCGAGCCGTTCTTCGAGCCTTCGACGGTGACCGAGTCACCGGGGTGGATCTTCTTCGCGGCGACTTCCGAGTTCCGGGTCACCGTCGCCCCGTCGCCGATCTTCACCGCGACGACGGTGCCGTCGGATTCCTTCACGTAGATCGTGTGGCCTTCGACGGTCTTGACGGTGCCGCCGGCGGCCGCTTCGGAGCCCGCGAACGAGGGGAGGCCGGTCGCGCCACCTTCACCGCCGGCGGTCGGCGCTCCGCCCGCCGCTTCGCTCCCGCCCCCGGTCGAGGCCCCGCCTTCTTTGCTCGCGAAGGACGGCAGGTTGCCGCCGCCCGGCAGCGCCGCAGCGGAGGAGCCTTCGCTCCCCTTCTGCGCCACCACGCCACCGAGGAACCCGGCCGCGGCGATCGCGATCGCGATCAGTAAGAGGGGCACTGGTCGCAGCAGGCGGCCGCGAGGGCGCGGCGGCAACTCCGGCTCCTCGCTCTCGTCCCAACCGTCGTCCTCCCAGTCGGGGTCGAGCCGGCGCTCCTCCGCGTCGTCGCGGGCGTCGGTGTCGATCACGCGGGTGTCCATGTCGTCGTCCTCCAATGGTCTGTCGGTCGGATTACTCAAAGCGCAGGGCCTCGATCGGGCGCAGGCGGGCCGCCCGCATCGCCGGATAGGTGCCGAAGAAGAGGCCGGAGCCGAGCGACGCGGCGGCGGCGAGGATCACCGAGTAGCCCGCCACCGCCGGCTGCACCCCCGCGATTTCGAACTGGCTGCCGACCACGCCGACCGCGATCCCGAGCGCCCCGCCGATCGCCGACACCAGCAGCGCCTCGGTGAGGAACTGGGCGAGGATGTCGGAGCGGCGGGCGCCGATCGCCTTGCGGATGCCGATCTCCCGGGTCCGCTCGGTGACGCTGACCAGCATGATGTTCATCACCCCGATCCCGCCGACGACGAGCGAGATCGCCGCCACCCAGGTGAGCAAGGTGGTGAAGACCGATTCGCTGGAGCTCGAGGCTTCGAGGATCGAGCTCTGGTTGATCACGTTGATCCCTTCGCTCAGTTCGTGGCGCGACTCGAGGATGGAGGTGGCCTGGGCTTCGGCTTCCGCGACCTCGCCGGGGCTGACCGCCTCGACCGTGATCGAGCTCAGTTCGCCATAGCCGGCGAGCGTGTCTTCCACCGCCGTGATCGGGGCGAAGATGTTGTTGTCCTGGCTCGAGGTGCCGCTCGACCCCTTCGATTTCGTCATCCCGACGACCTGGAAATTGGTCCCGTTGACCTGGATCGTCTTGCCGACCCCGCTTTCGCCGGGGAAGAGTTCTTCGGCGACTTCCGGTCCGATCACCACCACTCGGTCGCGTTCGGACACCTGCGCGGCGGTGAACCACTGGCCCGACTGGACGTCGTAGTTGTGGGCTCCCTGGTACGCGGGCGTGGTACCGACGAATTCCCCAGGTTCGGCTTCGCTCGAGCCGTAGACGATTTCGGTGCTGCTCGCGTTCAGAACCGGGGCGACGCTCTTGATCGCGGGAGCCCGTTCGGCATCTTCGAGCGCTTCGACGTCGGCCTCTTCCAGGGTGACCGCGGTCGTCGCCCCGGTGGTCGTCGTCGCGCTCGGCGAGGCGCTCACGGTCAGCGTGCTCGAGCCGAGCGCGTTGATCGATTCCTGGACCGTGTCGGAGGAACCTTTGCCGACCGCGATCAGGACGATCACCGAGGCGATCCCGATCATGATCCCGAGCACGGTCAGCGCCGTGCGCAGCCGATGTGACATCAGGCCGGTCCAGGCCGTGCGCAGGGTCTCGACCGCCATCAGACGCTCCCCAGGGGACCGCGGGCTCCGATCTCGGCCGCCGCCTCGACCAGCTCCAGCGACTCGTCGGCGACGATCCGCCCGTCGGCCAACCGCACCAACCGATCAGCGTGCCCGGCGACCTCGTCCTCGTGGGTGATCATCACCACCGTGCGGCCGCTGGCGTTCAGGTCCTCGAAGATCTTCAGCACGTCGGCGGTCGAGTGCGAGTCGAGGTTGCCGGTCGGCTCGTCGGCGAGGATCAGCGCCGGGTTGGTGACGATCGCGCGGGCGATCGCGACGCGCTGCTGCTGGCCGCCGGAGAGCTCGTTCGAACCGTGGTCGAGGCGGGCGCCCATGCCCACCGCCTGCAGGGCCCGGGCGGCCCGGTGGCGGCGGGCGCCCCGCGAGAGCCCGGCGTAGATCAGCGGCAGTTCGACGTTGGTCAGCGCCGAGATCTTCGGCACCAGGTTGAACCCCTGGAAGACGAACCCGATTTTCCGGTTACGCAAGTCGGAGAGGTCGTCTTCGTCGAGCAGGCGGACGTCGACCCCGTCGAGGAAGTAGCGGCCCGAGGTCGGTGCGTCGAGGCAGCCGAGCGTGTTCATCAACGTCGACTTGCCGCTGCCCGAGGGTCCCATGATCGCCACGTACTCGCCGCGCTCGATCAGCAGCGAGACCCCGCGCAGGGCACGGACCAGGGTCCGTCCCATCACGTAGGTGCGGATCAGGTCCTCGATCCGGATGACCGGCTGCTCGCGCCGGCTACCCTCGGCCCGTTTACGCGCGGCGACGGCGGCCGTCCCCGCCCGGTCGCTCACGGCGCGCCCCCGCCGCCCGGGAAGGTGATCCCGCCGGGCGGGGAGAAGCCGCCCGTCCCGCCGCCGCCGGGGAAAGCGCCCCCACCGGGGAAGGCGCCGGTTTCCCCACCTTCACCGCCGCCGAGCCCGCCGGTCGCCACCGTCGTTTCCGGCAGCACCAGCTTTTCGCCCGCCTTCAGCCCGCTGATGACCTCGGTGTCTTCGTCGCCGACCAGGCCGGTCTTGACCGTCTTCGTCTCTTCCTTGCCGTCGGCTTCGACGGTCACGGTCTTCGAGTTGCCGAGCGAGGTGATCGCTTCGCTCGGCACCGTGACCGCGTCCTTCACCTGTTCCACCACGACTTCGGCGCTCGCTGACATGCCCGCGCGGACGCCCTTGGCGTTCTGGGAGACGAGGATCGTGGCCGGGTATTCGACGACGCTGGAGGAGCCTTCGCTCGGCAGCACGCTGACCTTGGTCACTTCACCCGCGAGTTCGACGCCTTCCATCGAGTCGACCGAGACCGTCGCCGTCTGGCCCTCGCGGACCTTGCCGATGTCGGCCTCGCTGAAGCTGACTTCCATCTTCAGCCTGTGGACCTGGGCGAGCACCATGAAGGCTTCGCCGCCGCCACCTGATTCGTTTCCGGTGACCCCGAGCGGGGACGATGCTTCGGAGTCACCCCCGCCGCTCGAGGATCCACCGGAGACGGTTTCGCCGACCGACCCGGAGATCGAGGCGATCGTGCCGCTGAACGGCGCGGTCAAGGTCGTTTCGTTCACTTCCTGGCGGGCCGACTTCACCGTCAGTTCGGCCTCGCGGAGGTTCGCTTCGGCGGTCGGCAGGCTGACCGTGGCGCCGCCGCCGGTTTCGGCCCCGGCGCTCATTTCGACCCCTCCGGATTCGCTGCCGGTCGCGGCCGGCGTGGCACCACCGGAGGCGCTCGGCGTCGCCGCCGTGGATTCGCTCGGAGCGGTGGCTTCGGCTTCGCTCGGCGCCGCGCCTTCGGTGCCGGTGGTCGCGCCTTCGGGCGTCTTCTCTTCGCTGCCCTTGGTCGGAGTAGTCGCTTCTTCGGTCCCGCTCGGCTTCGCCTTTTCGCCTTCGGGCTTCGCCGCGGCTTCTTCGGCCGGCTTCGCGGCGCCTTCTTCGGCCGCAGCTTTTTCTTCTGCTTCTTTTTTTGCCGCGGCTTCCTTTTCGGCTTCGTCGGCCTTCGCCGCCGAGGTCCCTTCGGTCGACATCATCCCGACGAAGACGGTGTGGGCATCACCGGTGTAGGCGACTTCATCGCTTTCGTCTTCTTCCGCTTCGGCGGCGGCTTCGACCGCTTCTTCTGCTTCGATCAGCTGCGCTTCGGCGGAGGCGAGCGAGGCGCGGGCGGAGCTCGAGTCGACTTCGGCGAGCACCTCGCCCTTGGTCACCTTCTGTCCCGCCCTGACCCGGATCGCGGTGACTTCACCCGAGGCGCCGAAGCTCAGTTCGACCTTCTGCGCCGGTTCCAGCGTGCCGTTGCCGGAGACGGTCGACTGGATGACGCCTTCGCCCACCGTCGCGGTGCGCTTGGTCGCCGCCGAGCTCGACGAGGAGCCGGACCCGAGCGAGGTGATCGCGATGACGACGAGGGCGATCGCCAGGATCGCCAGGCCCCACTCGAGAGGGCGGCGGGGAAGTAGACGACTGGGACGGCGGAGGCGGGTGTGCTTCTTCACCCCCGGGATGCTTCAGGTCGTCCCTGGGTCGCGGCCGAGTTGAACCTGAGCGTTCGCTGAGGGTTCATCCGCCAGGCCCGCCAGCGGCAGGCGCACCGTGAACAGCGCCCCGCCGCCGGGCGGGTTCGAGGCGCTCACGTCCCCGCCGTGAGCGCTGGCCAGCGCTGCGACGATCGCCAGGCCGAGGCCTGCACCGCCGTCGTCCCGACCACGCGAGGCGCTGGCGCGCCAGAAGCGCCCGAAGACGGCGTTCGCGTCGCCGGCCGGGAGACCGGGGCCGTGGTCGCGCACGCTGATCGTCGCCCACTCATCGTCCACCTCGAGCGAGATCTCGATCGGGGTCGCCGTCGGGGTGTGGACGATCGCGTTGCGGAGCAGGTTGGCGAAGACGCGACGGAGCGCGTCGCCGTCGGCCTCGATCGCCACCGGCCCCGCGGCAGTGAGGGAAACCTGGCGCTCCGGGGCCGCGGCGAGTGCGTCGTCGCGCGCGTCCTCGAGGAGCTCGCGCAGGTCGAGCGGTTCGCGGGCCGGCTCGCGCACCTCGTCCGCCCGGGCCAGGGTCAACAGGTCGTCGACCAGCCCGCCCATGCGCGCCGACTCGGACTCGATCCGGTGCATCGCGCGCTCTATCTCGGCCGGGTCGCGGGCGGCGCCGATCCGGTAGAGCTCCGAGTAGCCGCGGATCGCGGCGAGCGGGGTGCGCAGCTCGTGCGAGGCGTCGGCGAGGAAGCGCCGCAGCCGCCGCTCCCCCGCCTCGCGCTCGGCGAACGCGGTCTCGATCTGATGGAGCATCACGTTGAGGGACCGCCCCAGGCGACCCACCTCGGTGCGATCGTCGTCGGGCTCGACCCGGCGCGAGAGGTCGCCGGCGGCGATCTGGCCCGCCACCTCCCCCATCCGCCGCAGCGGCCGCAGGCCGAGCCCGATCAGCCACCAGCTCGCGGTACCGAGCGCGAGCAGGATCGCGGCGCTGACGACGAGCTCGATCAGTGCCAGGTGACTGAGCGTCGCGTTGGTGGAACCGAGCGGCACCGCGACCACGCTCACGGCGCCGCTTTCGCCCACCGCGACCGCCGCGGCGCGGAACTGTTCGGAGCCGCCGCCCCGCTCCCCGACGGTCGTCGGCGAGATCGATTCGACCGTTCCCACCTTGATGTCGGTGGGTATCTGCGGGAGCGGCTCCGCCTCGCCACCGAAGCTGAAGCTCACGTGGTTGATGACTTCGCCGTCGGCGCCCCGCAGCTGACCGAACGTCCCCGGCGGCAACTGCGAGTCGGGGCCCGGGCCGCCGGCGCCCGGGGGTACCGCCCCTGGCTCGAGTCCCCCCGACACACCTTCTTCTTCGGCTTCCGCTTTGCGGATCAGCCCGAAGCTGACCGGCACCACCGCCGATTCCAACTGCTGGTCGACCCGGTCGTAGAGGTAGTTGTGGAGGGCGCGGTAGGAGGCGAAGTCGGCCACCGCCAGGCCGACCACGGCCAGCACGACCAGGAGCGCCAGCAGGCGCGTCCGCAGCGACCAGTCACGCAGGCGGAAGGCGGAGCGCATAGCCGACGCCGCGCACGGTGTGGATCAGGCGCGGGCCCCGCGCCTCGAGCTTCTTGCGCAGGTAGCTGACGTAGGTCTCCAGGACCCGGGCGTCGCCGCCGAAGTCGTAGTCCCAGACGTGGTCGAGGATCTGCGCGCGGGTGAGCACGCGCCGGGGGTGGGTCATCAGGTAGCGGAGCAGGCGGTATTCGGTGTCGGTCAGCTCCAGCGCGATCCCGTCGCGGAAGACCTCGCGGGTGTCGTCATCGAGCTCGAGGTCGCCGAAGCGCAGCACGCTCTCACCGCCCCCGGCGTTGCCGAAACGGCGCAGGACCGAGCCGACCCGCGCCAGCAGCTCCTCGATCGAGAACGGCTTGGTGACGTAGTCGTCGCCGCCGATGGTGAGGCCGCGGACTTTGTCCTCGGTGGTGTCACGGGCGGTGAGGAAGAGGATCGGGGTGTCGTCGGCGCGCTCGCGCATGCGCTTGGCGACCTCGAAGCCGTCGAGATCGGGCAGCATCACGTCGAGCAGCACGAGGTCGGGACGGAACTCGGCGACCGCGCGGAGCGCCGCCTGCCCGTCGGCGGCCGTCTCGACCTCGTAGTTGTTGAAGCGCAGCGCGATCGAGAGCACGTCGGCGATGTTCGACTCGTCGTCGACGACGAGAACCTTGCCGACGGCGACCTTTTCGGGGGCGCCGTTCACGGATACATCGTCTCGGAAGTTCCTGGGCGTTTCCTGAGAGACCTCCAGGCCGCGGTCAGGCTCGGGGGATCCCCCGTCCCCCTAGGCTGCGGCCTGGTCCTCGGGGACGAGCCTGTATTCCACCCGACAGCCGAGGACGTGCGCGTAGCGATCCAGCGTGGAGAGCCTGGCGTCGGTCGCGGAGGTCTCGAGCCTGGCGATACTCGACTGCGAGCTCTGCATCGCCGCCGCGACCGCGGTCTGGGACTGCTCGACCCGACGACGGCGCTCGGCGAGCGCCGCAAGCAGCTCCCGCCGGCGCTGAGCGGCGTCGACCAACGCCGGAAAGTCGGGGTTGCGCTCGGTGCGCTCCTCGATCACCTCATCTAGAAAATCGTGCTCTGGCATCGTCGTCTCCTTTGACTAACCTCAAAAGTAGCATCCCACTTGAGATATCTCAAAGATGAGGTGGTCCATTGCCTCGCGCCCTCCAGTCACGCAATCTCCGCTTGGCCAGGCTGATCGCGTTCGACGGCGTCTTCTGGGTCTTCTTCTTGATCGCCTCAAGGGAGAGGAAGACCTGCTTGTGCTTACCCTCGGGCGCGAAGAGGATCCTGTAGATCACCCCTCGGCCGTCGGCGCGCACCTCGTAGATCTCCCCGTCGAGGTGCCGCGCGGCCTCGAGACCTCGCTGCCGGACCTCCTTCATCGCGGCGACGACGGAGGCGAGGTCTTCGTCGTCGAGGCCGGCCAGGAACTCCTTGATCGGCCGCCGCCCCGAGGCGGTCTGATAGTCGCGCCAGCGGTGGGCCACCTGGCGCTCGCCTCGGGCAGCGGAAGGCTCCGCCTGCCCCCTCCCCCGCCGCCTCGGATTGCCCCTGCCCCTGGCCATCGGGACGACTGTAGTCACCGTGTCCCGGCGCGTCGGCCGATGGTCAGGAAATTGAGGCCATCCCTCAAGGAATGAGGATGATCGGTGGCCATCGCCCTCAGATACGACCCACCTCGGACTCAGATTTCGAGATGAACATTTCGTAGATCACCGAAAGATTTCCGGCAGCCCAGAGGTCAGCCGCCGCGCATCCGGCCAGCCGGCGGCGCCGGAGTCAATCATCGGGCGTTTGGGCCAATCCTCGGCCCAACGCTGCCGAACCATGCCGGACCCCGAAACGACGAAACCCCGCTCGAGAGCGGGGTTTCGGGAAGCGGCTGAAGGGATTCGAACCCTCGACCTTCTGCATGGCAAGCAGACGCTCTAGCCAGCTGAGCTACAGCCGCGTGGAGGCGAGAGGATACCGCCCCGCGAGGCCAGGGGGCGGTGTGGCGCGGATTCGGTCCTCATGACCCGGACGCGGGGCGTTCGGCGTTCCTGGAGACGCAGCCTTTGAGGGCGCAGATCGAGACCGAGAAACGCGGGCCGGTGAGGCGGATCGGGTCGAGCCCGGGGAAGGTGACGGCGAGGTCGCCGCTCCAGGTGAAGGTCGATTCGTGGGTGCGGAGGAATTCGGCGCTGCCGGTGAAGGGCGCGGGCGGCTTCACCGCGACCTCTTCCGGCAGTCGCGGGGCGCCGGGGAAGAGCAGTGAGCTTTCGGGGGCGGCGACGATCACCTTGCGGTGGACCGCGATCCGGCCGGCGTTCTCTCGCAGTTCGGCGATGAAGTCGACACGGCGATCGGCCGGTTTGGCGTGCCGATAGAACTGGGTCGCACGGAAGGCGAGGCTGCGTTTCGGCCTCGCGAAGATGGTCTTGGCGTCTGAGGCGAGCGCCGCGAAGGTGGCCCGCTTCTGCTTCGGATGGCCGAACACCGGCAGGCCGCCGCTGAATTCGCAGGTCAGGTGCCCCCACGATTCGCGCGCCGCCCAGACGCGGTGGAGGCGGATCCGGGCAAAGCCCCGTTCGGTCCGGAAACGGGCCCGGCCGACCAGGTAGCCGACCCGAAAGCTGCCCTTCGGCCCTTCGCAGCCTTCGTTGGAAGTCGGTTCTGGCTCGCCGACCGGGATGAACCGCAGGTCGAACCTCCCACGCCCGCCGAAGTCGGCAACCAGATGATCGCCGGGCGCCCGACCGGTCTTCACCGTGAAGTCGGTCGTCGATCCGTGACCTTTCACGCGGACGAAGAAGAAGCCCTTATCGTTCTCGGAGAAGTTGACCCGGTAGCCGTGGGTTGCCTGAAGGCGCGCAAAAGTCACCGAACCGGGTCCGAAGCTGAACGTTTCCGCGGCGAGCGAGCTCGCCGGCGCGAGCAGCGCGACCGCGAGGAGGACGACAACCGCGCGCCAGAGCTTCACGGCCGCACCTCTGCCGTCGTCGATTCGCCCCCGCCCTCCAGGTTCGGCGGCTGGTATTCGCACCCGTGCGGCTTCACCAGCGGGCTCACGACGCAGAGCGAGCTGTAGAAATCCGCCCCCGTCAGCGGCGCCACCAGGCCGGGGAACCGCACCGCGAGCGTCCCGGTCCAGTTGTGGGTCGTCGGCGAGGTCGCCAGGTAACTCGCCTCGCCGCTGAACGGGGCGCCGGGCTTCAGGGTGGCGGTCGCCGGGTGCTCGCCGGGGAGCGTGGTCACCAGCGTTCCCGCGGGGGCTTCAGGGATCTGGACGAGCCTCCCGACCGGCACCCGGCCCTGGTATTCGAACGCCGCCGCTTCGACTTCGGCCCCTGGCCCCGCGCCGGTCACGTGCGCCGCCCACAGCTCGACCACGCGCCCCGCTTCCCTCCTCACCGCCACGAGGCTCGAGACGGTGCCGAAGACGATCGAGGAGAGCGTCGAGCCGACCTGAGGTTCCACCCGTTCGCGCAGGGACTCGGGCCGTGGCTGCGGCAAGGCGTACTTGACGTGGCAGCGGAGCCGGAAGGTGCGGTCGAGCTCGCCCCCGGCGGAGCCGGTCGAGACCGCGAAGTAGTCGTCTTCGCCGTGGAGGGAGATCTTGCCGACCCAATGTCCGGATTCGGTCCGGGAGGCCTTCCCCTCGCAGCCCTTGAACGGGCGCCGTTCCCTCGCCGCCCCGTCCGGACGGAACCGCACCGCGATCGAACCGGCCGCGCCGAAGTCGGCGCTCAGACGGCCGCCGGGCAACGAGCCGTGGAAGTGGGTGCCGTACGTCGTTTCCTGCACCCCGAAGTCGGACTTGCCGCGCTTGGCGACGACGAGCATCGCCAGGTCGGGTTCTTCGAAGAGGACACCGACCTGGTAGCCGCCGTGGACGCCGAGCAGCAGGCCGGCCGCCGCCGTCGGGCGGAACACCTGGACGTGGCGCCGGTGCGCGCGGGATGCGGCGGACGCGCCCGCGGCCGTCGCGAGCACGATGAGGACCGCCCCGGCGGCGGCGAGGAGACGACCCCATGCCTTCACTGCGCCTAAGTATTTCAATCGGCTCCACTTGTTCTCGGCGCGGCCGATCGTCCCCGGACGCGCGACGACCCCGAAGCGGCAGTTTCGGGGCCGTCGTCCAGCGGCACCGGCGCCTTGCCACGCCGATGCGGGGATATCGCCGGACGGCGGTTGGAGGCACGCCGAGCCGACTCGGGAAGATCCTCGCGGGCGGACGGGGGCAGGGAGTTAACGGGCTGAGAAAGTTGGCGATCGGACTGCGTGATCGGATCGCCGGGCGACCCGATTGGCGCTAGCCTGGATGGATCGGAGAACCCTGAGCATGCTCTTCCGCCAGATCATCCACGAGGACCTCGGTTGCGCCTCCTACCTGGTCGCCGACCGGGAAAGCGGCGTCGCGGTCGTCGTCGACCCGCAGTGGGAAGTGGAGCCGTACCGCCGCCTGGCGCGGCTGCACGGGGTGCGGATCGGCCACATCCTGGAGACGCACAACCATGCCGACCACGTCTCCGGCCACGGACGGCTGCGGCGACAGACCGGCGCGACGATCCACGTCAACGAGCTCGCCACGGTGGACTACGAGCACGAGCCGTTCACCGACGGCTGGCGGCTGACCCTCGGCGACCTGACCGTCGAGGCGATCCACACCCCCGGCCACCGGCCCGAGCACACCTGCTTCCTGCTCAGCGACGCGGGCCGTGGCGGCACCCCTTGGGCGCTGCTCTCCGGCGACTCGCTGTTCATCGGCGACGTCGCCCGCCCCGACCTGGCGATCGAGCCGCGCGAAGGCGCGACGCAGATGTTCCACTCGCTGCACGAGCGGCTGCTGGCGCTCCCCGACACGGTCGAGGTCTGGCCCGGCCACCTCGGCGGCTCGCTCTGCGGCGGCTCCGGGCTCGACCTGAAGAGCTCCTCGACGATCGGCTTCGAGCGCGCCCACAACCCGGCCCTGGCGATCGCCGCCGAGGAGGACTTCGTCGCGAGCGCGACCTCCTCCCTGCCCGACCGCCCGCCGAACGTCGAGCAGATCGTGGCGCTGAACCGCGGCCCGCTGGTCCAGCGATTCGGCACGCCGGAGCCGCTGACCCCGCACGAGGTCGAGGCGGCAGTCGCCGCGGGCGCGGTGGTGATCGACGGCCGCACCAACGTGCAGTTCGACGAAGCCCACATCGCCGGCGCGCTCAGCACCTCCTCCTATGACACCGGCTTCGCGACCAAGGTCTCGCGGGTGGCCCCGGTCGGCGCCGAGATCATCGTCCTCGCCGGCTCCGACGTCGACGAGTGCCAGGCGGCCGAACTGCTCGCCGCCGTCGGCCTGCCGGTGCGCGGCTTCCTCGAAGGCGGGATGACCGCCTGGCGGCTCGAGGGCCGGCCGGTCGAGCGGATCGAGCTGATCGACCCGGAGGAGCTCGCGCGGCGGGTCGCCGGGCCGGACGCGCCGCTGGTCCTCGACGTGCGCAACCGCTCCGAGTACGCCGCCGAGCACATCCCCGGCAGCCTCCACCTGCCCTACGGCGACATCGCCGCCCGCGTCGGCGAGCTGCCCCGCGACCGCCCGCTCGCCGCGATCTGCCGCGGCGGCAAGCGCTCCGGCCTCGCCGCCTCGATCCTCCAGCGCGAAGGCTTCGCCGACGTCATCCACGTCGGCAAGGGCGTCGGCGCCTGGCGCGACGCCGGCAACCCGGTCGAGTCCGGCGCCCCCGCCCCCGTCGCCCAGCCAAGCTGACGCCCGATGTTGATGGGCCGAAAACCGGACTATCTGACGGGTTTTCGGCCCATCAACATCAGGGGACGCGTTTCGGCTACTTAGTTTTGGGTAGCCTCGCGGCATGCGGTCGCCGCGGGGGCGGCCGGAGTCGACGAGGAGGCCCTACGAGATGAACCGCCGCGCGTTCGCCTGCGCCGTCACGGCGCTTGCCCTGCTGATCGCACCCGCCACCGCGTCCGCCTGGGCGCCGGCCGGCACGGCGTCGATCCACCCCGGCGTCCAGACCCACACCGCCGGCGCCCAATGCACCGCCAACTTCATCTTCAGCGAAGGCTCGACCGTCTTCATCGGCCAGGCCGCCCACTGCTCGGGCACCGGCGGGGCGACCGAAACGAACGGCTGCACCAGCGGCTCACTGCCGACCGGCACCGCCGTCGAAGTGACCGGCGCGAGCGAGCCCGGCGAGCTCGCCTACAACTCCTGGCTGACGATGCAGGCCGACGGCGAGTCCGGCGAAAGCACCTGCGCCTACAACGACCTGGCGCTGGTCAAGCTGAACCCGGCCGACGTCGCCTCGGTCAACCCCTCGGTCCCCGGCTTCGGTGGCCCGGAAGGCGTCGGCGGCCCCGGCGAACCGGGCGCGACGATCTACTCCTACGGCAACTCCGAACTGCGCCTCGGCATCACCAAGCTGAGCCCCAAGCAGGGCATCCTCCTGGCCGACGAAGGCGAAGGCTGGAGCCACCTGGTGACGACCCTGACCCCGGGCATCCCCGGCGACTCGGGCAGCGGCTTCCTCGACGCCTCGGGCAACGCCTTCGGCGTCCTGAGCACCCTCGACCTCGCCCCCCTCCCCGGCTCCAACGGCGTCGGCGACCTCGCCAAGGAGCTCGCCTACGAGCGCGCCCACGGTCCCTACCCGAACCTCCAACTGGTCCCCGGGACGCAGAAGTTCAAGCCGAACGTGCTGGAAGCCATCCTCGGGGTTTAGACGGATGGCCCCGGGGGTTCCGTCCCCCGGGATGGGGGCTCGCAGGCTGGCGCCCGGAAGGGACGGGGACCCGCAAGCTGGCGCCCGGGGAGGGACGGGGACCCGCGAGCTGTCGCCCGGATTACGGACGCGCCCCTCTCGCCACGGCCCGGGCAGGCTGTGGCCGTGGCGAGAGGGGCGGGTGTGCGGAAGGTGTGGAGGGTCGTGCGCGGGGGCGTCACGGGAGTGCGTCGGGAGTGGCACGGATCCGTCACGGAGGTCTGACGTCGTCACAGAGATGCCGGGAACTCCGGTCTTCCTCCCGTGTTGTGCAACACCGACCTACGCGCTGCGTGTTTTGACCCCCCTATAGGGGCCCTAAAACACGCAGCGCGTTATCGACCCCTAGAAATCGGCCCGAAAAGGGCCTCTGAGAGCCGGAAAGTGTGACGTTCCCGGCATCTTCGTCACGGATCCGGCCGAGGTGTGGAAGCTCCCCGACACGATCGTCACGTAAGTCCGACTTCCTCACGTCCCTGTACCGCCTTTTTCACGAACGCCTCACGTCCTGGGCTCCTCATGGGGGTCACAGCCTGCCAGGACCCCCATGAGGAGCCCAGGACCATCCTCGAACGGCCGGCAGCGCCCCGGACCCCCGCCCGTCCCACGTGGGTTTTCAACCCGTCAACATCAGAGCGCCGCAAGGGCCTCGACGATCGGGGTGGTGCCGCTGATCAGGTCGAAGGTCTTGCCGACCGCGCCGGGGGCGTCAAGGCAGGCGAGGAGGACGGCGGCGACGTCGGCGCGGGGGACCTGGCCGCGGCCGGTGTCCTCGGCGATCTGGACGAGGCCGGTGCCGGGGTCGTCGGTGAGGCCGCCGGGGCGGACGATCGTGAAGTCGAGGCCGGAGGCGCGGAGGGCGTCGTCGGCAAGCGCCTTCGCCCGCAGGTAGGCACCGAAGACGTCGCCGCCGACCGGCGGGTCCTCGGCGCCCATCGCGCTGACCATCAGGTAGCGGGAGACGCCCTCCGCCTTCGCCGCCTCGATCAGCTTCACCGCGCCGCCGAGGTCCATCGTCGCCTTGCGCGCCTCGCCCGAGCCCGGCCCGGCGCCGGCCGCGAAGACGACCGCGTCGGCCCCACGCACCGCGGCCGCGACGTCGTCGTCGCCCTCGAGGTCACAAAGCACCGGCTCGATCCCGGCCTCCCGCAGGTCCCCCTCCTGGTCGGGGTTGCGGATCAGGCCGCGAACCGCGTCGCCGCGCTCGGCGAGCAGCCGCCCGAGCAGCATCGCGATCTTGCCGTGGCCGCCGGCGATCGCGACGGTGCTCATTCCTTCACCGCCTCGGCAAGCAGCGCCTCGACGTCCAGCGGGCGGGTGTACATGTGGACCTTCTCTCCCTCCTGTGGCTGCGGCCACTGCTCGCGCGGGCGGTCCCAGTAGAGCTCGATCCCGTTGCCGTCCGGATCGGCGAGGTAGAGCGCCTCGCTCACGCCGTGGTCGGAGGCTCCTTCCAGCGGTACCCGCGCCTCGACCAGGCGACGCAGCGCGTCGGCCAGCGCGGCCCGGGTCGGATAGCGGATCGCGACGTGGAAGAGGCCGGTCGTCCCCGGCGCGGGCGGCGGGCCGCCGCGCGACTGCCAGGTGTTCAGGCCGATGTGGTGGTGATAGCCACCCGCCGAGACGAAGGCCGCTTCCGTCCCGTAGCGCTGCATCAGCTCGAAGCCGAGCACGCCGCGGTAGAAGTCGAGCGAGCGGTCGAGGTCGGCCACCTTCAGGTGGACGTGGCCGATGTCGACGCCGGGGTCTATCGGCCGCGGCGCGGGCGCGCCGCCGGAGTCGCCGGTGGTGCCGCCGGGCTCCTCGTCAGGCATTGTCGAGGGCCTCGTTGACGAGCCGGTCGGCGTCGGCATTCTGGGCGCGCTTGACGTGGCGGATCGACCAGTTGTCGAGGTCCGCGAGCGCCGCCTTCGCCTGTGCGTGGAGCTCTTTCATGCCGGCGTTCTTCACTTTGTAGCGCCCTTCGACCTGGCGCACCACCAGCTCGGAGTCCCCGACCAGCTCCAGGTGGGTGGCGCCGTGAGCCCTCGCCAGCTCGATCCCGCGCAGCAGCGCCCGGTACTCGGCGACGTTGTTGGTGGTCGAGCCGATCGTCTCCCCCACCGCCTCGACGATCTCCCCGTCGGCATCGCGCAGCACCACCCCGATCGCGGCCGGGCCCGGGTTGCCGCGGGCGCCGCCGTCGACGTTCACCATGAATCTCGCCATCGCCAGGCGCCCGCTCAGTTACCCATCACCGGTGCACCGGGCGGCCGTTCCCCGCCTCGCGGCGGGAGGGCGCGACCATCACGATCCGCCCGTCGTGCGCCGAGGCGTTCCACTGGCGCGCGGCGGCGTCGATCTCCGACAGCTCGAAGCCCTTGTCCAGCTCGAAGACCGGCCGCAGCTCGTCGCCGAGGTCGACGCCCCACTGGTACCAGGTCAGCTCCCAGGCGACGGTCACGCGGACGATGTCCTCCTCCCCGGCCAGGTCGCCGACCGAGACCGACGGTGCGCCCAGCGTGCGGGTCAGCCCGGCGGCGGTCCGCCCGGCGTCGCTGGAGTTGAAGCGGGCGACCGCGCGCTCGAAGCGGCTCGCCGGCGAGGGGTCGGGCTGCAGGCGGCGCGGGCGCATGCCGCGGCCGGCCGGGTCGGGCAGCGGGGCCGGGGACGCGTCGGCGTCCGGCGCGGGCGCGGCGGGCGCGGGCGATGTCTCGGGCTCCGGGACTTCGTCGGGCGAGGGCAGGTGCGCGGCGTGGCCGTGGGGCACGTCGGCGGGAAGGTCGGCGCGGGCGCCCGCGGGCTCCTCGGGGACGGGGCGGCCGGCGCGGTCGCCCGCGGGCTCCTTGGGCGCCAGAAGATCGGCGGCGCGACCGTGCGGCGCCTCCGGCTCGGCTTCGTGACGGCGCGGGCCGAAGAGACCGCTCAGGCGGCGACGTACCGGCGACGTGCTCGCGTCCCGGTCTCGGTCCTCGCCCTCGTCCGCCTCGCCGCGCCAGTCGGCCTCGACGTCGTAGCGCTCTGTCTCAAGTTCGTGGATCTCGCGGCGGCGCGGCGCGGGCGCTTCCTCCTCGCCCTCGTCCATGGCCCCTTCGTCACGGATGAAGCGCTCTTCGCCCTCCTCCGGCCGCGAGAACAGGCGTCCCAGGAAACCCGGCCTGCGCTGCGCCCCGGCGCGCAGCCGCTCCTCCGCCCCCTCCTGGTCGGCGGGCAGCCAGCCGGCCGCGGCGACGCGGTCGACACACAGCTCGCAAACCTCGTGACGACCCTCGACGGAGACGTAGGGGTGGACCTTCTCGCCGACGAGAAACGTCCGTCCGCAGACCTCGCAGGCATCTTGGGGGCTCACTCGGCCCAAGTTAGCAGCGGGCACGCGCTTTCCGCAAAATGCGCAACCCGAACTGGCGCATCTGAATGCAGCCTTGCTTCAGAACCGTGTCGGGACCGGCGCTCAGGTCTGCTGCAGGTGGGACTTCAGCCGCATCACGGCCTTGGTGTGAAGCTGTGACACACGCGACTCGGTCACGCCGAGAACCTCGCCGATCTCGCGCAGCGTCAGGTTCTCGTAGTAGTAGAGGGCGACGACGAGCTGCTCGCGCTCGGGCAGCGAGCCGATCGCCTCGGTCAGCCGGTCCTTGACCTCGTTGGAAGCGAGTGCCTCCTGCGGGTCGGCGGCGCCTTCGTCGGCGATCGTGTCGAGCAGGCTGACCTGGTCGCCGGAGGAATCCGACACCGTCCACAGCTCGTCCAGCGCGTAGACCGAGGAGTTGGCGATCTCGAGCAGCGCGTTCTGTAGCTCGGCCTCGGTCATGCCGAGCTTGTCGGCAAGCTCGGCCTCGGTCGGCGCCCGCTGCAGTTCGTGCTCGAGTTTGGCCTGAGCCGTTTCGATTTCGCGCGCCCGCGAGCGCACCGAGCGCGGCACCCAGTCGAGCGAGCGCAGTTCGTCGATGATCGAGCCGCGGATGCGGGTCATCGCGAAGGTCTCGAATTTGATCCCCCGCTCCGGCTCGAAGCGCTCGATCGCGCCGATCAGCCCGACCAGGCCGTAGGAGATCAGGTCGGCGTCCTCGACGTGGGACGGCAGCCCGGCGCCGAGCCGGCCGGCGACGAACTTGACCATCGGCGAGTAGGCGACGACGAGGCGCTCGCGGGCGGCCGCGTCTCCCTGGTCTTTGTAGCGGCGCCAGAGCTCGCGCAGCTCGACTTCCTTGACCCCGGTCTCCATCGCCACGATCAGATTCTACTTTCGCAAGCGGAATTGATCATGCGCGCGGGTGGGTATCGGCGTAGGTGTCGCGCAGGCGAGCGGCGTCGACCCGGGTGTAGATCTGCGTCGTGGAGATCGAGGAATGGCCCAATAGTTCCTGAATCGTACGCAGATCCGCGCCACCCTCGAGCAGATGCGTTGCGAAGGAATGCCTGAGTGAATGCGGGGAGACGCCGCCCAACGAGGTCACATTTGCGACCCAGATCCGCAGGCGTCGCGTCACATCCGAGTTGGAGAGACGCCGGCCGCTCTTGGAGAGGAAGAGGGCGCGCTCGCGCGGATCGCCCGCCAGCGGCCGCCTGCCGCGCTGCAGATAACGTTCGAGCGCCTTCCGGGCGGGCTCGCCGACCGGCAGCAGGCGCTCCTTCGAGCCCTTGCCGAGCACCCGCAGCTCGTCTTCTTCGAAGTCGAAGGAGTCGATGTCGAGGTTGACGATCTCCTCGCAGCGCAGCCCGCACGAGTAGGCGAGCTCGAACATCGCCCGGTCGCGCAGCTCCAGCGGTGTCCGCGCCGGGATGCCCTCCAGCAGCGAGCGCATCTGCTCGCCGCTCATCATGTTCGGCAGCTTCTGCGGGCGCTTCGGGCTGGAGACGAGCTCGGCCGGGTTGCCGCCGACCTGCTCGGTGCGGACGAGGAAGTCGTAGAGCCCGCGGATCGCGGCGAGGTTGCGGGCAACCGTCGTCGACGCCTTGCCTTCCTGCGAGAGCGAGGCGGCGTAACGACGCACGTCGCGGTGGCGGAGGTCGCCGGGCCCGAGGTGGAGCGCCTGCGCCCAGCCGACGAACGCCGCGAGGTCGACCCCGTAGGCGCGCCGGGTCCGCTCGGCGGCGCCGCGGGTCCGCAGGTCGCGGTCGTATCCGGCAAGCGCCGCTTCCCAGTTCACGCCTGCCTCATTCGTCGTCTCACCGTCACGTCCTGCGCACATCAAGCACACAGTTACCCGACCGGGCGGCCGAAAGGTCGCCCGACCCGGCCCCATTACCCAATAAAGATCGGAGTCCCTACTTCAACCTGGGAGTACAGCTCCTCCACGTCCGGAATCGACATCCGCACGCAGCCGTGCGAGGCGGCGCTGCCGAGCGAGGCCGTCTCTTCGGTGCCGTGGATCCCGGCGCCTTCGAAGATCGCCATCCAGCGGGCCTTGATCGGGTTGTCGGGACCGGGCGGGATCACCTGGCCGGCGAGGTCCCCGGCCCAGTCGGATTCCGGCACGTACCAGGTCGGTTCTTCTTCCATCGCCTGGATTTCGTAGGTGCCTTCCGGGGTTTCGAGCCCTTCCTGGCCGACCGCGACGGTGTAGGTCTTCGTGAGTTCCAGGTCCTTGAAGAGGCGCAGGGTGAAGTTGGCGCGGTCGAGGAGCAGGTAAGACGGGTAGCGGGCCGCGACCTCCTCGGTGGTCACCTCGGGCGCGGTCTTGTGGACGTAGGCGCGCACGGTGCGCGGGCCGCCGTCGGTCACCGCTTCGCGCAGCTCCTCGGTGAGGCGCACGTCGCGCAGCTTGCGCCCCGGTTGGGAGGCGACGACTTCGAGCGAGTCGGCGGTCGGGGCGACGGAGGCGTCGCTCGGCTCCCGGTCGAGGTCCTCGGCGATGCCGCGGACGAACCTGTTGATCGCGCTGGTCGAGTAGTCGAGGTGGGCGGAGATCGCGGCTTCGACCTCGTCACCGCCGAGGTAACGGCCGATCCTGGTCGGCAGGTCGCCTTCGCGGCTGACCTCGACCGCGCGCGCCACCGCGCCTTCGACGTCGGCGCGGACCTTCAGCTTCGCCGCGGGCAGGGACCACTTCTGCTCGCGAAAAGTCGCCCGCAGCGGCTCTTCGAGCGGGCGCAGGAGCTGGCGGCGCACCTTCGCTTCGGCGTCCTCGGCGTCCATGCCGCCGACGTCGATCCCGTCGATCGTCACCCCATTGGCGATCTTGCCGTCCTGGGAGCGGTCATAGGCGTAGGCGCCGGCCACCGCGAGAGCGGCGACGAGCAGTGCTGCGGTCGCGATGATGATGGTCGTTTTGCGGCCCATTGCTGTCCCCACAGCTCAGGTCGTTGGACTTGACGCTGATTAGTGTAGGGAGACGGCGTGATGGGGCCGCGCTGATCGGGTTCGTTGAGGGATATGTTTCGATTTATGCGCTCAAAGGACGAGGTCCGGGCAGAGGTCTGGAAGGCGATGGACGACCAGGGGGTCTCCCGCTTCCCCGGTGCCGAGGGCCGCATCCCCAACTTCGCCGGGGCCAAGATGGCGGCCGAGAAGCTGGCCTCCCACCGGGTCTGGAAGCGGGCGATGGTGATCAAGGCCAACCCCGACTCGCCGCAGACCCACGCCCGTCGCCTCGCCCTCGAAGAAGGCAAGACCGTGATCATGGCGGTGCCGCGCCTGCGCGACCCGCATCCTTTCCGCGTCCTCGACCCGAAGAAGCTCTCCAAGAAAGCGGTCCAGGAGGCGGCGACGATCAAGGGCGCCCTCAAGCACGGCCGCGTCGTCGCCCTCGACGACCTGCCGGAGATCGACTTCGTCCTCTGCGGCTCCGTCGCCGTCAACCTCAGCGGCGCCCGGATCGGCAAAGGCGGCGGCTACCACGATCTCGAGTACGGGATCCTCGTCGAGGCGGGCAAGATCGACTCCCACATCATCGTCGCCACCACCGTCCACCCGATCCAGATCCTCCGCCAACACCTCATGGTCACCGCCCACGACCTCCCCTGCGACGTCATCTCCACCCCCCGCGCCGTGATCGAGATCGACCGCCAGTACGACCGCCCCCGCGGCATCCTCTGGGACCACCTCCAGCCCCCCCAGATCCGCGAGATCCCGGTGCTGGAACGGATGGGGTACGCATAGGGGTCGGTGGCCGGCGGGAGGACGGGAGGGTTCATGGCCTGCGGCCGTCCGAGGGAGGTCCTGGGCTCCTCATGGGGGTCCTGGCAGGCTGTGACCCCCATGAGGAGCCCAGGACGTGAGGCGTTCGTGGGAAAGCCGGCACAGGGACGTGAGGAAGTCGGACTTACGTGACGATCCGGTCCGGAAGCTTCCACACCTCGCCCGGATCGTTGACGATGATGCCGGGAACGTCACACCTCAGAGGCCCTTTTCGGGCCTGAAATCGAGGCCCGAGAACGCGCTGCGTGAATTAGGGCCCCTATGGGGTGGGTAATGCACGCAGCGCGTAAGTCGGTGTTGCACAACACGGGAGGAAGACCGGAGTTCCCGACGTCTCCGTGACGAGGTCTGACTCCCGTCACGGATCCGTGCCACTCCCGGCGCGCTCCCGTGCGCCTCCCGCCGGTGTCCCTCCACACCTTCCGCACACCCGCCCCTCTCGCCACGGCCACAGCCTGCCCGGGCCGTGGCGAGAGGGGCGCGTCCCTCCCGGGCGACAGCTTGCGGGGCCCCGTCCCTTCCGGGCGACAGCCTGCGGGGCCCCGCACCCCCGGCTACGCTTGACCGATGGAGCAGGCGACCTCGATCGACGCACGGATCGTCGCCGGGAACGACTACGGGGTGTCCGATCGCGAGTGGACGCGGATCGATTGGCGGGAGCACCTGCGGCGGGTCGAGGTGGCGGGGACGAGCGTCAACTACGTCGAGATCGGGACGGGCGAGCCGCTGCTCTTCATCCACGGGGTGTCGGGGTGCTGGCAGAACTGGCTCGAGAACCTGCCGCACTTCGCCGCCGCCGGGCGGCGCTGCGTGGCGCTCGACCTGCCCGGCTTCGGGGCGAGTCCCGTGCCGGAGTGGCCGATCGGCATGGAGGCGTACGGACGTCTCGTGCGGGAGTTCTGCGAGAAGCTCGGGCTCGGCGGCGCGACCCTGGTCGGCAACTCGATGGGCGGCCTGGTCGCGACCGAGCTGGCGCTGGCGGCGCCGGAGGCGTTCGAGCGGCTGGTGCTGGTGTCGGCCGCGGGGATCATCAACACCTGGCGGCCGGAGGAGCGGGCGGTGGTCACGGCTTGGGCGTGGCGCCGCTTCTCTCCGCTCTTCGCCGAGCGGGGACGGCAGATCGTCGCCCGGCCGCGGCTGCGGCGCGCCGTCTTCCAGTCGTTCGTGCGCTTCCCCGACCGGCTCGATGACGACATCCTGATCGAGCAGATCGTCAACGGGCTGCACGAGGCGGACGGCTTCGAGCCGGCGCTCGCCGACCTGATCCGCACCGACTTCCGTGAGCGTCTGGCGACGATCCAGATGCCGACGATGATCGTCTGGGGGCTCTCGGACCGGGTGATCCCGGTCGCCGCGGCCGCCTCCTACCACCGCCGCATCCCCCACTCGCGCCTGGAGATCTTCGAGCGCACCGGCCACGTCCCACAGCTGGAGCGGCCGCTGCGGTTCAACGCGCTGCTGGAGGCATTCCTCAGCTCGTGACGGCGCCGTGGGCCGCGGACAGTACCGTCGCCGCGTACTTGCCCATCACGCCGCGCTGGAGCTCGGGCGGCAGGGCGGGCGCCTCGTAGGCGGCGGCGCGCTGGGCGATCACGTCGTCGGGCAGGTCGATCTCCAGCTTGCGCTCGTCGATGTCGACGGTGATCCGGTCGCCCTCCTGGATCGCGGCGATCGGGCCGCCCTGCGCCGCCTCGGGGGCGACGTGTCCGATCATCAGCCCGCGGGTGGCGCCGGAGAAGCGGCCGTCGGTGACCATCGCCACCGACTCGCCGAGGCCCTCGCCGACGATCGCCGCCGTCACCTGCAGCATCTCGCGCATACCGGGGCCGCCGACCGGGCCCTCGCCCCGGATCACGACGATGTCGCCGGGGTTGATCTGCTGATCCTTGACCGCGCGGAAACACTCCTCTTCGGACTCGAAGACGCGGGCGGGGCCGGACTGCTTGCGGCGCTCGGTGCCCGCGACCTTCACCACCGCGCCTTCCGGGGCGAGGTTGCCGCGCAGGATCGCGAGGCCGCCTTCCGGCTTCAGCGGCGCGTCGACCGGCAGCACGACCTCCTGGCCCGGCGCCTCGATCGCCGATTCGGCGACCTCGCCGATCGTCTGCCCGGTGACCGTGAGCTGGTCGCGGTGCAGGAGCCCGGCGTCGTCGAGGCGCTTGAGGATCACCGGCACGCCGCCCGCCGCGTAGAGGTCGGTGGCGACGAAGCGGCCGCCCGGTTTGAGGCTGGCGTAGAGCGGCGTGGCGCGGGAGATGCGCTCGAAGTCGTCGACGGTCAGCTCGATGCCGAGCTCGTGCGCCAGCGCGATCAGGTGCAGCACGCCGTTGGTCGAGCCGCCCGAGGCACAGACGCAGGCGACCGCGTTTTCAAGCGACCCCTTGGTGATGACCTTGCTCGGCGTGATGTCCTCGGCGAGCACGCGGATCACCAGCTCGCCGACTTTCTCGGCGACGGTCGGCTTGTCGTCGCCTTCGGCCGGGACCATCGCCGAGCCGCCCGCGCTGATCCCCAGCGCCTCGAACGCGCAGGCCATCGTGTTGGCGGTGAACTGGCCGCCGCAGGCACCCGCGCCGGGGCTGGCGACACCCTCCAGCTCGCGCAGTTCCTCGTCGGTCATCTCGCCGGCGGCATGGGCGCCGATCGCCTCGAAGATGTCGAGGATCGTCACATCGCGGCCGTGCCAGTGGCCAGGGGCGATCGAGCCGCCGTAGAGCAGCACCGAGGGCACGTCGAGCCGGGCGAGCGCCATCGCGCAGCCGGGGATCGTCTTGTCGCAGGCGCAGAGGGCGACGATCGCGTCGAACTGGTAGCCGCGCGCCATCAGCTCGATCGAGTCGGCGATCACCTCGCGGCTGATCAGCGATGCCTTCATCCCCTGGGTGCCCATCGTCACCCCGTCGGAGACGGCGACGGTGTTGAACTCCATCGGCGTGCCGCCCGCGGCGCGGACGCCGTCTTTGATGTGCTCGGCGAGCCCGCGCAGGTGGAAGTTGCAGGGCATCGCCTCGGTCCAGGTGTTGGCGATCCCGATCGTCGGCCGCGAGAGGGCGTCGTCGTCGAAGCCGATCCCCTTCATGTAGGCGCGCGCGTGGGCGCGGTCGGGGCCGTCGAAGACGGTCGCCGAGCGGGGTCGGGGGAGGCCGGTCGCGGTATTGCCTGCGTCGATGCTCATGGACAAAATCTACTGACGGGGACGCCGTGCCCTATTTCCTCGCCTCGGCGGCGAGCTCCGCGTCGGCGCGGGCGCGGGCGGCGAGGTCGAAGACGTCGACCGGGCCGTGCCCCTTCCCCAAACCGTCGAGGCCGGCCCCGACCGCGAGCGAGGCGAGCTGGCGCGCCGCCGCGGCCGCCTGTAGCGGCTGGGCGCCGCGGGCGAGGAAGGCGGCGATCGCCGAGGAGTGGGTGCAGCCGGAGCCGTGCGCGGCCTCGCCGGGGTGGCGCTCGCCGGGGATCTCGACCGGCTCCTCGCCGTCGAAGTAGAGGTCGACCAGGGCGTCCGAGTGGCCGCCGGTGACGACCACCGCCTTGGGTCCCAGGGCGTGCACGGCACGGGCGAGCTCCTCCTGGGAGGCGTCCTCGCCGAGCCCGGCGAGGACCCGCGCCTCGGGGATGTTCGGGGTCGCGATCGTCACCAACGGCAGCAGTTCGTTCACCAACGCGTCGCGGGCGTCGTCGTCGAGCAGCCGGGCGCCGGACTCGGCGACCATCACCGGGTCGAGCACGACCGGCGCGTCCCCCACATAACCGAGCGCCTCCACCACCGCGCCGACGGTCGCCGCGTTGCCCAGCATCCCGATCTTCACCGCGTCGACGCCGATGTCCTCGGCGACCGCCCGCACCTGCGCGACGACCATCTCCGGCGCCACCTGCTCGACCGCCTCGACCCCGACCGTGCTCTGCGCGGTGAGCGCCGTGATCGCCGTCATCCCGTGCACGCCACAGCGCGCGAACGCCTTCAGGTCAGCCTGGATCCCGGCCCCGCCGCCCGAGTCCGAGCCGGCGATCGACAGCACCGCGGGTACCGGTTTATCGGCCATGCGTGGAGCCTAGATGGTTGCTTCCAGGCGGGCGGCGGGGCGCCGGCCGGCGCCCCGGCCCGGGGACCCCTCCGATTGCGTTCGCAGTTTCCCGTACATAGGGACGGGAAACCGCGAACGCGTGGTGACGGGATCGTCGCTTCGGGGACGAAGCCGCGCGGGAGGCGCACGGAGGCGTCACGACCTGCGCCCTCCTCGCGCCTCTGTACGTCCTCCGCGACGCCTCCCGTGACACTTGGCGGGTCCCACCACGGTGAGTTCGCAGTAATCCGCGGATAGCGCGGAGAAGTGCGAACTCGTCCGGGGGCCGTCGCGGAGGCGTCGCGGAAGAGTGTCGTCCCTCCCCGCAGGCCCTCCGCACTGCCGCGGATGCCCTGCCGACCACAGCCAGCCCGGGTCGGCAGGGCATCCGCGGCACTCGCAGGGCTTCCGTCCCTTCCCCCCTCGGAGCTCGGCGCCATGGAATCAATTGCCGGCCCCGGAGGGGGTCGGCGCGGCGAGCAGCGTGCGGGTGACGGTGCCGGTCGGCGTGGCCGCGAGGTAGCCGAGCAGCTCCAGGCGGGCGAGGGCGATGGACACGCGCCGGCCCACGAGATCGATGGAGCGCGGTGCCGCGTCGTCCGGGTCGACGTGATTCGGAGCGTCGCCGGCACTTACGAGCGCGGACGTAGCCCCGCCGGCGGCAGTCCGGCCTGTGGAGCCGATCGCCGCGGCGATCGCGTCGGCGTTGGCCGCGCCGGCCTCGACCGCGCTGAGGACGATCGCAAGCTCCTCGTCGAGCGGCGGGCCGGTGCGCTGGAGATGCTCGGCACCGGCGCCGAGCATCGCGTCGAGGACGTCCTGGGCGTCACGGACCACGCAGGCGCCGCCGGCGAGCAGCTCGTTGGGACCGGCCGAGGCGCGCGAGGTGACCGGGCCGGGGACGGCGCCGAGGTCACGGCCCAGCTCGGCGGCGAGGTCGGCGGTGATCAGCGAGCCCGACCGCGCCGCCGCCTCGACCACCACGGTCATCCCGGCGAGCGCCGCCATCACCCGGTTGCGGGCCGGGAAGCTCCAGCGCCAGGGGGTCGAGCCGGGCGGCAGCTCGGAGATCACGACGCCGGTCTCGGCGATCGACCGCCAGAGGCCGCGGTGGGCGGCCGGGTAGGAGGTGTCGGGGCCGCAGCCGAGCACCGCGATCGTCTTGCCGCCCGCGTCGAGGGCGCCGCGGTGGGCGCAGGCGTCGATCCCGAAGGCGAGGCCGCTGATCACGACGAGGCCCGCGGTGGCGAGCTCCCGCGCCAGGTCGCGCGCCACCTCGCGCCCGTAGGAGGTGGCGCGGCGCGAGCCGACGATCGTCACCGCCGCCTGCGGCTCGATCGCCTCCAGCAATCCCGGGGCGCCGCGACCGAGCAGCGCCCACGGGGCATCGTCTGCATCCCGCAGCCCCGGCGGATAGCGGTCGTCGTGACGGCAGATCGCCCAGCACTCGGCCTCCTCGAGCCGCTCGGCGAACCACGCCTCGTCGCGCGCCTCGACCTCGCCGATCAGCCTCGGTCCCGCGCCCGGCGCGACGACCTCGACCAGGTCCTCGTTGCTCAGCCGCAGCAGTTCCGGCGAGCGCCGCCCGACCTTGCCGGTCGCCGTCTTCTCCAGGTAGGGGCCGAGCAGCGCGAGCAGCCACGAGCGGCGCAGGCACTCGACGCAGGCTCGCCGCTCAGACACCGTCCCGCCTCCTGGGCGCTCAGACACGGTCCCTCCTTCGAAGCTGCAGCGCCTGCGCCATCTCCTCCTCGCCGACCCGCTCCGCGCCCGCGAGGTCGGCAACGGTCCGCGCCAGCCGCAGGGCGCGGTCGTGGGCCCGCCCGCTGAGCCGGCGGCGCGCGTAGAGGTCGGCGAGCAGCGCCGCCGCGCCCGGGTCGAGCTCGCACCCGCGCACCTCCGCCGCCGTCATCTCGGCGTTGCAGCGCCCCGGGCCGAGCCGCGCCTCCTGGCGCTCGCGCGCCACGCGGACCCGCTCCCGCACCGCCGCCGAGGACTCGCCCGGCGCGCCGCCGATCTCCTCGGCGCTCGGCTGCGACACCGCGACCAGCAGGTCGATGCGGTCGGCCAGCGCCCCGCTCAGTTTGCCCTGGTAGCGCTGGACCGCGGCGGCAAGGCAGGTGCAGTCCGGGTCGTCCTCGCCGCGACCGCACGGGCACGGGTTCGAGGCGGCGACCAGCATGAACCGGCACGGCAGCCGCCGCCTGCCCGACACCCGGGCGATCGACACCTCGCCGGTCTCCAGCGGCGCCCGCAGCGCCTCCAACACCTCGCGCCGGAACTCGCAGAGCTCGTCCAGGAACAGGACGCCCCGGTGCGCCCGCGTGATCTCCCCCGGGCCGGGCGGCGAGCCGCCGCCGATCAGCCCGGCGGCGCTGATCGTGTGATGCGGCGCGCGGAACGGCCGCCCGGCCGGGAGCCCGCCGCCGAGCCGACCGGTCGCGCTGGCGATCCGCGCCACCTCCAGCGCCTCCGCCTCGCCGAGCGGCGGCAGGATCGAGGGCAGGCGGCTCGCGGCAAGCGACTTCCCCGCCCCGGGCGGTCCCACCATGAGCAGGGAGTGACCGCCGGCCGCGGCGACCTCGAGCGCGTGACGCAGGTGCGGCTGGCCACGCAGATCCGCCAGATCGGGCGCTCCGGGTGCCGGACCGGTCCGCAGTGGCAGCGGCATCGGTTCCGGCGTCCTCACTCCCTCCGCCAGGCCCGGCAGCTCGGCGACGCTCGCCAGCGGCACCACGTCCACCCCGCCCGCGAGCGCGGCCTCGGGGCCGTTCTCGGCGGGCACGACGACCGCCTCCACGCCGTCCTCACGCGCCGCCTCGGCGATCGCCAGCGCGCCGTGGATCGACCGCACCTGGCCGTCGAGCGCCAGCTCGCCGGCGAACGCGACCCGGTCCATCCCCTCCCACTCCAGCTCCCCGGACGCGCAGAGCAGCGCCGCCGCGATCGCCAGGTCCATCCCCGGCCCGGCCTTGCGCAGGCTGGCGGGCGCCAGGTTGACGACGATCCGCGAGAGCGGGAATTCGAAACCGCAGTTGACGAGCGCCGCCCGCACGCGCTCGCGCGCCTCCCTGACGGCCGCGTCGGGCAGGCCGACGATCGCGAAGCCGGGCAAACCGCGGTGGACGTCGACCTCGACCCGGACGGGCCGGGCGGAGATGCCGTCGAGCGTGAAGGTGCGGGCGGTGGCGAGCATGGAAGCGACGCTAGGCCCGAAATGCGCGCGTGTGGCGCGCAGAAAGTAAATCTTCTGTGCCGACCCTGGACCAATTCGGCGCCAACCGGCGAAAAGCGGCGCGGCATGGGGCATGGTGCGCCCATGCACGCCGACCACCCGCGCCACCGATGACCCGCCATCGCCTCCGCACCGGCCGCCTCGCCGAGGCCCGCGCCGCCGAACACCTCGGCTCGCTCGGCTACCGGATCCTCGAGCGCAACGCGCGGACCAAATTCGGCGAGCTCGACCTCGTCGTCTTCGACGCGCGCCGCCACGCCCTCGTCTTCGTCGAGGTGAAGGCGGTCCGCGCCGGGGGCAAGGTCGGCCCCGAGCGCCCCGTCCACTGGGTCACGCCGCGCAAGCAGTCCCAGGTGCGGCGCCTCGCCACGGCCTGGATCGCGGAGCGACGCGCGGCGGGCTCAGTGCCGCGCTACGCCGAGATCCGCTTCGACGCCGTCGGCGTCGTCCTCGGCGCGCACGACGAAGTCGTCGATCTCGAGCACCTCATCGGAGCCTTCTAGGCCGGGACCTTCAAGATGACCAAGCTCCTCCTCCAGAAGATCGTCGTCAAGCTCCGCGACCTCGTAGTCGCCGTCAAGGCCAAGCTGGGTGTAGGCGACGCTGGCGAAGGAGCGGCGGTGGAGCGGCGAGATGCCGAGCCGGTCGATCGCGGCGCGGTGCTCCGGGGTCGAGTAGCCGACGTGCTCCTCGAAGCCCCAGCCGGGATGGCGCTCGGCCGCCTCGCGCATATAACGGTCGCGGGTCACCTTGGCGAGGACCGAGGCGGCGGCGATCGCGGCGCTGGTGCGGTCGCCGCCGACGACGCGGCGGTGCGGAACCTGGCAGCGCGGCAGGCGGAAGCCGTCGACCAGGCAGATGACATCGGGGCCGGGCTCGAGCCGCGCGAGGGCGTCGCCCAGGGCCTGGCAGTTGGTGACGTGGAGCCCGCGGCGGTCGATCCCCGGCGCCGAGCGGATCACGATGCTGACCCGCGCCGCCGCCCGCATCACGCAGGGGAACATCTCGATCCGGGCCTCCTCGGTCATCTGCTTGGAGTCGTGCAGGCCGCCGAGGATGCGGCGATCGCCGACCGAGAGCGTCTCGTAGTCGAAGAGCACCGCGGCGGCGACCAGCGGCCCGGCCAGGCAGCCGCGCCCGGCCTCGTCGGCGCCCGCAACGAAGCGGTGGTCGAGGCCGCGGTCGAAATCGAAGAGTCGCTGGCTGCGCCGCAGCCGACGTTTGTGGAGCTTGCCGCTCATGCGGCGCTCGCGCCCCGGCTAGAGGGTGCCGATTCGATCCGGCGGCCAGTAGGTCGCGAAGGCTTCGCCGATGATCCACGCCTTCGGGACCGGCCCCCAGTAGCGGCTGTCGTCGCTTTCGCCACGGTTGTCCCCCATCATGAAGAAGTAACCGGGCGGGATCTTGATCGTCTTCGGCAAATTGCACTCATAGCCGCCCCCACAGGGCCTGATGTAGGGCTCGTCGGTCTTCTCGACGCCGTTCACGACCGGATGCCCTTCTTTGATCGAGAGCGTGTCACCGCCGACGGCGACGATCCGCTTGATGAAGGTCTGGCTCGACTCCCCGGGGGTCGCTTTCGGGCACGCCTCCCCGGTTTCGAGCGGCTGCATGTTCTTCACGAGGACGCCGCATTCGCTGCTCGACTCCGCCCCTTCCGGCGGGTGGAAGACGACGATGTCGCCCCGGTGCGGTTCGTGCAGGTGGTAGATGAAGCGGTTGACGAGGACGCGCTGGCCGACGTCCAAGGTGGGCTCCATCGACCCCGAGGGGATCTGGTAGGGCTTCACGATCCAGGCCTGGATCGCCAGCGCCAACCCGAGCGCCAGCGCCACGATCACCACCAGCTCGATCAGCCCGCCGGCTTTGCTCTTCGGTTTCGGGATCCGGAATTTCACGGCGGCGGGATTCTTGACCAGAAGTCCGAAGGGCGCCTAAAGGGTGCCGATCCGGTCGGGCGGCCAGTAGGTGGCGAAGGCCTCGCCGATGATCCACGCCTTCGGGACCGGGCCCCAGTACCGGCTGTCGTCGCTTTCGCCGCGGTTGTCGCCCATCATGAAGAAGTAGCCCTTCGGGATCGTGATCGTCTTCGGCATGTTGCAGACGGAGGCGGCGCCGCAGGGCCGGATGAAGGATTCATCGGCGTTCTCTTTCCCGTTCACGACCGGGTGACCTTCTTTGATCGAGAGGGTGTCGCCGCCGACGGCGACGATCCGCTTGATGAAGTTCTGGCTCGACTCGTTCGGAGTCGGCTTCGGGCAGGGCTCACCTTGCGGGGCGTCGACCCCGCACTGCGCCGCCGTCGCCGCGCCTTCCGGCGGGTGGAAGACGACGATGTCGCCCCGGTGCGGTTCGTGCAGGTGGTAGACGAAGCGGTTGACGAGGACGCGCTGGCCGACGTCGAGCGTCGGTTCCATCGAGCCGGAGGGGATCTGGTAGGGCTTGACCAGCCAAGCCTGGATCGCCAGCGCCAGCCCAAGGGCGAGCGCGACGATGACGACCAACTCGATCAGGCCGCCCGCTTTGCTCTTCGGCTTGGGCAGCGAGAGTTTCAGCCCGCGGAGTCCTCGTCGGAGTCACCGGGCTTGTCCGGCTCCTCGTCCTCGGGCTCCTCCGACGCTGAACTGTCCTCGGTCTCCCCGGCGGCGGTCGGCTCGGTGTCCGCATCCGCCGCTGCATCAGGCTCTGCCCCCCCATCGGCCGCCGGCGCCTCCTCGGCGCTCGCCTCGGCCTCGTCCCCAGCTGCTGCGGCCTCCTCGGGCGCCTCGGTGGCCTCGGCCTGCTCGGCCTCCGTCGGCACCGCCTCCGGCACGGCCTCGTCCTGGCTCACGCCCTCGGCGTCGACCGCGGTGGACTCGTCGCCCGCCGCGACCGGCCGCGAGACCATGTCCTCGTCGATGCCCCAGCGCCGCTCGGCGACGCGGGCCGCCTTGCCGATCCGGCCGCGCAGGTAGTAGAGCTTGGCCCGTCGCACGTCACCGCGCGCCGCGACCTCGAGTTTCTCGATCTTCGGCGAGTGCAGCGGGAACGTGCGCTCGACGCCGACGCCGAAGGACTGCTTGCGGACGGTGAAGGTCTCGCGCGCTCCGGAGCCCTGCCGGCGCAGCACCACGCCCTCGAAGACCTGGGTCCGTTTGCGCGACCCCTCGATGACCTGGAAGTGGACGCGGACGCGATCGCCGGGCTCGAAAGAAGGGAGGCCCTTCTTGAGTTGATCGCGCTCGATGCTGTCGATGACTGAGCTCATTGCGAAGTTTCTGCTTTGGTCGGGGGATGGCGAAGAAAAACCGCCCAGCCCCCGGGTCGGGATCCGCGCGGTCGCGGAATGTTAGCTATTCCGTGCCGGAAGCGGCTTTCCGCTGCTCTTCCGCATACGCCTTGGCACGTTCGCGTGAGCGCTCGAGGCGCCATTGGCGGACCTTTTCGTGGTCACCGGAGAGCAGCACCTCGGGCACCTTCCAGCCGCGATGGACCGGCGGGCGCGTGTAGTGCGGGTACTCCGGCATGCCCTCGAGCACCCGGCTGTAGGAGTCCTCGGCGGCCGAACTCGCGTTGCCGAGCGCCCCCGGCAGCTTGCGCATCAAGACGTCGGCGACGACCATCGCCGGCAGCTCGCCCCCGGCCAGCACATAGCGCCCGATCGACACCTCGTCGTCGGCGAAGTGCTCGTGGACCCGCTCGTCGAAGCCCTCATAGCGCCCGCAGAGCAGCGCCACGTGCCGTTCGCCGACCAGCTCGTCGGCGAGCTCGTCGTCGAGCAGCCGCCCGGTCGGCGTCAGCAGCACGATCCGCGGCCGCAGCCCTTCGCCGTAGGCGGCCTGCAGCGCGGCGTCGATCACGTCGACCCGCAGCACCATCCCGGCGCCGCCGCCGTAGGGCGCGTCGTCGACCTGGCGCCCGGTCAGCGGGGTCGAGTCGCGGTAGTTGAAGAGCCGCAGCTCGTTGCCTTCGCGCAGCGCGTTCTGCACCGGGCGCTGCGTCTGCAGCCAGTCGAACGCCTCCGGGAAGAGGGAGAAGATGTCCAGCCGCATGAGTGGCGGCTCAGTCGAGGATGTCGACGATGACGCGGCGGTCGATGCGCACCGCGGCCGCCTTGGCGATCGTGCGGATCGCGTTCGCCACGCGGCCGCCTTTGCCGATCACCCGGCCGAGATCGCCGTCGGCGACGCTGATCTCGTAGACGAGGTCGCCGTCCTCCTCCAGCTCCTCGACCTCCACGGCGTCAGGATCCTCGACGAGGGCCTTGACGAGGAATTCGAGCAGCTCGGTCATCGCCGCAGGAACGGCTAGCTGCCGTGGGCGGCGATGCCCTTGGTGCGCAGCAGGGTGGCCACGGTCTCCGACGGCTGGGCGCCGTGCTCGAGCCAGTGCCGCGCCCGCTCCTCATCGATCACGATCGTCGAGGGCTCGGTCTGCGGGTTGTACTGGCCGATCGTCTCGATCGAACGCCCGTCACGCGGGGAGCGTTTGTCGGCGACAACGATGCGCCACACGGGGTTCTTCTTGGAACCCACTCGTCTAAGTCGAATTCGGACTGCCATGCGGCGGAGAACTGTAGCGGAACGGCGGATCTTGCGCTGGGTTGCGGGGGTTCGGGGGTGCGGAGGCGGGACGGGCGGGGGTTCGGGGGGCTGGTGGCCGTCCGAGATGGGTCGTGGGTGTCCTGGGCTCCTCATGGGGTCCTGGCAGGCTGTGACCCCCATGAGGAGCCCAGGACGTGAGGCTTGCGTGGGAGAGGCGTCACAGGGACGTGAGGAAGTCGGACTTACGTGACGATCGGGTCGGGGAGTCTCCACGCCTCGGCCTGATCGTTGACGAAGATGCCGGGAACGTCACACTTTCCGGCCCCCAGAGGCCCTTTTCGGGCCGGCATGGAGGGGTCGAAACCGCGCTGCGTGATTTAGGGCCCCCATAGGGTGGGTAATGCACGCAGCGCGTAGGTCGGTGTTGGACAACACGGTAGAAAGACCGGAGTTCTCGGCATCCCTGTGACGACGTCTGACCTCCGTCACGGTTCCGTGATCCTCCCGACGCACCCCCGTGACGCCCCCGCGCGCCTCCCTCCACGCCTTTCATACCCGCCCCTCTCGCCACGGCCACAGCCTGCCCGGGCCGTGGCGAGAGGGGCGCGTCCCTCACCCGGGCGCCAGCTTGCGGGGCCTACCGCCTGCGCACCTTCGGTTTCGGCACCTGGCCGCTCATCCGCATGAGTTTCTGGGGGTCCGGCATCTTGCCGTTTGCCATCGAGCGCATCATCACTCGCATCTGGTCGAACTGTTTGACCAGGGCGCGGACCTCTTGCACTTTCGTGCCCGAGCCGTCGGCGATTCGTTTGCGGCGGCGGCCTTTGATCAGGTGGGGATCGGCGCGCTCGGCGGGGGTCATGGAGAGGATGATCGCCTCGGTGCGGTCGAGCTGGCGCTCGTCGATGTTGGCGTTGCGGAGCTCTTTCATCGCCCCCATCCCCGGCAGCATCCCGAGGATCCCGCTGAGGGGGCCCATTTTGCGGACCTGTTTCATCTGCGTGAGGAAGTCCTCCAGCGTGAACTGGTCCTTTTTGAGTTTTTCCTCGAGCTCTTCGGCGGACTTCTCGTCGACCTGGCTTTCGGCTTTCTCGATCAGGCTGAGCACGTCGCCCATGCCGAGGATCCGCTGGGCCATGCGGTCCGGGTGGAAGCGGTCGAAGTCCTCGATTTTCTCGCCGGTCGAGGCGAACATGATCGGCTTGCCGGTGACCGCTTTGACCGAGAGCGCGGCACCGCCGCGGGCGTCGCCGTCGAGCTTGGTCATCACCACGCCGTCGAACTCGGCCGCCCCGGCGAAGGATTCGGCGACCCCGACCGCGTCCTGGCCGGTCATCGCGTCGACCACCAGCAGCACGTCGTGCGGCTTGGTCTTGTCGCGGATCCGCGACAGCTCCTTCATCAGGTCCTGGTCGATGTGGAGGCGGCCCGCGGTGTCGATGACGAGGACGTCGCGGCGCTCCTCGCGGGCCCGGTCGAGCGCCCAGGTCGCGATGTCGACGGGGTCGGCGTCGGTGCCTTTCTCGTAGACGTGGGCGCCGGCGCGGCGGCCCATCGTCACCAGCTGGTCGACCGCCGCCGGGCGGTAGACATCACAGGCGGCCAGCGCCACATCTTTGCGCTGGTTCTTGAAGTACTGCGCGAGCTTCGCGCAGGCGGTCGTCTTGCCGCTGCCCTGCAGGCCCGCCATCAGAATCACGGTCGGCCCTGAGCTCGCCATCGCCAGCTCGGCACCGGTCCCGCCCATCAGGTCGGCGAGCTCCTCTTTGACGATTTTCACCACCTGCTGGCCGGGATCGAGGCTGTCCATCACCTCGGCGCCCAGGCAGCGTTCTTTCAGCGTTTTCGTGAACGCTTTGACGACTTTGAAGTTGACGTCGGCCTCCAGCAGCGCGAGGCGGATGTCGCGCATCGCCGAGTCGATGTCGGACTCGCTCAGCTTGCCGCGCGAGCGGACGTCCGAGAGGGTCGACTGGAGCCGGTCGGAGAGCTGGTCGAACATCAGGTCAGCTTACGCGTTCGACGCTTGTCGCCCTCTGGGTGACAAGCGTCGGGATCTACTCGGCCAGCAGGGCGGCGGCGTACTCGGCGGGGTCGAACGGCCGCAGGTCCTCCAGCTTCTCCCCCACCCCGATCAGCTTCACCGGGATGTCGAGTTCTGAAGAGATCGCCAGCGCGATGCCGCCCTTGGCGGTGCCGTCGAGCTTGGTGATGACGACGCCGTCCACCTCGACCGCCTCGGAGAAGACCTTCGCCTGGCGCAGCCCGTTCTGGCCGGTGGTCGCATCGATCGAGATCAGCGTCTCGTGCGGCGCCTCGGGGATCAGTTTGCCGATCACGCGGCGGACCTTGGCCAGCTCCTCCATCAGGTTGTCCTGGGTGTGGAGGCGGCCGGCGGTGTCGACGATCACCACGTCGGCGCCCCGGGCGACGGCGGCGGAGACCGCGTCGTAGGCAACCGAGCCGGGATCGGCACCCTCCTGGCCGCGGACCAGATGGGCGCCGGCGCGGTCGGCCCACTCGGCGAGCTGCTCGGCGGCGGCGGCGCGGTAGGTGTCCCCGGCTCCCATCACCACGGAGAGGCCGAATTCTTTTGAGAGGTGCCAGGCGATCTTGCCGATCGTCGTCGTCTTGCCGGTGCCGTTGACGCCGACCATCATCAGCACCGCGGGCTGGGCGGAGAGGTCGATCTTGGCGCGGGCGGTCGAGGCGACCTCGGCGAGGATCTCGATCAGGCGGTCGCGGATCGCCTCACCCTCGGCGGGGACGGCGCCGGAGTCGACTTCGTGCTCGAGCCGTTCGACCACCGCGGCGGTCGTCGGCGCGCCGACGTCGGCGAGGATCAGCGCCTCCTCCAGGAGTTCCCAGGTTTCGTCGTCGATCTTCTCGAAGACGGAAGCGGTGATCTCCTCCTGCAGGGCCTGACGCGATTTCGAGAGCGACTCGCGCAGGCGGCGGAAGACGCCGCGGCGGCGCTCCGGCTCAGCCTCCGCGGGCGGCGCGACGTTCGCGGGCTCGCGCGAACCGAGGTCGATCATCTCCTGCCAGCTGGTCGCCATGGTCCGGGGAGGCTAGCGGCGGGGCGGCCCGGTCGGCGGCGCCGCTCAGCTCGGCGACCGCGGACTCGAGGTGCGCAGCGAGCCGCTCGGCTCCGGGAGCCGAATCCGGGTCGGCGAGGAGGCCGAAGCTGACCCGGCCGTTGTAGGAGAGGATCGCGATCGCGAGGCCGTGCCGGCGGGCGAGGAAGCCGACCGGATGGATCGCGGTCAGCTCGCGACCGAGCGCGTAGAAGGGGATCTGCGGGCCGGGGAAGTTGGTGACCAGCAGGTTGAAGAGGCGGGTCGAGAAGTTGATCGCCGCGGTCGGGCCGAGCAGCACCGGCGGGGCGAAATCGCGGAACCAGTCGTTGAGGCCCCAGATCGCTTCGGCACCGAGCGGCTGCTTGGAGGCCTTCAGCCCGTCCATCGCGGCGCTGATCACGGCGAGCCGCTCGGCCGGGTCGGCGATCCCGACCGGCAGCGGCCCCCGCATCGCGGTCAGTTTGTTGCCCAGCTCCCCGTGCTCGTCGACGGTCCGGATCGACACCGGCACCAGCGCCTTCAGCTCGACGCCGTCCGTCTCCACCGCGCGTTCGGCGAACCAGGAGCGCATCGCGCCGGTGGCGACAGCGAGCGAGACGTCGTTGACGGTGCCGCCGAGCGCGTTCTTGATCCGCTTGAACTCGGGTAGGTCGAAGGTCGCCCAGGCGAACTCGCGGCGCGGGCCGACGCCGGGCGGATTGATCGGCACGCGCGGCGCCGCGCGCAGCAGGTTGAAGGTGACCTCCCAGAGGCCGGCGATGCCGTCGCCGGCGCGGCGCGAGGCGTCGGCGGGGTCCTGGGCGGCGCGGGTCAGCCAGCGGGCGAGGCGGCGCAGCGTCGCCAGCACCCCGGTCGCGGCGCGGGCGCCGAGGCGGGCGTGGGACGGCGTGCGGTGCGGACGCCAAGGCTCCTCCGGGCCGGGCGGCCCGGCCTCGGGGTCGACGTCGAAGAGCAGCATCCCGATGTCGACCGCGGAGATGCCGTCGGCCATCGCGTGGTGGGTCTTGTAGACGATCGCGAAGCGCTCCGCGGCGAACCCGTCGACCAGGGTCAGCTCCCAGAGCGGCTTGCCGCGGTCCAGTGGTGGCGCCAGGAGCTCGCCCGCCAGCGCCCGCATCTCGGCGTCGGTGCCGGGCACCGGCAGCGTGACGCGGTCGACGTGGCGGCGCACGTCGAAGGTCTCGTCGTCGACCCAGAACGGCGTCCCCAGCCCGAGCGGCGGCGTCAACAGCCGCTGTCGCAGCCGCGGCAACTGGTGCAACCGCGACCGGATCTGCGCCAGGAACTCATCCTGCGTCGGCGGCGAGCCGTCGAAGACCAACACGGCCCCGATCGCCATGTGCGCGTTGTCCTTCTCGTTGGCGAGAAACGACGTGTCGAACGACGACAGCCGGTCCATGTGGCGTTGGGCCATCTCCCCCTCCTCGCCAGGAGCCTAGCCTTGTCTCACGGTGGGGGTCCTGTAAGGGCCAGTTAAGGGACGAGTCCTTCAGGGGCGCGGTCCACCGGTGAGTTCGCAGAAATCCGCGGATAGCGCGGAGAAGTGCGAACTCGACAGGGGGTGGCTAGGCGACGGCGCTGAGGGGCTCGGGGCCGCCCTCGTCGCTCTCGTCGCTCTCGTCGCTCTCGTCGGCGAGGGTGTCTTCGCCGGCTTCGCGGGGGAGCTTGCGGCTCACGACTTTGGTGACGCCGTCGCCGCCCATGGTCACGCCGTAGAGGACGTCGGCGGCGTCCATGGTGCGTTTCTGGTGGGTGACGATGACGAACTGGGCGCGGTCGGAGAAGCGGCGGATGAGCTGGAGGAAGCGGTCGATGTTGGCGTCGTCGAGGGCGGCCTCGACCTCGTCCAGGATGTAGAAGGGGCACGGACGGGCGAGGAAGACGGCGAAGACGAAGGCGAGGGCGACGAGGGACTTCTCGCCACCCGACATCAGGGACAGCTTCCGGGTCGACTTGCCCGCCGGGTTGACCTCGATCTCGACCCCGAACTCGTCGCGTTCTTCGCGCTCCTCCTCGTCCGGGTCGGCCTCGGGCGCCTCGGTGCCCTCCTCGGCCTCGGCGGCGGGCGCCTGCTCCTCCTCGCGGACCGCCCGCAGGCTGACCCGGCGCAGCCGGCCGCGGCCGCCGGGGAAGAGGTGTTCGACCATCTCCTCGAAGTTCGCCGCGGTGGCCTCGAAGGTCTCCTCGAAGGCCCGCTCGATCTCCTCGTCGATTTCCCGGATCAGGGACTCCAGCTCGCGCATCGCCCGCTCGGTGTCCTCGCGCTGCGCCTGCAGCTGCTCGACGTGCTCGAGCGCCTCTTCGTATTCGCGCTCGGCCAGCGGGTTGACCGGGCCGATCTGGGCGCGGCGGCGGTCGAGCCGCTCCAGCCGCCGGTCGATCTCGGCCCGCTCCTCGTCGGTCATCGCGGTCTCCGCGGGCGGCACCTCCTCGCCGAGCTTCTCGACGATCGCCGCCATCTCCCGTTCGGCCTCGGCGCGGCGGTCGCCGAGGTGGGCGGCCTCGACCTCGGCCTGGGTCAGCTCTTCGGAGACCGAGCGCATCTGGCCCTGCAGCTCGAACTCGAGTTTGGTGCAGGCGCGCAGCTCGTCGGCGATCTCGTCGCCGTCGCCGTCGTTGCCGACCACGGTCGACTCGGTCCGCTCGACCCGGGCGCGGATCGCGACCCCCGCCGCCTCGACCGCGGCCAGCGCCGCGCGCACGTCGTCGAGCAGCTCCTCGCCACCCGCCAGCCGCGCCCGCATCTTCTCCCGGTGGCGCTCGCCGAGCAGGCCCTCGGCGCGCCGCGCGTGCCGGATCGCCCGCTCACTCCCCGCCCGGACGTTGCCGAGCGCGTGCTCGCGCGCCGTCTCGGAGGCATCGTCGGAGCGCGCCGTGGCGAGACCCTCGAGCGCCGTCGCGAGGCCCGCGTCGACCTCGCCCAGCTCCTCTTCCAGCCGCACCGCCCGCTGGCTCGGCGCATCGCCGGCGCTGACGTCCAGGGTCAGCGGCCCGAGCTCCGCCCGCAGCCGCTCCAGCCGCGCCTCGACCTCGCCCTCCGAGCGCGAGAGCCCCGCGACCCGCACCGCGACCCGCTCCGACTCGGCCCGCAGTTTGGTCAGCACGCCCCAGGCCTGGGTCCGCGCCCGGTCGCGCTCGGCGAAGCGCTCCTCGGCGGCGGAGCGCCGTTTGCTCACCGCGGCGAGCTGCTCCTCCAGCTTCGAGCGCGTCTCCCGCGCCGCCGCCGCCGCTTTCGCCGCCGCGGCCGCCCGGTCGGCGCCGAAGCGCAGCTCCTCGGAGACGATCCGCCCCTTCAGCTCGGCTTCCTCGCGGTCGATCCGGGCGCCGATCTCGGCCGCCTGCGCCTGGCGTTTCAGCGGCCGCAGCCGCGCCCGCGCCTCGCGCTCGACGTCCAGCGCCCGGTCGAGGTTCTCGCGCGTCCCCTTCAGCTTCAGTTCCGCCCGGCGCCGGCGCTTGCGGTGCTTGCCGAGACCCGCCGCCTCCTCGATCAGGAGCCGCCGCTCGCGCGGCTTGGAGTGGATGATCGTCTCCACCCGCCCCTGGCTGATCACCGAGTGCATCTCGCGCCCGAGGTTGGTGTCGGAGAGCACCTCGATCACGTCGGCGAGCCGCGCCCGCGCCCCGTTCAGCCGGTAGCCGCCGTCGCCGCCCCGGTCGAGCCGCCGCTCCACCGCGATCTCGGAGAACTCGGTCGCCGCCCGCCCGTCGGAGTTGTCGATCACGACCTCGACCTGCGCCTCGCGCCGCGCGCCGGTGTTTTTGCCGCCCGCCGAGATCACGTCCTGCATCGAGGCGCCGCGGATCGCCCCCGGGCTCTGCTCGCCGAGCGCCCACAGCACCGCGTCGGTGATGTTGCTCTTGCCGGAGCCGTTCGGCCCGACGATCACGCTGACGCCGGGCGAGAACTCGAGGCTCACCCGCTCGGGGAACGACTTGAACCCCTTCATCGTGATCGATCTCAGGTACATAAGGTCAGCATTCAGGGTCGCGCCCGGTCCGGACGCCACGTCGGCGGTGGAAAACCCGTAATTGCGACTAATTCAACGGCGCTGCAACTACCCGCCCAGCTCCCGCAGCGCCTGCTCCGCCGCAACCTGCTCCGCTGCCTTCTTGCTGCGCCCTTCGCCCGCCCCGACCTGCTCGGAATCGACGATCGCCACCACCTCGAAGGTTCGTCGGTGCGGAGGGCCGGTGGCGGCTGTCACCTCATAGCTTACGCGCGCTCCCCGTCGCGCCAAAAGCTCCTGCAAAGCGCTCTTGAAGTCGATCCGCGTCTCCGAGGCGAGCTCGATCCGTGGTGCGAACGCCGCCGCCACCGCCACCGCCGTGTGCTCGAAGCCGAAGGCCACGTGGCAGGCGCCGATCAGCGCCTCGGTCGCCTCCGGCAGCGGCCGCTCGCCGTCCAGCAGCACCTCCGCCGGGATCGCCGCGGTGACGTCGGTGGGCTCGTTCGCGCGCAGCATCTCCGGCACGCCGAGCAGGCGTCCCACGGCCGCGCAGGACACCCCCGACACCGCCTGGTTGTGGATCTTCGTCAGGCCGCCCGCGGCGACGTCCGGGAAGCGCTCGTACAGCGACCCCGCCACCGAGAGCCCGAGCACGCTGTCGCCGAGGAAGGCGAGGCGCTCGAAGGAGTCGACCCGCCGCTCGGTCCAGGAGGAGTGCGTCAGCGCCTGGCGGCGCAGCGGCTCCGGCAGGTCCTCGACCAGCGCCGCGAGCGGGGCGACGGCGGCGCGCCCGGCGAGGTCGTCGGCGTCACGCCCGGAGGCGGAGTCGTCCGCCCCGCCCCGCATCTCAAGCAGGGGCCCGCTCGAGGACGAACGCGACGGCGTCGCCGACGGTCGAGATCCGGGTCGCCTCCTCCTCGGTGACCTTGATCCCGTAGCGGTCTTCCAGCTCCATCACGAGCTCGTAGAGGTCGAGCGAGTCGGCCTCCAGGTCCTCGCGGAACCGGGTGCCCGCCTCGATCCGGCCGGGGTCGACTTCGAGCTCCTCGGCGAGGTGCTCGCGGACCAACGTCATGACTTCGTCGCGCTCCATCGGGCTGATTATCACGCAGCGGCGCCGCCGGCCTGGGTCCCGGCTGTCTCGCTCGCCACCTCGCCCGCCACCCCGCCGCCCGCCTCGTCCGCCAGCGCCGCGCGCCCCGCGTGGCCCTCGCGCAAGAGCGCCGCGGTGCGCCCGACCGCATCGACCTTGACCGAGCGGGCGGCGAGCCGGACTGCGTTGGCGACCCCGTCGGGACCGGAGGAGCCGTGCCCGACGATCGTCACCGCACGCAGCCCGAGCAGGATCGCGCCGCCGGTCGTGTCGGGGTCGAACTCGTGGCGCAGGCCGCCCAGCGCCGGTTTCAGCAAGAGGCCCCCGGCCGCGGCCAGCACGTTCTTGTGCGCCAGGTCGGAGATAGCCCCGGCCAGCGTCCGCGCCGCCCCCTCCATCACCTTCAGCGCCACGTTGCCGGTGAAGCCGTCGGTGACGACGACGTCGACCTTCGCTTCCGGCAGGTCGCCGCCCTCGATGTTCCCGGCGAAGTGGAGCCCCGGCGCCTCGGCGAGGATCCGGTGCGCCTCGACGATCTCGGGGCGCCCCTTGCCCGCCTCCTCGCCGACCGTCAGCAGGCCGACCTTCGGCTCGCGGATCTCCAGCACCGCCGCGGCGAACGCGGCCCCGAGGAAGCCGAACTGGACCAGGTGCTGGGGACGGACCTCGACGTTGGCGCCGACGTCCAGGAAGAGGACCGGTTTGACCGGCGAGGGCAGGCGCACGGCGAGCGCGGGCCGTTGCACGCCCTTGAGCCGGCGCAGGCCGAAGGTCGCGGCGGCCATCGTCGCCCCGGTCGAGCCGAGGCTGACCATCGCCGCGGCGTTGCCGTCGGCGACATCACGGGCGGCGCGCACCACCGAGGCCTCTTTGCGCTCGCGCACCGACTGCACGGCGTCGTCCTCGTTGCCGATCCATTCGGTGGTCGGGATCACCTCGATCCCCTCGACCCCCTGCAGCCCGAGCGAGCGCTCCGGCCCGAACACGCGCACCCCGATCCCGTCGGCCGCGGCGCGGCGGGCGCCCTCGGCGAGTACGTCGAACCCCTGCTCCGCCCCGTAACCGTCGAGGGCGATCGTCACCGGGCGGCTTTGCGCCACGGTGGCTAAGAGTCGGCGGTGGTCACCGTCGGGTCGGTGACTTTGTGGGAGACGACCTCGCGGCCCGCGTAGGTGCCGCAGTTCTTGCAGACACGGTGCGGAAGCGCGGGCTCGTGGCAGCGCGGGCAGCGGCGCAGGCTGGGCACGGCGGCCTTGTGCTGGGCGCGGCGCTTGTCGCGACGGGCGCTGGAGGTTCTCTTCTTCGGGACGGCCATAGGTCGCGGAATCGTAGCGGGTCGCCGGACGGCGCGCGCGACGGGCCGCCCGCGGCGCCGCGGGCCTCAGTAGACGGCCCGCACGACCGCCAGGTCGTCGGCCGCCCAGGTGACCTCCCCGCCGCACCACCCGGCGAGGTCGGCGGCGGTCTCGGGGAAGTCGTAATCCGGCGTGATCTCGGTGACCCGCACGTCGGCCCGCACCACGTCGCCGATCACCAGCGCCCGCGAGTGCTCGCGCACGCGGCGGAAGAGTTCCTGCTTCTGCGGCGCCCGCAGGTGGTGGACCGAGAGCACCCCGATCACCAGGTCCCAGGGCCCGTCCGGCAGCGGGTCCTCGATCCGCGCCAGCTGCACGTCGTCGTACATCTCGCGGGCGCGGTAGACCATGTCCGGGGACGAATCGAGCCCGATCACCCAGCTGTCCGGGTAGGCCTCGATCAGCCGCCGCGTCGTCTCCCCGGTGCCCATGCCGAGCTCCAGCACCCGTTCCGGGGCGAAGGGGATCGCCGCGATCGCCTGCTCCTGCAGTTCCTCGTAGCGCGGCACCTCCTCGTGGATGAGGTCGAGGTAGCCGTCCGGTTTCCAGGTGAAATCGCTCATTCCCTAACCTCGGAGTATGCCGACCGTACCCGAGACCGTCCTCGACATATCACGCCTCAACCTCTCGCCCGGGGACGGCAGGCGCCTCGAGCTGCCGGTCGAGCCGGCGCCCTTCGAGCTGGGCGGCCAGACCTACCTCGCCGACCCGCCCGCGCCGACCGTCCGCCTCGAGGCCTCCCGCCACTCCAGCGGCTTCGCCTTCAAGCTAAACTTCCCGGTCCATATCGAGGGCCCCTGCATGCGCTGCCTCGAGCCCGCCGCCCTCGACCTCGACGTCGAGGCCCGCGAGGTCGACACCTCCGCCACCGAAGACGCCGAGCTCCGCAGCCCCTACGTGCGCGACGACGAGCTCGACCTCGGCCGCTGGGCCCACGACGCGGTGATGCTCGCCCTCCCCACCCAGATCCTCTGCCGCCCCGACTGCCTCGGCCTCTGCCCCACCTGCGGCGAGCCCCTGAACGACGCCGACCCGGCCGATCACGACCACGAGAAGCCGATCGATCCCCGCTGGTCGGCGCTCAAAGACCTGAAGCTCGACTAGGGCGAGCCCGTCGGGGGACGAGGTTCGCGAGGGCGGGAGTCCTGACCCCCTCCTCGCTCAAACTCGGGCTGGATCGCGCTCGGCCCGTCCGAGATTGCCGCGGGGCCCTCGTTACAAGCCGCTCCGGAGGGGGTCAGGACTCCCGCTCCGGAACCTCCGCTGGGGGTCGCCAGCCGACGGACGGCAAGCTGTTCCTTATGCCGAGCCCTCCGGCAAAAGGAACAGCGGAGCGCGGCGCTTACGCCCAGCTGTTCTTTATGGCCCCCTGAGGACCATAAAGAACAGCGGAGTGGCCTCGTCCCTTTCCGCTGCTGAGCGGCGCGGCGAGAGCGGCTCCGGACCCCCGGCCGCCGCGGGAGGCGATTTCGGTCTCCCTCCGGAGCGGCTTGTAACGAGGGCCCGC
>Ga0209916_1000687_pt1 | contig 45597 bp, 55 predicted proteins | sample ThiBio_1000_plan_FD_183956 | JGI IMG/M metagenome (GOLD analysis project Ga0209916, IMG submission 183956) | Wastewater bioreactor microbial communities from Cape Town, South Africa - Thiocy_solids_2 (SPAdes) | ecosystem: Engineered > Bioreactor > Thiocyanate-remediating > Anaerobic-Aerobic ... | reverse complement strand
ACCTGCTGACCGGCGATATTTCCGTCCTGCCCTTCAATGAAGCCGCTGCCGAGCGCTACGGCGTGCAACGCGCCGCTGTCCGCGACCGCCGCCGCGACGCGCTGGACCGGCTCATCGCCGCGCACGCGACAAGTCTCGGCCTCACCCTCGTCACCCACAACGCGGCGGATTTCAGGGATTACCCCGGCCTCGTCGTCGAGAGCTGGGCTTGACTCATCCTGCACACCACCATCAGACAAGCCATGACTTCTTTACAATGAAACGCTCATCGCCAATAGTTGAAACCATCCCCTTCCTTACGGAGCGCCACCATGAATACGGCTAAAGCGTTGATCCAGAACCTGGTGCAGTCGCAGCCCGAGGACGCCACTTACGACGAGATCGTTCGTGAGCTGGCGTTTGACCGCATGGTGGAGCGCGGGCTGGAAGACGCACGCAAGCGCCGCGTGGTCAGCAACGAGGACATGCTGCACCGGATCAAGACGTGGTCGAACTGAGGTGGACGAACGAAGCCCAGACGTGGCTTCGCGACATCTTCGACTATATCGCCGCCGACAACCCGCAGGCCGCCGCCAGCGTGGTGGAAGGCATCTATGCAAACGCTCAGGTATTACTCAGTTTTCCGGACACAGGCTACCGCTACCGTCAGGTTGAAGAGGGCGAGATCCGCATCCTGTTGTACGGCCATTACCGCATCGCCTATCTGCGCCGGAAAGACAACGAGTCCGTGGATATTCTTGGCGTGTTTCACGGCGCGCTCGATATTGACCGGTATTTTCCATAAGGCCGTGCCCTGTTATCTATCCCCGCCCACCGCCAAAGCCCCATGCGTACCGAAACCCCCGTCACGCTGTTCCTGAAGGACTACACCCCGCCCGCCTGGTGGATCGAATCGGTCGGCGGGTGAAATGGGGTTTCACGTCGATCACCTCGATCATTGCCTGCTTGATGCTGTGGTATTCGGTAGCCGAGGCTTGCGCGGGCAGCGCAGCGCACGCCACGCACACCAAGAGCAGTGCGGGCAGTCTAGTGCTCATCCAGTGCATCCTCGGCTACTGCTGCGACGTTTTCGGGCGGATTGGCGTCTTTGCCATTGCTTGTGTCTACGACCGTCTGGAATTCGGCCACAAAGCGCCTCACCGCAGCGCGTAGCAGGTCTTCGGGTGTCTCCTCCCGAGGGGAGGCGGCGTGTACGCTCATCGAATGAACCGCTGTCAAAAAGACTCCAGGCTTCATTGTGAGGTGCGCACTGATATTCGCAAGGCCGGTCGGGGTTTTGCTTCTGGCGGATGCGCTTGTGATGGTGCTGAGTATTCCGAGCGCTACTGTTGCCGCGATGCCCTCTTTGATGCCGCCGCCAAGCATGTTGCTTGCGCTCACGGCATGCTCTATGTCGCCGCCAGTGATCGACGACTCCATGTACTTTGCATTATCTGCTGCACCTTCAGTGCTGTCATTCGTGCCGGCAATGGCTGGCTGCACTGTACCAATGGCATCGCGGTTGGCGATCACGAATTCGGCGTCTTGGGCCACCACGCCGTCGCTGTCAGGTCTGGGCAGGGTGACGTATCCGCTGACGGCGATGGAGCACTTCGCTTTCTTGTCGGTCGTGACGTTTATCCCGGCTTCGGCGAACAGCCGACGAAGACCGGGGATATCTTGCTCGATCATACCGCCGCCCCTGATGTAGCACGGCGTTTGGCTGACCGAGAAGCCCTTGAACGACGTTAGCCCCCCGCCCATCGTTTTCTTTGCGCTTGTGGCGATGTGCTCAAGATTTGGCTCCGAGGAGACTTGTTCGGGCGCGTCCGCGTATGCGCTTGCGGCCATGGCCGAGATTGCGAATGCCAGGCACTTGGCGGCAAGGCGTGTGGGGTTTTTGGGGGGGCGTGCTTTGAAAGTGTTCATCAGGGTTTCCGAGAGGCATCTTTCTTCAGGGTAGTCACCCATAAGCGGCTGATTCGCGGCTTGCTGGCGCCACTTCCAGAGAACCCTGAAGGCGCCGCCTTGGGCGGGCGCGGTAGATAATGATAGCTTGTCCATGATGTTCAAATCCCCAAAAGCCGGTACATGTCCTGGAGAGCTGCCTTCGCAAGCCTTGTGGCCTCGATGCTGTCTCCTTGTGCCCGTTGGACCCCGGAAACCCGTGTTTCCTTGCTGCCCTTCGGCTGCCTGGCGACCACCAGCAATGCCCGTTGCGCGTAGCCGCCATCCTGCGCTGCCGGGGCTGACGCGCCTGCGGCTGCCAGCATGAAGCGCCCAAGCCCGGAACTGATCGCGCCTGTCATCTTTTTGGATGGTCGTTCGATCATTTGGGACGGGTTTTCCAGCAATCCGCCAGCGTCAACGGTCAGGCCGTCGTGCAGCTTCGTTTCGGGGATGGAAAATTCGCCCTGCAAGAGATAGGCGACTTCGGCGCTGGTGCGGTCGTCGGTAAGCGTGTGTCCGCGCGCCCGCAGCTTCTGGCGTAGTGTTGCGGTTTCAGTCGGAGAGCCCTCGAACTCGATCCATACAAACCGGCCAAGATCGGGGCTGAAAGCGTCGGGTTCTGGCGCTGGCTCGTGGCCTGCGTCGCCGTCCGCATGAGCGACAACTGTGGCGTTGCCGGCTACCTCGATGGGTGCGCCGCCTACCGCATGGGTTGTCACTTCGGGCGTGGCGATGGGTGTATCGGGGGTGGCGGCATCGGGCTCATGGCCCGCCCCGTCCGAAGCAACCTGCTTTGCTGCGTCAGCCTCGCGGGTCGCTTGCTGCACCCTTGAGAGTTCATCCACGTTGTCAAGCACCGCACGGTTCCCGGCCTGCATCGCGCCCGTATCATTCAGCACGTCGGCCTGAGCAAGCGCAATCTTGGTTTTGGCCTGCGGAATGCCTGCCGCCACCTGCATATCGGCCTGCCGGATCGTGGCCTGCGCGTTCAACCGCTGCTCGGCGCGCCAGGCGGAGTTCCTGGTCATCAGGTCTGCCTGTGCGACGGCTATCCCTGGGCTATTCAGGGCCGCTTGCCCGACAACCCCGGCAATGCCGCCCACGGTGAGCAGCTTGCTGCGCTCGGCCTTTTGCTGTTCCTCGGCGCGCTCCGCGAAGGCCCGCATCTCTTCGGATTGCTTCCACATATGCTTGAGTTGCAGAACCAGCCGTTCACGGTCAATGGGCCGCAGTTCGGTCCTGGCCTCGATCTCGTCGATCTGCTTTTGCATCTACAGGGCAAGATTGCGTTCGTTCTCGGCTTTCTTGCGTGCCTCGGCCTCGGGATCGCGCATGGAATCCTTGACGGCATCCACGGCAGCGCCGCCCGCTGCGCGCACGAGTTCACCGCCCGCCTGGACGCCGATGCTCACGAGGCTGTCCAGGAAAGAAGCGTGTGCATTTGTGGTTGCGCCCAAAGCAGCAGCCAGGGTGAGGGTCAGAATTGTTTTTCGCATGATGTTCCCCTTATCGTTCTTCTTTACGGCTCAATGAGGGAAAACCTGAGTACGCCGGCAGGTCGCCGATGCAACTTCCGGGAACGCGGGGTCACACCGAGCGCGGGGTCAGGGCTTGCACAATCACACCAACCCAGCCACCGTCCGTTTTATGGCAAGACCTTTGCGCATTGAGCTATCTGGTTGCCTGTACCATGTGACCGCACGCGACGACCCGCGCGAAGATAAGTCGAAACACGAGGGACGATGTGATCGTGCAAGACCTGACCCTGGGCTTCGCTGTGCAAAAAGAATCTAAGCGTAACCGAACAGCATTGAGACCTGACCCCGGGTTTCGACCCCCGCGTTCCGCATTTCATGACCGCGTTAGGCGGATATGGCCGCAAACATTCCTCCAATGCCGACAAGAACGGACACAAGGAAGAACAGCAAACCACCAAGATGGCCTCTCAGACGACCAGACTCCATCTTTGCTAACCCAACCCAAGCCCCGAAACCAACCCAGACGATGAGAAACAAACCAACAAACACCAGAAGCACAGCAACAATCTTTGCTGCTACTGGATAGGCGGGCAACACCTTGTCGCTATATTTGGCAACGGCAGCAGCACCAGCAATGAATGCGATTGATATGCCAAGCCTGTCAAGGTGCTTCGTGATCTCTTCAAGAGGTTTGTCGTTGAAATTGTCGATCATGCACTGAAATCGGTTACGCCCCGCATTCTTGTCGGTCGATATCATTGGGGATTCTTTGCCGCCAAGAACAATTCTCCAAGTTTTTCTTGCTTGCCGCCGAACTTATTGTAAATGGTGAAATTGAGCCCGCCGTCAGGTAGACGCCCACCCCAGCGGCAAGCAATCGTGTAAATCCATGGGATTTCTGTGACATTAATCAGATCGAATGTACACCGGTCGACGTACTTGCCGTTCTTGTCAGCAATCTCAACAAATGGCTGATGAGTTCCGGTTTTCTTGTATGCAACATAAGCTAGAAGCGAGGCGACCACAGATGGGTCGTTCGGAAAATATAAGGTGTGAATGTTCCTGGGATGAATAAAGTTGTTGTTGTCTTCGACCGTGTCATCGGTGATAACCATGCCTGTGACACCAGCAGATTCGGCAGCGTAAGCACCAACCGAGACCATCATTGCAAAAGCAGGGCCCAATGTCGTTTCCAGTGGAAAGACACCTCAACAAACATGACGCCAGGTGGTACAACACCCGGATCGTGACCCTGACCCTTCACCCCATGAACATCCAGATCGAAGCACTCTTCACCGCTGCACTTGGCCTGCAACCCCCCTGGCAGATCGCCAACGTCGAACTCAACACCGGCAAGCGACGGATCGACTTCGAGGTCGAGCACAGCGACAAACGGGCGGCTTGCCCGGTGTGCGGAACGAAAGACCAGTTGATCCACGACCGCGTGCACCGGAGTTGGCGCCACCTGGATTTCTTCCAGTTCGAAGCCTGGCTGCACGCCGACGTGCCGCGTGTGAAGTGCGGCGGCTGCGGCAAGACCACGCAGCTGCCGGTGCCGTGGGCACGCGAAGGCAGCGGTTTTACCTTGCTGTTCGAGGCGCTGGGTCTGTCGCTGTGCCGGGAGCTTCCGGTGCAGCAGGCGGCCAATCTGATGAACGGCAAAGCCCGGGGTCAGGTCTTGCACAATCACATCAACCCAGCCACCGTCCGTTTTATGACAAGACCTTTGCCCATTTAGCTATCTGGTTGCCTGTACCATGTGACCGCACGCGACGACCGGCGCGAAGATAAGTCGAAACACGAGGGACGATGTGATCGTGCAAGACCTGACCCCGGGCCTTCCCTGTTTTATTGCATTTTTTTGCTCAAGTATCCGTGCTGACTGCCGATAACACTATCAACAATTCCCAAATATGCAGAACAAGGAAAATGGAATGACTCTCAGACTCCATTTTGCGCGCGTGGTTTGAAAATATCGTGGGTGACCCCAATTTTGACTTTTTTACTGTTTAGGTACTTCGACAAGAGTGCCAGCCTAACGTGGTTGGCGGCAGGCGTTGTCATTGGCATTTCCGGCTGGATATGGGGCGAGTCACCTGTGCCGGCGATGGCGCTCAAGTTCGTAGGTTTTGGGTGGCGGCTTATTGCGCTGGTGTTTCTGGCACTCATTCTTTCTTTCATGGCCTTTTATTTGAAAGGGCGAGCGGGCTGTCTTGCCTATGAAGTTTTTCAAAATGCGTTGCGCTGGAGTCACACAAAATTGTTGCGGGCGATATCAGTTCTTTTCGGCCTCGTCTTGATTGCGACGGTTTGCTGGAGCGTCACCGGCAGCATCAACGCACTCAAGACTGCCCTTCTATGCACCTTGCTGGGCGGCACATTGTTTTGGTGCTGGGGTGGGCTGGCGGTAATCGCCGACGAGCTATCAAAGCGTTCTGCGTCGGTCAAGACTTTATGAACACAAATTCAGGTAAATGGCAAGCCATTCTGGTGCTGGTCTGTCTTTGCGTTCCTTTCTTTTCTTTCGCTAAATCCCTCACCGAGAACAATGACGGTAAGTTTCTGGTGGCATTGGCAACATCGCCAAGCAGTGATCGGATTGCCACAGTTGGAAGAGTTGGAAGCACAGTTGGAAGCACAGAGAATATTACTGTGTATTCATGGCCCGCAGGTGCCCGGCTACAGTCTTCTGTCTTGGTGCGCAAGATATTGCAAGGAGGAGCAGCAAATGCAGGGAGTTAAGCAGCTGGCGCTCGCCGCCATCCTTTCGCTCGGAGTGTCCGCGCCTGTATCAGCGCAGTCAAAATCAGCGAGCCCCCAACAGCTTGAACTCTTCGGCGTGAAGTTGAAGGGTGCAACACGCGACCAATTGCGCGAGGCACTAAAGGCTGGAGGCATGCGCCCCATCCGGGTCGATGACAACTACTGGGCAGACACATACAACCCAGAGGCCGTCCTCGAAGGTGCGTCTTCATTCGCCGCAGGGTATGTCTACAAGACCAAGGTGTTCGCCTATGCAGAGTACGAGTTCCGTGGGTTCATGGACACCGGCCTCGTCACCAAAGTCGCAAACATGGTGTCCAACAAGTATGGTCGGCCAGGTTCGCAATCGGGCAACGAGGGTCTTGGCCCAGTAACGTACAAGTGGAACCTCCCGCAAGACATGTCAATTCGTGTCGCTCGCGGCTGGCCAGACACCACGACGTACCTCACATTCACGGATCAGACCTCTTACGCCGAGATGAAAGCAGAGCAAGACGCCGACAAGCAGGCAGAGGAGAAGTCGAAGGCCAAGGCGCAGACCAAGGCATTCTGAACCGGTGAAGGCGGCTAACAGGCGGCTGCAGCGGACTGACCCCGAAATCGGCGGGTTCCAGTTTATTTCATGGAAAAGCATGCAGCCGCGCGCCGGCATCACGCGCCAGAGCCTGAGTGTGGTCGATCTCGGCGACGTGCGAATCGTACTCCCGGGCACCAATCTGGCGGTTTTTTGAACGACCGGAGGAAGAAGTCGTGGACATTCAATACGTGATGGAACAACGCACGCGCAGCACCGGCCATTGGGAGCTTGTTCCGAGTGGGGACTTTGAGACCATGGACGCCGCATTGGCAGCGATGGAATCCGCTCAAACAGACCTTGGATGGCGAGACTTGCGGATCATGCTCGAAACCGTGCATAACGGAGTGGTCACGGAACGTGTGGTTGCCGAATACGGTCTTAAATCCGAAGAAGAAGACGAGGATAACTGTGGCTGGCGTTGAACACCAAACAAGTATTCAATTGTTGACAACGACGGCAAGCAAAAGGTAATCCCAATGTTCAAAAAAACTCTCGGCATACTTTTTGCCTCTTTGTGTGTTGCTTCGTTCGCATGGGCCGACAAGCCGAAACCGAAGCCTGTAATTTATTGCGTCGATTCTTACCACGCCTCTATAAGTGGATGCGAGGAAGAACTGGCGCTTCGTGTAAGCGAGAAATTCCTTGAGACCTTTCCACCCAAAAAATATGCCATCGTCGCATACACCAACCTAATCCGCCTACCGTCCAAGCCGGAGGATATCTTTGTCCAGACTGTCGATGTGGGTATATCGCGCCTGGAAAACGGCTTCCCGACAGTGCCGCGTTCCACTATGAGCAGGCACAAAACAGGCAAATGGTATGACTCGCAAGCGTACGTCAAGGAAACAAGGGAGGACACGGTCAGGTTCATGGCCGATACTGTGAGCGAATTGGTGCACGAATGCGAATTTCGACAGTGGTGCTTTATGGCCTGGCCTGGGCAAACCAGATAGCGAACGCGGGGTCAGGTCTCATAGCGAACGCGGGGTCAGGTCTTGCACAATCACACCAACCCAGCCACCGTCCGTTTTATGGCAAGACCTTTGCGCATTGAGCTATCTGGTTGCCTGTACCAGGTGACCGCACGCGACGACCGGCGCGAAGATAAGTCGAAACACGAGGGACGATGTGATCGTGCAAGACCTGACCCCGGGCTTTCGCTGGACTTGCTGGACTTGCTGGACTTGTGACCCTGGACTTGCTGGACTTGTTGATCACCGAGTAATACTTGACAGATGTAGTCTATGGGATACATTTCGGCCATGCGCGTATCGATGACCGAGATCTACCGGGACTGGATCAATGACCTGAAAGACCGAGCCGGCCGCGCCCGCATCCAGATGCGCGTCGACCGGCTGGCACACGGCAATCCCGGCCAGCATCGCAATCTCACGCACGGCATATCGGAACTGAAGATCGGCGTCGGCCCCGGCTACAGGGTGTATTACACCGAGCGTAATGGTGAACTGATCATCCTGCTGGCCGGCGGCGACAAGTCGACACAGCAGCAGGACATCAAGACGGCCATCGCGCTCGCCAGAAATTTGCAGGAGTAAGCCACATGCCCAAGACAACAACCAAACTGACCGCCAAAACGAAGACTGTGCCCTACGACGTGGCCGAACAGCTGCGCACGCCCGAGGAAATGGCGGCCTACCTCGACGCCTGGCTGGACGAGGCGCCGGACGACGCCGCAGGTATCGCCCGCGCGCTGGGCGACATCGCACGCGCCAAGGGCATGTCGCAGGTTGCGCGTGACGCAGGGCTCAGCCGGGAAAGTCTCTACAAGGCGCTCAGCGAAAACGGTAATCCAAGCTTTGCGACCGTGCTCAAGGTCGCGCGGGCGCTTGGGGTAAGGCTGCATGCGGAAGCGGCTTGATACATGCCCCCTTACTGGCCCATGCCGTCTATCTAAATTACTTCAGCCCTTAAATGGTGTTGCCCGAGACTGTCATCCTCGACGTTCCAAACCTGTTCACCGCAGCGGGCGTCTTCGTCGCTTTGTTGGCAGCGGTGAAAGAATGGGGTCACCCATTAGCCGGCCGTAGTCAAGCGCGAACACCGTACCCGCCCGCTTGTTGAAGGCGGGTTTTTTTGCCCGTTCTGCCTTGCTGTTTCAGGTCGAACCCGTTTCAACGGTGAGAGCAATCATGATGGGCTCCTCAAGCGGTTCAAAAAATCAGCGGGGGTGACGGCCCGCACGTTCAGTTCCTCGATGCGGCGAAAATCCCTGGCGTTGTGCGTCACGATGAATTCGCAGTCCGATGCGACGGCGCATTCCAGCACCATGTCGTCGTCCGGGTCGCGCAGAAACGGCCGCCACAGAAAAGGCACATCCTGCCAACGCACGACAGACGCCAGGTAACGCACGAACCCAAGCGCCATGCCGGCTGTCGCGCCGGGTGGCAAGTGCTCCGGCCGCGTGAGGACGGCCCGCCATTCCGTATAGACGGCGATGGTCAGCACAATCTCGAACTGGGTCGAGGGCAGCATCGCCACGATCTGGAAACTTGCGCCATTTCGCGAGCGGGATGCCGCAACCAGAACCGGGATGTCGAGGACGATGCGCATGGTATTACCAGCGTAACCACGAACAGCCGGGGGTCAATCACTCGCCCTCCGCCACCACCTCCAGCAAAAAATAGGGTCACCATACCGTTTCGCCCGGCGCCTTGCCCCGCGCCGCCCTTGCTTTTACAATCTGGTTAACCAGTTGAAAGGACGCTGACCATGCTGACCGTGGGCGCTTTTGAAGCCAAAGCCAAAATTGCCGAACTGCTCGACAAGGTCGCGGCAGGCGAAACGGTGCTCATCACCCGGCGCGGCGAGGCAGCCGCCCTGCTGGTTCCACCCGTCCAGGTTAATCAGGACAAGGCCAGGGCGCTGCGTGAAATCAAGCGCTTCCGCAAGGCCTGCAAGACCGGGAAAGTGGATATCGAGGCACTGATCAACGAGGATCGGCCTTGAGTTTCGTAGTGGATTGCTCGGTGGCGGTGCGCTGGCTACTGCCCGACGAGGCCACGCCGTACACCGACGCGGTTTTCGAGTTGCTGAATGCGCAGGATGTCGTCGTTCCGGCGTTATTTCTTTCTGAGTTCAGCAACGTATTCCTCAAGCTGTCGCGCCAGCGCAGACTTTCTTCTGAGCTCGCATTAAACGCGCTTCAGCGGTTTTCCGCTCTGGGCCTGGAAGTCGACCGCCACACACCTGCCCCGACAGGATTTTTACCCTTGCCGCACAATATGGTCTGTCGGCTTACGACGCAACCTACCTTGAGCTTGCGCTGCGGCTCGGCTTGCCGTTGGCCTGTTGGGATGGCGGCCTCAAAGCGGCTGCGGAAAAGGCCGGATTGTTTCTGAGTGCCTGATCAAGCACGCAACACGGCAAGCGCCATAGGGTAAGCGGGCCGGCTCCTTATCCCGCCGCCACCCCCAGCACCGCCTCCCCATACGCTTCCAGCTTCTTCGTCCCCAGCCCCGAGATCTCGCCCAGCTCCGCCAGGGTGGCGTCGTGCAGGATGACGTAGGCCGGCACGCCCTTTGGCGGTTTCGCCAAGCAAGCTGCCTTCAAGATCGCCCCGAACTTGCTGGCCAAGGGGCAATCATCGCATCTTGAGCGATCCTGGGCGTAAACTTCAGTGCTTCTTGCAAATAAGGACTGAAAATGAAATCGGTTGATTTGATTGATGAAATCGCTTCATTGCCTGTGGAAGAACGCGCACGTGTGGCGGACATGCTGCTACGCACCCTGAATGTGCCGGAAAGTGCCGTTGATCGCGCCTGGATGGACGTTGCCCAGCATCGTCTGGCTGAATTACGCGCCGGCCACGTCGAAGCTCTCTCCGGCGAAGCAGTATTCGAGCACATCCGCCAACGCTACGCAAAATGAGTTATGCCTTCCATCCGGACGCCGAAGCGGAACTGAGCGAGGCCATCAAATGGTATGAATCACGCGACTCCGGGTTGGGATTGGATTTTGCGACAGAAGTTTATGCTGCCATTCAGCGCGCATTGGCATTTCCGCACGCCGGTCAGGAAATGGATGGCGATATCCGACGCGCGCTACTCCATCGTTTTCCATATGGCGTGCTGTATGCCCCCGAGCGCGACCGTCTGTTAATCATCGCCGTCATGCATCTGCACCGCGAGCCCGGATATTGGCAGAACAGACATGTATGACACGGCTCACCCCTCCGCCACCACCCCCAGTACGTCCTCGCCATACGCTTCCAGCTTCTTCGTCCCCAGTCCCGATATCTCGCCCAGCTCCGCCAGCGTGGCGGGACGGCGCGCGGCGATTTCGCGCAGGGTGGCGTCGTGCAGGATGACGTAGGCGGGGACACCTTTTTCGTTGGCGGTTTCGCGGCGCCAGGCACGCAGGGACAGAAACAACGGATCCTCGTCGTCGTGGACGCCTGCGCCGGAACTGGGGGCGAGGCGCGATTTCTTGCGGGCCGGGCGCACTTCGATGGCGCGCAGCATTACGGTTTCCTCGCCTTTCAGCACCGGCCGCGCGGCCTGGGTGAGCTTCAACGCGCCCCAGGCGCTGTGATCGACTTCGAGCAGGCCGCGCACCACCAGTTGGCGCAGCACGGCGCGCCAGACCTTGTCGCTCTGGCTCGCGCCGATGCCGAACACGGAAAGCCCGCTGTGGCCGAAGCGGTCGATTTTCTCGGTGGTCTTGCCGAGCAGTACGTCGATGACGTGGCTGGCGCCGAAGCGCTGGCCGGTGCGGTAGACGGCTGAGAGCAGTTTCTGCGCGGCCTCGGTGCCGTCCCACAGCGTCGGCGGGTTGAGGCAGACGTCGCAGTTGCCGCAGGCCTGGCTGGCTTCGCCGAAGTAGGCGAGCAGCGCGACGCGGCGGCAGCTGGCCGCTTCGGCGAGGCCGACCAGCGCGTCGAGCTTGGCGTGGCCGATACGCTTGTGCGCGTCCTCGGCGTCGCCTTCGTCGATGAAACGGCGCTGCGTGACGACGTCCTGCAGACCCCACGCCATCCACGCTTCGGCGGGTTCGCCGTCGCGCCCGGCGCGGCCGGTTTCCTGGTAGTAGCCTTCGACCGAGCGCGGCAGGTCGAGGTGGGCGACGAAGCGCACGTCGGGCTTGTCGATACCCATGCCAAAGGCGAGCGTGGCGACCATGATCACGCCGTCCTCGCGCAGAAATTTTTCCTGGTGGCGGCGGCGGGTGTCGTTGTCCATGCCGCCGTGGTACGCCAGCGCCGTGAGGCCAGCCCGCTTCAGCGCGTCGGCGGTCTCCTCGACCTTCTTGCGCGTGCTGCAGTAGACGATGCCGGCTTCGCCTCGGTGTTCGCCGAGAAAATCGAGCAACTGGCGGCGCGGCTCGGACTTTTCGGCAATGCGGTAGCGGATGTTGGGGCGGTCGAAGCTGGCGACGAAGACGCGCGCGGCGCCGAGGTCGAGACGTTGCAGGATTTCGGCGCGCGTCGCGGCGTCGGCGGTCGCGGTGAGTGCGATGCGCGGCACATCGGGAAAGCGTTCGTGCAGCGCCGACAGGCCGAGGTATTCCGGACGGAAATCGTGCCCCCATTGCGACACGCAATGCGCCTCGTCGATGGCGAACAGCGACACCCGGGCCTGTTCGAGCTGACTCTGAAAACGCGGCGTCAGCAGGCGTTCCGGCGCGACGTAGAGCAGTTTCAATTGCCCGGAAACGAATTCGCGCTCGACCTGCGCGGCAGTTGCGCCGTCGAGGCTGGAGTTCAGGAACTCGGCGGCGATGCCCAGTTCCTTGAGCGCCGCAACCTGGTCCTGCATCAGCGCGATCAGCGGCGATACCACCACCGCGCAGCCCTCGCGCAGCAGCGCCGGAATCTGGTAGCACAGCGACTTGCCGCCCCCGGTCGGCATCAGCACCAGCGCGTCACCGCCTGCCGCGACGGTGTCGACGATGGCGGCCTGCTCGCCGCGAAACGCGGGATAGCCGAAGACGCGGTTGAGCAGGCTTAAAGGGGTGTCGGGCATGGGAAAAAGCACTGGCGCGGGATGTGTCACACTGGCTATAATTGTGTCACGTTTTGTGCCGTTTTTCCCCTCGGGAGGCTGCCCCATGAAAACCCTGACCATCCGCGAAGCCCGCGAAGGCCTGTCGCACCCCGACCAGATGTTCGCCGACGCCGACGAAGTGCTGGTGGTGAAGCATGGCGAGCCGGTGGCACGCATTCTGCCGGTCAAACCGGCAGCGCCTGCGCGCAAACTCCCGTCGCTCAAGTGGCTGCGCGACCAGTGCCCGTACCAGGAAATTCCCAGCGAGGTCCTGATTCGCGAAGATCGGGATGCGCGTGGCTGAGGTTTATCTCGATACCAGCGCCCTCATCAAGCTGTATGTGGCCGAGGCATTTTCCACGGAAGTCGAGCAATTCGTCGCCGAGGTAGACGGCATCATCGTCAGCCGTTTGAGCATGCTGGAGTGGCACTGCGCGATGGCGCGACGCTTGCGTACCGGGCAACTGACCGGGGCGTACCTGAATCTCGCGCGAACGGAATTCACCCGCCATTTGGCGGAGAGCTATTACCGCATCGTCGCGTACGACGACACCCTGCTGATCGACGCCTTGCGTGTGCTCGACAGCGTGAATCCCGTGCCCCTGCGCACGCTGGACGCCATTCATCTGACCGCCGCACGCAACGCAGGCATCACCCGAATCGCCACCGCCGACGACGTGATGCGGCGTGCCGCTTTACAACTCCAACTCGAAGTCGCCTATTTCGGCGATTGATTCCGCACTCATCATGACCAACGAAACCTCCATCCCGCAGCAAGACGAGAACCAGATCATCATGGAGCGCCGCGCCAAGCTCGCAGCGATCCGCGAGCAGGGCGTCGCCTTCCCCAACGACTTCGAGCGCCGCGACTACGCCGGCAAGCTGGCCGCCGCGCACGGCGACAAATCGAAGGAAGCGCTGGAAGCCGAAGCCGTCGAAGTACAGCTGGCCGGCCGCATGATGCTCAAACGGGTGATGGGCAAGGCGAGCTTCGCCACCCTGCAGGACATGAGCGGACGCATCCAGGTCTACATCTCCAACGACCTCACCGGCAGCGAATCGCACGAGGCCTTCAAGCACTGGGATCTGGGCGATTTCATCGGCGTCGCCGGCACGCTGTTCAAGACCAACAAGGGCGAGCTGACCATCCAGGCGAAATCGATCCGCCTGTTGTCGAAGGCGCTGCGCCCGCTGCCCGAGAAATTCCACGGTCTCGCCGACCAAGAGCAGAAATACCGCCAGCGCTACCTCGACCTCATCACCAACGACGACGCGCGCGCAACCTTCATGCGGCGCTCGAAGATCATCCAGGCGATCCGCGAGTTCATGACTGGCCATGGCTTCCTCGAAGTCGAAACGCCGATGATGCACCCCATCCCCGGCGGCGCCGCGGCCAAGCCTTTCGCCACCCACCACAACGCGCTCGACATGGAACTGTTCCTGCGCATCGCGCCCGAGCTGTACCTCAAGCGGCTGGTGGTCGGCGGCTTCGAGAAGGTGTTCGAGATCAACCGCAACTTCCGCAACGAGGGCCTGTCGACCCGGCACAACCCCGAGTTCACCATGATGGAGTTCTACGAGGCCTACCGGGAATACCGCTACCTGATGGATTACACCGAGGCGCTGATCCGCCACACCGCGGTCGCCACCACCGGCTCGACCACGGTCACCTATCAGGGCAACGAAATCGAGCTCGGCAAGCCGTTCGACCGCCTCACCATCGTCGAGGCGATCCGCAAATACAACCCCCAGTATACGGTCGAACAGCTGAACGACCGCGACTGGCTGATCGCGCAGTTCGCCGCGATGAAGGCCAAATACAAGCCGCAGGACGGCATCGGCGGGCTGCAACTGTCCTTCTTCGAGGAAACCACCGAAGCGCTTTTGGTACAGCCGACCTTCATCATCGACTACCCGGCCGAAGTCTCGCCGCTGGCGCGCCGCTCCGATACCCGGCCCGACATCACCGAGCGCTTCGAATTGTTCATCACCGGGCGCGAAATGGCGAATGGTTTTTCGGAATTGAACGACGCCGAGGACCAGGCCGAGCGCTTCATGGAACAGGTGCGGCAGAAGGAAGCCGGCGACGAGGAGGCGATGCACTACGACGCCGACTACATCCGCACGCTGGAGCACGGCCTGCCGCCCACCGGCGGCTGCGGCATCGGCATCGACCGGCTGGTGATGCTGTTGACCGATTCGCCCTCCATCCGCGACGTCATCCTGTTCCCGCAGATGCGGCGGGAGGGTTAAATGAGCCCGCAGATGCGGCGGGAGATTCGAATGCGCCCGCCGATGCGGCGCGCGGGCTGAGCCTGCCGCCATGGGGCACTACGCGCTCAAGGTCGGCCTGTCCGCGCTGATCCTCGTCGCGATTGCCGAAGTGGCGAAGCGCAGCACCTTCTGGGCGGCGGCGCTGGCGTCCTTGCCGCTCACCTCGCTGCTCGCCTTCGTCTGGCTGTATCTCGACACCGGCGACGTACAGAAGATCGCCGCGCTGTCCGGCAGCATCTTCTGGCTGGTGTTGCCCTCGCTGCTGCTGTTCGTGCTGCTGCCCGTCCTGCTGCGCAGTGGCTGGGGATTCTGGGCGAGCCTGGCGGTTTCCAGCGCCGCCACGGCGCTGGCCTATCTGGGCATGATCAGGCTGCTGGCTGCATTCGGCATCCGCCTGTAGGGAGCAGCCTCGCAATGCCTTCCGGTAAAATCGCACTTTTTCCCGCAATCCATCCTTTTCAGAGTCACCCATCATGACCGACGCCTTCAACACCCACGACACCTTCACCACCGCCAGCGGCAAGCACCATTTCGCCTCGCTGAAGAAACTCGAATCCGCGCTCGGCGTGTCGGTGGCGCGGCTGCCGGTGTCGATCCGCGTCGTGCTCGAATCTGTGTTGCGAAGCTGCGACGGAGTGAAGGTCACGCCGGAGCATGTGAAACAACTGGCTGGCTGGAAGCCGAATGCAGAACGCACCGAGGAGATCCCCTTCACCGTGGCGCGCGTGATCCTGCAGGACTTCACCGGTGTGCCGCTCTTGGCCGACCTTGCGGCGATGCGATCCGCTGCGCAGAAAATCGGCAAGGACCCGCAGAAGATCGAGCCGCTGGTGCCGGTCGACATGGTGGTCGACCATTCGATCCAGGTCGACAAATTCGGCACCCCCGACGCGCTCGATCTCAACATGAAAATCGAGTTCGAGCGCAACCTCGAGCGCTACCAGTTCCTCAAGTGGGGCATGCAGGCCTTCGACACCTTCAAGGTGGTGCCGCCTGGCGTCGGCATCGTGCACCAGGTGAACATGGAATACCTGGCGCGCGGCGTGATGGAACAGGACGGCATGGCCTACCCCGACACGCTGGTGGGCACGGATTCCCACACCACCATGATCAACGGCCTCGGCGTGGTCGCCTGGGGCGTCGGCGGCATCGAGGCGGAAGCCGCGATGCTCGGCCAGCCGGTGTATTTCCTCACCCCCGACGTCGTCGGCGTCAACCTCACCGGCAGCGTCAAGCCGGGCGTCACCGCCACCGACGTGGTGCTCACCGTCACCGAAATGTTGCGTAAAGCCAAAGTGGTGGGCAAGTTCGTCGAGTTCTTCGGCGAAGGCGCCGCCGCGCTGCCGGTGACCGACCGCGCGACCATCGCCAACATGGCGCCGGAATACGGCGCGACCATGGGCTTCTTCCCGGTCGACGAGGCGACCTGCCAGTACTTCGCCGCGACCGGCCGCAACGTCGCGCAGGTCGACCTGATCCGCGCCTACTACCAGGCGCAGAATCTCTTCGGCATCCCCAGGGCGGGCGAGATCGACTACTCGGAGACGCTCAGTCTCGACCTCGCCAGCGTCGAGCCTTCGATCGCCGGCCCCAAGCGGCCGCAGGACCGCATCGCGCTGGCGCAGATCGAACAGAGCTTCGAGTCGCTATTGCAGAAGCCCAAGGCAGAAGGCGGCTACGGCAAGACCGCCGAGGACCTGCGGCGCACCTTCAACGTCGAAGGTGGGCACGAGCTGCGTCACGGCCACGTCGTCATCGCCGCGATCACTTCGTGCACCAACACCTCCAACCCCGGCGTGATGATCGCCGCCGGCCTCTTGGCGAAGAAGGCGGTCGAACTCGGCCTCTACACGCCGTCCCACGTCAAGACCAGCATGGGCCCCGGCTCGCGCGCGGTGACCGAATATCTGAAGGCCGCCGGCCTGCTGACCTATCTCGAACAGCTGGGCTTCTCGGTCGTCGGCTACGGCTGCACCACCTGCATCGGCAACTCCGGCCCGCTGCCGGAAGCGATCGAGAAGAGCATCCTCGACAACGACCTGGTCGCCTGCTCGGTGCTCTCGGGCAACCGCAACTTCGAGGCGCGTGTGCACCAGAACGTCAAGGCCAACTTCCTCATGAGCCCGCCGCTGGTGGTGGCATTCGCGCTGGCCGGGCGGGTGCCGTTCGACGTCGAGAAGGAACCGATCGGTGCCGGCAAGACCGGGCCGGTGTACCTGAAGGACATCTGGCCGGGCAACGACGAAATCGCCGCGCTGCTGCACCATTCCACCGATGCCGGCGCCTACAAGAGCTACGCCGACGTCGGCGCCGGCAACCCGCTGTGGGACGGCGTGCCGGCGCCAGCCGGCGCCGTCTATGAATGGGATGCCGCTTCCACCTACATCCAGGAGCCGCCGTTCTTTGTCGGCGGCAAGGCCGCTGCGCCCGCGATCAAGGGCGCGCGCGCGCTGGCGATCTTCGGCGACTCGGTCACCACCGACCACATCAGCCCGGCCGGCGGCATCAAGCCGACCTCGCCGGCCGGCCTCTACCTCACCGAACACGGCGTGCAGAAGGCCGACTTCAACAGCTACGGCGCGCGCCGCGGCAACCACGAAGTGATGATGCGCGGCACCTTCGCCAACGTGCGCATCAAGAACCTGATGATCCCCGGTTCCGAGGGCGGCGTCACGCTGCAGGGCGGCGAGCAGAAGCCGATCTACGACGCCGCCATGGCCTACCAGACCGAGGGCACGCCGCTGATGATCTTCGCCGGCGAGGAATACGGCACCGGCTCGTCACGCGACTGGGCGGCCAAGGGCACCACGCTGCTCGGCGTGAAGGCGGTCGTCGCCAAGAGCTTCGAGCGCATCCACCGCGCCAACCTCGCCGGCATGGGCGTACTGCCCTGCCAGTTCAAGGACGGCGTCGATGCGGCCAGCCTGAAACTCGACGGCAGCGAAAGCTTCGACCTCGAAGGCACCGAATCCGGCATCGTCCCGCAGCAGGACGTCACGCTGGTGATCCATCGTGCCGATGGCCAGGTGGAACGTGTCGCGCTCAAGCTGCGCATCGACACGCCCATCGAAGTCGAGTATTACAACAAGGGCGGGATTCTGCCCTTCGTGCTCGAGCAGCTGATGGTGTAAATCCGGTGCGCGCAGACCCCGGGGCAAGGGGCCGCCCGCGTACGGACTGGCCCAGCGGCGCGCGTCACTGGGCCAGTTTCCGGTAGAGCGTCCGTTCGCTGATCCCCAGCTGCGCGGCCAGCGATTTGCGGTCGCCGCCATGATGCGCCAGTGCCCATTGCAGATAGCGCAGTTCCGCCGTTTCCAGCGGCACGATGTCGTCCACGCCTGGCATGCCTGCTTCGTCGCTTTTCAGATCGGGCGGCAGATGCTCCTCCCGCAGGGTATCGCCATCGGCCATCAGCATCGCACGTTCGATGATGTTGCGCAGTTCGCGGATATTCCCCGGATAATCATATGCCTGCAGCCGGGCCCGCGCGGCCTCGCTCAGCGTGTAGGCTCGCCCCGGCGCCAGCCGCGTCAGCAGGGTGTCGGCCAGCAGGGCGATGTCGCTGCGCCGTTCGCGCAAGGCTGGCAGGTGAATCGGGAACACGCTCAACCGGTAATACAGATCGCGGCGGAAACTGCCGCGTTCGACCATGGCCTTGAGATCGCGGTGGGTGGCGGCGATCAGACGGAAATCGGCACGCAGCGTCTCTACGCCGCCGACCCGGCGAAAAGTCCCGGTTTCCAGTAGACGCAGCAGTTTGACCTGCAGGCTCAACGGAATATCGCCCACCTCGTCCAGAAACAGCGTCCCGCCCGACGCCGATTCGACCAGGCCGATCTTGCGCTGGCTGGCGCCGGTGAACGCACCCTTCTCGTAGCCAAACAGTTCGCTCTCGAACAGAGTTTCGGTCAGCCCCGAACACTCCACCACCACGAACGGCCCGTGCTCGCGCCGGCTCTGCTGGTGGATGGCCTGCGCGACCAGTTCTTTGCCGGTGCCCGATTCGCCCAGCAACAGGGCGGCGGTGTCCGAAGGCGCCACGCGCCGGACCAATTCGAGCATGCGATTGAAGGCGGCCGACTTGCCGACCAGGCCGCTTTCGGCCGGAAAACTGCTGGCCTCGCGTACCGTCAGCATGCGTTCGACGAAATATTCGATCGCACCCGACGCACCGATGATCGGCGTCAGTTCGACGTCGACGTGCTCCTCGCCGCGCGGCGTATGGTGCAGATGCAGCACACGCCGGGGCTCGCCGCTGACCCGGCTGGCAGCGAGCGGACAGGATTCACCGCATTCGTCGCAGGGCCGGCTGTAACCATGCGATATCGCGTAGCAAAACTGCCCGACCACATTCCGCCCGCCGGCATACACACGGCGATAGGCCGCATTGGCCGCCAGAATCTGGTAGTCGACCCCCATGACGATCTGGGGGTCGGGATGGGCCTCAAGAAAGCTGATGAGTTCGTTGGCAGGCGACATTCTCTTATGCCATTTATGTCATTTACGTCACAAAACAGTAGCATATTTTGCCATAAATGACAGCCAAAGCTTTCAACGCCAGCCACAGAATTGATCTATTCTTTTGAAACCAAAGAGAAATAAAAAGACCATGCCTACCCCAGGGAGTTGGCACGGCGCTTGCGAATATTGGAGTACTCATGAAACCGCCCTTGCCCACTTTCCTGCACCACCCGCTGGCCAAAGAAATCTCGCTCGCCATCGTGATCAAGCTGCTGGTGATCGCGGCGATTTTTTATGCGTTCTTCGACGGCCATGCGCTGCACCCCGACGCCGATGCCGTAGCCGAGCGCCTGGCCAACCCCAATCAAGCCGCCCACTCATCTCAATCCTCACCAGGGAGCCCCCATGCTGACTGAAGAACTCGTCGATCTGTCGCGGCTGCAATTTGCAGTCACCGCGCTCTATCACTTCCTGTTCGTACCGCTCACGCTGGGGCTGGCGTTCATCCTGGTCATCATGGAATTGACCTACGTCATCACCGACCGCCCCATCTACAAGGACATGGTGCGCTTCTGGGGCAAGCTGTTCGGCATCAACTTCGCGCTCGGGGTGACCACCGGCATCACCATGGAATTCCAGTTCGGCACCAACTGGGCGTATTACTCGCATTACGTCGGCGACATCTTCGGCGCACCGCTGGCGATCGAAGGGCTGATGGCCTTCTTCCTCGAATCGACCTTCATCGGGCTGTTCTTCTTCGGCTGGGACCGGCTCAACAAATGGAAGCACTTCATGGTGACAGTGCTGATGGCGGTCGGCTCCAACCTCTCGGCGCTGTGGATCCTGATCGCCAACGGCTGGATGCAGGACCCGGTCGGCGCGACGTTTTCCTTCGTCACCATGCGCATGGAAATGAGCGATTTCTGGGCCATCGTCTTCAACCCCACGGCGCAGGCCAAGTTCGTTCACACCGTGTCGGCCGGCTATGTCACCGCTTCGCTGTTCGTGCTCGGTATTTCGAGCTACTACCTCTTGAAAGGGCGTGATCTCGAATTCGCGCGCCGTTCGTTTCGCATCGCCGCCGGCTTCGGCTTCGCCTCGGCGCTGTCGGTGATCGTGCTGGGCGACGAGTCGGGCTACACCGTGAGCGAATCGCAGAAGACCAAGATGGCGGCGATCGAGGCGATGTGGGAAACCGAACCCGCCCCGGCGGCCTTCACCGTGTTCGCCGTGCCGAACGAAAAAGCCGAGCGCAACGATTACCAGTTGCAGATCCCCTATGCGCTGGGCCTGATCGGCACACGCTCGCTCACCAAGACCATGCCCGGCATCAAGGAGATCAAGGAAAGGAATCGCGAACGCATCGTGGACGGCATCAAGGCGGTGGCCGCATTGGAACAGCTGCGCAGGAATCGCGACGATGCCGCTGCGCTCGCGCAGTTCGAAGCACACAAAGCCGACCTCGGCTTCGGCCTGCTGTTGAAGAAATACATTGTCGACGTCTCGCAGGCCACGCCCGAGATGATCCGGCAGGCGGTCGACGACACCATCCCGCGCGTCGCCCCGCTGTTCTGGAGCTTCCGCATCATGGTCGCGCTGGGCTTCCTGTTCCTCGCACTGTTCACGCTGGCGCTGTTCTATTCGATCAAGGGCAGCTTCATCGAGAAGAAATGGCTGCTGCGCTGGGCGCTGTGGTTCATTCCCATGCCCTGGGTCGCCGCCGAACTCGGCTGGGTGGTCGCCGAATACGGCCGCCAGCCGTGGACGATCTACGGCGTGCTGCCGACGCACATCTCGGTGTCCAACATCAGCGTCGGCAATATCTACGGCTCGCTCGCCGGCTTTGTCGGCTTCTATACCGTGCTGCTGGTCGTCGAAATGTACTTGATGACGAAGTACGTGCGGCAAGGCCCGGCCAGCCTCGGCACCGGCAAGTACCACGGCGAAATCGCGGCCAGCCCCAGTCATTCGGGCGGCGCACTGCCGGCGGGCGCAGCGGTCGACAAAATCTAAGGAGCGGACATGGACTACGAAACCCTGAAACTCGTCTGGTGGCTGCTGATCGGCGTGCTGCTGGTCGGGTTCGCCATCATGGACGGCCACGACATGGGCATGGGCGTGCTGCTGCCCTTCGTCGGCCGCAACGACCTCGAGCGGCGCGCCGTCATCAACACCGTCGCCCCGCACTGGGACGGCAACCAGGTCTGGTTCATCACCGCCGGCGGCGCGGTTTTCGCCGCCTGGCCGCTGGTCTATGCCACGGCCTTCTCGGGCTTCTACTGGGCGATGATGGCCGCACTCTGGGCGCTGTTCTTCCGCCCGGTCGGCTTCGACTACCGTTCCAAGATCCAGAACCCGACCTGGCGCAGCACCTGGGACTGGGGTCTCTTCATCGGCGGGGCGGTGCCGCCGATCATATTCGGCGTCGCCTTCGGCAACCTGCTGCAGGGCGTGCCCTTCCACTTCAACGACATCCTGATGTCGACCTACACCGGCAGCTTCTGGCAACTGCTCAACCCGTTCGCACTGCTCGCCGGCGTCGTCAGCCTCGGCATGGTCACCTTCCAGGGCGCGAACTACCTGATGATGCGCACCGAGGGCGACATCTACCGCCGCGTCCGCGCCGCCAGCCTGATTTTCGGCGCCCTGACCTTCGTCGCCTTCGCGCTCGCAGGCTGGTGGGTGGCGACCGGCATCGACGGCTATGTGATTACCAGCGCCATCGATCCCAGCGGCCCGCCCGACCCACTCGCCAAGACCGTGGCAACCGCAGCCGGCGCCTGGATGACCAACTACCACACCTATGCATGGGCGAAGTGGGTACCGATCGCCGCGTTCGCCGCCCTGGCCGCGGGCATCCTGTTCGCTCGCCTCGGCAAGGCCGGGCTGGCGTTCTGGTCCTCATCAGTTGCGTGCGCCGGCATCATCGGCACCGCCGGTGTGTCGATGTTCCCTTTCATCATGCCGTCGTCGACCGATCCGCGCTCCAGCCTCACCGTGTTCGACGCCGTGTCCTCGCATCTCACGCTCGGCCTGATGCTCGGCGCCACGGTGATCTTCATGCCGCTGATCATCTTCTACACCTCGTGGTGCTACAAGGTGATGTGGGGCAAGGTCACGACGGAATTCATCGCCGCCAACGACAAGTCGGCTTACTGAAAGGAATCGCCATGTGGTATTTCGCCTGGATACTCGGAGTCACAATGGCCGTGCTGCTCGCCTCGATCAGCGCAATGATGTGCGACGTCAGGGAATACGCGCTCGACGAAGCGCGCAACGAGAACGCGAACGACGCACGGCACGGTTGATTCTCCATGGACGAGCGTACCCGCATCGCGCGGGCGGATTCTCCGTTTGCCTTGATTTCGCAGGTTTGTCACAGGAGTTCGCCATAAGCGCACCTCATATCGCCGTCCTCGGCTCGGGATTCGCCGCACTTACCGCCGTGCGCGAACTGCGTCGGCGCGACCGCAATGCGCGGATCACGCTGGTCGCTCCGCGCGCCGCGTTGACGTATTACCCAAGCCTGATCTGGGTACCATCGGGGCTGCGGCGTGGCGCCGATCTCGATATCGACGTGTCGGGTTTTCTCGCCGCACACAATGCCGCTTTCCACGCCGGCCGCGTCACCGGCCTTGCCGACGGCGGGCGCACCGTGCTGACCGACAGCGGCCCCCTCGCCAACGATGCGCTGCTGATCGCCAGCGGCGGCCGTTTCCTCAAGGCCTTGCCCGGCATCGAGCACGCCCTGACGATCTGCGAAGGCGCCCCGGCTGCCGAAGCGATCCGCGAACGGCTGGCCGGCATGACGGACGGCACGATCGCCTTCGGCTTCGGAACCAATCCGAAAGAGCAGGGCGCGATGCGCGGCGGCCCGATGTTCGAACTGCTGTTCGGCATCGACACGCTGCTGCGCAAACAGGGCCGCCGCGAGCGCTTCAAGCTGGTGTTCTTCAATGCCACGAAGGAACCCGGCAAGCGCCTCGGCGACAAGGCCGTGGCCGGCCTGCTGCGCGAGATGCAGAAGCGCGGCATCGCCACCCATCTCGGTCGCAAGCCGCTCGGCTTCGAAACGAACAAGGTCCGGACCGAAGACGGCGACATTCCGGCCGACCTGATTCTCTTCATGCCCGGCATGAGCGGGCCTGCGTGGGCGGCCGAGGCCGGCCTACCGCTGTCCGACGGCGGCTTCTTCAAGGCCGATGCCCACTGCCAGGTGGCCGGCGCGGAGAAGGTCTACGTCGCCGGCGATTCCGGAAGCTATCCCGGTCCCGACTGGCTGCCCAAGCAGGCGCACATCGCCGACCTGCAGGCCAAGGCCGCGGCGGAAAACCTGTTGCGGGCCCTGGCTGGCAAGCCGCTTGCCGCGCGCTTCAAGGTCGAGCTCGTCTGCATCGTCGATACGCTCGACCGCGGCATCCTGGTCTACCGCGACGAAAAGCGCGCGCTGATCCTGCCGCCGTGCCGTCTCATGCACTGGGCCAAGCGCTTCTTCGAACGGTTGTACCTGCGTCCCTATCGCAAGGAGCGCCGCCCGTGAGCGCCGCGCTGAACCACGGGTGGGCGCGGGGAGTCTCGCTGTTTGCGGCGCTAGCCCTGATGGCGCTCGTCACCCTGCTGCCGCGCGGACTCACCGAGGCGGACGGCACGCCAATCAACCACGGCATGCTGACGCTGATCATGTGGGGCCTCTCGGCAGGCTTCGTGCATGGCGTCGGTTTCATTCCCCGCAACGGCGTCCTGCGCGCGCTGCTCGGTCCCGTTGCCGCCTGGTGCGGAATGGGCCTGGGATTCTTCTTCTACTTCCAGCATTTCATGAGGTGATGCCATGAACGCAACGCATCCAGCAGGGCACTCCCCCTACAAGTGCGTCGGCGGCGACGCCGGCATCCGCAAGCTTGTCGACCACTTCTGTACGCTGATGGATGAACTGCCCGAGGCCTACGCCGCGCGCAAGATCCATCCGGCCGACCTCACCGAATCGGCCAACAAGCTGTTCGATTTCCTGTCGGGCTGGCTGGGTGGGCCCCACGCTACGTCGAGAAGCACAACCACCCCAAGCTGCGGGGACGGCACGCAATCCTGCGAGCACGCGCCATGCAGCAGCCTGCGTAGCGATATCAACGAGGCGCCGCTGGGCAACAAGCCCATTGAGCATCTCGATGTATTCGATTGGAAATATCCATTTCACGGTGCGCGCGCATCGTCATAAAGTACTCACCATAGGTAAACGCCAATGAACACCTCAACTAAAAAAGGAAACCACGATGACCGAAGCAACGTCCTCCCGCACCCTGCCCCAGATCAACGCCCCGGCTCCCGACTTCGAAGCCAAGACCACCCACGGCGTCAGAAAGCTGGCCGACTACAAGGGCAAGTGGCTGGTGCTGTTCTCGCATCCGGCCGACTTCACTCCGGTCTGCACCACCGAGTTCATGGCCTTCGCCCAGCATCACCCCGAGTTCCAGAAGCTCAACTGCGACCTGCTCGGCCTGTCGATCGACAGCTTCTACTCGCACGTCGCCTGGGTGCGCAACATCAAGGAAAAGTTCGGCGTGGAAATTCCCTTCCCCATCATTGAAGACCTGTCGATGAAGGTCGCCAACGACTACGGGATGATCCATCCGGGCGCCGCCGACACCTCGGCCGTCCGCGCCACCTTCATCATCGACGACAAGGGCATCCTGCGCGCCATGGTGTACTACCCGATGACCAACGGCCGTTCGATTCCCGAGTTCCTGCGCCTGGTCACCGCGCTGCAGACCTCGGACAAGAACAAGGTCGCCACGCCGGCAGGGTGGCAACCTGGCGACAAGGTCATCGTGCCGACCCCGCAGGACGCCGATGCCGCCGAAAAGCGCATGAGCGAAGGTTATGAGTGCGCCGACTGGTATTTCTGCAAGAAGTCGCTGTAAGCAAGCCTGCTGAGGCCCGCCCTGCCCAGGGCGGGCTTTTTGCATTTGTACCGGCCCATTTTTAGCCCCGCCGCCTACGTCCAACCGAACATGTCCTGGGCCATTGTCTTTACCCTCATCGGCAGCGTCGGCGCACTCGCCGGGCCACCCTGCCGCTGCGCTTTCCCGACGCCGTCCGCACCCGGCTGGTGCCCTGCCCGCTCGCCTACGCCACCGGCACCCTGCTCGGCGCGGCCTTTCCCGGCATGATCCCCAAGGCGCTGGAGCAGGCCCCGCCGCTCGCCATCAGCAGCACGGTGCTGGCCGGTATCGTGCTGTTCTTCGTGCTGCAGAAGCTGGTGCTATGGCGGCACTGTCACGCGACTGCGCGGTGCACGCCCGGCAGGGCGGCAAACTCATCCTGACCGGCGACGCCTTCCACAATTTCGTCGACGGGCGTAGTCATCGCCGCAGTCTTCCTGGTTTCCATTCCGACCGGCATCGCCACATTGCTCGCAGTCATCGCACACGCTATCCCGCAAGAACCCGACGATTTTGCCATCCTGCTCGCCAACAGCTTCGGCAAGGCGCAGCCAGCCACGCTCGCGTGCTGGGTGCGTGACGTGACAGGGACAACGGAATGCATGGTCGCCCCATGCGTCTGCCATATCTGTCTTAACTCCTTCGACAAAATGTCAATCATGTCATGATCAATGGCCACACGAACTCACCTCCAGGCGAAGAGCAACATGCCAAGCAACTGATCGATATATGAAAAATGGTGATGAAACCACCCGGGAATGAGGTGGTATCGATTTTGCTGAATGATTTCGAGCATGGCAGGGCACATGACGTTGCCATGCCTCGCGCCGCACCCCGCTCTATTTTGAGGATCCCATGATGAAAAAAGCATTGCTGCTGACCCTGTTGCTTTCGGCTTGCGCCACTCCCCAAACCGAAGCCCAGAAGCCAGACGACCATGAGGTCGACGCCCTGCGCGCCACGGCCAAGACGCTGACCACGCAGCTGGGCGGCCGGCTCAAGCAGGAAATGAAAGCCAACGGTCCCGAATCGGCTGTACGCGTGTGCAAGCAGGTTGCCCCGCAAATCGCCGCCGACCTGTCGAGGCAGACCGGCCGGAAAGTCGGCCGAGTGGGTACCCGGGTGCGCAACACGGAAACCGGCGTACCGGATGAATGGGACGCCAAAGCGCTGGCGGTATTCACCGAGCGCCTGAAACAGGGCGAAAAGCCTGACACGATGGAACTGGTGGAAGTGGTCACCGTGTCGTCGGGCAAGCAGGTCCTGCGTTATGCAAAAGCCATCACCCTGCAGCCCATGTGCGTGACCTGCCATGGCTCACCCGAGCATATCCCCGATGGCGTCAAGGCGAGGCTGCAGGCCGATTATCCCCATGACAAGGCCACCGGCTATGGCGAAGGTGAACTGCGGGGAGCGGTCGTCATTTCACGCCCCTTGTAAGTTCTGCCTCCTTTCAACTCCTCGTTCGAAAAGGCTCGTCATGTCGCATATCGCCATCCTCGGCGCAGGCAGGGCGGCACGCCCGCCGCCTGCGAATACGCGATGGCGCTGGAAACCGACCTGCATCGCCGCAAAATGCACCACCAGCTGCCGATTACCTATGTCTCGTCTGAACCCTATGTGGGACATCTCGGGCTGGGTGGCGTGGGCGAGCACACGATCGATTTCAGCTACGCGATGATGATGCTGCCGTTCCGTGGCGTCGTGGTTCCGCAGATCCCGCCGCGCAATGCCGCCTGGGCGAAGAAAGGCAAATGGGTGCGCCTGGCCAAGGTGGCATTCGAAAAGTATTTCATGCGCAAGATGAAAACCGGCAACTCGGAGCCGCTGTATGAGAAATACGTTCTGAAGGCACTGGGTATCAAGCGCCTGAGCTGAACGATCAGGCCAGGGTGAAGGTCCGCGCAAACAGTTCGCTCACCTGGTCCGGCGGCAGCGGTTTGGCGATCACATAACCCTGAATTTCATCGCAACCGCCACTTTTCAGGAATGCCACCTGTTCGAGCGTTTCGACGCCCTCGGCCACGACGCGTAGATGGAGGGCGTGCGCCAGACGAATGATGGCGGTGGCAATCTCGGCATCGTCGCTGTCGGTCAGCACATCGCTCACGAAGCTCCTGTCGATTTTCAGCGCATCGATCGGCATGCGCTTCAACTGGCCGAGGTTGGAATACCCCGTGCCAAAATCGTCAATGTAAACGTGCAGCCCACGCTGGCGCAGCGCCTCGAGCATGCCGAAGCTGCGCGCGGGATTATCCATCGCCGCGCTCTCGGTCACTTCCAGCTGCAAATGCGCAGGGTCCATTCCGGTTTCCTTGAGGATGGCATCGATATCGTCGATCAGGTGCGCATCGGAAAACTGCCGCGGCGACAGGTTGACGGCCACCGGCGGCGGATCGCACCCGGCATCGCGCCAGACGATCCACTGTTCGCACGCCGCCCGCACGACCCAGCGGCCCAGCGGGACGATAAGACCGGTTTCCTCGGCCACCGGGATCAACTGTTCGGAGCCGACGCTGGCGCCCGTGCCGGGAAACCAGCGAATCAGCGCCTCCAGCCCCACCACCCGGCCGCTCGTGAGATCGACCTTGGGCTGGTAGAGCAACGCCAGTTCGTCGCGCTCGAGCGCCTGGCGCAAGCCGCTTTCCAGCGTCTGCAACTGCTGCGCCACCGTGTTCAATTCGTCGCTGAAGTACTCGAAGCCGCTGCGGCGATGCTTGGCCTGGTACATCGCCAGATCGGCCTGACGCAGCAGGGTATTGGCGTCGAGGCCGTCGTCCGGATACACGCTGATGCCGATGCTGGCGCCGATGGCGTAACGGCGCTGTGCGAGCCTGAAGGGCTCGGCCAGCGCCTGAAGCAGCTTGTGCGCCACCCGGCTGGCCGTCCGCGAGGCCGGCGCATGGGTCAGGATGACGGCGAATTCGTCGCCGCCCAGGCGGGCGACGAAGTCATCGGTACGCAACTGTTCGTCGAGCCGGTTGGCGACGATGCGCAGCACCTGATCGCCCACTTCGTGCCCCTGCGAGTCGTTGATGTGCTTGAAGCGGTCGAGATCGATGAACAGCAGCGAAACCTGGGATTTTTCACGCTGCGCGCGCGCCAGCGCATGGCCGAGGAAATCCTGGAAATACGAGCGATTGGGCAGGCCGGTGAGCGGGTCGTGATTGGCCAGCATGTCGAGCCGCATTTCGGAATAACGGCGCTCGGCCAGTGCGGCCGACACGAACAGGCCGCCCAGCGCCATGGTCATCATGCTGACTTGCAATGCGAATACATCGCGCGGACTCGCGGCGCCCGCGAGCCCGCCGTAGGAGACAACCGCCACGCCCAGCACGATGAGCGCCGACAGAAAAATCGCCAGGCTCGCGCCGGTCACCGAAAACCGCAGCGCGGCCCACAGCACCGCCGGCATCATCACGAACAGGACAATTTCGGCGGGCCGCAAAGGCTCGACGTATTCCATCATCGCCAGCGTCAGCGCCAGCATGCCGAGCATCAGTGCCAGGCCTTCCAGTCGCGCGCCCCGGTTGGTCGGCAGCCAATCCCAGCGTGCCGCCGTCAGCAGCAGCGGTGCGATCAGATACACCCCCAGCAGATCGCCCAGCCAGCCTACCCACAAGCCTCGCAATACCGTGCCGGCCGGCAGGTCGGCAAAGAAATACAGGCTGAGCATGCCCGTCAGCGCGCTCAGCGCGCAGCCCAGCGGTGCGGCCACCAGCGCAAACTTGGCGACGCTGGAGACATGATCGAGGGTGGCGCTGAAAGGTTGCAGGTAACGCGGCAGGTATCCGATGACCCACGCTTCCGCAGCCGCGCCGAGCGCAAAGCGGAATGCCGCGTCCGGCGGCAGGATCTGGCTGTTGATCGTGAACGATCCCAGTGCCGCCCCCGCCACGCCTGCCGCGCCAAAGCGCAGGCTCGCCATGGCGCCGACGCCGGCAGCCAGCCAGACGGCGGCGACCACATCGGCAACGTAAGCCGCAAGCTTGAGGCTGAGCCAGCCTGCCAGCGCATACGCCAGTGCCGTCAGTCCGACGATCAGCGCAAAGCGTCTGAGCTCGGCAAAGCCCGGCAGCGGCAGACGAGCCAAGGCGCGGGAGCCTGCCTACTGCACAGGATCGAGTTCGGCGCGCACCGACTCCAGCGCGTCCTTGAGGGTTTCCTCGGACAGTCCGTTGAGCTGCTCCGCCAGCATTTCGGCCGCATCGATGGTATCGGCTTCATCGGGCAGGCTGTCGGTGTCGAGATTGGCCACGAACACCGCCGCCGCCCCCGTCACCTGCAACAGCTGGCGGCGCTCGTTCATCAGCATTTCGATTTCGCCGCGCAACAGGCGGACTTCGTCTTCTTTCATGGCGTGCAGGGTCATGCTTGTCTCCGTGTTTACTACTTGGTCAGCCAAACAGAGTTAACACTCCGGTGTAGCCATATAGGCGGTTGCGGGAAATTTCACCGTTGGCGAAAAACCCCACCAGCGGAAAATCCCCGAGGATGGTGCGAATCAGCTCCATTTCCCGGTTCGGCGCACCGAACATGTGCCGGCCGCGTCCCAGGCAGGAATGATACACGCCGCCCCGGATCGGCGAGCCCAGTTGCGCCCCGATGGCTTTCAGCATCCGCAGCAGGTCGTCCTCGGCCGTTTGCCGGTCGCGGCGGCAGAACAGCAGTTCGTCTCCCGGCTCGACGGTTTCGCTGACCGCCACCAGGTGGTTCTGCGGATCGACGCCCAGAATATTGCGCACCAGATAATCGCCGGTATCCGATCCGCGCACCGGCAGGCCGACAAAGATATAGCCGGCCGCGCGCCGCAGGTCGTGCGCCAACACCTCGCCGATCTCTTCCTTCATCACCTCCAGCGCCGGGCGGCCATCCAGACTGCCGACGATGTTCTTGCTGGCGGTGGTGATGCGATGGTGCGGCCCCAGCGGCGAAATGCCTTGCGTCAGCCGTGTCGCCAGCTTCACCCGCCCGCTGAACAGCACCCCGGACAGGCCGCCGCTCACCACGCCATCGCTGATCTGTGCGGTCTCGCCGCGCGAGCTCGACAGCCCGCCGACGACAAAACTGCCCGACACATGCTCGGAGAGACCTTCGATCAGCTCCTGGATATGCGCGTTCGCCGGGTCGCCATGCACCATCGCGACATACGCATCCGACGGCTGCGCAGCGACATCCTGCAGCGTGTGCAACGCCGGCAGCATGCGGAAATCGGCCGGCGCAAACTCCCCCAGCATCAGCGCCAGCGCCGGCTCCTCCAGGTATTCCACGCCGGTGGCGCAGACCCCCACGCCCACGCTGCCGGTCCAGTGCGTCACCCCGGTCGCGCGCTTGAAAAACGCCAGGATTGCGGCGAGCTCGCCGGCGAAGGCATCCGATACATACAGGAATCCCAGCGTCGCCGTGGCGGGAATTGCGCCCAGCTGGCCCATGCAGTCCTGCGCGGCGCGGGTCCAGTCGGCGTGCGCAGCGTGGGCGAATTTGAAGGGGGAAGTCATGTCGTTTGAACGGCGGTCGCAGCAGGCCTGGCCGCTGGCGGCCCCGGCCTGCCCGCGCTCAGTAGCCCGTCTGGCTGCTGCGCGGCAATTCGCCTTCGCCGAAGAAATTCCACAGCAGATGGGCGACCACTTCGGGGGCGATCACGGTGTGCTGGTTATGGGTTTCCTGTAGCGCAGCCCGCAGTTTCTTGCGCAATTCGGGGTCGCCGGTCAGGTCGAAAATGATGTCGACCTTGGGGCCCATCGAGACCACCTCCATCGCATCCTTGAACACCGGCACCTTGCTGTGGGCAAAGCCCAGCGCGACGGGCGATTCCAGGTTGCGGTGCGCAACGGCAACGATTTCCACGTTGACGCCGTTTTCCTGGATCTTCTCCAGAAAATGCTCGGCAAACTTTTCTCCGACCTCACCCAGGCCCAGCAGGGCGACCTTGACGGCATGACTCATGAACAACTCTCCTCGTATCGGTTATGGTTGGCAACGGAACATTCTGTCCCGCTGGCGCATTTCTTGCGCACCGGAAGCATACGGTCCCCGCACGCGCCTGTCGATACTGCCCCCCGCCAGCTGCGCTGCGCACCCTCGCCTGTTCACGCCCACGGGCCAGGCGATATGATGCGGGCTGTCGACTCAAGGCTCTGCCATGCCAGATACTGCTCCGCTCTATCCGCCGCTCACCCCCTACGCCAGCGGCATGCTGGAAACCGTCGGCGTCCACCGCATCTACTGGGAAACCTCCGGCAACCCGGACGGCATCCCGGTCTTGTTCGTGCACGGCGGCCCCGGCTCCGGCACCTCGCCCAACCAGCGGCGCTTCTTCGATCCGGCCCGCTACCGCATCGTCCTGTTCGACCAGCGCGGCAGCGGCCGCTCGACCCCGCATGGCGAGCTCGCCGACAACACCACGCCGCACCTGATCGCCGACATGGAAGCGCTGCGCGTCGAACTCGGCATCGACAGCTGGCTGGTGTTCGGCGGCTCATGGGGATCGACCCTGGCGCTGGCCTACGCCGAGGCCCACCCGCAACGCTGCCGCGGGCTGGTGCTGCGCGGGATCTTCCTGTGCCGCAAGAGCGAGATCGACTGGTTTCTCAACGGCATCCGCGCTTTCTTCCCCGAGGCGCAGCGGCAGCTGGCGGAATTCATCCCCGAAACCGAGCGCCACGACCTGCTCGGCGCCTATCACGGCCGCCTGGTCGATCCGGACCCGGCCGTGCACCAGCCGGCAGCCCATGAGTGGGCCACCTTCGAGGCGTCCTGCTCGACCTTGCTGCCCAACCCCGAGCTGGTCGCCGCCTTCGGCAGCGCAACCACCGCGCTGTCGCTGTCGCGCATCGAGGCGCATTACTTCGTCAACGCCATCTTCCTGCCCGACAACAGCCTGCTGGCCAACGTCGGCCGCGTCCGCGCCATTCCCGCCGTCATCGTGCAGGGGCGCTACGACGCCGTCTGTCCGATCGTTTCGGCCGACGAACTGGCGCGCGCCTGGCCCGAGGCCCGCTATGTGGTCGTGGCGGATGCCGGCCACTCGGCCTTCGAGCCGGGCATCTGCCGCGAACTCGTCGCCGCGTGCGACCGTTTCGCCCGGACCGGAGCCTTCGACTGATGGCACTGTCGCCCTATGTCTTCGATGCCAGCGCCGAGAATTTCAACCGGCTGGTGCTGGAAAATTCGCACAAGGGCCCGGTGCTGGTGCACTTCTGGACTCCCAAGGCCGGCCCCTGCTTCATCCTGATGCCGCGCCTGGTCAAGCTTGCCGCCGAATACGGCGGCAAGTTCCTGCTGGTGATGCTGAACGCCGACGCGCTGCCCGAACTGGCGCGGCGCTTCGGCGTGAACTCGGTGCCGACGGTGAAGTTCTTCTGGCGCGGCGAAGTCGCCCACACCATCCACGGCGCCGACCCCGACAGCAGCTTTCGGGATGTCCTCGACCGCTTCATCGCCGGCGACGCCAACCGCGCCCACGCGCTGGGCATGGCGGCATGGCAGTCGGGCAACAGCCAGCAGGCGCGCATGCTGCTCGCCAACGCGGCGATGGCCGAACCCGACAATCTGACGATCCCGCGCGATCTCGCCAAGCTGTTGTGGGCCGAGGGCGAAGGCGAACAGGCGTTGAAGCTGCTCGACAGCCTGCCGCCCGAGGCACGCGCCGACGCTGCCATCGCGCCTCTGTACGCGCATTTGAATCTGGCGGAAACCGCACGCCAGGCGAAGCCGCTGGCCGACCTCGATGCGCGCCTCGCCCACGACGCCGACGACCTCGCTGCGCGCTATCAGCGCGCAGCGGTGCGGCTGGCGGGCGACGACTTTTCCGGCGCCATGGCGGACCTGCTGGCCATTGCGCGCACCGACCGCGGCTTCCGCAACGACATCGGCCGCACCAGCCTGCTTGCCCTGTTCGACCTGCTGGGCAGCGCGCATCCGCTGACGCGGCAATACCGCCAGGCGCTGTCCGAATCGCTGCATTGAAGTTCGATCATCCCGCCTTTGCACCCTATCGGGCGCTGATCGATACGCTGCAGCTCGCACGTTCCCGGCCTTCGCTCGATGCGCTCAACGCACAGGCCGCTGCCCGCGGCACGACGCAGGCACGCGGGCTGCCGCTGCGTTTCTGCGCCCCCGGCGGCCGCCTGTCCGCGCGCGATTACGAAACCCATATCCTGCACACCGGCGAGGTGCCGACCCGCGCCGACACCTGGCACGACGTGCTGAATGCGCTGGTGTGGCTGCGCTTTCCGCGCTTCAAGGGAGCGCTGAATGCAGCCCATGGCGATGCCATCGCAGCCGAGACCGAGACCAGGCGCGGTCGTCGCCGCGACGCGCTGACGGTGCTCGACGAATCGGGCGTGTGGGTGATCAGCCGCGACCAGGTCTTGTCCGAGCAACTGGCCGGGCGTGCATGGCACGCGCTGTTCTGGGAAGCGCGCGATCGCGTGGAAAGCGACATGGGCTTTGTGGTGGTCGGCCATGCGCTGCTGGAAAAGGCGCTGGCGCCTTATCCCTCGATGACCGGAAAATGCCTGACGCTGGTCTCGGATTCGCTCGACCCCGATGCCGCCGATGCGCTGGCGGTCGCCGCGCTCGAAACCGTCGACACCCCACGCCAGCTGCCGCCGCTGCCGATACAAGGCATTCCCGGCTGGGATGCGGCCAGCGCAGACGCCGCATATTACGCCAACGCGGAAATCTTCCGGCCCGCGCGCTAGGCTGTCGCAGCCGGCAGTTCGCCGCCGGCGACCCAGGACTGCGCCAGTTCCAGTTCGTCGAACAGGCGGATATCCGCCGTCATGAACAAGCGGTTCACCCACATGCTCCACGCCACCCACTGGTCGCCGGTCAGGATCGCGATACGGCCGAAATCGTTCTTGTGCTCGCGCGAGAACTTCAGTTCCTCCCAGGCCACATCGACGCTATAGGACAGCATGTCGCGCAGGTCGAACAGCAGGTTGACGCTACCCTGAAACTGGATGCCGTAGCACACCGCCTGCTCCAGCTCACGGTAGTCGTCCAGGGTGAATTGGCCCATCACGGTGACGGCGATCTGATTGTCCTTGACGTTCAGGTTGATCATGGCGCACTCCTCATGTCCGAGTTCCAACTATAGCGAATCGGACCGGATTGGGGTTGACGCGCGCACCGCCCACACCCCGGCTGCCGCCACCAGCGCCATGCCGATCCAGGCCAGCAACGGCAAGCGCTCGCCAAACAGCAGCACGCCGTACAGGGCGGAAAACCCGACTGTCGTGTAGGCCAGCGAGCCGACCGTGAGCGTGCGGCCGCGATGGTAGGCTCGCGTCAGCGCCAGCTGCGCCACGGTGGCGGTGACGCCGATGCCGATCAGCCACGGCCAGTCGCCGGCCTGCGGAAGGTGGAATCCGGCCACCGCCATCCAGACTGCGCCGCCTGCGGTCGACAACAACGTGAAGTAGAACACCACGCGCCATTCGGATTCGCCCAGCCTGCCGAGTTGCTTGACGTTGACGTAAGCCACCGCCGCCAGTATGCCCGACGTCAGCCCGGCCAGGGCCGGCAACCAGGCCTGCCCCTGAACCTGCGGCTGCAGCAGCAGCACGATGCCGATAAAGCCCAGCAGCACCGCACCGTTCAGGCCGCGCCCGTGACGTTCGTGCAGCCACCACGCCGACAGCGCGGCGAGGAACAGCGGCGCAGTGTAGTTGAGGGTGACCGCGGTGGCGAGCGGCAGCCGCGCCAGCGCGTAGAAGAACAGCACCAGCGCGGAAAAGCCGGACAGGCTGCGCCAGAAATGGGCTTTCAAATGAGGGGTGGCAAGCGGCGCCAGCAGCCGCCGATGGCGGATCGCGATCACGCCCCAGATCGCGAGCAGCCCGAACGCCGAACGGTAAAACACCAGTTCGGCCGGGGAAAAGGTGGCGGACGCGTGCTTCACCAGCACGCTCATCAGCGCGAACAAGGCCGCCGCCACCAGCATCCAGCTCGACTTCATCAAAAGCGGCTCATTGCAGGCGGGCGAAAAAAAACGGGCGGTGTACGCCGCCCGTTGGAGAGTTTAGAAAAGCTCATTTCAGGTATGGCTCGATCTCGCGCCGCAGGAAGGCGTGGAAATGCATCATGCCGTCTTCCAGCGGCGACTGGTACGGCCCGGTTTGCGAAATGCCCTGTTGGTACAGTGCGCGCCGGCCCTGGTGCATGCGCTCGCAGATATCCTCGTCTTCCGCCGCGGTTTCGTGATACGCCGCCTGCTCGGCTTCGATGAAGGCGCGCTCGAACAGCACAATGTCCTCGGGATAATAGAACTCGACCACGTTGCTGCACGACTCCACCCCGGTCGGCACGATCGACGACACCACCAGCACGTGCGGATACCATTCGACCATCAGGCCCGGATAGTAGGTCAGCCAGATCGAACCGTGCGCGAGCGCCTTGCCCTGCTGGTAGGCCAGCACCTGTTCGTGCCATTTCCGGTACACCGGTGAACCCGGCTTGGCCAGCCCGCGACTCACCCCCACCGTCTGCACCGACCACCAGTCGCCGTATTCCCATTTGAGGTCGTCGCAGGTGACGAAATGTCCGAGCCCCGGGTGATACGGCGCAACGTGGTAATCCTCCAGATACACCTCGATGAAGGTCTTCCAGTTGCAGGCGTAATGCGTCACCTGCACGCGGTCGAGCACGAAGCCGGAAAAATCCAGTTCGCGCGCCGCCTGCATGCCGGCCAGATCGGCCGTGACGTCGCGCGCCCCGGCGAACAGCAGGCCCTGCCAGTTCTGCAGGCCGCTGCGTTCGAGGTTGAGGCAGGGATTGCCGGGAAACTCCGGCGCCCCCATCAGCGTACCCTGGCTGTCATAGGTCCAGCGGTGGATCGGGCAGACGATGTTGTTGGACGGCAGCTTGCCGCGCCCCTGCAGCATCAGCGCCTGGCGGTGACGGCACACATTCGACAGCAGCTCGATGCCGGATCCGCTGTTGACCAGCATCTTCGCGCCGTCGAACATTTCAAGCGCGTGATAATCGCCCGCTTCGGGCACCATCAAGCGATGGCCCGCATAACCGGGACCCTGCTTGAACAGGTGCTTCAGTTCCAACGCGTAGACGGCCGGATCGAAGTACCAGGAAACCGGCAACTGAGGCGAAGTTAGCGACAAGGCGCTGGATTCGGCGAGATCGCTCATGGCGTACCCTACTCAAAACCAAGCCCCCTTCCGGTCTGTACCGGAAGCGGCAAGCGTGATCGCGAAACGACCACCATTTAAAAAACTATCGGAGCCCTGGCCCCGATGCCCACCGGATTTACGGATGCCCCTGCCTGGAAACCCTGCTTTACGACGCAGGGAAAGCGCGAAATTCTAGCACAGGCAAGCATTGCGGGGAGGCGCCTGCGCGCCGAATTTGTTAAAGTAGCGCCCTTTCACCGCCGGGTTCGATATTTCATGGCCAAATCCCGCGCCGCCACGCCCCCCAAAGATTACGAGTCCGCATTGGCCGAGCTGGAAACCATCGTGAGTGAGATGGAATCCGGCCAGCTACCGCTGGACGCCTCGCTGACCGCCTACAAGCGCGGTGCCGAACTGCTGCAGTATTGCCGCCAGCAACTGGCCGATGCCGAGCAGCAAGTGAAGATCCTGGAAAACGGCACCCTGCAGCCCTTCAAGACCGAAGACACCGATGACTGATTTTGCCGCCTGGACACAGGCATGCCAGGCGCGCATGGAAAGTGTGCTGGCCGAATGGCTCCCCGCTCCGCAGATTGCCCCGCAGCGCCTGCACGAGGCCATGCGCTACGCGGTGCTGGGCGGCGGCAAGCGAGTGCGCCCGCTGCTGGCGTTTGCCGCCGGCGAGGTCGCGGGTGCCGCTATCGAACGCGTACAGCACGCCGCGGCGGCAGTGGAACTGATCCACGCCTACTCGCTGGTGCACGACGACATGCCGGCGATGGACGACGACGCATTGCGGCGCGGCAAACCGACGGTGCACGTCGAATTCGACGAAGCCACCGCCCTGCTGGTGGGCGACGCGCTGCAGAGCCTGGCGTTCGGCATCCTCGCCGCGCAGCCGCTGGCCGACGACGCTGCCGTCCAGTTGAAGATGGTGCAACTGCTGGCGCAGGCGGCCGGTTCGCGCGGCATGGCCGGCGGCCAGGCGATCGATCTGGCCAGCGTGGGCAAGCCGCTCGACCTGGCCGAACTCGAATTCATGCACATCCACAAGACCGGCGCGCTGATCCGCGCCTCGGTGCTGCTGGGCGCGCAGTGCGGCGCCTTGTCCGACGCGACTGCCGCGGCGCTCGACCATTACGCCAAATGCATCGGCCTGGCCTTCCAGGTGGTGGACGACGTACTCGACGCCGAAACCCCCACCGCCACGCTGGGCAAGACCGCCGGCAAGGATGCCGCCAACAACAAACCGACCTACGTCAGCCTGCTCGGCGTGGCGCGCGCACGCGAACTGGCGCTGGAACTGCGCGCCGACGCCTGCACTGCGCTGGCCCCGCTCGACGCGCGCGCCGGGCGGCTGCGCCAGCTGGCCGATTTCGTGGTCGAACGGACGTTTTAAGATGGCCACGCCTTTGCTCGACACCCTCCACACCCCCGCCGACCTGCGCGCCCTGGCGCCGACCGAATTGCCGCAACTCGCCGCCGAGCTGCGTGAATTCCTGGTGCAGTCGGTTTCCCGCACCGGCGGCCACCTGGCCTCCAATCTCGGCACCGTTGAACTGACCCTCGCCCTGCATTACGTGTTCGACACCCCGGCGGACCGCATCGTCTGGGACGTCGGCCACCAGACCTATGTCCACAAAATCCTCACCGGCCGCCGTGCGGCGATGGCCGGCCTGCGCCGACCGGGTGGCATCGCCGGATTTCCGCGCCGTGCCGAAAGCGGGTTCGATGCCTTTGGCGTCGGGCACTCCAGCACCTCGATTTCGGCGGCGCTCGGCATGGCCGAGGCGTTCAATCTGCTTGATTCCAGCCAGCGCGCGGTAGCGATCATCGGCGACGGCGCGATGACCGCCGGCATGGCCTTCGAGGCGCTCAACAATGCCGGCGCCACCGACCTGCCCCTGCTGGTGGTGCTGAACGACAACGAGATGTCGATTTCGCCCAATGTCGGCGCGCTCAACAACTACCTGGCGCGCATGATGTCGGGCAAGTTCTACGCGGCGGCGCGGCGCGCCGGCGAAAAAGTGCTGTCGGTCGCGCCGCCGATACGCGAGCTCGCCAAACGCGCCGAGGAACACATGAAGGGCATGGTCACACCCGGCACGCTGTTCGAGGAATTCGGCTTCAACTACATCGGCCCGATCGATGGCCACGATCTCGACGTGCTGCTGGAAACGCTGAGCAACATCAAGCAGTTGAGCGGCCCGCAATTTCTGCACGTGGTCACTAAAAAAGGCAAGGGCTATGAGCCGGCCGAAACCAACCCCTGCCTGTATCACGGCGTGTCGTGTTTCGATCCGGAAAACGGCATCGCCGAAAAATCCGGCGGCAAGCCGACCTACACCCAGGTGTTCGGCGACTGGCTGTGCGACATGGCCGCCGCCGATACACGGCTGGTCGGCATCACGCCGGCGATGCGCGAAGGCTCCGGGCTGGTGCGCTTTTCGCAGGATTACCCGCAGCGCTATTTCGACGTCGGCATCGCCGAACAACATGCGCTGACTTTCGCCGCCGGGCTGGCCTGCGAAGGGGTCAAACCGGTGGTGGCGATCTATTCGACCTTCCTGCAGCGCGCCTACGACCAGTTGATCCATGACGTCGCGTTGCAGAACCTGCCGGTGATGCTGGCGATCGACCGCGCCGGCCTGGTCGGCGCCGACGGCCCCACTCACGCCGGCAGCTTCGACCTCAGCTTCCTGCGCTGCATTCCCAACATGCTGATCGCCGCGCCATCGGACGAGAACGAGTGCCGCCGCCTGTTGACCACCGCCTTTCTGCACGACGGCCCCTCGGCGGTACGCTATCCGCGCGGCAGCGGCAGCGGCGCCGCGATCGAGCCCGGCCTCGATCCGGTCGAGATCGGCAAGGGCCTGCTGCGCCGGCGCGGCCGCGACGTCGCGCTCGTCGCCTTCGGCAGTCTGGTCGCCCCCGCGCTGGCCGCGGCCGAAGCACTCGACGCCAGCGTGGCCGACATGCGCTTCGTGAAACCGCTGGACCTGGATCTGCTGCGCGAACTGGCGGTTAGCCACCGCCTGCTGGTGACGCTGGAAGAAAATGTGGTGGCGGGCGGCGCCGGCGCCGGCGTGGCCGAGGCACTGACCGGACTTGGCCTCAGCGTGCCGGTGCTGCACCTGGGCCTGCCCGACACCTTCATCGAGCATGGCGACGCGGCCGCGATGCTGGCTGACTGCGGGCTCGACGTGACGGGGATAAGCCATGCCGTGCGGCAGCGGATAACCTTATTACCCGAGTAGTTTACTCAACTATTCAGGCAGTTTATACTTGGTCTAAACTGTAAACCGCATTCAGCCCGAGCTGAAATCAAACACCAAGGAGCCCGCCATGAACCAGATTTGCGACACCGCCGTTTGCATGCCGGACGTGCAAAGTTCGGCCGACACGCGGCAAATCGCCATCAACAAGGTCGGCATCAAGAGCATTCGCCATCCGATCCGGGTGGCGGACAAGAACGACGGCGTCCAGCACACCATCGCCAACTTCAACATGTACGTGTACCTGCCGCATAACTTCAAGGGCACGCACATGTCGCGCTTCGTCGAAATCCTCAACACGCGCGAGCGCGAGATTTCGATCGAGAACTTCGAAGACATGCTGCGCCAGATGGTCGAGCGCCTGGAAGCCGAATCGGGCTACATCGAGATGAGCTTCCCCTACTTCATCAACAAGTCAGCGCCCGTCTCCGGCGTGCAAAGCCTGCTCGACTACGAAGTCACCTTCGTCGGCGCGATCGAGAAAGGGGAATACACTCACACCACCAAGGTCGTGGTGCCGGTGACCAGTCTGTGCCCGTGCTCGAAGAAAATTTCCGATTACGGCGCGCACAACCAGCGCTCGCACGTCACCGTCACTGCGAAAACCAACGGTTTCCTGTGGATCGAGGATCTGGTGCGCAAGGTGGAAGACCAGGCGTCGTGCGAACTCTTCGGCCTGCTGAAACGGCCGGACGAGAAGTACGTCACCGAGCGCGCCTACGACAATCCGAAATTCGTCGAGGACATCGTGCGCGACGTCGCCGCCGCGATGAACGCCGAACCCATGATCGACGCGTATGTGGTGGAAGCCGAGAACTTCGAGTCCATCCACAATCATTCGGCGTACGCGCTGATCGAGCGCGACAAGACAAGGCAATAAGCTTTTGCCGCACCCCAGCAGCGAGGCCCGCAACCGCGGGCCTCGCTGCATTTTGTCCGCGCGCAATCAATACCGCTGGGTTAGCGTCATCGTCTGCCCGTCGCGCCGCATTTCCATCCGATTCAAAAAGCTCATCCCCAAAAGCGGGACGCTCAAACCGGTCTCGACCACCATGCCGTCGACCTGGCTGACGGTGATGCCGCCGACCTTGACGGTATTGAACTTGACGCGCCAGGCAGGCACCACGCCTGCGGCAGTGCCGACGCCGGCGGCCTCTCCGGCCTTGTAGTCGAGCCCGATACGTTTGGCCTCGGCAGCGTTGATGGCGATGGACGTCGCGCCGGTATCGACCAGAAAAGTCATCGGATACCCGTTGAGCGAACCGGCCGCGGCAAAATGGCCGCGTGCATCGGCAGTGAGCGACACGCTCTGGCGCGCGCCAGGCTGGGCGCCGCCTGCAAACGATTGCCCCATGCCCAGGGTGCGGCGCTTGCCGTCGACGTCGAAACTGGCGCTGTCCGAATCTGCGGCGAGCAGCTTTACCCCGCCCATTGTCTGGCCGACACTCAGCGTACGCGGCTTGCCGCCGTCGATGCTGACGATGGCCTTGTCCTTGAACAGCCCCACCACCGACACGCTCGCCGCCCATGCGGGCGTGCAGAAAAACACCCCCGCCGTTAAGATGAGCAGCGTCGACTTATGTTTGAAAGCCATCATGAATCCCGTTCTGATTTTCCGTCATTCCCCGACCGAAGGGCCGGGGTATTTCACCACGTTCCTGGATCGTCACGGCATTCCCTGGAAGCTGGTGCGCATCGATGCCGGCGATGCCGTCCCTGAAGACCTTAACGGCATATCCGGCGTCTGCTTGATGGGCGGACCGATGAGCGTGAACGACGATCTGCCGTGGATTGCGCCCGTGCTGGCCCTGATCCGCCAGGCCGTCGCATCAGACATTCCGGTGATCGGCCATTGCCTGGGAGGGCAACTGATGTCCAAGGCGCTGGGCGGCACGGTGAGCCGCAACCCGGTCAAGGAAATCGGCTGGGGCGATGTCCGCATCAGCGACGCCGACGCCGCGCGTCCCTGGCTGGGCGAAGTCACGCAGCCCATGCTGGCCTTCCACTGGCACGGCGAAACCTTCAGCCTGCCGCCGGGCGCCACGCGCATCCTCGACAGCGCCTGGTGCGCCAACCAGGCCTACGTCCTGAATGGCCGCCATATCGGCATGCAGTGCCACGTCGAAATGACGCCCGAACTCATCGCCAGCTGGTGCGCCAGCGGCGCCGCCGAAATCGCCGCCAGCAGTGGTCCCGGCGTGCAGTCGCCCGGCGCCATCCAGGCGGACATGGACGCCCGCACCGCCCGCCTGCACCAGCTGGCCGACAAAATATATTCCCGCTGGATTCAAGGGCTTAGAAAATAATCGCGCGAACCTCCTGAGAAGACGCTGGACAGCCGTATCGCGTGGCGTAGGATAGCTAGCGGAGTTACATCCAGTTTTAAAGATTCATCTGATAACGGAGGATTTATGCAAAACGTCGACTATGCCAACTTCGATTTCGGCGAACGTCTCAACGGCTTCATCCACGAGGTGATGAATTACGGCGGCAGCCCCCGCACCGAAGCCGACCTCACCGAAGGCCAGAAAGTCTTCGTACGGGCAGTCAAGCGCGAAATGGTCAAATACGCCGACCCCAACCGTCATGGCTATCCGCATAACCTGCTTGAGCAGATGGAGGCCTTCACCCGCACCGTAGGCGATCTGCATAATTCCTATTTCGATTCGGGCATGCGCAAGGTCAGCGACTGCCTGTACAACCGCTGGAAAATGCTCTACGAAGAAACCAAAAAACTGGCCGCGGCCAGCGGCGACACCAAGCCTGCATGGGTTGACGTCATCAAGACCGAGCAGACCGACATGCCCGCCTTCTTCGACGCATAAGCGATTGTTTCAAAACAAAAAAGCCCGGTATAACCGGGCTTTTTTCATGGCCATGATTCAATATCAAACCCGCTTATCCTCAAATAAAAATAAAGCATTATTCAGGTGTCAGCCCCGGTGCTATGCTGCTGCGACTCAATAACCCCATCGATTCTGAGGAGACAGCATGTCCAAACTGGTACGCCCCCACGGTGGCGGCGAACTCAAACCCCTGCTGCTGACGGGTGCCGCACTTGCTGCCGAACAAACCCGCGCTGCCTCGCTGCCCAAGGTCAAGATGACCTCGCGCGAAACCGGCGACCTCATCATGATGGGGATCGGCGGTTTCACCCCGCTCGAAGGTTTCATGACCCACGCCGACTGGCAAGGCGTATGCGACGGCTACAAAATGGTCAGCGGCCTGTTCTGGCCGATTCCGGTCACCCTCTCCACCGATGAGGTCACCGCCCAGAGCATCGCGGTTGGCGCCGACATCGCGCTGGTCGACGGCGAAACCGGCAACATCATGGGCACCATGAAAGTCACCGAGAAGTATTCCATCGACAAGGCACACGAGTGCATGCAGGTCTACAAGACCACCGACCTCGAACACCCCGGCGTGAAGATGGTGATGGACCAGGGCTCGGTCAACCTTGCCGGCCCGGTCAAGGTGCTGTCCACCGGCAGCTTCAAGGAAGAGTACGGCGACCAGTTCATGACCCCGGCCGAAACCCGCGCCGCCTTCGAGAAAATGGGCTGGTCCAAGATCGCTGCTTTCCAGACCCGCAATCCGATGCACCGCTCGCACGAATATCTGGCCAAGATCGCCATCGAGACCATGGACGGCGTGCTGATTCACTCGCTGCTGGGCGCGCTGAAGCCGGGCGACATCCCCGCCGAAGTGCGTTCCGAAGCGATCTCCACCCTGATCGACAACTACTTTGCCCCCAACACCGTAATCCAGGCCGGCTATCCGCTCGACATGCGCTATGCCGGCCCGCGTGAAGCCCTGCTGCACGCGCTGTTCCGTCAGAACTACGGCTGCTCGCACCTGATCGTCGGCCGCGACCACGCCGGCGTGGGCGACTACTACGGCCCGTTCGACGCGCAGAAGATCTTCGACGAGATCCCCAAGGGCTCGCTCGAAACCGTCAACATGAACATCGACTGGACCTTCTGGTGCAAGAAGTGCGGCGGCATGGCCTCGCAGCGTACCTGCCCGCACACCAAGGATGACCGCATCCTGCTGTCCGGCACCAAGGTGCGTTCGATGCTCTCCGAAGGCCAGGATCTGCCGGTCGAGTTCAGCCGCCCGGAAGTCGCCAAGGTGCTGCAGAAATACTACGCCGGCCTCAGTGCAGAACAGAACGTCAAAGTCGAGTTGAAAGGCCACTCGGCAGCGTAATTTTTCCGGACGGCAGAATGCCGGATGGAACCACCCCGATCGCTGCAGCGGCGACTGGGGAAGCTTTTAGGACACGAGCCTACCGGAAGCGGATTCGCGAGTCGCCCCGGCCAAGGACGGGTTCAGTTCTAAGCGGACCGCGACGTACGCGGATTGTTAGCTAACTTTAGGAGACTGTAATGCCAACCTATGTTCGTACCGACAAGTGCGACGGCTGCAAGGGTCAGGACAAGACCGCCTGCATGTACATCTGCCCGCACGACCTGATGAAGCTGGACAAGGACGGTTCGGAAACCGGCCACGCCATGCGTGCCTTCAACCAGGAGCCCGAGCAGTGCTGGGAGTGCTATTCCTGCGTGAAGATCTGCCCGCAGCAGGCGATCGAAGCCCGTCACTACGCCGACGTCGTGCCGCTGGGCGGCATGGTGCAGCCGCTGCGTGGTTCGGACTCCATCATGTGGACGATCAAGTTCCGCAACGGCACCCTGAAGCGTTTCAAGTTCCCGATCCGCACCACGCCGGAAGGTTCGATCGATCCGTACGGCGGCAAGCCCATGCCCAAGATGGCTGAAATCACGTCCACGGGTTCGTTCACCCGCGACGTCATGGGTGGTTACCGCGCCGGTAACCCTGCCGAGTTGATCCGCAAGTAATTACAGAGAGGCAAACGAAATGGCTGGAGAATTTGGTAATCCCGAAGTTGTCCAAGAGGACGTCGATGTCCTCCTGATCGGCGGTGGCATGGCATGCTGCGGCGCCGGTTACGAAATCATGCGCTGGGCCGACGCCGCCAAGGCCGAGCTGGGCATGGACCTCAAGATCAAGCTGGTCGACAAGGCCGCGATGGACCGTTCCGGCGCCGTGGCGCAGGGCCTGTCCGCGATCAACACCTACATCGGCTCCGAGCAGGATCCCGCCGACTACGCACGCATGGTCTCCAACGACCTGATGGGCATCACCCGCGACGACCTGGCGTACGACCTGGGCCGCAACGTGGACGATTCCGTGCACCTGTTCGAAGAATGGGGCCTGCCGATCTGGAAAACCGACGAAAACGGCGAGCGTCATGACGGCGCCCAGGGCCTGCCCACGCTGAAGGACGGCGGCAAGCCCGTGCGTTCCGGCAAATGGCAGATCATGATCAACGGCGAGTCCTACAAGTGGATCGTTGCCGAAGCCACCAAAAAAGCGCTCGGCATGGATCGCATCGAAGAGCGCATCTTCATCGTCAAGCTGGTCAACGACAAGAACGACCCCAGCCGCATCGCCGGTGCCGTCGGCTTCTCTACCCGCGAGCACAAGGTTGTCGTCTACAAGGCCAAGGCCATCCTGCTGGCCGCCGGCGGCTGCGTGAACATCTTCCGCCCACGCTCCGTCGGTGAAGGTACCGGCCGCGCCTGGTACCCGGTGTGGAACGCCGGCTCGACCTACGCCATGGCTGCCGAAGCCGGCGCCGAGCTGACCATGATGGAAAACCGCTTCGTGCCCGCCCGCTTCAAGGACGGCTACGGCCCGGTCGGCGCCTGGTTCCTGCTGTTCAAGGCCCAGGCCGTCAACGCCT
>Ga0209916_1000685_pt1 | contig 45636 bp, 38 predicted proteins | sample ThiBio_1000_plan_FD_183956 | JGI IMG/M metagenome (GOLD analysis project Ga0209916, IMG submission 183956) | Wastewater bioreactor microbial communities from Cape Town, South Africa - Thiocy_solids_2 (SPAdes) | ecosystem: Engineered > Bioreactor > Thiocyanate-remediating > Anaerobic-Aerobic ... | reverse complement strand
CACTCGTTGCAGTCGCGCGGCACTGATACGCAGCACGCACCATCGAACAACGCCCTCACCAGCAGTGGCCCGAAAGCTAAGGGCAAAAGCCTCATGCGGCTGGGATTGACGGGAAGTCTCTTACGGAGATGTTAGGCGCCGCCAGGTGCGGCATGCGCCTCGATCATCGCTAATGGCGTAAGAAGCATCTCCACGGCAGCCTCCCTTGCCTCCTGTTCGGTGGATGCATCGAACACTTCATAGCTATCGTTGCGCAATATCGTTTTCCAAGACATATCAGGGTCTGAGAACGCGGCATCGAGTTCTTGCTTAAAGTCATCGAAGGACGGTGAGCTAGAGATCATGCGCAGATACAGGCCCTTTGAGGCCTCAGGCGACAAGCCATCCTCAACGTTGAAGACGGTTCGCAATACGCGGGAAATATGTGGGTAGGAATGCATGGACTTTGACGCCTAACACTTAGTAGACCCCATATCGGGGCATATGCAATGGATGTTCAGCTTTCGGCTGCGCTTGGTCAAGGACCGATCCTGAGGAGCGACAGGACTGGCCGGATGATGGCTCCCGCATCCGCAGGTAATTCTCCCTGTGCATATCCCACAAATCGGGGCGCTATGTCTTATCCCCCACAATCGATGGTGATAGCAGGTGCTGGTTCGGTAACGCGTCTACCCGTCTTCTGGACGAAGTTCGGCGGCGTTTGCCGCACGGACACCGCAGCTTGTGCATCGGAACCATTACACCGGATGGATACGCCGGTTCATCCTGGGGAACGGAAGACAGCCCTCGCCTGAAAAAGACGCGGTCGCGCTGGCGCGTTCCGGACCTTGGAGCAAGGCGCCACCGCAGTCCACGAAAGCTCAATGGAACTGGTCGCTCGCCGGCACCCACGAACTGGACGATGAGGCCGGCGCGGCGGGTTTGACCGGCAGCGTGATGACTTCGCAGCCGGGCGGCGGCGGGCTTCCGGCGACGCGGGCGGCGGCGCATTCGGCGCTGTTGTCGAACTTGATCATCGGCGCGGGCGATGCGTTGCTGGCGGCGGCCGCCGGCGCGGCCACGGGATTGGCCGGGGCCAGATTCAGGCGGTCGTACATTTTCTGGTCCAGCGGTTTCGCCGGCGGATCGGGGTTGCCGCAGCCCAGCAGCGCGATCGGTATCAGGGGATTCACGGCGCACTTGATGCGGATGCCGCGTGGCAGATGGAAGGTGTGGGTGACCTGGGTCTTCTCCGCCGCGCGCCGCAACGCGGTGTCAATCGAACTTTCGCCTTCGGGCGCCCAGTCCTGTTCGAACCGTGTCGGCTTGTAGCCGATGTCGGGGCGGCCGTGGCTCATGATCTGGGTGTCGCCGTGGGGCTTCAGTTGCACATACTCGCCCAGGCCGGTTTGCGGCTCGCCTTGCGCACTGCCCTTCTGCACGCCTTGCGGTGCGCCGGGCTGGTCGCCGCCGGGCTGCGCCTTGCCAGCCTGGTCGCTGGCAGTCGGTGCCTCGCCTGTCTGGTCGGCGGCGACCTGCTTGCCGTTGCCCGGCTGCTTCGCCGCTTGCGCCGACGTGGCGGCGCTGCTGTCGGCCGCCGCCGGTTCGCGCACGACGGCATCGGCTTGACCCGGATCACCCAGGTCGCTGCCTTGCGGGATGGCGTCGGGCGCGCGGCTGACGTCGCGCCCGGGCGACTGGTCCGCCGGGGTGGGCGCGGGCTGTTGCGCTTCGTCGCTGGCCTTGGACTGGGGCGATTCGGCTTTTGCCGTCGTACTGTCGGGAACGGGCGCGGCGGCCGGGGTCACCGTGGGCGGCACGCTCAGTTCGGGAAGTTCGATGGACGGCTGGACGGCCGTCTGCCGCGGCGTGTCGGTCACCTCGATCTTTTCGCTGGGCGCCTGCGGCTTGATCTCCGCCGGTGCCGATGGCGCCAGCGGCACCGCGTCGAGTTCGGCCTCGGCCACCTCGATCGACGGCGCCTGCACCTGGGGCTTTTCGTTGGACACCGTGGGACGGGGCGCGCTCAGCGGCGCATCCAGATTGACGATGGGCGAGGCCTGCGCCGGCAGGGGCACCGGCTGCAATGCAGGCACCGGCGGCGCGGCGGGAACCTCGGCACGCATCACGGTGATGCTGGCCGGCGCTGCGGATTTGGGCACGCCCACGTCCAGCGCGATGCTCGGCATGGCGATCGGCGGCGCGGCCTGCGGCGGCACTTCGGGCATCGCCAGCGAAGGCGGTGGCGGCATCGGCCGATTGCCTTCCAGTTGCGGCTTGCGCACGGCCTCGGGCTGGAACTTCGGCGGCACCGGCGCCTGCACCACCGGCGTGGGCAGGTTGATCGCCGGCGGCTCGCCGGCCAGCGGCACCGGTTGCAGATCGGGCGCCGGGGCCGGTTGCGGCAGGCTCACCGGTGCCGGTGGCGCGGCCACGGGTTTCGGCTTGGGCGCCTTGACCTTCGCTACCCTGGCAACCACCGGCGGCGCGGCCGCTGCGGGTGGCGCCGGCGTCACCACCGCCTCGACGTTGGCGCTGCGTTCGCTGACCCGGGCCGGCCGCTTGTCGCGACCCTGGTGGCGTGGTCCGCGCTCTTTCGGTGGCGTGCCGCGCACCGGTGGCGGCGGTGGCGGCTCGGGCGGCTCGATCAAGCGCACCTGCAACAGCACCTGCTTCGGCTCGGGCGGCAGCACGACCTGGAACGCGGGGCCGAGCACGAAGCCGAACAGGAAGAACAGATGCACCACCACGGCGCCCGCCATCGCCACGATGCGCAGGGTGCGTTCGCGCGGCCGTGGCCGCGTGCGCTGGTGATACACGCGTGCACGAGTGGCCGCCGCCAGTGGCGAGTTCAGCATCACCTGCGCGGGGTTGGCGGCGCGTCGGGAGGTGGCGTGTGGCGGTGGCGCGGGCATCGGATGAGTGTAGCGGGCGCCGCCCCGGTTGCGGTGGCGGGCATGACGATCGACCGCCGCGAGGGGCATGCCGCCGCAGGTTCAGTGCCCGCGCGCTGCCTTCGCGGCCCGCTCGCGCAGCTCGGCATCCACGGCACGATCGGGCGTGTCCACCGCGCAACCCCAGGCCAGCGGCTTGCCGGCGCGATACATGTGGATGCAGGCCTGCTCGTCGGGTGGCTTCGGCGCATGCGCCTGCCCGTCCAGCGAACGCGCCGGCGCCATGTTGAGGCGCACGTCGCCGTCCTTCGCTGAAGGTTTCGCCGGTGGATCGCCGCCACAACCACCCGCCAGCATCGCCAGCGAGATCGCGCAGTGGATGCGCACGCCGCGCGGAAGCCGGATGGTCTTCTTCACCGTGGTCTTGTCCACCAGCTTCTGCAGCGCGCTGTCGACGGCGTTGCTCTTGCCCCAGTCCTGGTCGAAGCGCGTGGCCTGGTAGGTGACCGGACTGCGGTGCTGCATGATCCGCGGGTCGCCCTGGGGCAGGTGCTGCACGTAGTCGGGCACGGGGGTGCTGCTTGCCGGGGCGGGCAACAGGGGCTGGCCGTTTTGATCGAACAGCCGTGCCGTGCTGCGCGGTGGTGGCGGCGCGGGCAGTTGCAGGCTCATGGCGTTCTTTCGCGGGGGCTCGCGCGGCGCCGCCGGCACGCGGGGACGCGGCGGCGCCTGCAACGCCGGGGCCGGTGGCGTCGCCCTCGCCGGTGCGCTGCTGATGAAGCGGATCTGCAGCGCTTCCTGCGCGGGCGCGCTGGTGGTCGGGGCGATCATTCGGGGACGCATCTGCTGCCACACCACCAGCACGAACACGCCGTGCAGCAACGCGGCGAACAGCAGGGCCAGCCAATGCTGGCGGCGTTCACGCCGTGGCTCGTGCCAGCGACGGCTACGCCCGGCCGCCAGGGCAAGCGGGGGCGCCCCCTGCATCGGCGGCGCCGGCGACTCCTCGGCGGGCACCGGCGGCGGGCGTTGGGCGAGCGGCGAGCGGGCGATGACGGAACCTCGGACGTGGCGGGAGCGGGCAGCATGCCGAGCGGGAACTGAATTCCGGCCGGCCGGATGGCGGCGCACATCCGGCGGGATGGCGACGCCACGGCGCTTGAGACCACCCGGCGACGGCGGCGGTTCCCCGCAGTGCAGCTTGACCCGCACGCCGCTCGGCTCAAGTCTAGGCGGGCGGCGCCTTGCGCCGCCTCTCCGCCATGACCGCCCGATCCGCTGACTTCGCCTGCCGCGAACTCGAGGACGACCATGACGGCCCGCCATTGTCAGCCGCTACAGCGCGGCTTCGTGCGGCGCCGTGGTTGATGCCGGCACGATCCGCGCCCAGTCATGGGAGGGTCGCATCGTGACGTATTCCACGGAAAGCATCCGCAACATCGCATTCGCCGGGCACGCCGGCGTGGGCAAGACCAGCTTGTTCGAGGCGCTGCTGGTCGCCGGCGGCGCCATCCAGTCCGCCGGCAGCGTCGAGCGGGGCAACACGGTTTCCGACAGCGACAGCCAGGAGAAATCGCGCGCCCATTCCATCGACAGCTGCGTGGCGAACCTCGATCACGGCGACTGCCACGTGAACCTGATCGACACCGCCGGCTACGCCGACTTCCGCGGCGCCACGCTGGCCTCGCTGTCGGCGGTGGAAACCGTGGCAGTGGTGGTCAACGCGATCAACGGCATCGAGTACGGCACGCGCCGGATGATGATGCATGCAAAAGCGCGCGGCCTGGCCCGCGTGCTGGTGATCAACAAGATCGACTTCGACGGCGCCAACCTGCCCGCCCTGGTCGACGCGCTGCGCGACGAGTTCGGCAGCGAATGCCTGCCGGTGAACCTGCCCGCCAATCGCGGCAATCGCGTGCTGGACTGCTTCTTCCACACCGACGGCGCCACCGATTTCTCGTCACTGGCCGAGGCGCACCAGCGCATCCTCGACCAGGTGGTGGAGATCGACGAAGGCGTGATGGATCGCTACCTCGATGCCGGCGAAGGCTCGCTCACCCCGGAGCAGCTCCACGATGCGTTCGAGCAATGCCTGCGCGAAGGACACCTGGTGCCGGTCTGCTTCGTCAGCGCCCGCACCGGCGCGGGCATCCGCGAATTCCTCGACCTCGCCGCGCGACTGCTGCCCAATCCCGCCGAAGGCAACCCGCCACCGTTCGCCCGCGACGACGGCACGCCGCTGGCGGTCAGCGCCGATCCGTCGGCCCACGTGATCGCTGACGTGTTCAAGATCGTCAACGACCCGTTCGTGGGCAAGCTGGGCGTGTTCCGCGTGTGGCAGGGCACCGTGCGCCGCGACAGCCAGTTGCTGGTCGACGACGGCCGCAAGCCGTTCAAGGTCGGCCACCTGTTCCGGGTGCAGGGCAAGAACCATGTGGAGATCGAAGCCGCCGTGCCCGGCGACATCGCCGCGGTGGCCAAGGTGGAGGAGATCCATTTCGACGCGGTGCTGCACGACTCGCACGACGAGGACCGGATCAGCCTGGCGCCGCTGGCGTTTCCCGCGCCGATGTTCGGGCTGGCGCTGGAGCCGAAACACAAGGGCCAGGAGCAGAAGCTTTCCAACGCGCTGGCGCGGCTGGCCGAAGAGGACCCGTGCTTTCGCGTCGAGCATCACAAGGAGCTCAACGAGACCGTGGTGCGCGGCCTGTCCGACCTGCACCTGAAGGTGATGCTGGAACGCATGCGCGAGCGCTACGGGGTGGAGGTCGACTCGCATCCGCCGCGGATCGCCTATCGCGAAACCATCGCCGGCCACGCCGAAGGCCATCACCGGCACAAGAAGCAGACCGGCGGCGCCGGCCAGTTCGGCGAGGTGTTCCTGCGCGTCGAGCCGATGGAACGCGGCGCCGGCTTCGAGTTTGTCGACGCGGTGAAGGGCGGCGTGATCCCCGGCCAGTTCCTGCCGGCGATCGAGAAAGGCGTGCGCCAGGCGATGGAACACGGCGCCGTGGCCGGATATCCGCTGCAGGACGTGCGCGTCACCGTCTACGACGGCAAGTACCACGCGGTGGACTCCAAGGAAGTGGCGTTCATCAGCGCCGGCAAGAAGGCATTCCTCGATGCCGTGGTGAAGGCGCGGCCCACCGTGCTGGAGCCGATCGTCAACATCGAGGTGGCGATCCCCGAGCACAACGTGGGCGACGTCACCGGCGGCCTGGCCGGCAAGCGCGCCCGCATCCTGGGTACCGACAGCCAGCGTGGCGGCGAGCTGGTGATCAAGGCGCAGGCGCCGCTGGCCGAACTGACCGACTACCCCACCGAACTGAAATCGATGACCGGTGGCCGCGGCCGCTACAGCCTCGACCTCAGCCACTACGAAGCGGTGCCGGCCACCGTGCAGAAGCAGCTCAGCGAAGCGTGGAAACCGCACGCGGAGGAGGACTGATGGCGCCACGCGCACGTCGCCTTCATCGCGCGCCGCTATGCTGGTCATCCCCGACCGACACGGAGCATCACCATGAAGCCAGCTTGCACCCTGCTGCTGCGCGGCCTGCTCGCCGGCTCGATGCTGTGGCTGGGCGCCTGCGCCGTGCGCGCCCAGGCCGACGGTACCCAGCCCATGCCTGAAAACAGCATCACCCTCGAACGCAGCACCTGCTTCGGCAACTGCCCCGCGTATCGCGTCACCGTGACCGCCGCCGGGCAGGTGAGCTTCACCGGCCAGGCCCACGTGCAAACCATGCAGGCCACCGGCCAGGTCACCCCGACCCAGCTGGCCGCGATTCACGACGCGCTGGCGCGCGCGGATTTCGATGCGATGCAGGCCAGCTACGTCAGCCGCAACGACGGCTGCGACATGATCATGACCGACCAGCCCGGCATCAGGATCACCGTGGGCGGCCCCGGCGGCAGCCGCAGCGTGGACTTCTACCTCGGCTGCACCGGTCCGGTCGCCGAAGCGGTACGCCCGCGCATTGAACAACTGGCCAACAGCATCGACCAGCAACTCGGCACGCGGCGCTGGATCGGCACACCGAAACCACCGGGCGCGGCGGAACACGTGGAGCGCTGAACAGACGCCACCGGCGCCCCGGGCGTAGGGCGGACACCGTCCGCCGGCACTTCGAGCACACCCTCCGTGGCGGGTGCCTGGCCGCATGTAAACGCGGACAAGTGAGCCTCACCCCTGCCCAGGATCAATCCCATTCCATTCAATAACGCGATTGGATCTGACAAAAAAAACCAGACTGTAAGTTCTGAACCTGCCAAATGCCTCAGTTCTGAACCGATACTTTTGTACAGCCCTGACAGCAGCCATTTCCACCCCAATATTTTTGGTCGACTCCGCAATGGAGATATCGATTGGAACGCCATTCGAATCGATGGAAAAGTTCAGCCTAACACATTCCAAACTGTTCCCTTCTGGCGACATTTCGCCAATGGGTAGTTCCATTACCGCGGAGTGGACAATAAGCGAGCCTGTTCTATCGACAAGCAGATGTTCCGCGCGCCTTCCACAGTCGAAACTGGCTTCGCCTGATGACGTTGCCGCAAGCATAAGCAAGGTGGCGAAAATCATATGTTCACCTCTCGACCAGTCCTCAGGAACAGGAAGGCTGTCATATGTTTCCTACAAGAGTCCCCGCCCATTAAACTCGCCCTCTGATTTAGCCGAAGCAACGGTACGCTGCCTCATCGGAAATAAGCCACGTTGGGACTGTTGGCCATGGCGGTCGAATTGTGAACAAATCAGAGTGACCCAAACCCATTCCGGTTTATTTTTTTATTTTCTCAATTGCCTTATAAATCGCCGATTCGGAACCCAACTGTGAACCGACTTGTCCTGATGGAGGAAATTCACCGCTTTTCAGCGCCGCTCGCAAATCTGGCACGTAGCCGACAGCCCTAGGCCCAATGTTTCCCAAGGCAACTGCGGCATACATCTTGACACCATCATTGGGATCACGCAGCAAGCTAGACAGCGCGCAAAGCTCGGCATCACTGACTGAATTTCGAGCATCAACACTCATTGCAGAAACCGACTCGGACAAACTTCTGGCCAAACGGACTCGCTCCTCGCCTGCCGACGTGACCCTTATGGCTTTAATCCGGGCCAAAATGGATTGTGGACCATGCCCATTAATCTCGCCACCTGTCTGGCTCGCATATGTTGCGAATGGTAGTGTCGTCAATGGCATGATCATCGTCAGGATGACTGTTGAAAGTATCTTTTTCATGGTAGCTACCACCATCCTGCATCGTTGATAGTCATTCAGCAGAATGGGGCGCTGCCAATTGAGCCTGCCGGGTGGCTCGCTCTGCCTGGCAATGTTCGAATTCAATTAGCCACGCCCCTTTAGTTTCCTGGTCGCGGACACCCGGGTACAGCAGCACCACATTTCCTGTCCATTTCATCGAGCATCTTGCGCAAAGATGCGCAGGCGCTGATGCCTGCACCACAAAGAATGGCTCGATGTACCTCTAGAAAATTTGGGCCGGGCACGAAGCGCATTCTTACCACGGAGGGGTAGAACGGGCTACCCTTCGTGAAGGCTACGAAGACCTGAGACAAATCCACGGCACTATCGGCTTCATAGATGACGACACCTTCCGACGGATTTCTATATTCAACTTGATAGTTGGTGCTTGATTTCGCCAGTACGTCGAGACCTTGCCCAGCCGTGTTGAAGGGCATGGGAAATGAACTTTTGGCGTCTTCAATGAGGCCATCTTGCCGGATATGCCTATCGACTTCTGCTACCAGCTTGCCCTGCGGTGTCAGTAGCGGCGTTCTATTGTTGCTCGTGCTGAACTCCACCGGAAGTCGAGCATAAGCATCTGTGCGCTGGCCATTCTTGATGCCAGGAGAAAATTTCCAGTCCTTCACCGCATTGATGGCCGCCGCGTCCAGGAAACGATAGCCACTCGACTGTTCCACCTTGATGTATTTCGGGTTGCCGTCACTGCCAACCAGTACGAGGAGAACTGCTCTGCCCTGTGCGTTGAGAGCAGTTGCGAGCGGCGGATACTTTACGTTGTGCTGATTGGCCCACGTCGCATCAACGGATACGGCCCGATTCTCGACCACACCTGACCAGGAACCATCTTGCGCATCGGCTACCGAGACGCCGAAGATCATCGCCAACACAAACAGCTGCTTCCACATTGGCAATCCACTGGTTGGTGTCCGGCAAAAGCTTCTATGAAAAGCCTCTTTTGGACGATGAAACTGGTCGAAGTTATCAAGAAGACCTGATGACCACGCGTTGCAACAAGCCTCGGACTCCGCGCTTTTTTAAAACATCAGCCTTTGAAAGCGCATCACCTGCATGCGTACTCGCCGCCCCACTCAAAGCCGACTGCTCCGCTTCAATGCCAGGTACCGCTCGATCAGCGCGCCGGACAGTTCGCTGCAGCTGACATCAAGGGTGTTGACGCCTTCGCGGCGCAAGGATTCGTGCACGCGGTCGCGTTCGGCCAGGTAGTGCATCGCGGCGGCGCTGCGGATGCTGTCTTCAAGTTCTTCGCCCGGCTCGCTGGCGGCGCGGTCCAGGGCCAGTTCGCGCAGGCTGACCAGCATCACCAGGTGGCGTTTGGACAGCATGCCGACCGCGGCGCGCAGTTCCACGTCGTCCTCATCGCGCACGTTGGTGATCAGCACGACCAGGGCGCGGCGGCGCTGGTGCGCCTGCAGCGCGCTGGCCGCGGCCAGGTAGTCGGTCGCTTCGGGCAGTGCCTGCAGGTCGTAGCCGGCACCGAGCAGCATGTCCATGCCCAGGCTGCCCTGCTGCGGCGGCAGCCAGCGTTGCTGCTGGCCGGTGCAGGCCAGCATGCCGACCGCGTCGCCCTGGCGCAACGCGATGCTGGCCAGCGCCAGCGATGCGTTCAGCACGTGATCGAAATGGACCAGCTGGTCGTCCTGCGCCAGCATGCGGCGGCCGCAGTCCAGCATCAGCACCACCTGCTGGTTGCGCTCGTCGCGGTATTCGCGCGAGATCAGCCGGCTGCTGCGTGCAGTCGCCTTCCAGTCGATCTTGCGCAGGCTGTCACCGACGCGGTAGTCGCGCAGTTCCTGGAATTCGGTGCCTTCGCCGCGGCGCCGCTGCAGCCGCGCGCCCACGCTGCGCGAGGCCAGCTCCACGCTGAGTCCCGCCAGCTCGGCCAGCGAGGCGAAGTTCGGATAGACACGCACGGTCGACGACGCACCGATCACGCGGCGCGCGGTCCATGCACGCCAGGGCGAGCGCAGTTGCACGTGGCAGCCGTCGAAGACGAACTGGCCCCGCGCATCGGGAATGACGCTGTAGTCGAGCAGCAGGTCCCGCCCCGGCGGCAGGCGCACGTCGCGTGGCATGCCATGGACCACCCAGCCGCCCGGATGCAGGTCGTGCAGGCGCAAGGCCTGCGTCCGCCGCGTGCCGCCGCGCAGGCGCAGGCTGACCGTGGCCGGCGGACCCAGCGGCATCACCGGCACCACCTCGCGCTGCATTTCTGGCGAGGGCATCCGGCGCAGGCGCAGGACGTCGACCAGGGCGAACAGCGCGATCACGACAGCGACGGCCAGCCACGCGGACAGCGGCAGCCAGCCAAGGCTGGCCAGCACGCCGAGCACGGTCCAGCCCAGCAGCAGCCACAGCAGTAGCGGAGCGGGTCGCATCATTGGCGTGGCGCGGGCACCTTGTGCAACAGCGCGGCGAGTACGTCGTCGGGCCGCTGCCGCTCGATCAGCGCCTCCGGCGCCAGCACCAGGCGATGGCGCAGCGCCGGCAAGGCCACCGCGCGCACGTCGTCGGGCGTGACGAAATCACGACCGTCGACCGCGGCGTGGGCGCGTGCCAGTCGCGCCAGCGCCAGCCCGCCGCGCGGACCGGCGCCGCCGATCACGCCCGGCCATTCGCGCGTGGTGCGGGCGATGCGCACGGCGTAGTCGGTGACCGCCTCGTCCATGCGGATCGCCGCCACCGCTTTCTGCACCGCCATCAACTGGGCCTGGCTCAGCACCGGGCGCACCTGCGACACGTCGAGGTCGGCGGCGATCTTGCCGTTGACCACGCTGGCCACCATGCGTCGCTCGTCTTCGAGGCCGGGGTAGCCGATGACCACCTTGATCAGGAAGCGATCCAGCTGTGCCTCGGGCAAGGGATAGGTGCCTTCCTGCTCGATCGGATTCTGCGTGGCCACCACCATGAACGGCTCGGGCAGCGCGAAGCGGCGGCCTTCGATGGTGACCTGGCCTTCCTGCATCGATTCGAGCAGGGCGGCCTGGGTCTTCGCCGGCGCGCGGTTGATCTCGTCGGCCAGCAGCAGGTTGGCAAACACCGGGCCGCGGCGGATCTGGAAACGCTCGGCCTTGGGATCGTAGATCGCATGGCCGGTGACGTCGGCCGGCATCAGGTCGGGGGTGAACTGCACGCGACCGAAGGTACAGCCGACCGACGCGGCCAGTGCGCGCACCAGCAAGGTCTTGCCCAGGCCGGGCACGCCTTCGATCAGCACGTGGCCGCTGGCCAGCAGGGCCAGCAGCACCTGGTCGAACACGTCGCCCTGGCCGATGAAGGCGCGGGTGACCTGGCCGCGCAGGGCGCGCGTCTGCTCGCCCAGTTCGGCGATCGACAACGGGGCCGGCGGCGTGACCGGGGTGGCGAGGGTTTCGGTAGTCATGGGCGGCTCCTGAGTCGGGCCAGGGTGATGATGGAAGCGCGGAACGCCTGGGCGTTCGCGGGTGACTGGAAGGCTTGCGCGATCTCCGCGGCGTCGAGCGCGCTGCGCTCGGCCAGGCGGGCATACAGCGCATCGCCATTGAGCATGGCGCAGGCCGGGTCGCGTCGACGCAGGCGCGCCAGCACGGTGTCGCTGGCCAGCCGGTGCAGGCTGCGGCCGCCGTCGCGGCGATAGACGAACTCGCCGGCGGCGTGCACGTGTTCGAGCAGCGCACGCCGATGCAGCGCCGGCGCGGGCATCAGCGGACCCAGCCGCGCGCTGCGCATCGCCATCCACGCGCCGAGCAGCAGGGCCAGCGCCAGCAGCGCTGGCCAGCCCCTGAGCCACAGGAATGTCAGGAACGACGGACCATCCAGCGCGTACACGATGTAGAGCGTGCCGCGCCCGCGATTCGGTTCCAGCAGGCCCCAGGCAAACTGTTGCGCCACCGCCCGCTTCAGCTGGTCGCGCGAGATCGGGGCGAAGCTGGCCAGCAGGCTCACCCTGCCCTTGCCCAGCCGGGTGCGCGCAAACAGGTAGCCGCCTTGCGCATCGCCGATGGAAGCCTCGACCGCGGTGGTGGCGGCGCCGGCCAGCAGGAAGCGCACGCCGCACAGGCGCAGCTTGTCGTCGTCCTTGCCGGTTTGCGCATCATCGAAAGCGCTGCAGGCATAGTCGCCCGGATGCGGATCGAGCAGGCCCAGCGCGTCGAACATCGGCGTGCGCGCGCCGGTCGCCGCCCCCGGCGACAGCAGCAGGTGGCCGCCGCCGCGCACCCACGCAGCGATGCGCGCCGCATCGGCGACATCGACCCGGCTGGCGTCGTCGCCCAGCAGCAAGGTGTCGCCGGACTGCAAGGAGAGATGCTTCGAGTCCAGCGTGGTCAGCGAGCGCGCAGGCAGCTCCAGCCGCCGCAGGGTTTCCTGCAGGGCGAAGAAGCGGTTGTAGCGGGCCTCGCCATGCGCGGGCGTGGTTTCGACGACGTCCCGGCGTTCGAACGTGGCGAAGAAGCCGGCCAGCAACAGCAGCACGGCGCCAAGCAGGACCAGGACAAGGGTGAGCGTCCGGCGGTTCATGCCGGTGCTCCCGCCTGCGCGGGCCAGCCCGTCAGCAGTTGCTCGATGGCGGCGTCATCCGGATAGCGGCCGGCGTAGGCAGCGAACTGCCAGGTGCGCACGATCGCCACCACCCGCTGCGCACGCGCGACATCCTCGATCGCGCCGGCGCGATGCAGCCAGTCCGACTCGGTCGCATCCTTCGACGGTGGCAGTTGCAGCAACTGCGCGGTGTGTTCCACGCAGCCGCGATAAAGCAGGGCCAATGCCTCGCGCCTGCGCTGCGCCTGCCACAGCGCGCGGGTGGCCGCGGCGAGGTCGTCGGGCAGCGGCAGCTCGGCTGCCTCGCCGGGCAACAGGCTGGACGAGCTCAGCGCCACCGGCTCCTCCGGCTCGGCCTGCCAGCGGCCACGCCAGCGCCAGGCAAACCAGCCCAGCGTCACCAGCGCAGCGCCCAGCAGCAGCCACAGCAGGCCCTTGAAGATCGCCGACAGCCACTGGCCCAACGCGGGGAACGGCATCTCCTGTTGCTGGCGTTCCGTCTGCCATGGATGCTTGAGCCGCCAGCCGCGCGTCGCGCGTTCGCCACCGAAGCGCGGGTCGCGATACACCTGCGCAGCCGCTTCGGCGAAGCGCTTTCCATCGCTGGCCGGCAGCGTGCCGAACACCTTCTCGACGCTGGTGGCGATGGGTCTTTCCGGCGCACCGACGCTTGCCTGTGCACGCGGGCTCGCCTGGGCATGCAGCGAAGGCAGCATGCCCAGGCACAGCAGCACGCCCAGCACCTTGCCCAGCGCCTCGATGCGCGTGCGCATACGGCGGAACGCCAGGTCGATGTCCCACGCCTCCAGTTGCGTGCGTCGATTGAGATACAGCGCGAATCCGCAGGCGACGTACAGCGGCTCGATCGCGCTCATCGCCAGGTAGGCCACGCCCGCGCCCAGCACGATCCAGATGGTCGAGACGCCCTGCGTTCCGCCGCGGAACAACTCGCCCAGCGACTCCGGTCGCCATTCGTGGGGAATCAGCAACCACGCGAACAGCCAGAAGCTGAGGAACAGCACCAGCTCGAACTGCAGGCAGCCATAGGTCAGCAGGCTGACGTCGCCCACGATGCGCTTGCGCAGCACCTTCCAGCGCGCCGAACGCTGCTGCCGCGTAGCGCCTTCGAGCAGATCCAGCGGCAGGCGCAGCGCGCGACTGCTGTCGATGCGCAACCAGGTCAGCCCGGCCAGCGTGCTGCGCCAGCTCCACTGGCGCTGGCCGCGCAGGGTTTCGCGCCAGCCCGGCGCGCGATCGAACACCGCGCGCGACAGCACGTACAGCGGCACTCGGTCGAACAGCGGCTTCAGCCACCACACCAGCACCCAGCCCAGCCACGGCAGGTCGAGCAGCAGGCCAAGCGCATTGCACAGCACGAACGCCGGCAGGGTGAAGGCGAACCACGCCGACCACACCGCGCGCGCGTTGGCGCGCAGCATGGCGGCGCCAAGATCGACCGCCTCACGCGTCACGCGCGGGCGCAGCACCACGCTGATCCGTTCAAGCTCCATGCCTGCCCGCCCTGCCGCCACGCCACAACCAGCCAAGCACCAGCACCCACAACACGGCGGCGCTGCCGAACTTCACCGCATCGGACAGGCTGGCGATCGACGACCAGTACGCCTCGACGAAGGCCGCCACCACCAGCATCGCAAACGCGCCCAGGGCCAGCTGCGCCCCGATCCAGCCGGCCGCGACCAGGGCCGGTCCGCGGCGCTGGCGACCCGGTGACAGCAGGGTCAACCCCAGCCGCAGGCCCGCACCGCCGGCGATCACCAGCGCGGTCAGCTCGAAGGCGGAATGGGCGGCGACAAAACGCCAGAACGGACCGCCATAACCGATCGCGGTGAGGTGCCCGGCGACGCCGCCGATCAGCAGGCCGTTGGCGCCCAGCACGTAGATCGCGCCGACGCCGAAGACCAGGCCCGAGGCGAACGAGCGAAACGCGATGCTGACGTTGTTCATCACGTAGAAGCCGAACATGTGCAGGTCGGTGCCGCTGCTGCGGCCGATCTGCGCGTTGGCGGGGTCGTACATCTTCTCGAACTGCGCCAGTTGCGCGCTGCTGAAGACCGTGTGCGCCAGCTCAGGGCGCAGCTGCATCAGCACCAGGGTGACCAGCGCCGGCACGTAGAACAGCACCGCCGCCGCGAGCATGCAGCGCCATTGCGCCCGCACCAGCCGCGGAAAGCCGGCGACCAGGAACGCGATCACGCGATGCCAGCGCGGCGCCGGCGGCTGGTACAGCACGCGATGCCCCTGCTGCACGATGCGCTGCAGGCGCTCGGTGACTTCGTGGCTGTAGCCGCGACCGCGGGCCAGCGCCAGGTGATGGCAGATGCGTCGATACGACGCGGGAAAATCCAGCGCCTGCTCCTGCCGCAGGGTGCGTTTCGCCTGCCGGTCCAGCGCATTCAGCCACGACTGCAGGTGGTCCCACTCGCGGCTGTGCAGGGCGACGAAGCGTTCCTGTTTCATGTCCGCCCCAGCAGCCAGTTGGCGTGCGCCACCAGCTGGCGGATCGCCCCGGTGTCGCGCTGCCCGGTCAGCGGCGTCAGCAGGTTGGCCAGTTCTTCCTGACGCTGCACGGTGAGCTGGCCGGCGCGCTCGGCGAATTCGACCAGCGCGGCCTGCTCGTCGCTGGCCAGCACCAGCGGCAGCGGCACGGCGGTCAGCGCGGGAATCTCCTGGCCGGCAGGAAGGTCCGCGACGTGGATCACCATGGTACCGGCCACGATGTCGCCGAGGCGCCGCGCGTGCGGATCGATCAGGGTGCAGGCCAGGCCCACGCCGTAGACGCCCGGCAGTGCATCCACCACCCGCAGCAGGTTGCGCACCACCGACGGCAGCCAGGTCACCGGCGTGCCGTCGGCATTGACCACGCGCAGGCCCAGTGCGCGCTTGCCGAACGTCTGCCCGCCCAGCCACACCTCGCACACCACCGAGTAGCCCCACAGCAACGCGAACATCACCAGCATCGCCAGCCCGTTGCCGCCCTTGCCGAAGGCCGCCAGCGGGATCAACGCCACGAAGAAGATCGCGAAGCGCAGCAGCAGATCGACCATCCACGCCTGCGCGCGGGGCAGCGCGCCGGCCGCACGCAGGCGCAACGAGACGCCTTCCGGCGTCTCGATCTCGCGGACGGTATCGATCATCAAGCGTCGACGACGATGGTGTCGGCAATCAGGTCGTGCAGGCAGCGCTTTTCCTTGCCGAAGATCAGCAGCGGATCGATCAGGTTGACCGCCTTGCCGACGAACGGAATCATGCCCAGGATCAGCACCGGCACCACCCGCAGGAAAATGTAGCGCCCCAGGCCGATCGGGCTGCCGTCGGTGCGCACCACGGCGATGTCTACCGCGCGCTTGCCGATGGTCTGGCCGCTCCGGTGCAGCATCAGGCAATTCACCACGATGATGGTGATCATCAGGGCCAGGCCCAGCAGCATCAGGGCGATCATCGGCCCGGCGGGCTTGATTCCCTTCCTGACGTCCAGTGCCATGTAACCGGCCCAGATCACCGGCGCCAGCCAGATCAGGCTGACCACGCCATCCAGCAAGGCAGCACCGAGGCGCTTGCCACGCCCGGCCTTGCGGCTCTCCAGGTCATAGGCGTCCCACGCGCTCGCATCGTCGACCACGGCCGCCGGTGCGGCGTACGGATTGTTTTCCATCGAGTCCTTCCCCTTGCTGCTTGTCCATGTTGCCCTCCCCCATGGCGGGCAACTTCCATGGAGTATAAAAGGCGGTTTCCGCGCTTGCCTACCGCTTCGGCTTGAGCAGCGTGCCGGTGCACTTCGGCGAACCGCACAGGCACTTCCAGAGTTTTTTCAGGCGCGCGGTGTGCGGCACGTCGAGCACGATGCCGTAGTCGTAGGTGAGTTCCTCGCCCGGCTTGATGTTGCGGATCGCCTCGATCACCACCTTGTCGCGGCGCGGGTCGCCGCTGGCGCTTTCCTCGACCAGCGCTCGGCAGTTCGGCGCACAGCTGTGGTTGATCCAGCGCGCGCTGTTGCCCTGCTGGTTGGCGTCGATGATGTAGTCGTCGTTGAGCGTGAACAAGAAGGTATGGCCGGTCTCGCCGCCGTCGCCATACAGATCGTCCGCCTCGTCGTGGCTGATCAGGCGGCCCTTGTACTCGATGATTTCCTCACCCTTGCCGATCGGAGCGGTGGCGAACACGCCATTGCCGTGGATCGGCGAGCGGCGCGCGATAAAACGTCGTGACATGCGGTACAACCCCAGCGCTGGAGACAAGTCGTCGATGATGCCTGTTTGCGGATGAGCGCGAAACCGGGCGGCCGGGACGAGCTTCCGCCGGCATCGCGGCAAGGCGATGACGATGTTCGACGCCGCCACTGGCCAGTTGCCCCCCAAACGCGGTTAGAATCGACTTTCAAACGATCGTTTGGAGAACGGCAATGCGTCTGTTGCGCTGGATCATCCCCGTCCTGATGCTGGGCCTGGCCGCCTGCGGCCCGGCCAGGAAGAGCGTATTCCCGCCCACCGTGAGCATCCAGCAACTGGTGGTGCTGCCCGGCGGCCAGTGGCAGCTGACCGTGCGTATCCAGAACAACAGCTACGCCGGCATGAAGTTCAGCTCGATCGACGGCCAGTTGCAGATCGCCGAACTGGTGCCGGTGCGCCTGCATGCGAACTTCGACCTCGACATCCCCGAGCTGGCCGGCGACGTGGTCCGCATCGACGTGCTGCCCACCAGCGCGATGAGCCAGGCGCTCGCGGCCATTGCCGGCAAGGGCAGCGCCGGTTCGCTGGCCTATCGCGTCAGCGGCAGCACCACCGCCAAACCCGAGCAGGAAGACAAGCCGCGCTCGTTCGACTTCAACGGCAGCGACTGGATCTCGGCGGTGCCGGGCATCGCCAACACGTATCGCTGATCACCCCATTCAACGAAGGAACCACCATGACCGCTTACAAGGCTCCCCTCGACGACCTGCGCTTCGCCCTGTTTGATGTACTGGGCGCCGAGTCGACCCTGACCTCGCTGCAGGGCGGCGAAGCCCACACCCGCGACCTGTTCGACGCGGTGCTGGAGGAAGCCGGCCGGCTCAGCGAACAGCTGCTGGCGCCGACGAATGGTCCGGCCGACGCCGAGGGTTGCCACTACGACAAGGCCACCCAGACGGTGACCACGCCGAAGTCGTTCAAGGAGGCGTTCAAGGCGTTCGCCGAAGGCGGCTGGACCGGCCTGACCAATCCGGAGACCTACGGCGGCCAGGCCCTGCCCGGCGTGCTGGGCACGGCGACCACCGAGATCTTCCAGTCCGGCAACCTGGCCTGGAGCCTGTACCCGCTGCTGTCCGAGGGCGCCACCCACGCGATGGAGATGCACGGCGAGGAATGGCAACGCGAGCGCTTCATGAAGCCGATCGTCGAAGGCCGCTGGACCGGCACCATGTGCCTCACCGAGCCGCAGGCCGGCTCCGACCTCGGCCTGCTGAAGACCCGGGCAGAGCCCGCCGCGGCGGACGCGGACGGCCACGCCGTCTACAAGATCAGCGGCACCAAGATCTTCATCAGCGCCGGCGAGCACGACCTCACCGAGAACATCGTGCACCTGGTGCTGGCGCGCCTGCCCGACGCACCGGAAGGCAGCCGCGGCATCTCGATGTTCATCGTGCCGAAGTTCAAGCTCAACGCTGACGGCACGCCGGGCGAGCGCAACACCGTGGCCGCCGGTGCGATCGAGCACAAGATGGGCATCCACGCCTGCTCCACCTGCGTGATGAACTTCGACGGCGCCGAGGGCTACCTGATCGGCAAGCCGCACAAGGGCCTGGCCGCGATGTTCACCATGATGAATGCGGCGCGTCTTTCCGTCGGCGTGCAGGGCCTGGCATTGGCCGAGCGAGCGCTGCAGAACAGCCTCAACTATGCCCGCGAACGCCTGCAGTCGCGCTCGCTGTCGGGCGCGAAGTTCCCCGACAAGCCGGCCGACAACCTGCTGGTGCAGCCGGACGTGCGCCGCATGCTGCTGACCCAGCGCGCCTTCGTCGAAGGCTCGCGCGCGCTGGTGCTGTACACCGCGCTGCAGACCGACATCGAACATCGCGCCACCGACGAAGCGGCACGGCAGAAGGCCGGCGAACTGGTAGCCTTCCTGATCCCGATCGCCAAGGGCATGACCACCGAGCTGGCGCAGGAGTGCACCAAGGAAGCGCTGCAGATCTACGGCGGCCACGGCTACATTGCCGAGAACGGCATGGAACAGTTCGTCCGCGACGCCCGCATCATCACCCTGTACGAAGGCACCACCGGCATCCAGGCCGCCGACCTGCTGGGCCGCAAGATCCTCCAGCTGCAGGGCGTGGGCGCGAAGCATTTCCTGCAGGAGATCAGCGCGTTCTGCCAGCAACACAGTGCCGACGCCGCGCTGCGCCACCTGATCGGCCCGCTGGCCGTCGCCACGAAGGAATGGAGCGACCTCACCGTGAGCCTGGCCCAGCGCGTGGCGGCCAACCCGGAGGAACTCGGCGCCGCGGCGACCGACTACCTGTACTACTCCGGCTACGTCACCCTGGCCTACCTGTGGGCGCGCAGCGTGGCGGCCGCCGAGGCGGGCAACCAGTCGGCCGCGTTCAAGCAGGCCAAGCGCGACACCGCCGCGTTCTACTTCGCCCGCATCCTGCCGCGCACGCTGATGCACAAGGCGGCGATCGAAGCCGGCGTGGACACGCTGCCCGCGATCGCCTGAGCCGGCGCAGGCAGTTCAACGACAAGGCCCGGGGCGATCCCGGGCCTTTGTCCGTGCGGGGCCGACTTCTCAGAAGTGACCGGATGTGCCCATCCGGGTCAGCTTCTGCTATGCAAGGCCAGCGGGGATCAGACGCCGTCGCCCGCGACGCCGTACATGCGCACGTACTGCCTGATCCAGTCCTCGTGGGCCTCGGCGGCCTGCAGCAACTCCAGCGCCAGCGCTGCCTGGGCCGCGGCGATGTGCGACGGGCTGCGCGCAGGCCTCGGCGGCGCCTTGGCCACGTGCAATACCGGCACCTCGGCCGTGGCTGCGTCGCTGTCCAGCAGGTAGCTGATGTCGTAGGCATGGTCACTCATGCCTGGACTGAAGCAACAGTCTTGCCAACTTTGCGGTCGCGCTGTGGCGGCCACGGGTTTACTCTGGCGGGAGTTGACCCCGGGGGAATCATCATGACGTCGAGTCGTTTCGCTGCGGGCATTCGGCCCGCCCTTTTCGCCTTGCTGCTCACCGCGACTGGCCTGCTGCAGGCCACCGATACGGCGCAAGCGAAATACCCGAACTACCCCAGCGAGACCCCGGCGAAGTTCGTGCCGGCCACCGCCAGCTTCGACTACGAGCGGCGCGAGGTGATGGTGCCGATGCGCGACGGGGTCAGGCTGCATACCGTGATCCTGGTGCCCAAGGGCGCCACTCACGCCGGCATCCTGCTGACCCGCACCCCGTACGACGCGAACGCGCTGACCAACCTCAGCATGAGCGGCCACCTCGGGCCGGCCCTGCAGGGCTACGACAACGTGGCCGACATCATCGTCGAGGACGGCTACATCCGCGTGGTGCAGGACGTGCGGGGCAAGTACGGCTCCGAAGGCGACTACGTGATGAACCGGCCGCTGCACGGCCCGCAGAATCCCACTCCGGTCGACGACGCCACCGACACGTACGACACCATCGACTGGCTGGTGAAGAACATCCCCGAGTCGAACGGCAAGGTCGGCACGCTGGGCATTTCCTACGACGGCTTCGAGCCCCTGATGGCGCTGTTCAACCCGCACCCGGCGCTGAAGGTGTCGGTGCCGATGAACCCGATGGTCGACGGCTGGATGGGCGACGACTGGTTCCACAACGGCGCGTTCCGCCAGCAGAACCTGGCCTACATCTACGAGCAGGTCGGCAGCCGCGACAACTCGATCAAGTGGTGGACGAACTACCACGACGACTACGACCTGTTCATGCATTACGGCTCCGCCGGCGCGCTGGCCGATGCCTACGGCATGCGCCAGCTCGGCTTCTGGAACAAGCTGCTGGCGCACCCGGCCTACGACAGCTTCTGGAGCGACCAGGCGGTCGACAAGCTGCTCGCCGCGCAGCCGCTGAAGGTGCCGGTGATGCTGGTGCACAGCCTGTGGGACCAGGAAGACATTTACGGCGCACAAGCCGTGTACCGCGCGATCAAGCCGAAGGACGCCAGCGGCAACATGGTCAAGCTGGTGATGGGCCCGTGGAATCATGGGCAGGAAATCGGGGAAGGCAGCTCGCTGGGCGCGATCCGCTTCGGCAGCGACACCGCGAAGTATTTCCGCGAGAAGATCTTGCGCCCTTACCTGGCGCAATACCTGAAGGATGGCGCGCCGAAGGCCGACACCGCCGCCGTCACCGCCTACCAGACCGGCAGCAACCAGTGGCAGCGACTGGATCGCTGGCCGTTGGCGTGCGCCGATGGCTGCCCCACGAAAAGCCGTCCGCTGTACCTGGAACCCGGCAGCAAGCTCGGCTTCAACGCGCCCGCCGCGGGCGCCGCCTACGACGAATACGTATCCGATCCCGCGCACCCGGTGCCGTTCCGCGCCCGTCCGATCCAGCCGATCGGCTACGGCACGTTCAGCTGGCCGCAGTGGCTGGTCGACGACCAGCGCGAGGCGTCCGGGCGCACCGACGTGCTCAGTTACGTCAGCGACGTACTCACCGCGCCGCTGACCATCAGCGGCGCGCCCGAGGTGAACCTGGTCGCCTCGACCAGCGGCACCGACAGCGACTGGGTGGTCAAGCTGATCGACGTCTACCCCGACCAGGTCGCCTACGAACCGGAGATGGGCGGCTACCAGCTCGCCGTGGCGATGGACATCTTCCGCGGCCGCTACCGTGAAGGCTTCACCGAGGCGAAGCCGCTCGCCGCCAACCAGCCGCTGTCCTACCGCTTCGCCCTGCCTTCGGCCAACCACGTGTTCCTGCCCGGCCACCGCATCATGGTGCAGGTGCAATCGAGCTGGTTCCCGCTGTACGACCGCAACCCGCAGACCTTCGTGCCGAACATCCTGCTGGCCAGGCCGGCGGATTACGTGAAAGCCACCCAGCGCATCTACCACGCCCCGGCGCAGGCGAGCTTCATCGCGCTGCCGGTGGTGGGCGGCTGACGCGCGCAGACTGCGCACCCGGACATTCAGGTTCGGCGCGCCGCAGTTCTCCCGGGGTCGGCGAAGAAGGCAGGCCCTACGGCGTTCCTTCTTCGCCAGTCCGGTGGCTACGGTCGCTGCATGCCGTTCGCGCTGGCGAATCCTGCCCTGGCCCGAGACGTGATGAAGCAGAGAATCAGGATGATCGCGCGGATGCTGCTGTTCGGCCTGCTCGCCCTGGCCAGCCTGGGTTCGGGCGCGTGGGGGGCGCTGGCGCTGTGGTACCAGCTGCCGGGCGGCACCGTGGTGAAGCTCCTCGGCAGCGTGACCTGGTCACTCGTGGTGATCGTGCTGGCAGGCGTCGCGATCAGCCGCCGCAGCTGGCTTCCGCCGGGAATCTACCTGGTGCTGTACGCGTTGCTGCTGCTCTGGTGGAGCAGCATCGCACCCTCCAACCTGCGCGACTGGGCCGACGATGTCTCGCGCCCGCTCACGGGCCGCATCGAGGGCCACCAGGTCGTGCTGGACAACGTGCGCGACTTCACCTGGCGCGCCGACACCGACTACGACGCGCATTGGGAAACCCGTCGCTACGACCTCGACCACCTTGTCACCGCCGACGCCGTGCTGTCGTATTGGGGCAGCCAGGCGATCGCCCACGCGATGATCTCGTTCGGCTTCGACGACGGTCGCCACGTGGTGTTCTCGGTGGAGATCCGCCGCGAACGGGGCGAGCAGTATTCGGCGATCGGCGGCTTCTTCAAACAGTTCGAGACCACCCTGGTGGCGGCCGACGAACACGACATCATCCGTGTGCGCACCAACGTGCGCGGCGAGGACGACTACCTGTACCCGCTGCGCATGGACAAGCCCGCGATGCGTGAGCTGTTCCTGTCCTACGTGCATGCCGCCAACCGGCTGGCGACGACGCCGGCGTTCTACAACACGCTCACCTCCAACTGCACCACGATCGTCTACCACATGGCCCGCCAGATCGAGCCGCGCCTGCCGTGGGACATCCGCCTGCTGTTCACCGGCTACCTGCCGGAATACCTGCACGCGGTGGGCGCGGTGGGCGCGGTGGATCGCAGCGTGCCGGTGGACGTCCTGCGCGAACGCAGCCGGATCACCGACCGGGCAAGACGCACGCGGGCGACGGACGACTTCTCGCGGGCCATCCGCGAACGCGCGCCGTGATCGACCCGGGAGCCTTGCTCAGCTGCCCAGCGCGAAGCGCGTCACCCGCCGGACCGGGTCGGCCTCGACCAGGCTCACGCGGACGTCAGCTCCCAGCGGCAGGGCGGCGCTGCCGGACACACCGGCCTCGATCGCCGGCTCGCGCACGATCACCGTGCCCTTGCGTGGATCGTCGCGGGCCACTTCGACGATCGCACCGGGGAACACCTCGCCCACCCGCGGCGCCAGCACCACGGCTTCGGCCAGGTTGAGCACGGCGCTTTCGTACTGGCCGGCGCGATGGCCGGAGGCCTGCATCGTGGCCGGCAGATCCGGCAACGCGGCCAGCACCCATGCCGGCACCGGCTGCTTCGCGCACAGCGCCACGCAGATCTCGCCGCTGTAGCGGTCGACCAGCCGCCGCAGCGGCGCGGTGGCGTGGGCATACTGCGCGGCCAGCGCCGAGTGCATCGACTGTGCTGGCAGGGTACCGTCGAACGCCGCGTAGCCGGCGCCCCGCAGCACGCTGGTGCAGGCGGTGAGCATCGCCACGTGCACGTCGCTGGATGGATCGAGCGAGCGGATGAAGCCGGGATAGTCCAGCGCGTCGGGCCAGTCGATGGCCAGTGCCCGCGCCGTGATGCGCAGCCGCCCGATCGCGTGCGGATCGGGCGGCGGCAGCGTGCGCAGGATGCCCACCTTGGCCTGCACCATCAGGTAGGCCGCCGCCATGCCGGTCAGCAGCGAGATCTGCTCGTTCCAGTCCTCCACCGCCAGGCGACCGCGGAAAGCCAGCTTCCACTGCCCATCCTCCACGCTGACTTCCTGTTCCGGCAGCGGCAGGCTCACGCCGCCTCGCGACACCTCGCGCTGTCGACGCAACTCGCCGATCTCGCGCAGCACCGCCCACATCGGATCGGCCTTGCCGGCGTCGATCTGTCGCTGCACGCCTTCGTAGTCGAGCCTGGCCCGACTGCGCACCTTCGCGCGACGCACGTCGACGGCGATGCCCTCGCCGGTGTGATCCAGCTCGATCGTCCACAACAGCGCGGGGCGCAACTGATCCGGCAGCAGCGAGGCTGCATCCTCGGACAGCACCTTGGGGTGCAGGGGGATCTTGGTCTCGGCCCCGTACAGGGTCTCGCCGCGACGATGGGCTTCCAGGTCGATCGGGTCGCCCGCGCTGACGAAGGCCGCAACATCGGCAATCGCGTAGTGCACGCGGTAACCGCCGTCGGTGCGCTCGACATGCATCGCCTGGTCCAGGTCCATCGAACCGGCGGGGTCGATCGTGACCAGGGCGATCTCGCTGCGGTCGAGCTCGGGCCAGCGGGGATTCGCTGCCGCCGCGCTGGCCGCCGCCTCGACTTCCGGCGGAAACGCCGACGGCAGTTTCAGGTCGTTCCGGATGTCGCGCATGCCCTGCGCAAGGGCCGGATCAGCGGATGGCCGGATGTGGATGCGGCGGGTGGTCGACATGGATGACGCTCCTGCGTGGCGGATTCGACATCGACGGATGAAGTCCGTGACGACGGGCAATCCCCGCAAGATATACCCATGCCCGGCGGGACTACCACGGCGACGATCCAGGGTGTAGAAACGGCAAGGCCCGTCCTGCCGCGATCGACTCCCATGACCGACCCCACCCTGATGATCCGTCTGGCCGAAGAAGAGGATGATGACTTCATCCTCGAACAGGTGCCGCGCTTCGCGGATTTCGCGTTGCCGCCGTGGCGACGCCGCCACGAATGCATCGAGGGCATCCGCAATGACCTGCTGCGCCATCTGGAAGACCAGCCGCCGAACAGCTACCTGTTCGTCGCCGAGGACGCCGATGGCGAACGCGCCGGCTTCATCCACCTGCAGCGCACCACCGATTTCTTCACCGGACGCAGCAACTGCCATGTCTCGGACATCGCGGTGGCGCCTTCGCACGAGGGGCGCGGCGTAGGCAGGCTGTTGCTCGCGCATGCCGAGGCCTGGGCCAGCGAACACCAGTGCCAGCTGGTCACGCTGGCGGTGTTTCCGTGCAACGAACGCGCCCGCGCCCTTTACGAAGCGGCCGGCTACGCCACCGACCTGCTGCGGCTGGCCAAGCCGGTCCGCTGAGCACATGCGAAGAAGCCGCCCGCAGGCGGCTTCTTCATGATCCAGCGCTGATTGCAGCGACGATCAGTTGGTGGTCTTGCCCGCGGCTTCCTCGGCCTGCTCGCGCACGTCGAGGCGATGGGCGAGACGGTCGATGTTGGTCAGCGACAGCAGGTGGGCATAGGCCCAGCCGAGCACGCCTTCACGCAGGAACTCGTGGGTGGTCTTCTCGTCCAGCGCGCGCAATTTCTCCTCGTTGACCACGAACAGGCCATTGAGGTTGATCGACTTGCCCTGGGCGCCATCCTTGCCCTGCTTCTGCAGCTGCACGTTGCGCGGCTCCAGCAGCTCATGCTTGTTGAGCTGCTGCATGAACCAGCGCGTGCGCGCCACGTTCTGCTGGAAGTCGCCCAGGAAACCCACGGCATTGGTCAACAGTTCCGTATCGGTGCCGTCTTCCTTGAACAGGCGCTCGCCTTCGGTGGTGTTGAAGCCTTCGTACTTCTCGTCGAGGAACACGGTGAAGTCGTCGCCTTCCTGGCCGGCCGGCTTCTCGGCCAGCACGAACGGATAGCGACGCACGAACGCGGGGACGTAGGTGTCCGGCGCCCAATGGCCCTCGACATCGACATAGAGGTTTTCGTTCTGGCGCAGGCCCAGCAGGGCGACCGGGCCGGCGTCGGCGACGCTCGAACCGGCAAACACGATCAGCATGTCGCGCGCGGCAAGGCCGAACTCCACGCCGGTCAGCGGCACCGAATGGGCATTCATGGCGAACTTCACGTTCGGCACGACCTTCATGCGCAGATCTTTGTGTTCATTGCGGTTCAGCGGAACCGGATTCTCGTAGAACAGAACTTCAGCCACGTTGTTCACCTCTGCCCATCGCCGTGCCGGGTCACCACCAAGCGCCCCTACCAAACCCGGCGTAGGGTCTGTGTTGACTGGCGATCATAACAGTGCCGCGGGCGTCCGGGCGACTGCCCCGGGGGAGACCCGACGGAGGCCAAGCATGCGGATTGCAACGAAATTGTTCTATGCTGGCCGCAGACTGGCTGCATGCATTGCCTGAACGATCTTTCGACGCCCCTGGCTGAAGGACGGTTTACATGCTGATGGAAGTGCCAAGTCGCGCCGATATCAACGCGACGCGCGTATTGTCGCTGGACGCTGCCGGCCGCATCCTCGACTGGATCAGCTGGCAGGAGGCAGTTTGCCTGTATGTCCGCGACGCGGTGGCCTGGACGCTTGGCGACCCCTGCCTCACCGTGCACGGCGGCCACAATCGGTTGCTTGGCGCGCAAAGCCTGCTGCAGCTTCATCCGATCATCGCCAGTACCGGCCGTTGCCGCGAACACGCGATCGATCCGGCCCCGGCGCTGACCAACACCGCGCTGTTCGCCCGCGACCGGCACATCTGCCTGTACTGCGGCGAGCATTTCAGCCGCGCCGACCTCACCCGCGACCACGTCATGCCGATATCCCGGCAAGGCAAGGACGAGTGGGAGAACGTGGTCAGCGCCTGCCTGGCCTGCAACCTGAAGAAGAGCAACCGCACCCCGCAGCAGGCGAACATGCCGTTGCTGGCGGTACCGTACCGGCCCAGCTGGGTCGAACACCTGATCCTTTCCAACCGCAACATCCTGGCCGACCAGATGGAGTTCCTGGTCAGCCGGCTGCCCCGCGACCGGCGCGCCATCGCCGAATACGCCTAGCCTTCCGCCGCGGTTTCACCCTTGCCCCTTGCCCTTGGACTCGCCCTCGCAGGCACGCGTGGCGCGATTTTCCTTCAGCTCCCGATCAATCTCCCTGACCTCCTCGCAGGCCTCGCCGGCCTCATCCCGCTTTTCGGCCTGCCGGCCGGCGTCTTCGCGTCGTGCCTGCTGTTCGCGCCGGTTGGCCAGCTTGCGATAATTCTCGCGAATGCGCTCCAGTGTTTCCTCATCGACCTCCTCGAGGTCGAGCAGGCTGTTGTGCGCCGCCGTGGCGCGGATCAGCTCGTCCAGCTTGATCTGCAGCGCCGCGCTGTCGCGGTTCTGGCTGTTCTGGATCAGGAACACCATCAGGAAGGTGATGATCGTGGTGCCGGTGTTGATCACCAGCTGCCAGGTGTCGCCAAAATCGAACAGGGGCCCGCTGGCGGCCCAGATCACCACGATCAGCGCGGCGCACAAAAAGGTGGCCGGCCGGCCGGAATAGCGGGCGGTGGCTTCCGCAAAACGACGAAAGGACTGCGAGAGACTGGCCATGGAGCGACTTTCCGAAGGGAACCTGTCCCAGCATGCGACGCCCTCCGTATGCCGGATGTGCAGGTTTCGGGCCGCTGCCGCCCCGCATTCTTCACGGCATCGCCCTTGCCCCGCCCCGCCGCTGGTCTAACAATACGCGGATGACCGACCTTTCCCGCTACCCCCACCTGGCCACCATCGAGACGCCAGCCGATCTGCGCCGCGTACCGGACAGCGGACTGCCTGCCGTTGCCGACGAGCTGCGCCAGTTCCTGATCGAGTCGGTGGCCAGTTCCGGCGGCCATTTCGGTGCGGGCCTGGGCGTGGTCGAACTGACCGTGGCCCTGCACCACGAATTCGACACCCCGCATGATCGCCTGGTGTGGGACGTGGGTCATCAGTGCTACCCGCACAAGATCCTCACCGGCCGTCGCGACCGCATCACCACAATCAAGAAGAAGGATGGCCTGGCGCCGTTTCCGCGCCGCGAGGAAAGCGAATTCGACACCTTCGGCGTCGGCCACTCGTCGACTTCGATTTCGGCCGCGCTGGGCATGGCGATCGCCGCCCAGCACCAGGGTGACCACCGCAAGGTGGTGGCTGTGATCGGCGACGGCGCGATGACCGCCGGCATGGCGTTCGAGGCGCTGAACCACGGTGGCGACGTCGAGCCGGACATGCTGGTGGTGTTCAACGACAATGGCATGTCGATCAGCGAGAACGTTGGCGCGATGACCAAGATTATGGCGCGCGCGATGGCCAGCCGCCGCCTCAACCAGCTGCGCGAGCGGGCCAAGCGGGCGATCCCCAGGCAGTCGTTCGTGGGCCGCTTCTTCAAGCGCTGGGAAGAACACGCCAAGGGCATGTTCGTGCCCTCGACCCTGTTCGAGGAACTGGGCTTCCACTACACCGGCCCGATCGACGGCCACAACATCCCGCAGTTGCTGCAGGCGCTGCGCACGGTGAAGAACCTGCCCGGCCCGCAGCTGCTGCACGTGATCACCACCAAGGGCAAGGGCTACGCCCCCGCCGAAGAGGCGCAGATCGAGTACCACGCGGTCGGTCCGTTCGACCCGCAGGCCGGCCTGGTGAAGAAGAACACGCCGGTCAAGCCCACCTACACCGACATCTTCGGCAACTGGCTGTGCGACCAGGCCGCGGCTGACCCGCGCCTGCTGGCGATCACCCCGGCGATGCGCGAAGGTTCCGGCCTGGTGCGCTTCTCGAAGGAATACCCGGACCGCTACTTCGACGTGGCGATCGCCGAGCAGCACGCGGTGACGCTGGCCGCCGGCATGGCCTGCGAAGGGGCCAAACCGGTGGTGGCGATCTATTCCACCTTCCTGCAGCGCGCCTACGACCAGGCGATCCACGACGTGGCGCTGCAGAACCTCGATGTCACCTTCGCGATCGACCGCGCCGGTGTGGTCGGCCCGGACGGCGCCACCCATTCGGGCAGCTTCGATCTCTCTTTCCTGCGCTGCCTGCCCAACTTCGTGATCATGGCGCCCGCCGACGAAAACGAATGCCGCGCGATGCTTTCCACCGGCTTCCAGTACACCGGCCCTGCCGCGATCCGCTACCCGCGCGGCACCGGCCCCGGCATCGCCATCAGCGAGCAGCTCGACACCTTGCCGATCGGCAAGGCCGACCTGCGTCGCCGCGGCCGCGGCCTGGCCCTGCTCAGTTTCGGCGCGATGCTGCCCGCTGCCACCACCATCGCCGCCGAACTTGACGCCACCCTGGTCAACATGCGTTTCGTGAAGCCGCTGGACGAGGCGATGATCACGGAGCTGGCGAAGACCCACGACGCCTTCGTCACCCTGGAAGACAACGCGATCGCCGGCGGCGCCGGCTCGGCCGTGGCCGAATGCCTGGCCGCCCACGGCATCGCCCGACCGATCCTGCACCTTGGCCTTCCAGACGTCTATCTGGAACACGGCAGCCGCGAGGAAGTGCTGACGATGGCTGGCCTGGACCTGCCCGGCATCCGCCACGCGATCCATGCACGCTTCCCGACGCTGTGCGCGGGCAGCATGGCCAGCACCGGCTGACCACGCCTCACGCCACTCACACAACGTGACGTGGCGCACATCGCCGGCCATCACCGGCGATGCCTTACAGCCCGCGAGTCCCGCAACGATTACCCTGCGTTGAGTTTTGAAGAAAACCTCCAGGGAAGGAGTTGCGATGACGTTGGCAACGTCGATACAGGGCTCGTGGAACCAGCTCGAACGCTGGGCAGGCCGCCAGATATCCGGCGCCCGCAATGAAGCCAGACTGATCTCCGCACGGGCCGAAGCCCTGCAAGTTGCCATCACGCTTTCCGAAGGCCTGGCGGTCTATCGCATCCTTCGCGACTTCCAGCACCTCGACCTCGACGCCGTCGTCAACGACATCGTCGCCGTGTTGCGCCAATGCCTGATCGTGATGCTGACCAGCACCGGCGGCGGCGCACTCATCGGCGGCGTCGCCGGCGGCGTGTTCGGCGTGGGCGTCGGCGCCGCCCCGGGAGTCGTCATCGGCGCGGCGGCCGGCGCGCAGATGGGCGAATGGATCCTCATCTTCATGGGGCTCAGGGCGCTCAGCGAATACATCGTGCGGGACATGCCCGACATCGCCCGCGCCTACTGGGACGGCATCCGCCTGGCCTGGTCCGCCGCCTCCCCGTCACCGCTGCCGCAGCAACCCATCCGCGTCGACCGCTTCGCGATCCAGCACGCCGCCGAAAAAATAGCCCGCGCCCACGTCGCCATGTTCGTCCTCCTGCTGATGGGCATCCTCGCCTACCTTGCCAAGGGCCGCGGCGACATGGGCCAACTGGCCGAAGGCGTCCGCAGCAGCCGGATGGGACCGAAGTTCGCCGACTGGATGGTGAGGAATGAGGGGAGGCTGAAGGCGGAGCCGCGGCTGAGAGAACAAACTGCCACGCAGTCAACGCCGTCGGCAGACAAGTGGTCTGATCGCGGAAGAGAAGCTCCCAAAGCAAAACAAGGACCCGCGCAGAGGGCGAGCAAGCCGACCATCAGAGCCAATCCCGAGCCAAGCAATCGCCTGACCGCTGGAAAGGGAAAGCCAATTAAGATGGACGGACATAAAATTTATGACAGCAACTTTCAGCCTTTAAGCACAAATCCCAAAGCTCAATACCGCTTCTCTGATCCGGCATTTCGCCAGACCGGAGGAGATGTCTACTTCGGAGACAACGTTGCCACGTCGTATGCAGAAGTTCGCAAAAATATAGCGGGAAAGTCCCTCTATGTCGGTGAACTGAACGTCGACAACGTTCTCGATCTAACCGACCAAGAAACGATCAAGATGATGGGCATAGACGGGGCCAGACTCACCGCCCCGGTCAATTCGCAAATCGAACAGAAGCTGGTCTACGGATATACGAACAAGATCGCAAACAAGGCTTATACCGCTGGTTATAATGGCATCTTGTACCCCAGCTCAAGAAATGCGACGGGAAAAGCATTGGTTCTTTTTGGTGGAAGATACGATCAAACGGCAATAAGCACCATCATCGACACAAAAATCCCCTGAGTTAATACATGTGAATCTGATGACAAGCATCTCCAAGATCAAGGCGGCAGATATAGGCGTCGAGCCCGCCCTCATCAAAGGCTGTGAAATACACGGACTCGTCTATTTCACATGGGCAGAGGCGCCCGTCATTGGTGCCCAGTGCGGACATTGCCACACGATCCTGTGGACAGATCCTCGGACAGACCGCGTTCTGGGCGAACCCAAGCCCGACAAGGTTCCTGATCATGGCGCCGGGTATCGGTCGTACTACGAGGACAATCTGAGAAGATTTCTGGGAAGCCTGCCGCCATGTCCGAACTGCGGGAAGCAGGGCTTCAATCGCTTTGTGAACAATGTTCAGTGGTGCACGTTTTCTGACGGAACCGAAATCCCGGAAGACATTGCTCCGGAAAGAATCATTCCACAGCAGACCGACTCGTGCCTGGTATGGATGTATCGTCAATAGGACGCCACTGGTGGCTCATACCTGTCGACCCCATGGCGTTGGGGTGCACACCGCAGGCTTGAAGCCCTCCTTCGCAAAGCTGCCCATGGCAGTCCATTGTTGATGCCGTGGCGACAAGGCACGGCTAGCCGGATCATGCGACTGCAAATCTTCGATTACCAATGCGAACCTTGGGGCCATCCCTTCCAGGCTCCGGCGTTGCCACTCGCGTCCTACGCGGAATTTCTTCTCCGTAGTGGAACAGGAGCGTCGATGGCCTATCTGAATGCGCTCGTCGATCCCACCTGCAAGGAGGTCGATGACCTCATTGCCCGGCAATCCGGCGTCGAGATGAAGGCAACCAGGCGTGCGGAACTGCTGCGAGACATCTATGGGCAGGTCGCTTGCGATCCGGACGAGGGTGGCAGGCCGTTCCGGATCGGTCGGCATCCATCGTGCCCAGTGTGTTCCTCCTCCTCCATGCGCGCCTGGGAAGCGGCTCAGCCGGCGCTATTTGTGGATATGGAGGTAACCCCGGTGACTCATTCGCTTTGGGAGTCGCTGACCGAAGAGGAGAAATTTCTGCGGATCGGCCGTTGCATCATGGACGCGCGCACGTGACCTCAAGCTTGCGACAAACATCCCTCGACACGGCCCCATCGTCGAAGTTTCGTGCTGCAAAGAAAGCAAGCACGTCAGGTCAGGAGACCAGCAGTGATCAGGGAGGTGACTCGCAGTCACATGAGCGTCGAAGTCAACGGCAGGTCTCTGACCATTCCCGGCGAAATGTTCTTTCCGCCCGGTGGAAAGATCGGATTTGCCATCTACACGCATGAAATCAAATACTGGGATCACCCCCGCGGGCTGAAGATCAGCAGTCCTGAACTGGACGCCGTCATTTCCGGGGTGCGCAGCGACTTTGAGAGGGCCGGAAACGTCCTGGAGCTGGCGTGAACGGAGTAGCGGTACCTCATCGAACCCTCTGCATGGCGATCCGGACATGACGCAGGCAACAGATCGAAATGATTGACCCCTACGGCTCGACCATCAAGGCTTTGCTCCTCGAATTTCGCGAGCTCGATCTCGGTCTTGATCGGGATGCGGAGTACGAGTTGGTTCTCGCGAATAGCGCCTACTCGCTGACCTTCCAGACCGAAAGGCATTACCTCCCGTCGCTGGCCGCACACCTCAGCGACGGCTCGGGCAGGAAGTTCGAGATAGGCCTGTCCAGGAAAATACTTGCCGGAGAGGCATTCCGCGCTGACGCCATTGTGTTCGACGGAATCAGGAAAACTAGTTCGGCGGAGCTGGAGGGCGAAGATCAGGTCAAGCTCATTCGCCTCCATGTGGAACGTGAGGTTCGACAGGTATTCGACTTTGTCCTCAAATTCAGCCGGGAGATGCTCGACGAAAGTGGTCCATTCCGTCATGCGTACCAGATCGAAGAAAGAAAGCTGCTGGACAGCCTCGGCTTGTAATTGCACGGCGGACTTTCACGCGCACACGGGAAACGCGGTGGCCCCGAAGGAACAGGGGCCGATGCGCTCCTCCGGCACAAGGTATATCCATCCCATGATCCAGAATTTTGTCTTCATCTTGAACAACGGCATCAGGACTGGGGTCGGCAAGTACCTTCCCGATGTGCCGGTGCTGCAGCAAATCAATGACCCCGAGTTCCATCCTAGCGCTTACGCATGGGAGAGCGAGAGCCGTGCGTTCACGCGCTTGATCGACGGCGACGACACATTGACTGCGTGCCTTATGCCCGATGGCAGCAGCATCGCCGTTCTCCAGAGTGAAGAGCACTATGGTTCCGATAACGTTGTCGTCCTGAATGCCAAGAACGAACTGCTTCGACGCATTGTCAATCCCTACCGAAGCTCAAAATTCTTCACGGCAGGCGACGAATTTTCGTTCTATGGCGTCACGGCAAGCGGTGACGATGCCATCTTGCACATTCAGGTGCACCGCAAACTACCGGGGAAGCCCTATGATGCTGCGCCAATCTATGAAGCAAGTTACGACCCATCGACATGGGACTTGAAAAAGATCGAGTGGAAACCTGCGACATAGGGCACGCCCCGCTAGTTCGTGCGCATGGCGAGGCAAGGCTGGTTCGTCAGACCATCAAGCAAGATGTACCGCCGGACGATCCGTATTGAATTCACCGTGAGTTGCTCCCCCTGGTAGAAAGCATCATTGCCGGCAAACAAGGTTTGCCGCTTGCCAGCCAGTTCGAATCTGGGGAGCTGCGTTGGGCGAGACACGAAGGTACCTTGCCTGGCAACTATCAGGACTTTTTGCGCGCCGAGGCCAGTTTTTGGGTCACTGCGACAGGATCTCACCGCGAAGAGCCTGTCGAGGAACGCATCGACGGTGAACGTTATGCGTGGATGGATTTCGAGGATGATCCGTCATGCTGAGATGAGTCACCCCACTGCCTTTGCCATGGAGGAACTCTCCGGACATGGTGCAGGCAACAGATCGAAACGGTTGAACCCTACGACTCGACCATCAATGCTCTGGCCCTCAAATTTCGTGTGCTCAACCTCAGGATTGATCAGGACGCGGAGTACGAGATGGTGCCTGCGAACGGTGCCTGCTCGCTGACCATCCGGACCGAGAGGCATGACCATGCGTGACCTCCTGCATGGAAGATCATGAAAAGTAGCCAACTTCGACTGAGTCCATGCAAATGGACAACCGTCAACTTCACTCGCCCGCCTGGACTTGGGGACGAGTGTTCGACCTGGCGTTCTGCGGCCGTGCAGATTGGCAGGAAGTGATCGATTGATGGCGCACATGCTGGTTCGACGGATCACACACTGCAATCCTTTCCCGATGGTTGCAGTTCCATGTTCCCTCTGCATGTTTTTCGCGCACTGCTCGTATCTGCGCTGTTCGTCCTTCCCTTGCACGCAACAGCGCACGCTACTGACGAACACTTCAGGCCCTACGTGCCCCAACACGGGCGCGCGCGTCCTGTCGTCGCCGTGGTGGGCCAGAATGCCGGCACCGAGCTGACCGACTTCGTGATTCCCTATGCGGTGCTGCAACGGTCGGGTGCCGTCGATGTATTTGCCGTAGCGACGTTGCCCGGTTCGATGACGATGCGCCCGGCACTGCGCCTGCAGCCGGAGCTGGACATCAAGGCGTTCGACAAGCGTTTCCCCAAGGGGGCCGACTATGTCGTCGTCCCGGCGGTGGTCAAGCGCGACGACGCCGATTTGCTGGGGTGGCTGCGCGCGCAGTATGCGAAGGGGGCGACCCTGGTAAGCATCTGCGATGGCGCGCTCGTGGTGGCCAACAGCGGCTTGCTCAAAGGCCACCGCGCGACAGCGCATTGGGCCACCGAGGGGCTGCGGCGCAAGAGCTATCCGGACACGACCTGGGTGCCCAACACGCGCTATGTCGTGGACGGCCGGCTGGTGTCGAGCGCGGGCATCAGTGCTGCGATACCCACCTCGCTCGTCTTGCTCGAGTCGATCGCCGGTCGCGAACGGGCCGCGCAAGTCGGTGCGCAGTTCGGCGTGACGACATGGACGGCCGCGCACGACAGCGACGTGTTCCACCCGCACCCAGGCAATCTGGGCGCGCTGCTGCGCATCAATGTCACGAACCGATGGTTTCATCGCGTGACACGGCTAGGCATGGCGTTACGGCCCGGCATTGACGATGTGACGCTGGCGCTGACCGCCGACGCTTACTCGCGCACTGGCCGCAGCATGGTCTATGGCGTGTCGCCCCTGCCGCAGGTACGCAGCACGTCTGGGCTGATGTGGCTTCCCGACGACTCCCAGCTCGCCAGCACGCAGGAGTCTATTGAGCCGATCACGGCCACCCGCGATGCGCCGGTGTTCGACGCCGTGCTGGCGTCGCTCGATCGTCGCTACGGCCGCTCCACGGCACGCGGTGTTGCGATCGACTTTGAGTATCCTTGATCGCCTGCGGAGCCACGAGCTCTTCGACGAGAACCGCCATGACGACGCGCCCGCCACGCGTGGTTGCCGTAACCGCGCATCACCACATGAACCTGCTCGACCTGAGCGGCCCCCTGCAGGCGCTCGCCACCGTCAACCGGCAGGTCGAACCCGGCCAGCGCTACGACGTGCATGTGGTCTCCGCGGACGGCGGCGCGATCACCACCGGATGCGGGTTGCAGGTGCATACCGATACTTTCGCGTCGCTGCGTGGCCAACGGATCGACACCTTGATCGTTCCGGGCGGCTGTGCCGGATCGCGATTCGAGGCACCTGCCGCACTGGCCCGGTGGATCGGCGAGACGGCATCGTCGGTGCGACGTGTGGCGTCGGTCTGCACCGGCGCCTTCGTGCTGGCGCAAGCGGGCCTGCTGGCCGGGCGCCGTGCCGCGACCCATTGGCACTGGGTGGAACAATTGCGCGCCCGTCATCCCGACGTACTGGTCGACGCCGACAGAATCTTCATCAAGGACGGGCCGATCTGGACGTCGGCCGGCGTCAGCGCCGGCATCGACCTCACACTGGCCTTGATCGAGGAAGACCTCGGCCACCGCCTTGCCATCGAGACGGCGCGGGAGCTCGTCGTGTTCGTGAAACGCGCCGGTGGCCAATCGCAATTCAGCGTACCGCTGACGGCTCAGGCGAGTGGCGACGCACGCTTTACCGATCTTCATGCCTGGATGGCCGCGCATCTTCGCCATGACTTGCGCGTGGATGTGCTGGCCGAACGTGCAGGCATGAGTCCGCGCACCTTCGCTCGTACGTATGCCTCCAACGTAGGCCGCACGCCGGCAAAGACCGTGGATGCGATGCGGCTGGAAGCCGCGTGTCGCGCCCTGGAAGAGACCGCGCTGCCGATCAAGACGGTCGCTGCCACTGCAGGCTATGCCGACGAACAGGCGCTGCGGCGGGCATTCCAGCGTCGGCTTGGCGTGTCGCCCGGCGACTACCGCACGCGCTTCTCGCGCCACGCGCTGGACTGATCAGCACTGTCCGCCGCTGACCCGATCACGCGACTCCAGATCCTGCGCCGTGAACACATCGGCATAGCCGGCCTGGACCAACAATCCGCGCACCGCTTCACCCTGATTCCAGCCATGCTCGAACAGCAGCCGGCCGCCGGGGCGCAGGTGGTGGCGGGCGTCGACGAGGATGCGGCGGATGTCGTCGAGGCCGTCGTCGCCCGAGGCCAGTGCGCTGGCCGGTTCGTGGCGCAGGTCGCCTTGCACCAGGTGCGGGTCGGCGGCTTCGATGTACGGCGGGTTGGAGACGATCAGCTCGAACTGCTGGCCGGCCAGTGGTGCCAGCCAGTCGCCATGCACGAAGGTGACGTTGTCGAGGTGGTGGCGTTGCGCGTTGCGCCTTGCCACCGCCAGCGCGGCGGCGCTGGTGTCGGTGGCGATCACTCGCGCCTGCGGCCGTTCGCTGGCGATCGCCAGCGCGATCGCGCCGCTGCCGGTGCCCAGGTCGACCACGTCGACGGGCGCCCTGTCGGGCAGCCGCTGAAGGGCGAGCTCGACCAGCAGTTCCGTCTCCGGGCGCGGGATCAGGGTGGCCGGGGTCACTTCGAGGTCCAGCGTCCAAAAGCCCCGGCGGCCGGTGAGGTAGGCCACCGGCTCGCCTGCTTCGCGCCGCGCGACCAGCTGTTGAAAAGCCGTCTGGACGTCCATCGCCAACTCGTCGTCGGCGTGGGTGAACAGCCAGCTGCGTTCCTGCTGCAGCGCGTGCAGCATCAGCAGTTCGGCGTCGGCGCGCTCGCCGAGCCGTGCGGTCGCGGCCATCAGCGCATGGCGTACATCAGGCATGCGGCGGCTCCGAACTGTTCGGTGGCAGCTGTGGCGGCGTCGCGCCCGGCTTCGGCAACGGCTTGCGCCAGTAGCCGCCGTGCGTCCACGACTTGAACGCCCACTGCAACCAGCCGATCAGGGCATTGGCCAGCCACAGCGCCCAGATGAGCATTGCCAGCTTGTAGAACCACAGCGACACGCTGAACACGCCACCGCCCGGCAGCAAGCCGGCGCTCTGGTCGGCGAACCAGCGCAGGCTTGCGGCAGCCGAGCCGTTGCCGGCCACATGCATGTCGGGCAGTCCAAGAAGCCCCTTGGGCACCGCGGCGATCAACACCAGCAGGGCCAGCACGGTGAGTGCCGCCAGGCCGACCTGCAACAGGTTGAAGCGCGTGGTGTCCGCGTTCTCCGCGGGCGCGTGGCGGGCGCGCAGGCCCAGCAGGATCAGCCACAGCACGACCAGCGCATAGGCGCTCCAGGCGAATGCGGAGAAGCCCAGCCCCAGCAGCAGCCAGTGGCGGAAGCGCAGCGGCGTCGGCGCGAAGCGGGCCAGCAGCCACGCGGCGAGCAGCAGCACGACCAGTTGCGACCAGTACAACACGGCCGGACCGGTGGTCGGCCCCCATGTCCACAGCACCCAGCGGTCCTGCGGCAACTGCAGGTCGAGACCGATGTTGGCCACCGGCGCGTGCAGCGCGAACGTCGGCGTGCGCGTGCGCGCGGCCACCCCACGCGGCTCGCGCAGGCGCAGCGTGTAGTCGTGCTCGCCCGGCAACAGGGGCAGGCCGAGCTTGCCGTCGCGGACCGCCAGGTTGATCGACTCGCCATCGCGGTTCGCGTCCAGCAATTCGGCGCCGGCCGGCAGGTCGATCGCGTGCTCGCCGCCGCGGGTACTGCGCACATGCAGTTCCAGCGTGGTTTCGCTGGCGCGTTCGCCGGCCACCGTGGTTACCTGCACCCGATCGAAGGCCAGGCTGTCGCCGGCGATCGCCTGCGGCTGGGTGAATGCCAGTTGCAGGGTCTCGCCCGGCAGCGGCTGGAACAGCAGGCCGTCGTCACTGGCGCTGGTTGGCACGCCCTTCGCCTCGACATGCCACATCGGCGCCGCCTGGATCTGCCATGCCTCGGCACGTTCGCCCAATGCGGGCGCCTTCAACACCAAGCTGGCAACGTGATCCAGGCGACTGCGCCACGTCACCGCGCCGCTGGTGGCATTGAAGGTGATGTTGATGCGACCGTCCTTCACCAGCACGTCGTCGCCCACCGGATGCTCGCCGGGCAGCAGCGGAATGCTGATGCTGAAGCCGCCCTCGCGCGGCGCGATGCGCTGGACTTCGTTGGTCACCGTCCAGTCCACACCCAGCTCCAGCGTGCGGATCAGCCGCACGTAAGGTGGAAAGCTCTGCACCGCCGCGACGCTGCCGCCGTCGTTGCCGGCGCGCACCCGATGCAGGGCGATGCTGTCGCCCAACGCGCGGCCGTCACTGACGCCATCCAGCAACCAGCCCTGGCCGTCGAAGCTCACGCGTTGCGGGCGCAGGTCGAAACGGAGGCTCGCGGTGTCCGCGCTGCCGATGCGGTAGCGCAGGCCGACCCGGTGCACGCCGCGATCCAGCCGCAACAGCAGCCGGTCGCCACGACGCACGATCGGCGCATCGGCATGGCCATCCACGCCGACCTCGAACAGCTGCAGCGCCTCATCGGCTTGCGGCAGGGGCAGCGCCACCGCCGCCCCGACATGGATTTCCAGGGCGACATCCAGCACGTCGCCATTGACTTGCAGCTGCGCCTGAGCCACCGCGGCGCAGGCCGGCGCACAGGGCGGCGCCTCGGTGAGCCGGTGACGCAACTGCTCCAGCAGCGGCGCGTCCGGCAGACTCTGCGCCCGGCTGCCCGTCGGCAGCAGCAAGGCCACGAACAGCGCCGCGCCGACCACGCTCGCGCCGCCACGCCCGCCCGGCCAGGAGATGCGCGAAGCGGGCAGCAACCTCGGCACCAGGCGACCCAGCAACGCGGCCAGCAAGCCCACCATCACCACCCGCAGCAGGCGCACCAGCCACGACGGCACGATCAGCAGGCGCGTGGTCTGCTCCGCCGTCACCGGCCCGGACCAGCCAAGCCGGTAGTTGTTGCCCTGGTTCCATGACGGCATGCCGGCGCCGGCCTGCACCACGTTGCGGGTATCCAGATCGTCGCGGACGGCGGCCAGGCTTCCACCGAGATCCTGCACGGCCGACGCCTCCACGGCAATGGCACTCAGGGCCGCCGCCGTCTTTCCCGACACCACCCCGCGAGCCGACGAACTGCGCGCGTCAGCCGCTGGCATGGGCGGGGGCATCGACGCGTTCGCGTAGGCTTCTTCGGTCGGCGGCGGTGCCGTTTGCGCGATGATCTTCGGCGGCGGCTGGCCCGCCGGCTCGAACCTCGCCATCACCGCACCCTGTTGTCCGCCCTCCAGCTGGGGATGCAGCGCGTACTGCAACTGCGCCGCCGCGAACGGCAGGGCCCACAGTACCGCCAGCGCAAACCCGGCCAGCGCGCCGAAGCGCGCCGTGCGGCGCAGGCGCCCTTCGGGCAGCGCCGCCAGCAGCAGGCCAAGCGCCAGTGCCGTGGCCAGCGTCCACAGCGGCACGCCCGCCTCATGCCGCGCCAGGGCCAGGAAACCGGCGGCCAGCAGCGCCCACGGCCAGCCCAGCAGGCGTCCCGCCAGCAGCGCGATCAGGGCCACCACGAACAGGTCGAGCAGATCCCATTGCGCCACCCACGAATCGGGCGAACGATCCGCACCGATCGCACCCAGCAGGCGGTAACCGTGCGGCAGGTGCAAGGTGGCATCGATGTCTTCCAGCGGCACCTGCCAGCCGGCCGTGGGAATGCGGCCGCCATGCATGGGCAGGCGCAGGCCGGCGCCGAGGTCGATGTCCTGCTCGCGCAGCTCGACGCCGCTGCGGCCCTGCCCGCTCCGGCTGATCAGCAGCGGCTCGTCATCCTGGCTGGCCCGCTGCAATTGCCACGGCGCCGCCACATCCAGACGCTGCCGATGACGCAGCTCGCCGCCGAGATGGTCGACAATGCTGAGCCCGCCGCCGTCGAAGTCGAGCCAGAGCTGACGCTGCAGGTGCAGCTGGTCGCCCTTGCCGCCCTCGTCGCCGCGGGTGCCCTGCTCGATCGCCAGGCCGGCATGATCATCCAGCACGAACGCCGGCAGCTGGCTCCACTGGGCGGGCACGCCGGCTTGGGCGGCATCGGTGGCGTTGCCTTCGACACGCGTGCTGCGCAGCGCCGGAGCATCGACATAGCTCCACACTTCCTGCCGCGGCCACGGTGCGGCCGGCAGCTTCAGCGCGATGCGGGACAGCGGCGCGGCGCTGCGCGCGGCCAGCGTGATCGTCCACTGGCCCGGGCGCAGCTGCACGCGCAACTGGCCGTCGTTGTCCAGCCGGGACGGCAGCTCACCGGACAGGGAGGTGGCCACGAAGCCGTCAGGCAGCACCGGGCCCAGGCTCTGCTCGCGCGCGCTGCCGGTGACGTTGAACTGCAGCTGCGTCAGCAGGGTGCCCGGCAGGCCATCCTCAAGCCGGCGATAGACGCGCAGGGAAAGTGCGTCGGCGGCGCGCTGCGCAGCGGCGGCCTCGCCCAGGGTCAACTGCTCGCCGTTGCGCTCGATGCGGCTCACCGCCGCGCCATCCACCTTCAGCGTAACCAGCCCGATCGACTGCGGCACCCGCAGCCGCGCCGGTCGCGCGTTCCACGGCAGACTGCCGCTCAACTGGTGTTCGCCCGGGGTCAGCCACAGCATCGGCTGGTCGTTGCGCTGCAGGACCGTGGCAGGCTGCCGGTCGAGCATGACCTGCTGCGGCCAGTTCTTCGCATCGCCCGGCAGCGCCACCCAGCTCGGCGCATCGACATGCACGTCGAGAGTGAAGTGACCGCCGTCCTTGCCGGCATCGAGGCTCATCCGGCCCGGCCAGGCGCATTGCCGGTTGCCCGAGTCCGGCGTCTGGCCGGCAAGAAACGGACAGCCATGCTGCGGCACGTCGTGCAGCACCCAACCCTGCCAGTCGCCCAGTGCCGGCGGAATGTCCTGCGCCGGCACTGGCGCGGCCAGCAGCAACAGCAACAACGCGATCGGCCACACGAAACCCGACAACCCCGGCATTCGACGACGCATGCTTCTCTCCCTGTGTGCCTGCTGGCCGGCACAGTGTAGGTGGAACACGTCAGGCATACATCGACGCCTGCATCTTCTGGCGGCCATGGCACGTACACCTGTGCACGCGACCCCACATCCATGCAACGCAGCTCGGCGAATCACGGGGTTGACGCCCCCGGATCACCGTCGCAAAGGAACCCCATGCCACCGAAAGACGCCGGTCACGCCCCGCGCCGCACCGCGTTCGCCACCCTCCTGCTGCTGCTCGGCGGCGGCCTGCTCAGTGGCTGCCAGGCGGCGCTGTTCCGCAGCCTCAATGCCACGACGGGCAGGCACGACGTGATGGTTCAGCGCGACGTGATCTACGCTCCCGCTCACCGGCTGGCGCTGGACATCTATCGCCCGCGCGACAGCCGCCACGCGCCGGTGGTCGTGTTCTTCTACGGTGGCAGCTGGAAGTCCGGCAAGCGTGCATGGTATCGCTGGGCCGGCGAAGCGCTGGCCAGCAAGGGCATGGTGGTGGTGATTCCCGATTACCGCCTGTGGCCCGCGGTGCGCCTGGATGGCTTCATGCAGGACGCAGCGCACGCCGTGGCCTGGGCGCACGCGCACGCCGGCGAATACGGTGGCGACCCCGCCTCGCTGTTCCTGATGGGCCACTCCGCAGGTGCCCACATCGGTGCGCTGCTGGCCACCGATGCGCAGTGGCTGTCCGGCGTCGGCATGCAGCCGCGGCAACTGGATGGCTTCATCGGCCTGGCCGGCCCGTACGACTTCCTGCCGCTGGAGAATCCGGACTTCATCGACATGTTCGGCACCACCCACGTCGCGCAATTGCGCTCTCAGCCGGTGCACCAGGTCGACGGTGACGAGCCGCCGATGCTGCTGTTGCAGGGCGGCGACGACAAGGTGGTATGGCCGCGCAATGCGACCTCGCTTGCCGCAGCCATGCAGCGCCACGATGAGCCGGCCGAGGTGAAGCTGTATCCGGGCATCGGCCACGCCGCGATCCTGCTGTCGCTGTCCCGTCCGTTCCGCGGGAAGTCGAGCGCACTGGAAGACAGCGTTCGCTTCATACGGCAACAGGCAAAGGCCTCGGCAGCCCGCGCAGCCACGTTGCCCTGAGCGAGCGCAGCACGCGACGATGGCGAAGGTGCACGCCGGGGCGCGTCGATGCGCCACAATCGAAAACGCAGCGAGGCGGCGTCAACGCCACGCATGGCCTCTCCATCCCAGCGGAACGCCTCGATGAGCACCAGCCAGCTGTTCGACCTCTCCGGCAAGATCGCCCTCGTCACGGGTGCCAGCCGCGGTATCGGCGCCGAGATTGCCCGACTGTTCGCCGCCCAGGGCGCGCACGTGATCGTCTCCAGTCGCAAGCAGGTCGACTGCCAGCGCGTGGTCGACGAAATCGTCGCCGCGGGTGGCTCGGCCGAGGCGCTGGCCTGTCATATCGGCGAAATGGAACAGATCACTGCGCTGTTCGCGCATCTCGAATCCAGCCATGGCCGGCTCGACGTGCTGGTCAACAACGCCGCCACCAACCCCTACTTCGGGCCGATCACCGAGACCGACCCCGCGATCTTCCAGAAGACCGTCGACGTGAACATCCGCGGCTATTTCTACATGTCCAGCCATGGCGCGAAGCTGATGGCAAGGCATGGCGGCGGCTCGATCATCAACGTGGCCTCGGTCAACGGCGTGGTGCCGGGCTTCCAGCAAGGCATCTACTCGATCACCAAGGCCGCGGTGATCTCGATGACCAAGGCGTTCGCGGCGGAATGCGCCGAATCCGGCGTGCGCTGCAACGCCCTGCTGCCCGGGCTCACCGACACGAAGTTCGCCTCGGTGCTGGTCAACACCCCGGCCATCCTCAAGCAGGCGCTGGCCCACGTGCCGATGCGCCGGGTGGCGCAACCGTCCGAAATGGCCGGCGCGGCACTCTACCTGGCTTCGGCCGCCGCTTCCTACACCACCGGCGCGGCGATCAACGTCGATGGCGGCTATCTTTCGGTCTGACACCTGCCTGGAGGCAAACCATGTCCCTGATCAATCGCCAGCTGCGCCTGAAAACCCGCCCCGAAGGCCTGGTCTCGCGCGACAACTTCGAGCTGGTCGAGCAAGCCGTACCCGAACTCGAAGACGGCGAGGTACTGGTGCGCGTGCTGTACCTCTCGATGGACCCGACCAACCGTGTGTGGATGCGCGACATTCCCCAATACCTGCCGCCGGTGGCCATCGGTGAAGTGATGCGCGCGCTCGGCCTGGGGCGCGTGGTCGCCTCGCGCTCCGCGCACTACGCCGAAGGCGATCTGGTTCAGGGCGTCACCGGCTGGCAGGACTATCTCGTGCTGCACGAAGACGCCAAGGGCTACGTGCGCCTGCCCGCCGATCCCGGCATCCCGCTGCCCACCCTGCTGGGCGCAGCCGGCATGAGCGGCGTCACCGCCTACTACGGCCTCACCGACATCGCCCCCGTGCAGGCCGGCGAAACCCTGGTCGTCTCCGCCGCCGCCGGCTCGGTCGGCTCCATCGCCGGCCAGATCGGCAGGATCATGGGCGCCCGCGTGGTCGGCATCGCCGGCGGCGCCGACAAATGCCGCCACCTCGTCGACCACCTCGGCTTCGATGCCGCCGTCGACTACAAGTCCGCCGACTTCAAGCAGCAGCTCAAGGCCGTCACGCCCGACGGCGTCCACGTGAACTTCGAAAACGTGGGCGGCGAGGTGATGCGCGCGGTGCTGTCACGGATGGTGATCGGCGGCCGCGTGGCCCTGTGCGGCATGATCTCGGGCTACAACAGCGCCGAGCGCCCCGGCGACGACTTCAGCCCCGTCATCATGAAACGCCTCAGCGTGCGCGGCTTCCTGGTGCTGGACTACACCAGGACCAGAGAAGCGGTGGGTGCGATCACCGGGTGGATTCGCGAGGGCAAGTTGAAGACCGAAGAGACCGTGGCCGAAGGACTGGAGAATGCACCCGTGGTGCTCAACCGGTTGTTCGACGGGAGCCATCGGGGGAAGCTGGTGTTGCGGGTGGATGGGCAGGCGTGAGGTGCGGCTGCTTCGATATCCATACCCGAAGCAGTCGCTCGAAAGTTCACACTGACCCGGGTTTTGCGGGTCAGACCCACCCGGAGAGAACCTGACTAACATTCTGGACGTCCAAACGTGTTTCGGCCGATCCCCGGACACCGACGACACCGTTGAACGAATGAGGTCTCCGGGCGCGGTCTATACCCTGGTCCGAACCGGCACCATCGGCTCAACAAGACCGTCTAAGGAAATGCAGTCTGGCAACGTTTGACGCCGCATCGAACTGACAAGCAACACGCGACACAAAGCACAACACGATCGCCAGCAGTCGCCCGAAAGCTCAGGGCAAAAGCATCATGCACCCGGGGTTGACGGGAAGTCTCCTAAGGAGATGTTAGGTTACTTGGCATTGATGGCGGAAACCACCGCCAGCCCTTTGACAGATGCGCGACATTGAACGACTGAGACACCCAGCATTTTTGTATCGCCGTCAGGCAGCATGCGCGACTCGCGGATTTCTATGAATCCTTTGGCCTCGAGGTCTTTGAGCAAAGACCAAGAGCCGTCTTTCTCTAACGTCTCCTTGCGGAAAAACGCATGTGGATCAGCTTGTAGCAATAAGGATATTTGACGAAGGCTTAAGCCAAGGGTTGCCTGTGATTGTGATTCCAGGGCTTTAGCATGTGCAGCAAGTCGTTGGTTGGCATTGCGATCAGCGCTCCACGCGTTTTGGGAGAGCGAAAGCACAGCAAGGATGACCAATAAGGCACGCATACGAAACACCTAACGCTGGAATTAAGCGGCGGCGAAGCCGTCCGCTTTAATGAAATGTTAGACGGCGCGAATTCAAATACTAAGTGCACAGGCGCACCCGGATGACTTCCTATGGAAGGCGACATGACGCCATAGGATTTGTCGTATTTGGATAGTAGATATTCAACGTCTTAAGGTTCTCAAAGTGAGCATACTGAGCGATTTGCGATGAGATTCCCTCGCAGATTTGCCGCGCGTTGCCCGCATCGGTGCGAATTGTTGCGTCGATTGACAAAGAGAAGGCCTTTGGTTCACAACTTGACGCACCACTTTGTATCATCGCGTCACAGAGCTTCGTTGCATCCGTATAGTCAGTGCTTTGCGGGGCACTCTCTGATGCGGTTTCTTGGTCCGATCCAGAGCTGCCACAGCCCGCAAGGAAGACGAGACAAACAGCCGCTGCGTAAATCTTCATTCCATTTCTCCATGATTGCTTTGTGGGCTGTGCGCCGTCTAACGCTTGAGTTGAGCGGCGGCGTAGCCGTCCGCCTCGAACGAGTAAAAAGAGACTTCCTCCCCTTACGGCCTCGAGGGCCATGATGGTGTTGCGACACAACCGTCAGCAGAAGAGGAAGTCTCCATGAGCACTATAACCCTGGGTGTGGACTTGGCGAAGAACGTGT